>PVMK01135323.1_pt1 | contig 41908 bp, 38 predicted proteins | sample 1853481 | NCBI WGS metagenome assembly PVMK01 (sample SAMN08533507, study PRJNA380276) | Marine sediment metagenome, whole genome shotgun sequencing project.
GGGAACGCATCGGCGTTGTCACCAACACCATCACCATCGGTGTCCATGGTTTCAGTCGGATCGGTGGGGAACGCATCGGCGTTGTCACCAACACCATCACCGTCGCTGTCCATGGTTTCAGTCGGATCATTTGGGAACGCATCGGCGTTGTCACCGACGCCGTCACCGTCGCTGTCCATGGTTTCGGTCGGATCGTTCGGGAACGCATCGGCGTTGTCACCGACACCGTCACCGTCGCTGTCCATGGTTTCAGTCGGATCATTTGGGAACGCATCCGCATTGTCACCGACGCCGTCACCATCGCTGTCCGCCCACTCGCTGGGATCGTTCGGGAAGACATCACTGTTATCGCCGACGCCATCGCCATCGCTGTCCGTGGTTTCGGTCGGATCGTTCGGGAACGCATCGGCGTTATCGCCAACACCGTCACCATCAGTGTCCGCCCACTCGGTGGGATCGGTCGGGAAGGCATCATCTTCATCGTTGACGCCATCATTGTCGTCATCGGGGTCGGTGTAGTTCGGGATGCCGTCACCGTCCGGATCACCGGTATTGACCGGATCGTTGCTGAGCGCCACCGTTGCGGAGTCGGTTACCGGGTCCTGACCCGGGTTCGACGCATCTGCCGTAGCCTCGTTCAGAACATCAATCGTACGGCAGGTGTCGATTCCAACCGGGAACGGCGCAATGAAGTCCTTCAGCACCGCCGTAAATGGCGTCGAGGAGCGCCCTTTCACGAATGCCGACACGAAGGATCGGCAACTGTCCCCGAATACCTGAGTCAGGTTTATGATCGCCTCGCCGAACGTTTGATCTGGCAAGAGTCCGCCGCTCAGGGGATTGGCTTCACCGTTCGGCAGGGTGCCGAATAACAGCGGGTCGTTAATTGCCGCGAAGCCGCTGCCCTCGATGTTGAGCGAGCGCGGCTCACCCCAGCGCTGCGTGTCCGCGTCCCACTCTCGCAGGGTCAATGTGACTACGTTGCCGCTGGATTCGAAATCGAATCCGATCAATACGTCGCCGTGCGTTCGTATCGGGGTGACGCCGTTACTCGTGAGATCGCCGGACTGATTCAGTTCGAAGTCAAAATTAGCCGTGCCGAGAGAGTTGGCGCGTATCCACCCCAGCGCCAGGAAGCTGTTGCCATTGACCTCATCTTGCGCGATCAGGTAGTTCGTCAAATCGCTCTTGTTCGGTGGGACGGATGCATCCTGCACGGTCGGTACCGGATCGTTTTCCTTCGCGCCGTCCGTGAAGGCATTATCAGTCAGATAATCCGGGGACAGGTCGGTCAACGGCGGATCCAGCACGTTGAGCAACGCCAGCTCGGCGCTGCCCCAGTCGAGTGTTGAGCCAGCGCTGTCTTGAACAAGATTGCCATCGATCTCGAATGAGCTGCCCAGCGTTCCCGGCCCGTCGGCCGTACCGGTGACTGCCTCCAGGTAGTCTTCCGGAACGGTCACGGTTAAATTCACGGTGAAACTTGCTTCATCCCCGCTTTCGACCTGATCCGGAGTCGGGTCTTTTTCGAGGATGCCGATGTCACAGGTCAACATGGCGCCGTCCGCGGAAATCGTGCAACCGGGTGTCGTCGTGGTCCATGGCAGCAGCGGCAGATCCTCGATCGGGTTGCCCGCCGGCGGCAGTGGATCAGTCAGCGTCACATCAAGCGCATCACCACCGCCAATATTCCAGACGGTAATCGTAAAGGCCATTTCGGACCCGGGGATAACAAACGGCTCGACGGCTGTTTTTTCGATCTTGAGTTCGGGCGGGATGTCATTATTGGTGATGGTGCAGGTCTTGTTGTCACCAATCATCAGTTCAATGCTGCCATCCTCGGCACAGTCACCACCCCAGGTTCCTGCTTCATAGCCGGGCTGGTTGGTTTCCGATACCGTATACGTTCCCGCGTTGCGGGCGTTGGACTCGCCCGACACGACCTGAACGTCGTCGATATATAATGGGAAACCACCAATGGTCAGCACACCACTGTTGTCATTGACCACGTTCTTGACGATGGTCAGGAAAGGCTGAATGTCGTCATTCATGATGGTGCAGATGGCCGACTCGCCAAGGCCGACGGTAATCGCGTTACCGACCTGGCTGCCGCCGTCGCAGCCCCAGCCGGATGCTGTGTAGTTAGCCGGACCGAACTCGGACAGGGTGTAGGTACCGGCCGAGAAGGTGCCGTCACTGCTGGCGCTGCCGGTGCCGGAGATCGGCGTCGGGCCGTCCGCATTAAGGGTCCAGGCACTGGCCTGGTGAGTGCCGCCGTGATCATTAATCACCTGCTTGACCAGTGTCAGGCTCGGTGCATCGTCATCGTTGACGAAGGTGCAGGTGACATCCTCACCGAGGCCGAGGGTCGCCGAGGTGACTTGCGCCACGCCGCTGTTAGAACAGGTCAGTGACACCAGGCTGTAGCCGGCCGGTCCCGACTCCGACAGGTCGTAGCTGCCGGCATCCGGGGAGGCGGCATCATAACCGGCCGCCGTCAGCGTCCAGTCGGTGGCCACCGCGGCACCGCCATTATCATTGGTGACCTGCTTGACCAGTGTCAGGCTCGGTGCATCGTCGTCGTTAGTGATCGTGCAGCTGCCACCACCAGAGCCAATCGTAATCTCGTTGCCGGACAGGCTGACGTCGCCGGAACATGACCAGTCGCTTGCCGTATAGCCCGACGCAGGCCCGCCGGTTTCAGAGAGTTCGTAAACGCACTGGGCAAGGTCATCGGAAACACTTAGGGTACCGCTGACACCACTGCCTGCGTCTGAACCACTGATGCCGCTGGCGGTGCAGGTTCCAGGGGAACCAGTTTTTAACGCTGCGTGCAACGTCCAGGCGGAGGCCGCAACGGTACCGCCATTGTCATTGATAACGTTCTTGAACAATGTAAAGCCAGACTGCGGCTGTGCCTGCTGCGTATTTGTCACCGTACAAACTTTGTCAGTCAGGGCCTCAATCAAACCTGTGCATGCGCCGGAAAAACTTGCCACGTAGCCCGGTGGCGAGGTATCAGGGTTACCGCAGGCGACTTCCGATACGCTGTACTGGTTACCGATGACGAATGTGAATTGGGTCCCCGTGCTGTCGCCAGGGAATTCCGGCGTGTTTTCATCGTCATTCAATGAAAGGCAGAATTCTGATGCCTGTGCAGTGCCACCATAGTCGTTCACGACCTGCTTAATTACGGTTATCGTGCCGGTGAGCAGTGCATTGGTAATGACACAGTCGGTTGTCTCCGACCGGTTGACAGTAAATCCCGTAGTGCCATCCGTATCCGGAGCGGGCTTGTTACACAGAATTGACTGGAGTTCGAATTTGGGTTCCCCGGTAAGGTCCTCTGTCACCTGGTAGTTGGTACCCGGAATGACAGTGACCTGTTCCATACCGCCGTCGTCAATCAGGGTACCTGTTGCCGACGTCCGCGGCGTGTAATCAATATTTTCCCCACCAAGACGCTGCAGCGTGTACGAGAAGTTGCCGGTTTCGCTCGGCGGTTGTGTGGACTTGCTGATATTGACCGTACCGCAATTGGATATGGACACGACCGACCCAATGTCGGCCAGCACGGTGTCCTTGTAGTCGGCATTATCGGAGTTACCGGTAATGGTGCCGGGAATCACGTTGGCAAAACTGAAGCAGGAATCCAGCGCGCCAAAGATTGTATCGGTCAGGTTGATTGCACCTTCGCCCCTGGAACTATCGGCGCTCAGGGCGGCAACCGCGAATCCGGATACAGACAGATTGATACCGGCATCGAAAGATATACCGTCGTACATTCGCAGTATGATGTCATTCGCACCTCCGCCGAAATCCCAGACGATCATGAAGTCGCCTGGCTGTCGGTTGGACCAGGGATTACAGGAATTGATCAGGGCCGTCTCTTCGGAAGTTTCCGGCTGGATCTGATCTATTCCCGAGTAATCGCATGCCGGGTCAGCCGGTGCTGACTGGAATTCATAGGCAATGACACTGCTGCCCGTAGTTGCGTCACGCTCCCAGGCGAAATACAGCCAGATGTCGCCGGTCAGATCTATTTTTGTTTCCAGCCAGATCGTCGCAATATCTGTAGAGCTGTTTGGATTGGTGAAGTCGAGCATCGCCGGCGAGGCTGAGTTAATGGTGCCGAGCTTCGTATCGGACGAATTGACCGGCCCAAGCTCGCTGACGCTGCCAACCGGGTCCTGGAATTCAACGCAACAATTCGCGTCCGGTATGACGCCGTCGATGCTGTATGGCACCTGAGCCAGGCCGGTTGTCGGCGTCAGTATGAGGGCAGCCGCAAAATTTACGGTGATAGCGGCCAGATTCCGGTTTAGTCGGTGTCGCTCGATTGGAACATCCATTTCCATAATTCCTTTGTTATATCCACTTCATCCGTGGATGCGGCTGGCTTTGCATCAGTTCTTGATGCTTCTCAGACGCGCGCATTATTTTTAATAGTTATTCTGTGAATGCTTATTTATCAGTGATTCGCTTCCCAGATGTGTTTGCGACAATTGCTGACGAATCGGAGAGCTGCTGGAGATACTCACTTGGCACCCGAGGTGCAAGCCAATGCCCGTCAGCGTCAGAATAGTTACTATGGTTGCGCTCGGACCCGGGAAGTTTTCCGACAAGGTCGCCAGGCAACAAATTGGCCGGCGCAACATTGATATAAACCACAGCAGAGCCTGCTAGGATCACTGCTATCCGTAGTTTAATTTCATGGCAGGAAATTAGGGCTGCCTTCCCTGGCACCCGACGCGAGTTCTTACTCACGAGCCGCTCCTCATGTTCTTTGTTTTCTTGTTTAAATTATTTGTCTTGGAGACATTGATCTCGTTTCGCCAGTTTTGCAGAGGAGACTCGAAAACCCGGCGGGTCCACACATAATGACCAAGATCCCGTGAAAAACGTGAACCAGTCCACAAAATGCACGCTAGCCGGTAATGCGTAGATGGTTATGTTACGGCGGCCGCGGAACGCGGGTCTGAAAATTTGCGCACAATTCACTGCAACACAAGTCGCATTCTTGCCTCGAAGTCGGCGATCGGCGAATGTCTGCAACGGGTCGAGAAAGTGTGAAAACTCAATTTTAAAGAAGTTGGTGGTAAACCGAATCAGTATCGTGAATCAATAGTTATCGATAGTGGTACGCCATGTCTCGATGACATTTAATATCTGCTCAATGTGGGGCACTGTCTCATCGACCCCAAAATTCGGCGAGTTTTCACACATAGCCTCGGTCGATAGCTGACCCATGCAAAGCAAAAAGGTGAGTGGCTGCTTTTGGAAGGCGATTTCAGCCCTTAATTGGTGTTCAAAATATCGTGACAGTCGCTCACCAAAATAGCCGAACAGAGGTGATCTGCCGCCCTCAGACGAGCCCAGAATTTAAGCGACAAATTGACGATTGGACCGATGAGGAGGTCAGATCAGAATTGTTCCCGACTTTTAGCAGTCCGGATCGGCGGAGTCGATAAGACCATCGCCATCGTTGTCAATGCCGTCATTACACTTCTTGCGGCCTTTCTCTGATCCGCCCGTCCCGCCGTCACCACCACCCTCACCAGCATCACTGGACCCCGAGGTATTGCCCCGGTTTTTGACCCGAAATGTGGCGCTGGCATTGTCGCTGGCCGACTCTACATCCGCCACGACAAGGATGACGGTGTAGTTGCCGTTGGCCGTATAGGAATGCTGTGGATTGGCTGCCGATGAGTTGACGCCATCCCCGAAATCCCACGAATAACTGGTTATCCCGACATCATCAGTCGAGCCGGAGGAATCAAATGAGCAATCCCGCCCGCTGCATGCATAAGTGAATATCCCCACCGGGGCCGCGTTGCCGCCCCCCGCACTGACTGTAAGCTGCTGGCTGGTCGAGTCCATGCCGCTATCATTATCAGTAACAGTGAGCGTGACCGTGTAGGTGCCGCCAGCTGCATATGAATGTGACGGGTTCCACCCGCTTGCGCTATTGCCATCTCCAAAATCCCAATTCCAGGCCGTGATGCTGCCATCCGAATCGGTGCTTGTGTCGGCAAAATCGACGTCGAGGCCGGCGATACTGAAAGTAAAACCTGCCGTTGGCAGGTTGTTACTGCCCGCTGCCAACAAGGCAGCAATCGCCGCATCAACCTGAATCAGGCCGTAGCCGGAGTCATGGTCGAAGCCTGCTGCGTTCATGTCGATTGCGCTGCCCTGGAGCGCCGCGTTTATCTGTTGCGGTGTCGACCCCGGTTGTGCCTCCAGCATTAACGCGGCAATGCCGGCGGCGTGCGGTGCGGCCGCGGAGGTGCCGAAGAAATCATCGATGCCATCGTTGCCATGGCTGTCATTGAAAAAGAACGTTGTGTTGACACCATCTACCGCCGTTATTTCAGGCTTCGAGCGGATAATGGGACCTCCCAACGGTGCACCGTTGCCAGCGAAAAGAATCGGCGTGCCGCCTTTAGATGAGTAGAGTTCGAGGACCGGCGGCGCTATGCCGTACTCTGGGGTGTCCAAAAAAAAGGCCGCGCCGACTGCCTCTGCACCGGCGGCATTGGCGTGTCCGAACAACGTCCCGCTGTTGGTCTGAAAATCATTGAGCGTATTGCCACTGCCGAAAACGACTGTCTTCAACAAGGTTGCCGGTGGACCGATCGAGTCGACATCATCATACGTAATGATGATATTGAAGGAGCTGCCATAGCCTAGAACCTCGGCGTTCTGGAACTGGAGCACTTCCCAGCCTTCACCTGTGACGATGTTGTCATTCGCGCTGATTTCAAAAAAGATGCCGCCTGATTCATCCAGCAGCACGATATCGTGATCATTCTTCGGGCCGGCCCCACCGAACGGCTCATCCCACTGCAGGGCGACCGTCAGAACGCCATCTACGGGTACGGTGACGCTTTGATACAGATCGACGCCCGGTCCCGGGTCAAAATCGTGCATTCTTCCGACGCGTTCGAACATCGGGTCACAATCTCCGATCGGCAGAAAAAATTCGATGCAGAAAATCACACCACTGTCGACAAATGCGGCTTCATAACTTTCGTTACCGGCGTTACCCGCCGCCGAGTAATAACTAACGCCACCTGCTACCACGGAATCGACCGCCTGTGCGACGATCCCGTCCTGAAACATTGGCTCATTGAGATACAACAGATCATCCACGATTACGTCAGCACCACCGGCGGCCAGCGCAGTGATCCCATTGGCGTAGTCGGCCTTACCGCCCATACCCGTATGAAAAAGCAACGTGGCACCCGGTGCCATGTCATGGACGATCTGCAGCATGGCGCGGCCTTCGTCTATGCAAAAAATAAACCTGCCGCAAAGGGTGGACTCGCCACCGAGGACTTGCACGCCCGATGCCGGCAAGTCGCCAGTGCTAATATCTGCGGCGGCACCACCAAGCGTATCGTAGCTATCGGACAACACGCCGACTGTCACACCCGTTCCATCGACGCTATACGTGGTCCGTCCCGCAATCGCCCGTAAGGCAATGTCGCCCTGACTGGTCACGGAACCCACATTTCTTATCGGCGCAAGTGATGCGGAGATCGAGCGCAGGCTTGCCAGTGCCACGGCCTTATCGATCGCCGCAACCGGAAGCAGGCCTGAGACGACTTGGCCAAAGCGCGTGCCGTTGATCAGACCCAATTGCTTCAAATCGTCCAACAGGATTCCGCCGTTATCTGTTGCCCGGGCATCGATCACGACTCTGCCCGAAGAAAATTGCAGGAACTGATCGCTCGGCTCGAATACCGTTTTCTTACCCCGATTTACGTGCGCACGGTATTCCGAAAAAACCCGCACGAGCGAGCTGCTGGCTTTGGACATCTGCGCGGCTTTGTATAGCCCGTTTTGGCCTGGGTGATGCCGAGCGGGCAACGCAGCAGCACCGGAGGCTACCTGTGTCCCGAAAGCTAACAACACGATGAGCAGCGTGTTAACGCTGGTAACGAGAGTCTTGTTCATGGCGGTCACTCGGCTCTTGCGCCTCAAATCCTTGGGGATGCTGGATGCTGCTCCGTGGCGCACGGGCCAGCATTATTAATAAGTATCTACCCTGCAGGATTCCTTCCACTCGCGGTATGTGGTTCACCCCCGAGCTAAGCGCGAAGTGCTCTGTGTTCTTTGGATGACCACTGTCGCCGAGAATGTGGTAATCGGCAGGTTCGAATGGGTTTCCCCAATCCAGGGACTGATTATCCAGGACCAGTCGCCCTATCGATTAGGATTAGTTTGCTTATTGCTTGTAGAAATTCTGATGGTCTGGGCCGACTTGTGTATAACAGCGGATTTCTGGTCGGGCCTAAATCGTTGAGCCCTGCATTCTGGCGTGCGTGCGAGAAGACTAGCTTAGAAATGTTAAGGCAAGTACTGTTCGGATTTCCACGCTGTGAGTTTTGTGACGGCTGTCTAATTTATGGATCGGCACGCCGTAAAGGTTTGAGCTTTTTCACGCTGTGTTCGGCGTCGGCATCGGTGAAGCTGTGCTCGGTTAAGTGGCGCAAAACTCGCGAAAAGGAGATTTGCACCGCTCTGAAAATGGCGAAAGCCATTCACCAAAATGGCCCGACAGAGACAAACGGGCAAATACGCGTCGTACGGCCTCTTTGAAGAGTCTCCCGATGAGCTTTCCAGCTAACCCATAAAGCGAAGCCCCGGCAAACCGGGGCTTTGCTGACCAACCCATACATATCGTAACCTGTTGATATATAAGGGAATACTCCATGGCGGTGGAAGCAGTCATCGGCGAACCCTGCTCCACTGATATTGCCTGAAAACAGCGAATTTACAGGGAATTTTTCGTTTTTCAGCGCCCTCTTCAACCCGAGAGAACTACCGAAAACCCCGCGATAACGCGATCTCCACGCGTTTGCCTGATCAGATGCAATGAACCGGAACAGGGAATAACAGGGAAATCGCGGGAATTCACCGTCAATGCGCTCCGGATGAGGTTTTTGTGTCCTACAGCCCAGCGCTGATCATAGCGTTCGACCAATGATTCCAAACCATTTGAGCATGCTCCAAAGGTTACCGCCGCTGTTCGGAAAAAGGCAATAAAATCAATCTGGACAAATATTCAGGAGGGACAGGAGCAGGAATATATGGGATTTTCACTCCAGCTTCCCAAGCTGATGACGTGGGTTCGATTCCGTGTCAGTGGCTGGACGGTCTTCCTGAGAGCATCGGTGTCGCTGCAGTGGTGCTAGCCGGTGTTTTGCAGAGCCTGCGCGATGCCTCTGACGCTGGCGAACAACGCTTCGAGCAGATGATTATCGGTGCGGTCGGTTTCACGCCAGCGCTGCAACAGATCGACCTGCAGCAAACTGATCGGGTCGGTATACGGGTTACGCAACCGTATCGACCGCTGCAGTGCCGGGTCATCATCCAGCAGGTTCTCGGAACTTTTGATACTCAAAACGATATCGACCGTGCGTTCGAATGCCGCGCTGATATCGTCGAATAATGGTCGTATCGAGTCATCCGCCAGATCAGCATAACGCGCGGCAATATTCATGTCGGCCTTGGCCATAACCATCTCGACATCATCGATCAGGTTGGCAAAAAATGGCCATTCCTGTTGCAGACTGCGCAAATGGTCCAGGCCGAATTGTTCTTCGACAGCCTCCAGACCCTGCCCGACACCGTACCAACCCGGCAGCACGAGCCGGCTCTGTGTCCAGGCAAAAACCCACGGAATGGCGCGCAGGTTCTCAATGCCTTTTCCGGAACGGCGTGAGGCCGGCCGCGATCCGATCTGCATTCTCTCGATGACATCGATGGGTGTAGTCTGACGAAAGTAGTCGACCAGTTCAGGCGTGTCATAAACCAGTGCCCGGTAACAACTGCGCGCCACATCGGCCAGTTGCTCCATCACGTCATGTGATTGCAGCGACTTTGGTAGCTGTCTTGGTTCGATATAAGTTGCAAGCGCCGTGGCGCCCGCCGCCTGTTCCAATATCCGCAATGCAATGCCACGTACGCCGAATTTTGCATTGATAATCTCGCCTTGTTCGGTAACCCGCAGACGGCCGTTGACCGATCCCTTGGGCGCGGCCAGCACTGCGCGATGCACCTTGCCGCCACCGCGGCTGATAGTGCCGCCGCGTCCATGAAAAAGAGTCAGGCTCACATCAGCGGCGCGCATTACCTGGACCAGCGCTTTCTCACCGTTACGCAGTGCCCAGCGTGACGCCGCCAGACCACCGTCCTTGTTGCTGTCGGAATAGCCGATCATGATGATCTGACGTAAACCCCGTTGTTGCAGGTGATTGCGGTAAGTACTGTCGGAAAGCAAACTTTCCATGATTGCCGGACCGTTCTTCAGGTCATCTACGGTTTCCAGCAACGGCGCGACATCCAGGGAGATCCCGTGACTGCCGTCAGCCAGACCGGCCCAGTGTGCCAAGACCAGCACCGACAACACATCGTCGGCACCCTGGGTCATGCTGACTATGAACGGGCCAATGGCATTTGGTCCGTATAAAGTCTGGCTGTCACTGATCGCCCGAAACACTGCCAGCGTCTCACGCGATTCGTCGTCTGCGTCGAAATCCGGCTTTGGTTCCTTCAGGGCGCGCACTAACCGCTCGGTGCGCTGTTTCGCACTCATTTCCAGCCAATCCGGTTCGCCGAGCGCGTGGCCGACCACCCGCCGGTGCACCAGTGCGTCCTGACGAACGTCGAGAGTCGCCAGATGAAACCCGAACGCTTCCACCCGGCGCAGCAGACGGCGCATCGCGAATAAACCGGCGTGTTGCCCCCGATGATCGCGCAGGCTGCGGGCAATCATGCGCAGATCTTCGAAAAATTCATCGGCACTGTGATAGCCCTGCTTGTCTTCGGTCTGCGTGGCCCCCAGACGCGCGGAAATCAGCCGCAACAAACGCCGATAGTACATATCGCCCTGCCGGCGATGTATCGCTGCAGCAACGGTGGGGAACATTTCGGCGTATTGTTCCGTGCGGTCGATAACTTCTCTGTTGATGCCGACACTTTCGACCGATTGGCTGAGTCGGCGCGATAGCGTGGCTATGTCGGCGCGATACTGACCGATAATCAGCTGCCGTTGATCGGCCAGTGAATCGCGTATCGTTGTGGCGCCGACATTCGGGTTGCCGTCCATGTCGCCACCGACCCAACTGGCAAAACGAATCATCAACGGTACGCGAATTGCATTCGCCTGCTCGCCATAAGTCTTAACCAGCGCGTCTTCCACGTCCTCGTAGAACACCGGAATGATCCGGTAAATCACATCGGTCAGAAAAAACAGTACGTTCTCGCGCTCATCGCGCACGGTCATCCGTTCACTGGGATGTTCCACCGTTTGCCACGAACTCGTGATTTCGGAGCGGATATGTGACAGCAGTGCCTGTTCTTCCTGCGGTGTGCGTGACGGATCGAGCCGGTCGACCAGACGCCTGGCAATGATTTGCTGTTTCTCGAGCAGTGTTCGGCGGGTGGCTTCGGTGGGGTGCGCGGTAAAAACCGGTTCGTACAGAATGCCGCCCAGGTAATCCTGCACATCATCCAGCCTGAGCCCGGCTGCAGCCAAACGGGCAATCGTGTCGTGAATGCCACGCGGCTGTGGCGTGTCGTTATCGCGCAGATAATCGCGCCGGCGGCGTATCCGGTGCACCAGCTCGGCCAGATTCACGACTTGGAAATAAGCCGAAAAGGCGCGCACCAGACTCATTGCCTCGGGCACCTCCAGACCGCGGACCAGCGCTGCCAAATCGTCGGTAACCGGCGTACCCTCGCGCCGCGCGATCGCCGTGCGGCGAACTTTTTCTACCTTGCTGAACAGCGCCCCGCCACCCTGTTCAGACAACATTTGCCCAACCAGCGTACCGAGTAAACTGACATCCTCGCGTAACGGAATGTCTTTGTCTGGGAAGTCGATTTCTCCGCTTCTCATGCCGCTCTCTTTTCTAATGACTAATCAATCGCGGAAATTGGTGAATTGCAGCGGCCATTTAAATAGCGCATTTATGAGAAATAGCACGAGCATAGATGTTAATTTGTCAGTATCGTCTTTTACTCTGTCTCTTCGACCGCCGCGGCCGTCTCACCGGTGCCCATGCGGTCCAACCATACACCCAGAGTCCCTATTCGCCAGAAAACCCCTGCCGCGAGTAAAAGCACCAGCAGCGCGACGAGGAGTTTCCAGCGCTTGCGCTTCACGGCGAACGGATCGTTCAGTGAATGTTCGGAGCCCTCGGGGAGCTTGGCGATGCTAGTGAGCGAGGCGCCGAAGGAGGAGTTGATCACGACGCGCGCATTCACCGCCCAGCCGTTCGCGTCGAGGATGGGAGCCAGGTTGCGTTTACGCAGGTTGAGATACGCGACGGCCATCGAGGGTCCGGGAATGGCGAAGAAGAGACCGATGAGTGCCAACGGCATCTGCCACCACGCGAGTTGCAGAAAGCCTGTCACCATAGATACGATCGCGGTGCCGATGGCTGCGATGGCAAGCCCTATAGCGGCGAAAATACCAGCGAATTTGCCCACGTCGAATTGGGGCTCGGCCCCCTCCGGGACAGCGCTGATTTTCTTTTCCGCCTCCGCCTGGGCTTCCTTTTCCCGAGCGACTGCGAACTTCTCAACTTGCGTCGCGACCATTCGCCCCAGGCTCCGATACGGCGCCCAGAAGCCTTCACGGACACTGATCGGGTTCTCAATCACCTTGACGATAGTGGCATGCCAGTCTTGCCCCTGGCGGTCGTAGAAGACACCGTTTCGGCCGACTCGAAGGTTGTTTCCGTCGCCATTAGTGAACGCTGCGGCAATGTTAATCCGCTGCTCGGCGTCACCCTTACGCACGCAACTGCAATAGGCGAGGAAAGTATGGCTCAGGCCGGCGAGTCTCGCGTGCTTCTCCACGTCGTCCACCCTCACGCAGAGTTCGCAGCTCCGCCCATCCAGATAGAGGGTACCTGCCTGGAAAATGGCTTTGGTCTCTGGCGTGTAAAAGTCATGGAACGACACGAAGTTGTTTACGAGCGTGAACAGATCACGATAATAGCGGATAAGCTTGTCTAACGAGGCGATAGCGTTTGCCTCGGGCTCGAGTGCCTTGTCTTTCTCGATGAGCGCGGTGATGATCGCTTCGCCGTCGCCGGCCAGGATCTCACGCACACGTCCAAGGCCCAGCGGATCAACCAGGGCGCCTTCCTTCTCGTTCAACCAGTCCTCGTGGGCCGCGAACTTGCTGCTCAGGCTCATCCATTGTTCGGCGTCCATGCTGGCCGTGTCTCCGAACATCGGCCGCACGATTTCGGCACGCAACTTTGCTACCCTGGCAGCCCACGCTGGGTTTACGCCCTCCTCGAGTGGGAGGGCCCTTCCCGGTGCGATGTGAGCGAGAGGGAAGGCGGCTATCTCTTCTGTCGTGGCCGAAAGCTCCATCGACAAGAGTACCTCGTACTGTGCTTCGCGTGGATTTAGCGGCTCAGCTGCCTGCGGGTCGAACTGCGCAAGGCGGCAACGCGTGAAGTAATCGTCCACCTTGGATTTCACGGCGCTGAAGACCGCCGCAGCCGGGGCCGTCGCGTCACCGAACGGGAGAATGTTGTTCGGATCATTCTCCGCCTTCTGTCTCCAGTCCGAGTAGGCCCGGGCCTGCACGAAGAATTCATCGACTTTTCCCTGCGAGACCCCGGGATCGCCGCATCGGTCTTGCTCTGAGCCAACGCACTCCATGATCGCCTCGATCAGGGTCTCAGTTGCCTCATCGTCCGCTGAGGCAACTGGAACGATCCCGTCGCCGTTAAACTTCGTCTCGTTGAGGCTCCGTTCGGTGTCCGCCGTGTCTTCCGGAGTAATTACGATAGCCCCGCCCTTCCCCCGATTCACGAGGACCCGCTTCGCTGAAGCAAGCAATTGCCTGCCCTCCTCGGTTCGCTCGTCGATGGCCTTGAGCGGCAAAGCACTCGCCCCTCTAGTGAGGTCATCCGGATCCCTTAAAACAGTACCGGCCCACTGCACCGCGGCAATGACGTCGGGCACGCGAATGCGTTGGTCTCCGTCGGCGTCAATCAGGTCAAGGGTCTTGGCATCGATTTCCAGCCCGTGGGTGGGGCACCCGAGGGCCGCCCAGAGTTTCTGATCGAGCTGGTCTAGCGCCATCAGGTCCATGCCGGTTTCCAGGCGAACCTGATCGAAACCGCCCAATCGGCTGAAGCGCCATCGGTGAGGACGACACGGGGACTTGACACTCTCGGCGCTGTTGGAGGACATATCGGGCAAAGGCTCTAAACGCGGATGAAAAGCCCGCTTCGCCTCCAATTTTACACCTGTCCTTTGGCGAATTACGCGTTGGGTGCGAATTCCTATTCTTGGCATAAATCCGAGAGATTTCCAAGTCTTGTTATATGCGATGCGTAACGGTGGCCCGTTTGTTCGGACTTGGCGGTGCTCGTTCCGTCGTTGCCGAATCGCTACTGGTCAAACACCAGCTGCTGATCCTCAATCGCTCAAGAGTGCGAGCACCGAACCTTCAGCCAAGTGACCGGGTTAGTGTGGGGCTGTGCGCCAACACAAAGAAGCCGGAGTTCCCCACCCCTCCCGCTAGAACCACCCTTTTGCTTACCATCGCCCATCTAATTGCTTTTTCTCTTCATTATTTATATAAGCCATGCAATTCAATCAGGAAATATTTAATAGAATCATGGAAAACTAATATTTAAAAGGGACAGCCTTTCGGTGCCTCTGAGTATCCTTGCTACGGTCATCGATCTGCTTACGCCAGTCATCCAAACCATTTGAGCATGCTCCAAAGGTTACCGCCGCTGTTCCGAAAAAGGCAATAAAACCAATCTGGACGAATATTCAGGAGGGACAGCCTCGTGGCACACCAATATTGGATGCAATTCAACACAGTACTGCAATATCATCCGTGGGCGCCTCCTAATTGATCACTAAAACCAAACAGTTAACATCCCAGATCTGGCTACGAACTAGCAAAAGTCGATTCTAGAAAACCTCGCTTCGACCCCTATCTCTTTCCCAGCTGTTAGACTAGAGCCATATCCTTGTCCTCGGAATGCGACATGGCAAAGAAGCTCAAAAACGAGCCCGGACTGCTGAGAGAAGCGCTGCGCATCGTCGTGGACGATGCGGTCAAGCGCGGTATCGTCGAATTCGAGTCTACTGATTCTCACAATCTCAAAATCGAATACGCTTACCGTCTATTGGTCCACGACAAAGAAATTATTCCACTGCCCACGGATCAGGTGACGTTACCCAACATGAAGCATCGGCTTGCCAAGTGGGTATCCCATAAATTACCGGCCGAACATGCGCTGCTAAATTAGGATATAAGCGTTGCTCTTTAGCTTCTTGATTACAAAAAAGAGTGTGCGTTTGTATTCGGGAGGCACAGCCAACTCAAGAAATGCCGCAATTTATTCGGATGCATCCATGCCATTCAGTGCTTGTTCAAATCTTCTCACCCCGACCAAATTTTCCCGCTAACATTCTGAAGTTGGCGTCAGCTTATTAAAGCATTGCCTGGGTGTCCTTCCTATTTATTCCTCTCAACATTCAGGCGGCCATTCTCGTGTAGAAATGGTGCAAACCACCGACCTGCTTCAGCGCAACCGCCCTGCCTGTTTCAACAGGCTGCACCACTCTTCCGGCTGGCGCGTCCTTTGCCAGCGATAAATGCGTTCTTGCATCATGGTAATAGTCGACGTAGCTCGACAGGATGCGTTTAAGATGACGCTCACCCAGAATAATCATGTGATCCAGGCACTCCCTCCGGATGGAGCCATGAAGTGGTCTACTAAAACCGGACACCGAGTTAAGGCCTTAAAATGCCATAACGAGGTGCACGATAACAACAGAAAGCAGAAAGAGACGGAACTACACGGAAGAGTTCAAGCGCCAGTAGTACCGGAAACCCTGTCGATGCCAGCGGACGACGGTCCCGGGCTGGACAATATGCAGGGCTTCGCGCCAATCTGACCCGCTTGACGACAGGATCACCCAAAACAACCGATCCGCGTCCGTCAACCTCGGTCGAGGGTGGCAATGTTTCAGAATCGCCAGCTGTTGGCGCAGAACCAGATTCTCAGTTGCCAGCACCCGATGGGTATGCAGCACTGACCATAGCGTTCGAACGATGATTCCAAGCCACTTGAGCATGGTCCGAAGGTTACCGCCGCCGTTCGGAAAAAGGCAATAAAATCAATCTGGACGAATATTCAGGAGGGACACGATTTTCTGGTGATTTGACCGTCTGGTGATTACGAAAGAGGTGCCGCTGAATCTGAAGAATCGAAAATCCTGAACTAAGCGGCTGGTAAGGAGCGGGAAGCAGTCGCTCACGTTATTGCATTGCAATAGGCAGAGAACGACTCAATATAGCTATCTCTTCCAGGCGAGGTGCAAGCCGTCGCCGACCGGGGCAAGATAGGCTTCGACACGCGGATCACGGGAGATCTTCTCGTTCAGTGCCCGAATCGCTTGCGTGTCCTCGCTGTTCTTGGCCGAGTCCGCTACGGAACCGCCCCACAGTGCGTTGTCGATCGCAATAACACCGCCCGGCCGCAGGAGCGCCAGACAGCGTTCATAGTAGCCGTCATAGCCCGGCTTGTCCGCATCGATGAACGCAAAGTGGTAGGACTCCCCCTTGCCGCCGGCGAGCATAGCGTCCAGGGTGTCGGCGGCCGGGCCGATGCGCAGATCGATCTTGTCGGCGACGCCGGCCTCGCGCCAATAGCGCAGCGCGATCTCCGTCCATTGGCGATTGATGTCGCAGGCGACGATGCGGCCCGTGTTCGGCAGAGCGAGCGCGGTGATCAAAGTGCTGTAGCCGGTGAAAACGCCCACCTCGATGGTTCTTCGCGCGCCGAGGCAGCGCAACAGCAGTGTCATGAAGCGCCCTTGGTCCCGGCCGATCTGCATGGCCGCAGTCTCAAGTCGGGAGGTTTCCTCGCGCAAACGCGCGAGCACCGCCGATTCCTCCGGTAGCAGTACCGCGAGGTATGCCTCGAGCGCATCGTCGATACGAAGGCTGTTTCTGCTCATGTCCAGTGTCTCCAGGAATCGGTGTGCCTGATGCTCAAGTAAATTCTATGTGAACCGGACAGGTTCCCACTGCTCGACCCATGTTGGGGTTTCAGGCCCAACCTGTGGGAACCGCTCCTACCCACTCTTACACCGCTTGCTGCCCAACTCAATTGTTGCAGTGTCATCTGTAAATCTTTTCCCTGACGGTAGCTCGCGCATGTTTCGCGGGTTCGGGTGCAGCTGCCATGTGTCCGCTGACAGCTTGTTGAGAAATGCTAGAGCAAATTCGGTCCGAACGACTGCGTCTCTTTCGCCAAACAATATCAGCGTGGGGCACGTCAATCGCGGCGCGGATATTGACAAGTTAACAAACAAACCAATTCGAGCTCCAGAAAAAAGGCTGCTTAAAGTGCTGTAGCATATTCCCAAGACACAAAGGCGCGCTGTCTAAGCAATCGATAGTGTTCGGCTGAGATCAGATTCCGACCAAGATTGAATAAATTGTATACCACCGCATGTACGCTTAAGAAGCGCTGGGCTTGCTGGGTCGATTTAAAGCGGCGCATGCCCCGCTCTCTCACTCGCGTCAATTGGTGCGGAAGTTCGGCACGATTATTCGCATATTGCGATGTGTCATGAATCGTGTCAGGGATCAGTTCTCGATGCGCAACGCCGTAACTTCTCGACTTGTCCGTCACTATCTTCCTCGGTCCGCCACGGTTATTTCTAAGCAACCGTTTGAAAAACCGCCGAGCAGCTGCGCCGTCGCGTCTGGCCTGCAGAAATACATCGACTACCTCTCCGTCCTGATCAACCGCTCGCCACAAATATTGCTGTTTGCCGCGGATCTTCACGAAGACTTCATCAATGAAAAATGTATCGCCGAATCCTTGCTGCCGACGCTTCAGCCGCCTGGCATATTGAGGTCCAAACTTGTTACACCACAACCGAATAGCTTCATAACTGACGGTGATTCCACGTTCAGCCAATAAATCTTCGATATCTCGATGACTGAGGTTAAATCGATAATAGAGCCAAACAGAGTGTTGAATAATTTCAGCTGGAAATCGGTGGCGTTTGTATTGCCTGTTCGATGTATTCATACCACTATTGTCACGTAGCGGCATTTAACTTGTCAGTACCTGCCCGAAACCAAACCGATGCTATGAAAAAAGCCCACACAGTCAAGCAGGATGAATTTGCCGGAAGGACACCTAGATAGATTTTCCACTATTGTGCTGGCGGGATGTTGTAATTCATACGGAACAGATTTGCCGGGTCGTATTTCTTCTTGAGTTTCCTTAACCGCCCCCAGGTGGGTCCATAGGTGTCCTTCATAAACACCTCGTCATCTTCATTGTAACAGCTCATATTGAGGTAGCCGCCACCCGAGGAAAAGCGCTGCCGCATATCTTCCCAGACCTGCCGTGTCCATTCGATGTTATTTTGGTTATCCGCCGGATCGGTCCATGACGAGTTAATCTCGATCATGTAAGGCCTGCTGCGATCGCCGAAGGCGGTTGCGTCATCAGCCACGCGGCTACTCGCACCGCCGAGTGCCTGAAGCACAAAGGGGCATCTTGTTGCACCAGGCGGCTGGTTTTCAAACATCGATACCAGCGCATCCATGACATCCTCATCCATAGAGTCCAGGTAGAGCGCCTTCCAGTAATTCTGCATACCCTTCGGCACGTGGGCGTCAAAAGTTTGCTGAACCGCCGTGAACGGCTGTGGCCCGCTCAGGTCCAGTATGGGTGTGCCAATCTTCCTGAGGGGCTCGACGAACCGTTCTCCTTCGTCGGCCGGACCCGCGTAAACCCCGGCGGGGATGACGACCTTTTCGCCGTGCAATTCGGCGGGGAAGTCAGGGTGCGCGGGTATGGTCCAGAAGAAAAACTCGGTGCTGAAATCATCCGGGGCAACTGCCATAAAATCGCGCCATACGCGCAGTACTTCTTTAGCCTGCGCAGCGCCGTACATGGGCGCACAGAACATGACAATCGGCCCGAGTGGGTGTAGCTTGAATTCGAACGAGGTGACAACACCAAAGTTACCGCCACCGCCCCGGACGGCCCAGAACAGGTCTTCGTTTTCAGTTTCGCTGGCGCGGCGGAACTGGCCGTCGGCCGTGACGATGTCTACCGACAGCAGGTTGTCGATGGTAAGCCCGTATTTTGCCCGTACCCAACCAAAGCCGCCGCCAAGGGTCAGGCCGGCGACACCTGTTTCAGAAACGACGCCGGCGGGTGCAATAAGGCCAAATGCCTGTGTTTCCCGGTCGAGATCACCCAACATTGCCCCGCCCTGCACCCGGGCAGTTTTTCCGGCCGGGTCAACTTGCACTGCCCGCATCAACGAAAGGTCGATCAGCAGACCCCCATCACACAAAGCGTTGCCTGCTACGCCGTGACCGCCGCCTTTGACCGCAACAAGCAGTTGCTTGTCGTTAGCCAGTTTCACTGCATCCATGACGTCGGCTGCACCGCTACACCGCACGGCGAGAGCCGGTTTTCGGTCAATCATACCGTTATGTATGACCAGCGCTTCCGCATAACCCTCATCGGCTGCCGTGAGTACATCACCCCGGATGGCGTTCCTGAACTCTTGCAAGGTCTGCTCATCGATCGTTGTTTCCAGACCTTCAAGTGTCATGATGCTTAATGTCATTAAAAATCTCCTCTAGAGCACGGAACGGAACCTCGGGTAGATTCGCCTGTCCTTCCTATTTATTCCTCTCAACATTCAGGCGGCCATTCTCGTGTAGAAATGGTGCAAACCACCGACCTGCTTCAGCGCAACCGCCCTGCCTGTTTCAACAGGCTGCACCACTCTTCCGGCTGGCGCGTCCTTTGCCAGCGATAAATGCGTTCTTGCATCATGGTAATAGTCGACGTAGCTCGACAGGATGCGTTTAAGATGACGCTCACCCAGAATAATCATGTGATCCAGGCACTCCCTCCGGATGGAGCCAATGACCCGTTCCGCATACGGATTCTGCCAGGGTGATCGCGGCGCGGTCGTGACTTCTGTGATCCTGAGCGCGGCGGCCTGCCGGTGGAAATGTTCTCCGTAGATGGCATCCCGATCACTTCGAACGATAATTCCAAACCATTTGAGCATACTCCAAAGGTTACCGCCGCTGTTCGGAAAAAGGCAATAAAATAAATCTGGACGAATATTCAGGAGGGACAACCGGAACACGCTAAGATTAGCATTTGCACGCCCGGCCGCCGGCCAGCCAAAACACCCACGGCCATTTTGCATCACCGGTAAGGCGCATCGGCTACTCTGTCGGCCATAATTGTAGCCTCGTATTCATCGCCGATGGCCAGAAGCTTTTCTTTTGTCATGATGTTCTCGCCGCGATTCTCCATATGGTAGTCCTGAATTCGCGTTTCAACGATCGCGTCAACGGGGCAAGCCTCCTCGCAAAAGCCACAGTAGATACACTTGAACAGGTCAATGTCATACCGCGTCGTTCGGCGTGTGCCGTCGGCGCCGACCTCCGAATCGATGGTGATCGCCAACGCTGGGCACACGGCCTCGCAGAGCTTACAAGCGATGCAGCGCTCCTCACCGTTGGGGTAGCGCCGCAGGGCATGCAGCCCGCGGAATCGCGGCGATTGCGGTGTCCTGTCTTCAGGATATTGGATTGTGATCTTTTTGCGGAAGAGATTCCGCAGCGTCAACTGCAAGCCCTTAAGCAGGTCCCACAGAAGAAAGGTTTTAAGCAAGCGTTTGATCATTTGCCATCAGCTGCGCTAATGGAATGCGCCATACTGCCGGTTGCCAATCGCGCCGACGGAACCACGAACCGTGATGCCAAGATCCATGATGCGATTGGCCGAAGATTGAAACATCCAGCCGTGAATTGAACAATCAAATTCCTGAGCGGGATCTTGCCGCTTAGCGCATGCGCGCGCCAAGTTCCAGACTTGACGTTCGACATTGAGCTTGCATAGCCGTGTACGGCGAGAGTCCCGATTCGTCAACGCGCTCAGCTCGTCATCGTACTCGGTCGCTAACTCGATGATCGGACTGAGCCAATGATCAATAAATCCTTGCGGTTGCTCGTTCATGGCCAATTCCATGGCGACACAGCCGACGTGCCCGCAAACAACAATATCTGGCACACAAAAAGTTGCCAGCGCCAACTCTAAGATCGCATTTAGACTAGCGTCCTCCTCAGTAGCCAGATTACCGAGGTTGCGATGCACGAGTAATTCGCCGCTTGCCGCGCCTGTCATTGCGGCTGGCGAGACCGGGCATTCATTGCACTCGATCCACAGGCACTGTGGTCGATATAGCTCTGACCCGATAGCCGGTGGATTTTCATCGGCCCACCGCTGGTTGTTGAGTAACAGCTGGTCGACAAAGCACCTCGGAGAAGATGGTTTACGCATTGTACAAACTTGGTGCGGGGGGGTGGGTCCGATTACTTACACGGTGAAACTTTCCCCGCAGCCGCACGAACTTTCAGCATTCGGATTATCGAAAACAAATTTCTCGTTCAGGCCTTCCATGATCAAGTCAATCCTGGACCCGGCAAGCAACGGCAGACTCTTCGGATCTATCACGACCATAAAGCCGGCACCCTCAAAGAGTTGGTCTTGTGGATCGCGCTGGTCGCCGTAGTCGAGCACGTATTTGAAGCCTGAACAGCCGGAATGTTTGACACCAAGTCTCAGGGGGACGTCAGGTCCCCGCCGCGCAAGCTGTTCACGAAGCCGGGTCGCCGCAATTTCGGTGAAGGTAACCGCCATGGGATGAACTCCAGATAGTTTCGATGCCAAACTAACTCGATCGGCAGCTGTTGTCAAACTAGTTAGGTATCGAAACTATATAGAGCGCCTTGGTAGCGTACGCAGGTATCCGACAATGCCATCGGGCCAGATCTCATACACGTCATCTTCTGCTCAAATCGCCACCGTTAATCGGTTACAGGTTTCTGATACTTCGCCTTCCACTCGCTGTAAGACATGCCATACACGCGCTTGCGAGCGTCCTCGTAATCCACCAAGAGACCCCGTTCGTCTGCCGCCGCAACATACCATTTGCTCAGACAGTTTCGGCAAAAGCCGGCCAAATTCATCAAATCGATATTTTGCACGTCTTTACGTTCGTCGAGGTGCTCGAGTAACCGGCGGAATACCGCTGCTTCTAACTCTATTTGAGCTCGTGTATCCATGCTTCTGCTCCTTCTTAGTACGCCTCACAGCTTGTGGCTCCTCCGATCAAGGAACATTTTTTCGATCTACTTTGCCGCATTCGTTCAATGCCATTCTGCACCGGGTTGCTCACCGGGAAATCGATACTGCGCTGTCTCTGATTAACCGCGAATTCTGCAGGTGTCAGATAGTTGAGCGATGAATGTGGTCGTTGTCAAAGCGCCTCATGTGAGAACTGCGCGGCATGAAAATACCACTATCTGCCGACTAACTTACTCCAGATACGCAACTCGCTGTATGCTGGAGGACGGTGCTCACCTCGCATGCCAGATTCATCACGCCATGACTGCGGACGAAACAGAGCAATTGCTGGCCTACCACCATTCGATTGGAGGTATGCTAAAAGAAGTTGCAAGCTTCAACGATATTCATATCGCCGAAAGCAATGTAAAGCCATTGATGACCAAGATACTTAGCTTTTGCAAAGATTTTTCGGATCTTGCAACGGTGCTCACTGCTCAACCAAAGTCCTGCGATGGAGTGGCTGAACGCTACTATATTCGGAAAACTGTCATAGACGACGCTGTTCGCGTCATCATCCGAATTGACGCTGAATTAGTCTAACCCCGCAGACCAATACATCAACAAATAACATACCAAACTCCGCCGAAGTAGGATCTCAGGGTGCCGCGGACATTTCTCGTCTCGCCATCTAGAGAAGCGCCGATAGCACCGAACCGCTTCGCGCTCATCCCGATTGACACCTTCCCCGTTGTCATACAGAAGACCCAAGTCGAACTGAGCATCGGCATTATCCGCATCAGCGGCCGCCTTGAATGGATTCAATATTCTTCATGCTCACTACGGTGGATTCCGATCAACCTGAGCGACCCCCATGAGTCGCTCAACTGCTGTGCCTGGTTTATGGTTCGTCGAGCGGCTTTCGCCGGGCCATTAACGCATCTACGAGCGCCGCTTTATCGGGATCGGTGTGAAAACTGTCAGGTACCAGTAAATAGCCACGAATTCCGGAGTCGGTTTCCAGTAGAAACACGGTCACATCATCGCCGGGATCCGTGCCGCCATCCAGGCCAATGACGTCAACCACGCGCGCTTGCTTTGCATTCCACGTGCCTTGCTCTCCAGCAAGGCTAAGGTATCCCGTTCTAGTGGCAAAGCAAGGATCGAATCCCTGGCCTTTAAGCAGTTCGAGTACATCCGCCAGCTCGCGCACTTTAACGTCCCTTCATTTCAGTGGTTCACCGGGTTTTGCAGTGCCGACATTTCCTCCCACGGTGAACGATCTCCTGTACCTGTTCGACTAGAGTAAGGCTATTTGGGTATCAGATCCGTCCCGTCCGGACCCATCGCCCTCCACTGTTCATGCCTAAGTTTGGACCGCGCCAGGGTTACAGTCTGGCCACCCGCTACTACGGCTGTTCGAGTGCCGACCTCCATTTTCCACTTCTCGTATTTCTCTAACGCCGTATTCGTTGCCGCTTGGTCCAACTCTTCAGCCGCTGCATAGCTAAATAACAGCGGTGCGGCAATCCATATTGTCAGGATGGCCCTACGGATCACGTGCGGGTACTTCATGTCAGACGACGCATCCAAGATGTTTTATCAATCAGGATCGACCGCAAGCCAGCAACAAGCTCCGGTAAATCTTTGCCGCTCATCATCCTGAACGTCAATTCGTGCCAGCTGCTGATGGCCCGGTCCGCTTGTCTGTTCGCATCCACGTCGTGTTATGTCACGCTCGACTTGAGGCTGCTCTGGATCAAGTCCATTGTCAAATTACTTAGGACTCGCTACTATTTCCTGCCATGTCGAAAAGCCCCAAGGCCGGTGACAGAGAGCTTGCAGAGCTTGCTCTGCAGCTTGGCCGCGTGGCCTACGCAGACCGCTGTGCGGGAGGTTTAAGCCATGGGCAATCGGCAGCACTCCGCTATTTCGCCCGTGCCAACCGCTTCTCGCGTACCGTATCGGCATTCGCAGATTACCACGCCACTACCCGCGCCACTGCCTCGCAAACCATCAGCACCCTGGTGAATCAAGGCTATCTGTCCCGACATCGATCTGAGCGAGACGGCCGGTCGACACGCTGTGACCTGACGCGGCGTTCCCGCAAACTGCTCCGGGACGATCCCTTCGAGTCGGTGGTGGCGGCAGCCCGACCACTCACACCCTCCGCACGGGGTACGGCGGCCCGGTGCCTGCGCACCATGCTGGCCGAACTTGCAGCGGTGGGTGATCGTTCGTTGTTTGGCCTTTGCCCGATGTGTCAGCATTTGCAGATTGTTGCGGCCCGAACCCCTAAATCCTATGCTTGCGGGCTGCTGGGAGAGCCGCTGGAAGCGGAAGAAACCTCCCAGATCTGCGCGCGCTTTGTACCGAAGACAGGTTAGCAAGCAGAGATCCGCAGCAGGTGCAACACGGGATTGCGAATTTTTTGCGGCAAAAAAACGGTACTGACAAGTTAACGAACTCAAACTGAATATCGCTGAGTAAGCATTTCTCGGCCCTAAACTCGGGAGCCGGCCAAAGGAGTCCCGTCCCGGAGATCACCTGACGGGGATGTCCGCAGCCCGCTCGGCCCGGTGGAGGCGGAAACGAGGAAATCCGGACACTGGCCCGTGCCAGCACCGAATCTGGCGACGATACTTCCCCGCTGATCGCTCACTTCCGCACAATTCCCGCTGCAGCCCGACTCGCACCACCGATTCGGGCTATTTCGGTACACTGTCGCCCACCGCGGCCCGTTAGAATTTCCTATCCTTCAACCTTTCAGTAATGTTAGGACAATATTTCAGATAACAAGTGAAATTGGAATAATAGACAATGACTGAATTATTTAGTGCAGAAAACTTTGCAAATCTGGGCGTGTTAATTTTTTTGCAAGCCGTTTTAGGTTTTGACAATCTGCTTTACATTTCTATTGAATCCAAGCGAGCTCCCGCTGATAAACAGGCAGCAGTACGTCGCGCGGGAATTCTTATCGCCATGGCGCTTCGCATCATATTGCTATTTTCCATAATCAAACTGCTGGCGTCTCTGACAGAACCTTTCTTTCATATTGACTGGTCTGGAGTGATTGTCGGTTCGTTTAATTTTTCATCGATTGTGTTTTTGTTTGGTGGGGTATTTATTATGTATACCGCCGTCAAGGAAATTTCACATTTATTGACTGTCGAAGAGCTTCAACCCGATAAATCGAAACGTTCCAGCAAGTCGACAGCCAGTGTGATTGCGCTCATCGTTTTTATGAATTTGATTTTCAGCTTCGATTCCATTTTATCCGCACTAGCAATTACCGATGTCTTTCCTGTATTAGCGATCGCAATTATTGCTTCTGGTGTGGCGATGTTAATGCTGGCTGACACCGTTTCTGAGTTTATTCAAAAAAATCGTAAGTATGAAGTGCTTGGACTTTTTATTTTATTGATTGTGGGAATAGTACTTTTGGGTGAAGGTGGGCATGTCGCCAATCTCGAACTGTTTGGTTATGCGGTCGAACCGATGGCCAAGTCTACCTTTTATTTTTCAATTGCTGTGTTGGTGGTCGTTGATGTAATTCAGTCGGGATATCAACGAAAACTCGGCGCCGAACGCCGGCAACGACGTAGTGCTTAACTGGGGTGACCTGCCCGTTTCTGGTAAAGTGGCACGCATGAACCACATGGAACGCTCAACATTTCCCGTTGGCATTGGCGCCATACTCATCTTGTCGGTGATCTTGTCCGGTTGTGGAATGCGAAGTATTCCAACTGCACTCAACGAAGTTGAAGCAGCATGGTCGGAGGTACTCAACCAGTATAAGAGGCGCTCTGACTTGATTCCCAATCTCGTCAACATCGTGAAGGGCTACGCCGCGCATGAGAAAGATACATTCCAGGCAGTGGTGGAAGCCCGCGCCAAGGCGACACAGACGCAGGTCAGTACTGACCAACTGACTCCCGAAACCCTAAACAAGTTCTCGCAGGCGCAGGCCGGACTGGGATCGGCCCTGTCCCGCTTGATGGTCGTTGTCGAGCGCTATCCAGATCTCAAGGCCAATCAAAACTTTCGCGACCTCCAGGTGCAACTCGAGGGAACTGAAAACCGGATTACGGTTGCCAGGAATCGCTACATTCAGTCCATAAAGGGGTTCAATAACCTGGTCACGGTACCACCCACGTCTTGGTACAATTCGATATTCCTGAAGCACGAGAAGAAGCCACAGTTCAGTGTAGAAGACGAGGTTGAGGTCAAGCAAGTTCCCCTAGTAGAGTTTTGATGGCCGCCAAAGCACTGCTTCTTTTAAGTCTGGTGGGCTCTTTGTGGGCAAGCCCCGTATTTTCTCTCGACGTTCCAAAGCTCACCGGCCCGGTGGTCGATGTTGCCGGAGTGTTGAGTCGTTCCGACCAAGCAAAAATCTCTGCCAGTCTGTTGCAGTTTCAGCGCAGCTACGGACCCCAGCTACAAGTTCTCGTGGTGCCAAAGCTCGAAGACGAAACGATCGAAAGCTATTCCATTAAAGTCGTCGACGCATGGAAACTGGGCGCAAAGGACAAGGACAACGGCGTGCTCCTGCTGGTGGCCACCCAGGACCGCCAAGTTCGCATTGAGGTGGGGCGAGGTCTCGAGGGCGATCTTCCGGACGCGGCGGCAGGACGCATCATTCGTGCAGGCATTATTCCCTTTTTCCAACAGGACCAAATCGGCGCCGGAGTGCTGGTTGGATTGAACCTGATTGCCGAAAGTATTGGGGGGAGATTGGAGGACATCCCCGTGCCCCAAATGCGCAGAGCGAAACGCGGAGGGGGAATGAACCTGGGCTACCTGCTTTTTCTGGGCTTCTTTTTGCTTGGCCCCTCTCTGTTTGGACGTGGGCGGGGGGGCAGAGTAGGCAGCGCGCTCGTTGGGGGGATGCTTTTGGGCAGCCTCATGGGTGGACGACGCGGCGGTTATGGGGGTGGTTTTGGCGGCGGCGGCTTCTCCGGCGGCGGTGGCGGCTTCGCCGGCGGCGGGGCCAGTGGAGGTTGGTAGATGGCACCATTAACACAATCTGATCGCGACAGAATTTCACGGGCAGTGCGCGAGGCAGAAAAGCAAACCACGGGTGAAATCGTACCGATGATTGTCGCGCAGAGCGATGATTACCCGGGTGCTCGTTGGCGGCTGGCCATCGTCACAGCCTTGCTCTTTGGTTTCCTCGCCTATTTCTTTCTCGACGATTTCGATCCGGTCTGGATTCTCTGGGCGCAAATCCCGGGACTTTACCTCGGTTACTGGTTGGGATCATTTGGCGCTGTGCTGCGGCCATTCCTGCTGAGTTCCAAGATCGACGAAGAAGTCCACCAACGGGCAGTGCAGGCATTTTTTTCACGCGATTTGCACGCGACCAAAGACCGTACGGGAATCCTCGTCATGGCCTCCCTGCTCGAGCACCGCGTGGAAATTCTCGCCGATACGGGAATCAACGCGAAAGTCTCCAAGGATACGTGGCAGGGGATAGTGACCGACATGATTGGTGGGATAAAATCGGGTGATCTCACCGAGGGATTCTGCACCGCCGTGCGCGAATGTGGCGACGTTCTGGCGAAAGACTTCCCGGGAACTCACGACAATCCCAATGAGATCAGCGATAAAATCATTATAGAAGATTAAAGTGACTCCGGTGCTGCCGCCTGGGCCGCCGCATCCTCCTCGTAGGATATTGACAAGTTAACAAACAAACCAATTCGAGCTCCAGAAAAAAGGCTGCTTAAAGTGCTGTGGCATATTCCCAAGACACAAAGGCGCGCTGTCTAAGCTGTTGGGTGCGAATTCTTATTCTTCGCATAAATCTGAGCACTTTCCAAGTCTTGTTATGTGCGATGCGTCGGCTACGATGCATCAGTAATGCGTGATCTCGCCATACTTTTCATACACCTTGTCGTAACGGTGGCCCGCTTGTTCGGGCCTGGCGGTGCTCGTTCCGTCGTTGCTGAATCGCTGCTGGTGAAACACCAGCTTCTGATCCTCAATCGCTCAAGAGCGCGAGCACCGAACCTCCAGCCAAGTGACCGGCTTATTGTTGGGCTGTGCGCAATCTTGATGCGCCCTACCCGTCTGTTACGGTCAGCCATTGTCCTGAAGCCCTCATCGATTCTCAGCTTCCATCGAGCACTGGTGAAACGCAAGTACCGCCTGCTGTTCACACCGAAAACTCGTGGCAAGCCAGGTCCCATCGAACCTTCTCCAGAACTGATTTCAGCAATCGTCGCAATGAAACGCAGAAACCCCAGCTTCGGTTATCGGCGCATTGCCGACCAGATCTCCTTGATCTTCGATATCGAGATTGAGAAAGATGTGGTGCGGCGCGTGCTGGCCAAATACTACCGACCACAGCCTGGATCTAACGGTCCCTCCTGGCTGACGTTTCTTGGCCACAGTAAGGACAGTTTATGGAGCGTGGATTTTTTTCGATGTGAATCGCTGCTTCTCAAGTCCCACTGGGTAATGGTCGTCATGGATCAATATACCCGGCGCATCATTGGTTTCGCTGTCCATGCAGGCGTACTCGACGGGCCCATTGTCTGCCGCATGTTCAGCAGCATCATCGGTGGAGCTACGAGTCCGCGATATCTGAGCTCGGACAATGATCCGTTGTTTGCGTTTCACCAATGGAATGCCAATCTCCGGATTCTCGAGGTGACGGTGGTGAAAACAGTGCCATACGTCCCTTTATCGCATCCGTTCGTCGAAAGACTGATTGGCACAATACGGAGGGAGTTTCTCGATTTCGTGCCCTTCTGGAACACTCATGACCTTCGGCGAAAGCTCAGCGACTTTCAAGAATACTACAATCGCTCGCGCGTTCACCGTGCGCTCGACCGCCGTCCGCCCGCCGCGAGAGCCGGAATTACGAACAGTAAGATCGCTCGCCTGGACAATTATCGCTGGGAAAAGTGTTGTCGTGGTTTGTATCAGCTGCCAGCAGCGGCTTGAATTCTAATTCGCACCCGACACCTTCGCGAACATCGTCAACTCCCACCGATCCGTCGCCACATCGTGGCGCAAGATGTAGGTGTCGCCGTCTGACCCGCGGCACTTGAAATAACGGTGGTCTGGGGCAGCCCACCGGTCGAGTATCTCCACGACCTGTATGGCCCGTTCGCCCAGGAAAAACTCCCGCGGTTCCTCTTCCCCGCGATAGGCGGCGTAACAGGTCACGCTGAGGCCCATGTCTTGGCGTGACCTCGCAGTCAGATGGGGACCTCAGTCACTCGCGTCACTTGGGGTGTCCGACAGGCATCAGCGCCAGCGGCGCCTCGTTTGCCGACAGGTGCAGGACATTCCGCACCTCCTGGTCCTGAAACGCGCCCACGATGACGGTACCCAGTCCCAATGACTGGGTTTGCAGGTAGACGTTCTGCGCCACATGGCCGACCTCCATGTGGACGTACCGGTCGGCCCGGGATTCGTACTTCCGGGCGGTGCGCTGGTAGACCGCTGTAATGACCACTATCGCTGCAGCGTCGACCATCCAATCCTGCCCCCAAGCGGCACGCGCCAGGCCATCCCGATAATCACCCGGTGCGTGCAAGCTCAACGTGTGCCCGCGCGGTTGATACTTGTACAGGCCGGAATCGAGACCCGCAACGTCACCCGCAACGAGATACACCTCAACCGGATAAAGGGCACCCGCGGATGGCGCCGTCCGCCCGCCCTCCGACGAAGTCACTCCCTGGGCTGCCCAGAGCAGTTGACCAATGGCTTCGAGAGTTACCGACTGGGCAGTGAAATGTCTGACCGACCGGCGCGCCCCGAGCGCTTCCTCCACCGAGTAGTCGGAGTTCGCATTCGGCGGCGGCAGCGAGATTCTCCGTGTCGTATCAGGCTCCATACCGGACGCATGCATAGCAACTATTACCATCACTAAAGAGAGTACTGACAAGTTAACAAACAAACCGATGCGAACTCCAGAAAAAAGTCTGTTTAAAGTGCTGCGGCACATTCCCAGGACGCAAAAGCGCGCTGTCTAAGCAATCGATAGTGATCAGCCGAAACCAGGTTCCGGCCAAGATTGAATAGATTTTGCACCACCGCGTGCACACTTAAGAAACGTTGCGCTTGCAGCGACGATTTAAAGCGGCGCATACCCCGCTCTCTTACCCGCGTCGATTGGTGCGAAAGTTCAGCGCGGTTATTGGCATATTGCGATGTGTCGTGGATCGTATCAGGGATCAGTTCTCGATGCGCGACGCCGTAACTTCTCAACTTATCCGTGACAATCTTCCTCGGTTCACCGCGATGCTCTCTAATCAACCGTTTGAAAAACCGCCTGGCAGCTGCGCCGTCGCGTCGTGCCTGCAGAAACACATCGACTACCTCACCATCCTGGTCAACGGCTCGCCACAAGTATTGCTGCCGACCTTGGATCTTCACGAACACCTCGTCGATAAAAAATGTATCTCCAAATCCTTGATGTCGACGCTTCAACCGCTTGGCATATCGAGCTCCAAACTTGTTACACCACAACCGAATCGATTCATAGCTCACATCGATACCTCGTTCGGCCAATAAATCTTCGATATCCAGAAAACTAAGATTGAATCGGTAATAGAGCCAAACGGCGTGTTGTATGATTTCAGACGGAAAACGATATCGCTTATATAATGATATTGAGCTGCTCATCCGAGCATTACCCGATAGGGCCGGTTAATTTGTCAATACCTATCTTGAAGTACCTGAAGTACGCGGCAGTGGTTTTGCTCATTCTGGCGATCCTTGCTGCCGTCATTCACTTCTATCGCGAATCGATTGCCCGCGAATTCGCTAACGCCGCTCTCAGCGAACAGGGAATCACCGTGACTGAACTCTCCATTCAGACACTGGGGACCGATTACGTCCAATTGTCACATCTGGTTCTCGAACAGGACGACGGTACGCGCTACCAGATTTCCGGGCTGTCGTTTCCCACTGAGTTTTCCCAGTGTCCGTGCGGAAAAGATTTCGATCGAACAACTGATCATGACGCCGGCAAATACGGCAGCCGCGCCGGCGCCGCTTGCCCGGTTGCTGCAGACTTTTCTTCAGTTACCGAACAGCGTGCCAAATACCGAAGTGACAGTCGCCCATTTTACGATGCCGGATGCCCGCCGGTCGATAATGTCGTGTGGCGGTCCGAGCACCAACGACAACATCTTGCGTTCAGCATTGCACCGGCCGAAGTCACGGTTGATGTCGATCGTGTGGACGATGGCCGACCATCAGGCAACGGTGAACGCGACTGTTGGCGGCATCCCGATGCGTTGTCCTTGACTCTGTCCATGCACCGCGACGACACCGGGTTCTCCATAGACGGGTTGTCGACCATCAGTCTTTCGCCGTGGCTTCCGGTGCTCAAATCCATCGGCATGTTGCCGACCGACATTGTCGCGGTCGGCGCTGAACTTGGGGGTCCGGTTATGATCGTGCTGGACGACGACGAGACGCGGTCCGTTCCTGTCAGTGCGCGCCTTTCACTCGCCGGCGAGATGACCGCGGATTACAGGCCTGCTAACGACTCGGGCATCCGGCTGCGAGCAAATTCTTCAGATCCGGTGCGGCTTAGCTTCGAGTACCCGTCACTCGAATGGACCGCCAGTGTCGGGCAGATCGATATACGCGTCGGGACTGACGCGAAAAGTGACATCCCGGTACGACTCAGCGATCTAGAGTGCCGCTCGGGCATTCGATGCACGATGAAAGCATCTCTGGAAACCGGTCCCTCTTGACCTGGGGGCCATGACCGTCGGCACTGCAAGGCTATCGGCGTCGCTGGCAATTGCCGCCGACCAAACAACCCGTATGGACATCTCGCCGGATTTCGTCCTGGCGCTGACCGGGATTGAATCGCCAGGCTTCTCGGCGGCGTCGATTAATGCGACGCAGTTTTCCGGAGCACAGCTGATCATCGATGATGGTGGCTGGCGCAGCGATATCGATCACCTGGAACTGGTGTTCGACTCATTAACTGATCGCGAGAGCCTAATCGCGTCATTGCCGGTAACCTTCAACACGCTACGCCTCCGCGACAGCGGCGCCGTCCTCGACACTGACGTTTCAATTCTGCCAAGCACTGCCGCCGTATCCTGGGATGGCATCGGCATTGTCGCGCCGGGCCTGGCGGGAAATATTTCGCTGAAAGACGATAGAGTGGCAGCGTCCTTTGAGCTATCCGACGACGAAGGCTCGCTGTCGGCACACGTCGATGCATCGCATCACATCTTGAACGGTAAAGGCACCATCGCTGTACATGATGCCACGCTGCTCTTCGATCAAAAAAAACTTTCCGGCCACCTTTTGAAATGGCCGCATGTGTGGGACGTTATTTCCGGCACCTGGACCATGGAACTTAGGCTGAACTGGAAAAACGGCGATGCCGGAACCGATTACAAGGGCACGATGGCGCATCGCGCCGATGCGCTGGCCGGGATCTACAACGATATCGTCTTCACAGGCTTGAACACCACACTTGCCGCAAATCTGGATTCAGCGACAGGCGTGACAATATCGCCATCGTCCATCGAGATGGCATTGCTCGACGTCGGCCTGCCATTAGAGCAATTTGCAGCGGACTTCGCTCTGAATGTCCATGAACAATCGTTGCAGGTACAGAATCTGTCCATGTCGGCTCTCGGCGGGCAGCTTGTGACCGATCCGTTCCGCTTCAACCTGCGGGAGGAGAGCAACGACATAGTCCTGCGACCACAATCTATTCAGCTGCAGTTCATGGTCGATCTGGCAGAATTCGAGAATATTGAACTGAGTGGCAGTATTTCCGGAGTGCTTCCCGTGACAATCAGCAGCAAGACATTGACGATCGTCAACGGCCGGCTGGAGAGTGATCCACCCGGCGGTGTGATCCGCTACCTGCCTGGCGTTGACACGGAGGATGCGGAGGTGTCTGATTCAGCGTTAGGCTTGGTATCGCGGGCGTTAGCTAATTTTCAGTTCGATTCATTGACATCAGACGTCAACTACACAGAAAACGGAGACTTGATACTGCAAATGAAGCTAGCCGGCATCAATCCCGACATGGACGACAAACAACCGGTCATCCTGAACCTGGGAGTGGAAAACAACATTCCACAATTGTTACGAAGCTTGCAGGCAATCAGATCAATCGAGGAAATACTTGAGAGAAGATCCGCAAATTAGACATCGCCGCTTTCGCAGATTTGAAGCCCCGATTAATCTGCCGCGGAGGCACAACAAAGGTTTTGCATGGTCATGAAGACATTATCCATTTTTCTAGTTTTGCTTTCCTCTCTTGCCGGCTGTACGCCAACCGTACAGGTTGCCGCGCCGAAGGAGCCGATCGAAATCAACCTGAATGTCAAGATCCAGCACGACATTCGTATACAAGTGGACAAGGAGCTGGAAGGCCTGTTTGAAGAAGACAGCGATATATTCTGAGGGTTACTGGCATGAAAAAGATACTTGTAGCGATTTTTCTGACCCTAGCTTTTCCTACAGCATGGGCCATCGATATCGGCACGGCCAAGGGCCAGGGCCTCGTTGGGGAAGCCAACACCGGTTACCTGGCCGCGGTGAATACGCCGGCAAGCGCGGAAGTGAAAACGCTGATTAGCAGCGTGAACGCAAAGCGCAAGGCCGAGTTCGAAAATACTGCAAATAAGACCAAGGCGACCGTTGAGCAAGTGCGCTCCCGCTTTTACCAGCTGGCGGTACAAAAAACCAAGGCCGGCAACTACTACCAGGACGCCAATGGGAACTGGAAGAAAAAGTAGTTAGCGCAGCCGTTGTTGTGGATCCCGAAAATTCATGCAGCCTTAGGTAGGTAGTAATGATGGAGTCCGTGAACGGGTATTGACAAGTTAACCGGCCGTGCCGGGTAATGCGGGGATGAGCGATTCGATGAGCCGGGTTAGGATTCGGCTTGCGTAATCGATCTGCTCGTTCATGGGCTCAAAAAAGAATTTGGGCGTGAAGTTCACGGCGGAGCTTAAGGCTATCAGCGTGACAACGCCATGCAACCGAAATTGGCCATATCGTCCGGGCCGATCGCGAGATTCTCCTGAAGTCGATGTTTCAGGCTAAACTGGCGCATGACCCTGTTCCAGGCGAACCGGAGTCTGAGATTTTTGTTAACCTCGGCACGTTTTCTAATGCGACGAGCACGACTGTTCATCGGGCTGGGTGTTGCCCTTCATGTGATCTTCTTCGTCCTGATGCTGCTGGGCGTGGAACCCTTTCAGACCTTCTTTTACCTGTTTGCGTGGTGGACCTTCATTCCGGTTATCGGCGCTATCAATGCCCAGCGCGGCGGCAATTCACTGATTCTTGGCGCGAGCCAGCAACTGGCGTGGCTGACCGGCTCCTCTCTCATCGTTTGGCTGTTCTTCGAAATCTGGAATTTCCGGCTGCACAACTGGTTATACGTCGGCGTGATAGAACTGACCTGGTTGCGCTGGCTGGCTTACGCGGTTTCCTTCGCCACCGTGCTGCCGGCGATCCTCGAGGTGGATACGCTGTTCGGTAACTTCGGACTTGCCCAGCGCGTGCCCGGACCAGTCATCCGGGTTTCCGAAAGATTGCTGAACGGCTGTGTGCTGGCCGGGCTGCTGATGTTGACGCTGGTCATGCTGCTGCCGCGCTATTGTTTTCCATTGCTGTGGGTGGGGGTCGTTTTCATCCTCGATCCAGTGATCTACCGGCGTGACCGTGTTGCTTCGTTCCTGGGCCAGGCAGCCAGGGGTTCCTATGCGCGTTTGCTGCGGCTTATGTTGGCGGGACTGCTGTGCGGAGTGCTATGGGAATTTTGGAACTACTGGTCAGGCGCGAAGTGGATCTACGCGATACCGCTCTTCAATTTCTGGAAGGTGTTCGAGATGCCACTCGTCGGCTACCTTGGCTTCATGCCTTTTGCGCTGGAGTGCTATCTCTTCTGGCAGCTTCTGCGTCTCGTCAGGGAGGCTTATGCTGAACCGGATTGGCGCATCTCGCTGCTCGTCGCTGCCGCGGTGGCACTTTACTGCGCCCTCGTTTTCAGCGCTATCGACGACATCACCGTCATCTGGAGCTAAACAAAGATAGGGGTCGAACCGAGATTTCCGCTACTTAACTACTACAGAGGAATAACCATGAAGGGATTAACACCAATAGTCGCAGTTGCCCTCAGCAGCCGTAGATATGCAAAGAACAGCTACATTCGAGCGCAAGCAGCTTGCCCGGGGCAACCTGACTGGACCTTCCTAATGTCCGCCTTTGGCCGTTTTGAGAAGTTTAGCGAAGCACAAAAAGTGGTTATCGAGGGTCCGTTTCTCCCCCGAAAGCCGCCGCTAGCTTAGTCAGGTATTGGACTTCCGTTGTCGACCCCAAGCAGACGTAGTGCTCCGGATGGTCCTACTCTGGTGGGGCGAATGCCCACGCAAACCAGTTCGTCTACTGTGCGAGATATCAAGGTATATATGAATCACGCCTATGTGGTTGCCGGTTCGTCGGCGGGTTCCCATGGTATGCAGGTGTTCGATTTGACGCGGCTACGCACTGGCGGCTACATTATTCGTGAGGTCGTTCGTTAGCCAGCGTGACCGACGCGACCTGCGAGTGGCTGACGGCACCCATGTCCGATGACACGCGAAAGAAGGTCGGCGCCACCTGACCGCATGATGAAAACCTTATTGTCACTGGCCTTCATCCTGTTACTCGGTTACGGGGTCCTCCTCGGCTATGTGTATTTTTTCCAAGCGCGGCTCATTTATTTCCCAAACATTGGCGGCGGCTTCGCCGGCGCGACGCCATCGGATATTGGCCTTAGTTACGAAGACGTTGTATTCAAAACATCGGATGGTTTGCTGCTTCACGGCTGGTACGTGTCCACAGACCAGGAGCGCGGCGTCGTACTTTTTTTCCACGGCAATGCCGGGAATATTTCCCATCGGCTGGATTCGATCGCAATTTTCCACGGGCTCGGTTTCCCGGTCTTCATTATTGACTATCGCGGGTACGGAAGAAGCGAGGGAAAAACGGACGAGCAGGGAACGTATCGTGACGCGGAGGCCGCCTGGCTGCATCTGATTGAAGACCGTGGGATCGATCCCGGGAAGATCATTATTTTCGGGCGTTCTGTCGGCGCCTCGATCGCGGCGTGGCTTGCGTCGCGAACGAACCCGGCAGCGCTGATCATCGAATCGGCGTTTACGTCGGCGCCCGATCTCGGCAGGCATCATTACTGGTTTCTACCGGTTCGGGCCTTGGCGCGGATTCGTTACGACACGCAATCGTATATCGAGAGAGTTTCCGCCCCAACGCTCGTCGTGCACAGCGCCGACGATGAAATCGTGCCATTTGTACACGGAAAAAAGTTGTTTGCGCGTGCCAGAGAACCAAAGGCTTTCGTCGAAATACACGGTGGGCACAACGATGGTTTTATCGTCAGCCGGGCGCTCTACACCGAGGCGCTCGGTAAATTTTTGGATATCCACGCCCCCGGCCCGGAACTGTGATATGGGAAACAGGATTTGTTCTCAATTGGCATTTGAGCGTTTCAGAGGCGTTCATTACCATAAATTACAGGACGGGATCGTTTTTTGCGCATGCCGGGTTTCTTGTTAGTCAATGACTGCTGTTGGCTGCCGTTTCAACCGGTCGACGCAACACTTTGTTAGATAACCATTGCGCAGAAAAAATGATTTTAAATCAAAGGAATAACCAAATATTTTCCGGGACGCCGAGAGCGAATTGCCAGGAGCACCGGTAGCCTGATTCCAATGTCAGCCACCCAAAGCGGACGCTGGAGGGTTAGTCAGTGGCTGGCGAGTTTGACCAGGTACGGGAATGTCGGTTGGGTTGAATCCGCCTGTACCCCAATCGCAGATTTAAGTAGCCCTCACCAAGGTAACACCTCGCCGTCCCATTGGTGCAGCACGCTGATGTCTTCGATCGTCAGGCCGTCGATCAAATCGATCATCGAGCCAATGGCGGAGCGCGGTGCCAAGCGCCCCATCTTCATCATCCGCTGAACGTTTTCAGGGACGGTCGAGGGATCTTCGGCATTCATATAGTCCTCCGTGTCGACGGTGCCCGGTGCAATGACGACGACGATGACGCCGCGTCCTTTGACTGCTTCCCCATAGGCGCGCATCAGCATATTCATGCCCGCTTTGCTGGACCGATAAGCCGGGGCAGTGCCAGAGTTTGCGTTCGTGATCGAACTGCCTTGCGAACTCATTACGGCGATCGTTTTTTGATCGCTCGCGGCGACATGATCAAGGAACGCTTCGGCGACATAAAGTTGACCGATAATATTGACCTTAAGAATTTCTTCAAACCATTCGTAGTCCATTTGACCAAATTTGTTTGTGCCAAAGCTCCAGGTGTTGATAGCACCGTTCAGATTTAACACGTCGATCGGTGTGTCGCGGTATTTGGCTGCCAGCGCATCGACTCCGGCAAAGTCAGTCACGTCAAGCACTTCAATAACGACGTTTGAATATTTATCGGCCAAGGCTTGCAGCTCGTCCGCTTCAGACGGCCTGCGGCAGGTGGCGATAACCGTCCAACCGCGTTCCGCGTAATCATTGACGAAGCTCAGACCATGGCCTTTGCTGGAGCCCGTGATCAAAACCGTCGGCGCAGTGCTTTGCGCGCTCGCGGTCATCGCCCACATACCGGTCAAGCAAACCACCATCAGTGCCAATAAAAGATGATCAGTCAAGCTGCCCGCGGATACCCAATATTTTCGATTCTTGTTTTTCATCAGACCCCCCACTTCTTTTCCAGCAGCCTGCCAAAGGCACCAAATAAATTAAACCAAGCCTCTATGTTAGTGGGTGTTCAGCGCGCGCGAAACAGCCGCAAGGGGCTTCGTGGCTTTCATGGCCACGACGTAACCCCATTCGGAGAAATTCAAAATCGCGAAACTCGCCTGTCCGTGTGGCTGTTTGCTGCGGGTCGTCAGCGCCATATTCAAAGCAATCCAACGGCTGCTCCTAAGTAGAAGCAGCCGCTTAATCTGAGAAAACTGCGATTCCAGAATCAACCACTGGTTACGAGCGGAAAGTGCCCACACTCGGCGTTACAATGGGCGCTCCACACGGACGTTAGATGCCCGTGACTCGCTAGTCAGTCTTGCCGATATGACCGCTATCGCATTGCGACACAGGTATATTTTGCTGCTCTGCTTCAGTTTGCTGGGTTGTAGTCAGGAGACCGATGAGCCCTCACAAGCGGACAAAGTCATAGAAGAGTTGCGAGGTCTCTATGAAAAGGCCCTCGAGCATGCGCCGAACGATCCCATTGAATGGGCCAAGGAAGATATCGCGCGATACGGTGATTGGGAGTATCGAGTCGCGGTGCTTGACGATATGGGTGTTGATCAGCTTGAGTACGGACTAAACCAGCTCGGCGCAGAGCGATGGGAAGTATTTTGGATGGAGCGCACCGGCGGCAATCTTATCGTGTTCCTCAAGCGGCCAACGAGAAGTTTCCTTCGATCTGTACCGTTGTCTGGCTTGAGCAAGGCGCTTTCAGGTACCGAGTCTGAGGAGTGATTGGTGTTGTTATCTAATGACGCGTTCGACGCGGGCGTTAAGTAACTGTTCGGGTACCGGTGAACATTAAGTCATGCCGCCTGTGCTTACCCACATAGCATTACACGTTCGTGACTTAGACGCGTGTATCCGATTTTATGAGGCCTATAGTGGTATGCGAATCGTGCACGATCGTATTTCCGGCGGTAAGCGTATTGTGTGGTTGGCGGAACGCGGTCGAGAGGAGGAGTTCATTTTGGTGCTAATACCGGGTGGTCCAGGCCGATACCAATCCTCCGAAGATTTTTCCCACCTGGGATTCGCCTTGGAGAGTCGGACAGCGGTGGATGCGATTGCAGCACAAGCGAAGGCAGCAGGGATTTTAGAATGGGAGCCGCGGAAAGAGCCGTATCCCGTAGGCTACTACTGCGGTATTAAGGACCCGGACGGGAATTTCGTTGAGTTCAGTTATGGCCAGCCACTAGGGCCAGGTTCGTCGGAATAATCCTGTGGGTCCCGAAAATTCATGCGGCCTTGGGTAGGTAGTAATGATGGAGTCCGTGAACGGCTGGCAACTCGGCGAGTTGCGCTGGCTTGGCGAAACGCACGAGCCGATGATCCGGTGCATCGCCGGCGAGTGACCGATGTGTTCGCCAGGGATGATAATAATCGATGCCTATTGAAAGGCCGTGTCTTGCGATACTCATGTGCGGTCCTGCTCGTTTTTTTACCCGGCCTTTTCTTCGTGGCCATAGATGGGTGGGATCGCTTCAACAGGCGATTTGAAGTCTTCCGGCTTGACGATGAGAACATCGCACGGGAATCGATCAAGCGTATACTCAGCAGCGTTGCCGACAATGGCTTGCTGTAGCCGTGACCTGGCAATCGCACCCATGACCACGATGTCGGCGTGCAACTCGCTAGCCGCTTCCGGTAACATCCTGATCAAGTGCCCCTCGCGAAAATGGACCTGCTCGGGCGGAAAGCCGCCGTCCGCAGCCAGGGTGTTAAGCGCATTTACATGAGTTTCCCGGGCCCGCTCGATCAGGTCCGGGTCGATGCCGGGTGTGGCCGGTGCCGTGGCGGGGAAACCACCGGTGATCATTGCCGGTTTCGGCTCGAAGACGTGGACGAGCTGCACGCGGCCGTCAAACATCGCGGAAAAGAGTTGCGCCGTTTGAATGATCCGACGGTCAAGCGCCGCTGTTTGGTCATGCTCATGCGTCGGATCAATGGCCGCCATGACCGTGGCGTGATCCGGTGTGCCTATCGGTTTAACGAGCCAGAGTGGAAACGGGCACTCGCGAATCAGGTGCCAGTCAGTATTCGTGAACAGGGCCCGCGCAATCACCGAATGATGATGCGTGTCTTTGACTACAAAGTCCGGTTCGACGCGCAACGCTTCCCTGACGATGGCTTCATGCAGCGGCTTATCCCAGGCAACCTTGATGGAGACCGTGCGCCCTGCGCTGCGCAGCGGCTCGGCCAGTTGCTCTAATCTCTCGAATTGCTCGTCTATCGCAGCCGTGCGCAAGTGCTTGAGACTGTCCCCGGTCACCCATTCCACATGGGCAATGTTGGGGTCAAAGATGCACGTTAACAGCGCTAGGTTGGCGTCAATATGTTCCGCGAACTCGGCGGCTTTCGATAATGCGGGCTGGTCTTCACTCGTCGGGTCTATGGCCACCAGAATAGAGTGTCGCTTTGCCATGGCTAATGCCTCGTTAGAACTCAGGGTGGGCCCAGATAATCTATGTCATCTAATTCTATTGCAAGTTTTGCCATGACTGGGCACCCTTATATCCATGGCTCACATTCTCTGTTTTCTATGTTCGTTCCTCACCTCCACCTTTCGGTCGAGGCTGTCACTACAGCTGGAAATCACTGCCCTGCGCCATCAACTCTCGACGGGACTGACAAGTTAACAAACAAACCAATGCGAACTTCGGGAAAGATCCTGCTTAAAGTGCTGTAGCATATTCCCAAGACGCAAAGGCACGCTGTCTAATCAATCGATAGTGTTCGGCTGAGATCAGATTCCGACCAAGATTGAATAAATTGTGTACCGCCGCATGTACGCTTAAGAATCGCTGCGCTTGCTGGGTCGATTTAAAGCGGCGCATGCCCCGCTCTCTTACCCGCGTCAATTGGTGCGAAAGTTCGGCGCGGTTATTGGAGTATTGCAATGTATCGCCGAAACCTTGCTGCCGACGCTTCAGCCGCCTGGCATGTTGAGGTCCAAACTTGATACACCAGATACGAATAGCTTGTCCATCCTATTTAATCGTCTCAACATTCAGGCAGCCATTCTCGTGTACAAATGGTGCAAACCACCGACCTGCTTCAGTTCAATCACCCTGCCCTTTTCAATTGGTTGAACCACTCTTGTGCCCGGCGTGTCCTTTTCTAGGGATAAATGCGTTCTTGCATCACGATAATAGTCGACATAGCTCGACAGGATACGTTTGAGATGGCGCTCACCCAAAACAATCATGTGATCCAGACACTCTCTTCGTATGGAGCCAATGATCCGTTCCGCATACGGATTCTGCCAAGGTGATCGCGGCGCAGTCGTGACTTCTTTGATCCTGAGTGCGGCGGCCTGCCGGTGGAAATGTTCTCCGTAGATGGCATCCCGGTCACGCAGCAAATATCGAGGTGGCTCATCCAACCCACAAGCTTCTTGAAGCTGCCGTGCAGTCCAGGCCGCGGTCGGATGCGCCGTTACGTTGACATGAAGTATCCGCCGCCGATCGTGGCTCAGAATGATCAGGACAAACAGGATCCGGAAGGTTGCGGTTGGAACTGTGAAAAAATCGAGCGCGACGATTTCTTTGCTGTGGTTTTCGAGAAATGTCCGCCACGTTTGGGATGGCGGCCCACGGCGCTTGATCATGTACTTAGAGACCGTGGCCTCTGAAACCTTGATTCCCAGTTTCAAAAGCTCTCCGTGAATTCGCGGCGCGCCCCACAGCGGATTGGCCCGGCACATGCGCCGGATCAGATCCCGGACCTGTGGATCGACCTTGGGGCGTCCACGGTGACGACTCTTCCAACGCCAGTAGTACCGGAAACCCTGTCGATGCCATCGGACAACCGTCTCGGGCTGAACGATATGCAGGGCTTCTCGCCAATTCGACCAGGTTCTCGACAGGATCACCCAAAACAACTGATCCGCATCCGTCAACCTCGGTCGAGGATGGTGCTTTTTCAGAACCGCCAGCTGTTGGC
>PVMK01118811.1_pt1 | contig 41898 bp, 35 predicted proteins | sample 1853481 | NCBI WGS metagenome assembly PVMK01 (sample SAMN08533507, study PRJNA380276) | Marine sediment metagenome, whole genome shotgun sequencing project.
TCTCCGGATACGGTTTTCCGAGGGTGTGCTGGAAGCGGTTGGGCGGCGCCTCGTCTAGAGCTGAACCCGGGGTCTCCTCGTCATCGTGCCCGAACGCGTGTACTCATTCAGCCTGAGGCGGGGTCGTATCGCTGCCCTGGTCGCTGCGCCGTTGCTCGCGGTCCTGGCGTACTGGCTGACCCTGCCCCAGGGTGCGCCCATCGCCGGTGCGTTGGCGGTCACGGTGTTCGCGGCGGTGTTGTGGATCACCGAGGCGTTGCCACTGCCGGTTACTGCGCTGTTGATTCCGGTGGGACTGGGAGCTGTCGGCGTGTTCGAAGCCAGGGATGCATACACGTCTTTTGGCAACTCGGTGCTGTTTCTGGTGCTGGGCGGCTATGCGCTGGCGGTGGCGGTGGAGGTCAACGGTGTAGACCGCTGGCTGGCGCGGCGTATTCTGGGCCTGGCGGGCAGCCGCACCATCGGTTTGCTGGCTGCCTTCATGGCGACGTCGGCACTGCTCTCCATGCTCATTTCCAATACCGCCACCACCGCACTGCTGCTGCCGGTGGCACTGGGCATCCTCAGCCGCCAGCATGCCGATGCGAATCTCTCCCGGCTGCTGTTACTCGGTGTCGCATATGGCGCCAGCATCGGTGGCGTGGCGACCCTGATCGGTTCCCCGCCCAACGCCATCGCCGCCGGTCTGCTGGAGATCGATTTTCTGGAGTGGTTGGCCTATGGCATACCTGTCAGTCTCGCCATGCTGGCGGCGGCAATCCCTATCCTGTGGTGGACCTACAGGCCTGAACAAAAACACATCACCGTGACCCTGGACGGAGAGGCGCCATTGACAGCAAATGGGAAACGCACGCTTGCGGTGGTTGCTATCACCCTGTCGTTGTGGCTGTTCGGACCCACGTTGGGAGAACTGTTGCTGTTGCCACCTGCCTCGTTCAGTTCCGCGGCGGTGGCCGGTATCGCCGTGGCATTGTTGATCTTGACCCGTTGCGTGAACTGGAAATCGCTGGAAAAAGGCGTTCGCTGGGGGGTGCTGTTGCTGCTGGGCGGTGGCCTGAGCCTGGGCCGTGGGCTCACCGAATCCGGCGCGGCGAACTGGTTGGCCGGCCTGTTGACCTCCAGCGTGGGCGACCTGCCGTTGTTCGTCCTGTTGCTGGTGCTGGTGGCCATCGGCGTTTTCGCCACCGAGTTGATTTCCAACACTGCCGTGACCGCCAACCTGGCACCGATCCTCTTAGGTGTCGCATTGCACCTCGGGCTGGAAGCCGACAGTCTGGTGGTGCCGGTGGCCATTGCTGCCTCCATGGCTTTCATGTTGCCGGTGGCCACACCCCCCAACGCATTGGTGCACGCCAGTGGGCACGTCGCCCAACGGGACATGATGCGCGCCGGACTGCGTCTCAATCTGGCCGCCATCGCCGTCATTACGCTGCTGTTTCACTTTGGTGTGGCAGGATGAGTTGGTTCAACGCCGGCTGGCTGCTGCTGGACCTGATCATTATCGCGGTTCTGATTCCGGCTGTGATCTTACAGCGGCGGGAGTCGGGCGCGACATTGGCGTGGATTCTGGTCATCGTGCTGGTTCCGTTCGTCGGTTTGCTGGCCTTCTGGGTGTTCGGTACCACCCGACTGCGCCTGCGACGCCGCAAGCGGCGCCGCATCGAAGCGCGACTCGCGCCTGCGTTGCATAAGCTGCAAGCGCAATCATCGAGTGGCCCGCCTGCGGCGGATCTCCCGCCGTCGCTGTTGAAGCTCGCGGAGAAACTGGATGAAATCGGGCCACGGCCCGGCAACGAAGTGGTCTTGTTGCGCCTGGGTCCAGCGGCCTTCGATACCCTGGAAGCATCCTTCGACAGCGCGCGGCACCATATACATTTGGTCTACTACGTCTGGGAGCCCGATCGCACGGGCGCGCGTCTGCGAGATGCTTTGACGCGAGCCGCTCGCCGCGGTGTCGAGGTACGACTGCTGCTGGATGATGTGGGTTCGCGCAGTGCCCGGCGGGGATTCTTCCAGGGGTTGGTGGAGGCGGGCGGCCAGGTCGAACGATTTCTTCCCGTCAATCCCCTGAGCCGTCAACTGGCGTTGAACAACCGCAACCACCGCAAGATCGTGGTGGTGGACGGCGAGACCGGATTTACCGGCGGCATGAATGTCGGTGATGTCTATGCCGGACTGGGTGAGCCCTGGCGGGATCTGCATGCGCGCATCCGGGGCCCGGTTGTGCGTTCGCTGCAGGAGGTCTTCTGCCAGGATTGGTATCACGCCACTGGTGATGATCTGGTCAGTGCCGATTACTTTCCCCGGATTTCCGCCGCCGGCAAGGTCTGGGCGCAATTACTTGCCAGCGGCCCGGCGGACGAACGCTGGCGCGCCATTCACACGTTGCTGTTCGCCGCCATCAACCTGGCGCGGCAACGGGTTTGGGTCGAAACACCCTATTTTGTCCCCGATCCGTCCATACTCATGGCCTTGCAGACGGCTGCGTTAAGGGGCGTGGATGTTCGGCTGCTGCTGCCGGGACGTTCCGATCACCCACTGGTGCTCCACGCGGGACGTTCCTTCCAGGATGCGCTGCTGGCCGTCGGTGTGCGGATCTTCGAGCTTCAAGACGTGGTGCTTCACGCCAAGACTGTTACCGTCGACGGAAATTTTTCGACCCTGGGTTCCGCCAATATGGACCAGCGCAGTTTCCGCCTCAATTTCGAGGCCAACGTCTTTTTCTTTGGCGCGGAAGTCGCCGCTGAACTGGAGCGGGATTTTCTCTCCCTCTGCTCCAGTGCAAGAGAGGTTACCGCGGCGAGTCGGCGAGATATTTCCCGGCGCCAACGGCTCACCGAAGGCGTTGCCAGAGTGCTGGCACCCCTGTTATAGCGCGTTGAATGATCGCCGACAGACATTTCGTAAGAAACGATTATTGCAGGTTGAATGCTCGACTCGTGATCCGCGCGCAAACGGCGGACCACAACTAATCGCGTGGCCAAACGGGGTGATGAAGGTCGATGACGTAGGCATGCTTGTGTCGTAGCGGAGCATGCCGGTGAGGATGACGGTGCGGCTCAAGCCCTTCCCAGCCCTCGTGTACATGTTGATGGTGCTCGTCGTGGACATGCAGGTGCGCGTGCTCCAGCTCCTCGTGCACGTGCTCCAGTTCGATGAGATCACGCGCTGGCCATAGAACCAGAGCGGCGGCCGTCGCAGTCAGAGCAGCAAGTGCGAGCATCGTGAAGGCGGCGGACAGGCCGAACGCGCTGCCGAGCCACCCGGCCAGCGGGTAAGCGAACAGCCAGCACGCATGTGACAACGCAAACTGCGCGGAATAGATCGCCGGCCGATCGCCCTCATGGGCGGAGCGCCTGAGAAGCCTACCCGCCGGTGTCTGCACGAGCGAGGAGCCGGCGCCAAGAATGAACCAGACCAGCAAAAGCGCCAGAAAGTTCGGTTCTGCGAGGCCTAGCAACAGGCCGCCTCCGAGTAGTACACCACCCGCGAGCATGAACGGACGGTCCGGCAGCCTATCGAGCAGGCGGGGCAGGAGCAGGGCAACCATCATCGACCCGGCCCCAAAGGCTGCGAACGCCAGCGCAGTGTCGCTTTCCGTGCCGCCGAGACGATCGCGGACATAGATCACCGTGTTGACGATTACCATTGCGCCCCCCGCTGCAACAGCGAGCGAAAGCGCGAGCAGGGCGCGCAACCTCGGTGTCTCGAGGTAGGCCCGGATCCCAAAAGTCACATTGTGCCAAATGCCCGCCACTTGCTCTTGCGGCTGCGGGGAGGGCAAGTTCACGGAAAACACCAACAGCGCAGAGGCCAGGAAGGCGAAAGCGTTGGCGGCGAACAATGCATCGTAGCTCATCAAAAGGAGCGCACCGACAGCGAGAATCGGGCTCAGGAGATTCTCGAGATCATAAGCGAGCCGCGACAAGGACAGCGCGCGCGTGTACTGCGCTTCATCCGGGAGCACGTCAGGGATCGTCGCCTGAAATGTCGGAGTGAAGCCCGCCGAGCAGCCATTCAGCAGGAAGATCACGAGGTAGATCTGCCAGATTTCGGTGACGAAGGGCAGGCAGACGACGAGCCCTGCACGCGCGGCATCGAGCGCGATGAGAAGTCGCCTGCGGGGTAGGCGGTGCGCGAAAGCGCCCACGATTGGCGCGATGCCGACGTAAGCCACCATCTTGAGTGCGAGCGCTGTGCCCAGGACGGCTCCCGCGTCACCAGCGGCCAGATCATAGGCCAGAAGCGCGAGCGCGATGCTCGTCAGACCAGTGCCCATCAGGCCGATCACCTGCGCGACGAACAATCTGCGATAAGTGCGATCGGCGAGCGGCGACATCATACGCCCAGCGTCTCCCGTGCCAGATCCGGTTCCCGCAAATGTGCCAGTAATCCCGCGCGGGCGGCGTCGCGCAGCTTCACCGCCGCGGCCCAATCCGAGCCCGTCGGCAGGATCGGCGGTGCGACCACGACGCGCACTGCTCCCCGGTGGGGAAACCAGGAATTGGCGCGCAGCAGCGAGCGTGTGCCGCGGATCGTCACCGGCACCACTGGCACGCCGGCCTCGGCAGCAGCGATAAAGGCCCCCATGTGAAACGGCAACAGACCCGGCATGCGCGTGAAGGTGCCCTCGGGAAAGAACACCAGCGAGCGGCCGGCCTGGACCGTCTGCACGGTGCGCCGGGCATCGGCCGCGCCACGCTGGGTGTCGAAGCGCTCCACGAACAGGGCGCCGATGCGGCGCAGGAACCGGCGCGGAATAAACTGGCGGTCCAGCTCCGCTTTGGCCACGAAAGCGAACTCCATGGGCAAGGCCGCCACCAGCATCACGCCGTCCAGGTAGCTCGAATGGTTGCTGACGATCACACAGGCCTGGGCCTGAGGCAATTGTTCGAGCCCCTCTACCGATAAGGGGATGCGGGCCAGGCGAAATAACAGCCTCGCGCCGCGGCGCATCACCGCCCACCGCCATGACGGGCGCGGCAACAACGCGATCAGCAGCCAGGCAGGGGGCGCCAGCAACCAGAAAACGGAATGCGCGTAAACGGCATAAGCCGTGTCGACGAAGCGTCGCCATAGGCTGCGCAGGCGCGGGCGCAATGAGGCCAGGCTGAGACGCACGACCTGCCACCACACGGCGTGTGGCTGCTGGCCGATCCGCCCTGTTTCGAACAGCTCGCGCACGGCGCTACGGCGGACCTTGCCGCTGGAAGTTTTCAACACCGTGTGCGGCGCTGTAAGCACCACATCATCGGGCGGCATGCCCAGCAGGTCGGTGGCCGCGCCCCGGGCACTAGCCTGCAATGCTTCCCGCGTGGCGGCCTCCGCCTCGCGGGTTTCGGCAACGACGATCAGCCGTTCGTTGCCGGAGACGGGGTCAGGGCTGCCGAACACCGCCACGCAGCCCTTGCGGATGCCGGGAATGTCACCGACGGCCTCCTCCAGCTCGTGGGGGTAGATGTTGCGCCCGCCGCGGATGATGACGTCCTTGATCCGGCCAGTCAGGTAAACGTCACCCTCGGCCACATAGGCCAGATCGCCGGAGTCCAGCCATGCCCCGTCGAACAGGCGCCGGGTCGCTTCCGGGTTGCGCAAGTAACCGCTGGTGGCCGACGGTCCCTGGAATTCCAGCCGTCCTTCCTGCCGTTCGGGCAGCTCGCGCCCGGCCCCATCGACGATGCGGATCTGGTAGCCGGGCAGCGGCTGGCCACAGGCGACGAACTCCAGGGTTCCTCGCGCCCCATCGGACACCGGCACGGCCTTGCCGCGGGTAATAAAGGTTTCGCGTTCGATGCGATCCATGAGCGGCCCCCGTTCCGGCGGCGGAAAAGCCAGACCCACCGCGGCCTCGGCCAGGCCGTATACCGGCGCCATGGCCTGCACCCGCAAGCCATAGGGGGCAAAACGCTCGCCGAAGCGGCGCACCGTATTGGGACTGACCGGCTCGGCGCCGTTGAAGGCCAGCCGCAGGCTGCCCAGATCCAACCCCTGGATATCCCGCTCTTCCACCTTGCTCAGGCACAGCTCGAAGGCGAAGTTGGGCGCCGCGGTCAGGGTTCCGCGGTGCTTGTGGATGGTCCGCAGCCAGCGCGCCGGGCGGATCAGAAAGGCCAGCGGCGACATCAACACCAGCGGCATGCCGTGATACAGGCTGCCCAGCCAGGCGCCGATCAGTCCCATGTCGTGGTACAGGGGCAGCCAGCTGACGAAAACATCGGTGGAGCTGGCTTGCACCGCCTCGCCCATGGCGCGGATATTGGCCAGCAGGTCGGCATGGCTCAGGATGACGCCCTTGGGCTGGCCGGTGCTGCCCGACGTGTATTGAAGAAAAGCGATGTCCCGGGGCCGAATCGGCGGGCCGCTGAAAGTTCCCGCGCAGCCCGCCAGTTGTTGCGGCGTGACCACCTCCCGCAGGGTATCGACCTGGCCCTGAAGCAGACGTCCCACCCGCTGCGCCTCGGCCACCGTGATCAGCAGGACCGCCTGGGCATTGGCGAGAATCCCGGCATGGCGGCGCAGGTGATCCTCGAGTTGCGACGGGCGCAGCGGGGGGTAGATGGGGACCGGAATGCCACCGGCCAGCAGGATGCCGAAAAAGCTGAACAGGTAGTCACGACCGGTGGGCAGCATGATGGCCACGCTCTGGCCGGGCAGCAGACCGCGCGCCTGCAGGCCGGCTCCCAGGCCCCGCGCCCCGGCGGCCAGGGTCGCGTAGGTGATCGTTTCAGGCTCATCCCCTTCACCGTACAGGTAGACATGGGGGCGCTGCGGATGATTGAGCACATGCCAGTCGAGCATCTCCGGCAGCGTCCCGGCCGTGTGCGGAACCCCCGCCAGCGCGTCCAGCGGTGCGGCAGGGGCCTGCAACCCGGGTCCAGGACGGTCCACGACCTTGCCGACCTGTACCGCCCGCCACAGATCGCGCGGCGTCTCGGCGCTGGCCAGCAACTGTTCCGGCAGGCTGATGCCGAAGGCGCGTTCCAGGCGCAGCAGCAGCTCCACCCGAGACAGGCTGTCGAACCCGAGCTCACGGTCCAGCGCACTGTCAAGCCGCACGTGCAGGGAACGGCCGCGCCGTGGATGCAGCTCCAGCGCCAGCTGACGCACCTGCTCCAGCAGGGCTTGCGCACTGACCATGGCCGCCTTATCCTCGCCTGGTTCGGTCTCTCGCATCACGCTCTTTCCACCTTCAAACGCCCTGATGCCGCCAACAGCGGCGCATGGTCTGGAGCTGAGGCCGGCTTCACGTCACAGGGGGGTGGATGGCTGGGATTTCACCCTCAGGGGGATGAGAATTGGGGGCGGTGAGGCCGCGATCGGGCAGAAACAGCGCCACCAGGAGCAGCACCAGCAGCACGATCAATACGAGCCATTTCATCAGCCGAAGGGCTCTGCCCGACTCGTCTCTCGATGGGACAGGTTGTCGTGGCACCTTATGCGCGGCGGCATTCAACGGATAATGTCCTGCTCTGTGGTTCGGGTCGTGGGCGCTATTTCACCGTGATACATGTGCAGGTCGCCCGGTTACTCACTTTGTGAGAAACGCTGCCAAGAAGCAATCCCTTGACGTCGCTCAAGCCCCGGCTGCCCATTACGATGCAGTCCGCGTTCTCACGCTCCGCATGTTCGAGAATGCGCTCGGCGGGATCGCCATCCAACACCACGACGCTCACGTCGTGAACGCCCATTTTCTCAGCCTCGAGCTTCGCGAGTCCGAGAATATGCTCGCCGACGTCGATCAAAACTCCCGTGGAAACAGTCTGCAAGTCGCGAAGCCGCACTATTTCCACGCGACTGTCGACCGCCATGAGGCGATCAATCTCGCCGGCTACCGTTTTGGTCAATCCCTCGATTTCGGCGAATCTCTTGAGCTCGTGTGTGTCTACATTGCGCAGCAGGATATGCACCAGCAATAGACGCGCGTCATACTTGTTCGCCAGGTCGACGGCTAAACTCAATGCTTTGTTGGCGTGATCAGATCCATCAGTTGGGCACAGAATGTTCTTGAACATTGCCTCCTCCTCTGTATTTGACCTTGTGTGGAGTATTCAGGCACAAGTCCAATCAGTACGAAATTCCCTTTTGCAATGAGTATGCTGGTTGGTGGCTGCATTGCTTCTTGACGTGGGTCATATCCGCCGCAGACCGTAGCCGGTATTGGCCTGGCGGCAGTCATCCTTTGATGCAGATGACGGGTTCGACACGCGCCACGCGTCGCGCGAGAGAGGCCTGTTCAGTCACCTCGACCACGGCGCTCACGTCCTTGTAGGCTCCCGGGGCCTCTTCGGCGACTCCGCGCGACGAGGGGCTGCGGATCAGAATGTGGCGTTGCGCCAGCTCGTCCACGAGTTGGCGTCCGCGCCAGCGCCGGCGTGCTGCGTGGCGGCTCATGGCTCGCCCGGCGCCATGGCAGGCGGAGCTGAAGGCGCGCGATTCGCTCTCGCCGGTTCCCGCCAGGATGTACGAGCTGGTGCCCATGCTGCCGCCGATCAACACTGGCTGGCCGACGGCGGAAAAGGCGTCCGGCAAGTCGGCGTGGCCGGGACCGAACGCGCGCGTCGCTCCTTTGCGATGCACGAAGAGCGAGCGCGTGCGGCCGTCGACGACATGATTCTCGCGTTTGCACGTGTTGTGAGAGACGTCGTAGAGAAGTTCCAGATCGGCGTCGGGGAAAAGCCCGGCGAACACTTCACGGGTCAGATGCGTGATGATCTGGCGATTGGCGAACGCACAGTTGATGGCGGCACGCATGGCGCCCAGGTAACGCTGGCCAAGCTCGGATTTGATCCTCACGCAGGCGAGCTCCCGGTCCGGTAGCGCGATCCCCTGGCCGGGTGCGGCCGCCACCATATCGCGAAGAAATTCGGTGCCGAGCTGGTGTCCAAGGCCGCGGGACCCACAGTGGATGCTCACCAGCACGCCGCCACGCTGCACGCCGAAGGCATCGGCAATCTGCCTGTCGAAGATCTCTACAACCTGCTGTACCTCCAGATAATGGTTACCGGAGCCAAGGGTGCCCATTTCGTGTTTCTGGCGGGTCTTGGCACGCTCCGATACGCAGTCCGGACGCGCGTCAGCCATACATCCATGCTCCTCGATGCGCTCGAGATCCGCGCGCCTGCCGTAGCCTCGGGCGACGGCCCAGCGCGCGCCGCCGGCGAGCATTGCATCCATTTCCGATGGATCGAGCGCGATATTGCCTTTGCTGCCCAGGCCCGCTGGAATGTGGCTGTAGAGCACATCGGCGAGTCGTGATGCGTGATCCTCTATCTGCGCGAGTGTAAGACCGGTGAGCAAAGTGCGCACGCCGCAGGAGATGTCGAAGCCGACGCCACCGGCCGATATGACGCCGTCCAGATCGGCGTCGAAGGCGGCGACCCCGCCGATGGGAAAGCCGTAGCCCCAGTGGGCGTCCGGCATGGCATAAGACGCCTTGACGATACCGGGCAAAGTTGCCACGTTGGTCGTCTGCTCATAGACCTTGTCATCCATGGAGCGGATGAGGGCCTCGTCGGCATAGATCACCGCCGGCACACGCATCTCTCCGGAGGGCGGGACGCACCATTCGAATGCGCCCAGTCTTTCAAAGCGATTTGTATCCATGCTCCCGGGTACGTGCGCTGTCTGTTGGCGCCGCGCTCAAACGTCGATTACGCATTGCGCCAGCCACTGGCCGTCGGCGCGGCGTGACACTCGCAGCGCCGTGTAGGTCGCGCCTTTTACTTCTGCTGCCGGACGGTGCCGATGGACATCCACAGACTCCCCCCAGGCTTCGCCCGAGAGCCGCGAATCTTCGATAGTGACGGCAAAACGGCCAAACAGCATACCGCGGGTTGCCATCTCGTAAATCAGCGCATTCAGCCACTCCACCAGCAGCAGATCCGCCTGTGGGGCCTGGCACGTGATGCGCACGGGCTCGCTTGCGGCGACGCGTTCGACATCGGTGATAGCCGCGGTCATCGCCAGCGCCGCCTGCTCGAATGCTGCCGCCAGGCTCGGTCCATAGCCCCGTACACCTACATCCGCCTCGTGCGCAAAGTGTTCCCAGCCAGACATTGGCAAACAGCATCGGCTTTTTGTGCCCTCCGCGCATTGACCTCAATCATCTGCTCACCCGTCTGACAGAGATCAATGACGCTCGCGAGCAGAAGGGGTAATCAAATGTTTGTATGGGGATTCGCTGGTAGTCATGCGGGCACCCTGCGGGCCGGGGTTCGTTTCAATCTACAGGACGCGAGATTATGCAGTTGCTGATACGCCCGCTGGGAGGATTGCCCCATACCGCCGACAGTGTGGAAATTGTCGAGCGCAAGGGGATCGGTCATCCGGACACCATCTGCGATGCCCTCGCGGAGAGACTGAGCGTTGCGCTGTGCCGCTACTATCTGGAGCACTTCGACCTGGTGCTGCATCACAATGTGGACAAGGTGCTGTTGCGGGCCGGCGTGTCGCGGCCCGCTATCGGTGGTGGCGAGATCGTCGAGCCCATGGAGGTGTTTCTGGCGGGCCGCGCATGCCTGTCTTTCAAGGGTGTCACGGTGCCCGTGGCGGAGATCGCCGAGCGCACCTGCAAGGATTGGTTTCGCGAGCACTTTCACGCGCTCGATCCCGACGCCCACGTCAAGATTCATTCTCTCGTCCGTCCCGGCTCCGTCGAGCTGGTGGAACTCTTCATGCAGCAAAAGAAAACCGGCGTTTGGCTGGCCAACGACACCTCCTTTGGCGTCGGCTTCGCGCCATCGAGCGGACTCGAGCGCGCGACATTGGGCATCGAAAACACGCTCAACTCCGACGCGGTGAAGAGTGCACATCCGCAGTTGGGTCAGGACGTGAAGGTCATGAGCGTGCGCCGCGACGGACACGTGGACGTCACCGTAGCCTGCGCCTTCATCGGCAGATATCTCGATGACCTCGATGCCTATCTGGAATCGAAAGAGCTGGTGGCAAATATGGCATCGGAGGTGGTCCGTCGCCTTACCGGAGAGGTGGTCACCGTGGCCGTGAATGCCGCTGACGATCCAGACAGCGGGCGCATCTACATCACCGTCACAGGCACTTCGGCCGAGTGTGGCGACGATGGCGAGGCGGGCCGCGGTAACCGCGCCAATGGATTGATCACGCCATTTCGCCCCATGGCCCTGGAGGCGGTTGCCGGCAAGAATCCGATCACCCACGTGGGTAAACTCTACAATGTGGCGGCCGGGAATATGGCGGCGGCACTGGTCGAGGAACTTCCGGAGGTGTTGGCGGCTCAGTGCGTGTTGGTGAGCCAGATCGGGCGGCCGGTTACGGATCCGCAGATCGTGGTCGTCCACGTGCGCACCGTGGACGACCGGCCTCTGGAAGCGCTCAGTGGGCAGATTCGAGAGTGTGTCGGGGCACAGCTTGCAGCGGTTACCACACTATGGGAGCTCATGATACGGGAGGAGGTGGCGCTTTATTGAGCGCAGTCCCCCGAAAGGTGTTTGCACGATGATTATCAGCACAATGGTTGAACGCAGAGACGCGCAGCTGACCCGCGGCGCACTGACACCCGGTGCGTGGCGAGGTGAGTGGCGTCCACCGGGCGACGTACCCGATCCCAGCGCGCCGGAGGAGATCCCCGCGGGTCAGCCGGACGCGCCTCCCGGACCACCTCCAGAGGAAGCTCCCCCGGGTCCCAGCGAGGTGCCGCCACCGCCGCCGCGCGAGGATTGAGCGGCTTGGGCTCACTGTGCTCCTAACGGGGGACTGCTCCTGATGGGAGCAGAGGGCGATACCTTTTCCGTGCTGCCGGGTACTCCGGGGAGCGTCGTCGCGGCGCTGCAGATCAATATCCGTAAGGAGCGCCTGGTCGCCCGTGGCCTCAGCGCCGGCCCGAGGCCGTCCCCATCCCCCCCATGGGCAGCAAGCGCCCCATGCCCGCGCCCGATCCCATCGAATCCGCGCAGGTGGATTAGAAATATTATCGTTGGTAAAGCGGAAAACGATCGATAAAACAGGAACTTATTGTCGCTTATCGAATCTACTCTCATGAGAGTTTCGAGGGTAAGGTGACCAGGATCGGGAGTGAAATGAAGGAGCAGCGTGAGACCCGCCGTGCACGGTTACGGGCAACCATCCGCAAAGGCCGGCAGCAGGGCTTTCTGACCTACGCGGATTTGCAGGATCGGCTGGCCGAGGATCTGCGGGGAGCGGACGGGCTCGAGACCCTGGCCACCCTGTTCGCCGACCTCGGTGTCGACGTCGTCGACCAGGCTCCCGACACAATCGCATTGTTGCCGAAGGCCCAGATGCCGGAGGATGAGGACGACGTCGCCGACGAGTTCGAAGCGGCGCTCGCCACCGTAAGGGATGATCCGAGTCCCTCCCAGGATCCGGTACGTGCTTACATGCGGCAAATGGGCAGCACCGCGCTGCTCACACGGGAACAGGAGGTGGCGCTGGCGAAGCGTATCGAAGAGGGCCTCAGGGAGCGGACCGAGGCCATGGCCGGATGCCCGGCGGTCATCGGCCGGGCGCTGCAGCTCGCGGAATGCGTCCGGGCGGGGGAGCTGAGCGTGCACAAACTGCTGCTCAAGGCACCCCTGGATGAGAAAGACCGCAGCAACGTCACTGAGTCTGGCGGCCGCGCTGCCGAGCCGCAGGCGGCGCGAGCAGTTACCGTAGCCTGGCGGCGTCTTGCTCGCCTGGGCAACCTGCACGAGCGTTTCCGACGCGTGCTGGTCGAACACGGCGTTGCCAGCGACAGGGCTGCAAAGCTGCGCGGGCAACTGGCTGGTGGCTTTCTGCGCATCAATTTCCAGCCGGCGCAGCTCCAGGGTATGGGCGCACGGCTGCGCGAGCTGGGTAGGCAGGCACGCGGGCGAGGCGAACGCGAGCCGGTCGCGGGACTCGAATTGGAAGCGGGCCTGCCGGTTGCGGATCTCGAATGCGCTTATCGTCGCATGACCATCGGCGAGGCCAAAGCCCGACGGGCCAAGAATGCCATGGTGGAGGCGAACCTGCGCCTGGTGATATCCATCGCCCGGCACTACCGTCATCGTGGCATGCCATTCCTGGATTTGGTCCAGGAGGGCAACATCGGCCTCATGCGCGCCATCGACAAGTTCGACTACCGGCGGGGATTCAAGCTCTCGACCTATGCGACCTGGTGGATTCGTCAAGCCATCAGTCGCGGTATTGCCGACAAGGCGCGCACCATTCGGGTACCGAGTCATCGCATGGACGGGATGAGGCGCGTGAAGCGGGCATCTGCCCGGATTCTCCAGGAGACTGGCCGGGAACCGGCCACCGATGAGCTTGCAGAACGAGTCGATATGCCTATCGAGAAGGTCAATGAGATCCTCAACTTGACGCGGGAACCCATCTCTCTGGACGCCCCCATCGGCGGCGACGAGGATCTTCGCTTGGGAGCCATCATCCCGGACGAGGGCGTCCGGGCGCCCTTCGATGACGCCACGGATCTGGCATTAGAGGCAGATGCGCGAGTGCTGCTCGGTAGTCTCGACCCGCGGGAGTCGAGCATTGTTGCCATGCGCTTCGGCATTGGCATGGAGGCGCCACAGACGCTCTCGGAAATCGGTCGGCAGTTCGGCATCAGCCGCGAGCGCGTCCGCCAGATCGCCAACCGGGCACTGCGCAAGCTGCGCGCCCCCGGCGCGGCGGAGCACTTGCGCAGCTTTCACGAGGACTGATAGAGATTCGCGGCCGGCGCTTGGCGCGAAGGCCCCTCGAGTGATCATTGGTTGATCCTGTCTCGGATCAAGTGCAAGGTTCCGCGCCTGGATGCATAGTCGAGCGGTTATCCCCACCGGAGCTGAAGCGATGTCGTCAAAGCGTGAACCCCGAACCTTTGGATTTCGTGTCGGGCGTGTTGCGGGCATCGACATCCGCGTGGACTTCAGTCTTGCCATCGTTTTCAGCTTGATCACATTCAGCCTTGGCATGGGGCTCTTTCCCAGCTGGCACCCCTGACTGGGGACCCTTCATCACCTGGGTCACTGCTGTTGCCGCTGCATTCTCGTTCTTCATTTCGATACTGATTCACGAGCTTTCCCACGCGCTCGTGGGCAGGGTCAAGGGTATCCCCGTCAACGCCATCACTCTGTTCGTCTTCGGTGGCGTGGCTCAACTCGAGCGCGAGCCCGACTCCTGGCGTGCCGAGCTGTGGATGGCTATCGCCGGGCCCATTGCCAGTCTGGTTCTGGGGATTCTGTTTCTGGTCCTCGGCGGGTTGTTCGCGGGCCCCGTGGATCTGGATGATGGCGAGCGTGCCTACGCGGCATTGAACCCGATCGCAACGCTGCTGCTCTGGCTGGGCCCCGTCAACATCATCCTGGCCGTGTTCAACCTGGTGCCGGGCTTTCCCCTCGATGGCGGGCGTGTTCTTCGCGCCATTCTGTGGGGTATCACCAATGACCTTCTGCGCGCGACCGAATGGGCGTCGAAGCTCGGTCAAGCCTTCGCGTGGTTGCTCATCATGGTCGGCGTCGGCATGGTCCTGGGCCTTCGTGTGCCGCTGCTGGGCGGCGGGTTGCTTTCCGGTATGTGGTTGGCGTTGATCGGCTGGTTCCTCAATAACGCCGCACTGATGAGCTACCGACAGTTGCTGGTGAGTGAGGTGCTTCAAGACGTGCCGGTTGCGCGCCTCATGCGGCGTGACGTATTGACCGTGCGTCCGGACATGCCTGTGGATGTACTCGTCGACGAATGTCTCATGCAGGGCGATCAGCGTGGATTTCCGGTACTCGACGGCGGAGATCTGATCGGGCTGGTTTGCTTGCACGATATTCGCGCAACTCCCCGGCCCGACTGGCACAGCACTTCCGTGCGCGACATCATGACGCCCGCAGAGCGGCTCTCCACTGTCGCGCCGAATGCCCATGTGGCCCAGGCACTGCAAACCCTTTCGCTGGAGGGCGTCAATCAGCTACCGGTAATCGAGCATGGCAAGCTCGAGGGCCTCATCCGGCGTGAGGACATCCTCAAGTGGCTTTCACTGTACGGCAAAGACGGGCGCCTGTAGCTGCGATGGGTGCAAGCGTAGCCGAACTCTTGGGGGACCGACTCAACAACTCTCGACACATCGATATGTGCAGCGGGCACCGTTCCAGGGGCGAAAGTCAACGCAATGCTCGGGGAGCGATTCGTGGATGCCGACAAAATTGAACCCGATGGGCGGAAAAAAGCCAGCGATACTGTCTGCCGGCGTCATCATCGTGCGCTACTCCGACGTCGGCTGGCGCTACCTGCTCCTGCGAGTCTACGACTATTGGGATTTCCCCAAGGGCGTGCTGGAGGCCGGCGAGGATGCCCTTACCGCGGCAGTGCGAGAGACCAAGGAAGAGACCACCCTGGAGGATCTGAGTTTTCGCTGGGGCTACGAATTTCGCGAAACACCGCCATACCGTACCGGCAAGGTCGCGCGCTATTACCTGGCAGAGTCTCGACTCGGGGATGTCGCCCTGCCAATCAGCGAGGAGCTGGGAAGGCCGGAACACGACGAGTTCCAGTGGCTGGGCTACGAGGATGCCCGCGAGCTGTTAGCCGAGCGCGTCAGGCATATTCTCGACTGGGCGAACGACCGAGTTCGTTGTGAGCACTGAACCCGGGGCTGCGACCTGCGCAGCCCGGACGGGCACGAGAACATAACCTGTTTCCTCGACGACGCGCCTGATCACGGGCAGGGCAGCTGCGGATGTCTACCCAGGCAGGTGGTGTTTGCCGATCACGCTCACCGAGCTTGCCTGGGGTCCCTCATCGCCCATCTCCTCCGCGAAACGCACCTCGGTGCCAATCTCCAGCGCATCCAGATCTCTGTTCAGCAAGCTGTTGCGGTGAAAATAGACGAGCCGGCCATCGGAGGACTCGAGTCTGCCGTAGTCCGACTCGGGATGTAGCTCTACGATGCGCCCGTGTGGTGGCAGATCGTGAGCCTTCACGTCGCCGCGATGGCGGCGCACATAGTCCTCCAGCTGTCGTTTAGCGGCCCTGAATGTGTCTCGGACCACGACGTAAGGGTCCTCATGAGCATGGTCTTTGCCGCTTTCTCGAGTGACCACGATTTCCTTGCCAGGTACCGAGAGGTCGATTCGCACGTTGAACAGGTTGCCCTTGTGCTTGTGGCGGTGAAGCTGCTCTACCACCACCCGGCAAGCGGTGATGCGGTCGTAGAAGCGCTCGAGCAACTCCACCTGCTCGCGGATTCTGGTCTCCAGCGCCTCGGAGGGCTCAATATGACGCCAGGTTATTTGCAGCTCTTCCTGCATGATGATCTTCCGTCGATTGTTTTCTGCTGTTGCACCAATTCTCGCCAGGGGGCGGCCACGGGTCGTTGATCCGGATCAGCCGGGATACCGAAACAGGCGACGATGCGGTGCCGGAGGCAGCTCGCTACGGCGCAGACATGAACGCAGTCCCGCAAAGCGGGTCTCTTGACCATCGTCAATGAATTTCCGCCATATGTATGGTGTGATTTTTGCGAATCTTCGGTTCGTAAGCATCCACCCACGAATCGATCCGGTCAACATGAAGCCAGGAGACGAAAATGTCTACAGGTGAATACTGCAATCGTGAAGTCGTCGTCGTCGACAAGGGGGAATCCGTACGCGCCGCAATCGCTCTCATGCGCAAACATCATGTAGGCGATGTCATCGTCGTGGACGAAAAGGCCGGTGCGCGCAGGCCACTGGGGATCTTGACGGATCGGGATATCGTCATGGAGCTCCTGGCCGAGGACGTCGATCTCGATGCCGTCAACATTGGTGATGTCATGAGTGGTGAGCTCGAGACTATTGGTGAGAACGCAAAATATCTCGATGCCATAAAATTAATGCGCGTGAAAGGCATACGCAGGTTGCCCGTTGTAAGCTCGCGGGGGGAGCTGGTCGGCATTCTGGCAGTCGATGACATACTCGAGCTCATCGCGGAACAGTTGTCTGACCTCGTCAGCCTTATTGCAAGGGAACAAAAACAGGAAAGCGTGCGTCGCGGATAGAGATTGAATCAGCTCGACCGCGAATTCCTCGTCGTTGTAGTGTGGAGGACGTGACCGTGCCCAGGGACTATACAAGGCTGCGCCATGACATGGTGGAGCAATTCATTGCCGCGCGCGGCGTACGTTCGGCTGCCGTTCTCGATGCCATGCGGAATGTTCCGCGGGAAGCGTTTCTGCCGGACAATCTGCGCGAGTTCGCCTATGAGGACTCGCCTCTGCCCATCGCTGAAGGACAGACTATCTCTCAGCCCTACATCGTCGCCTATATGATCGATGCGCTCGCTCTGGAAGGCGGTGAGAGAGTGTTGGAGATTGGCGCTGGCTCGGGCTACGCGGCGGCCGTGCTCAGTCAGATCGCGGGTGAAGTGTATACGGTCGAGCGAATCGGCCAGCTTGCGGAAAAGGCCGCCGCGCTGCTGGTTGAGTTGGGATACGACAACGTGCACGTGCTACATGGCGATGGCACACTCGGCTGGAAGGAGCACGCACCCTACGACGCCATCGTCGTCACTGCGGGTGGACCGGATGTGCCGGAATCCCTGAAGCAGCAGCTCGAGATCGGCGGCCGGCTGGTGATCCCGGTCGGCACCGACCCGCGCATCCAGGAGCTTGTGCGCGTGACGCGCTTGTCGGAGGTGAAATACAAGAGCGAAGACATCGCCGACGTACGTTTCGTGCCTCTGGTAGGAGAGGAGGGATGGGCTGCCACACGGAACGAAGCGCCGCCGCCGCAGCGTGTCATGGAGGGCCCGAAGTCGGAGAGCCAGGTACTGTCCCGGACTTTGGCCGCTTCCTGTGAACCCTTCGATGATATCGAGGCGGTCGATCTGGCGCCATTGCTCGAACGCATTGGCGATGCACGGGTGGTTCTGCTCGGCGAAGCGACTCACGGAAGCTCGGAATTCTATCGAATGCGTGCGCGGATCTCGCGCGAGCTCATCACCAGGAAGGACTTCTCCTTCGTTGCCATCGAGGGGGATTGGCCGGATGCCGCGCGGGTCGATCACTATGTACGGCACTTCGAATACGCGGCCTCCGAGTGGCAGGCATTCGCCCGCTTTCCGGTGTGGATGTGGCGAAACGAGGAGGTGCGGGACTTCGTCGACTGGTTGCGCGGGCATAATACTCACCTGGCGCCGGAAAGCCGCGTGGCGTTTCATGGTCTGGATCTTTACAGCCTCTACACGTCCATTCGCGCCATCCTCAACTACCTGGATGATGTCGACCCGGAAGTGGCCCGCATCGCCCGCGAGCGCTATGGCTGCCTGACGCCCTGGCAGGCGGATCCGGCAACCTATGGTCAGGCTGCACTCACGGGAACTTACGGTACCTGCGAGGGCGATGTGACGAAAATGCTCATCGATCTCCTGGAAAAGCGTGCTGCTTATACTCCGCGAGACGGCGAGCGTTTCATGGATGCGGTGCAGAATGCCCGTCTGATCACCAATGCCGAACGCTATTATCGCATCATGTATTACGGTTCGCGTGCATCCTGGAATCTGCGCGACAGCCACATGTTCGAGACGTTGTTGAACCTGTTCGATCACCACGGGCCCGACAGCAAGGGGATCATCTGGGCGCACAATTCCCATGTGGGGGACGCGGCGGCAACGGAAATGTCCTTGCGCGGAGAATTCAACATCGGTCAACTTTGCCGTAAGGACTTTGGGCGCCGGGCATATTCGATCGGATTCGGCACCAACAGTGGCACGGTGGCCGCGGCCTCGAACTGGGATGAGCCCATGGAAATCAAAACCATACGCCCGGCAATGGAAAATAGTTACGAGAAGCTATGCCACGAGACCGGCTGCGCCAGCTTCTTACTCGGTCTTCGTGAATCCCTGCCGGCTGAGCTCGAGCGGGGGCTGTCCGTGCCACGTCTCGAGCGCGCCATCGGCGTCATCTACCGTCCGGAAACGGAGTTGGCCAGCCACTATTTCCAGGCAGTCCTGACGGGGCAGTTCGATGAATACATATGGTTCGACGAGACGTCCGCCGTGACACCCCTGGAAACCAAGGTACTGGAAGGACTGCCCGATACGTATCCATTCGGTGTGTGAGCGCAGTTCATGGCGGCATGTGTTGACACCGGTTATGTGTTGAACAAGCTCGATTGGATGCGCGAGCGACACATCTGGCCCAATGGGCTGCGCTATCTCTGGACCGACGCATTCGGCGTCATCTTGCTCGCGTCCCTTTACAGGGAATTGCGCGAAAGCAAGTTCCTTACTGAAGCGCAATGGGTGGTGGCGGAGGTGGACCGAGTGCTCGGACGCCCGCGGGGCATCCGCATCGGTGAGGAAGCCGATCGGGATGGCCAGTATTTTCACTACCTTGCAATGTGGATTTATGCGCTGGCCGTGCTGGCAAAGTACGATCCCGGTTACCGTCGGAAAGGGGTGGAGCTGGTCCATCAGATTCATGACGCCTTTCTCGTGCCCGGGCAGGGCGTTATCTGGAAGATGACGGAGGACTTGCGCGCTCCCTATCCCGGATTCGGGCTGGGGGCACTGGATGCATTCGATGGCTACGTTTCCTATCGACTTCTCGATGAACAGGGTCTCGCACGCGAGATTGCCGATATGCGCGTGCTCGTCGAGAGTAGCGCGCCGGATCTCCTGATTACCCAGGATCTGGGCATTGGCATGATGTTGTGGATGACACACTTTTTCCCGAAAGAATCCTGGGCACAGATTCAACGGGCGCGCTGTCTCTCAGTGCTCGAGCGGATGTGGAGTAAAGCGGGATATTTCTGCCGCGAGCCCCATCTGCCTGATGTCAAGATCGCTTTCTCGAATTATGGCGTCTCGGTAGGTTTGCAGGCGGTGGACGCGATGCCGGAGCGCGTCCAACGGCTGAACGGATTCTTTGAAGATTATCGATCCGGAGACGAGTACGATCATGCTGCCATTACGCATGTCATGGCTTGCAGCGCACATTTCCCCGGATACCTGCTTTCGTGACTGGGGTTTCGGGGTTCATAAGGCAGATCCGAGCCGCGGTAGCTCGCGCCCCGACATTCAAAGGGCTAACACAAGATGTTCTGGCGCGAGCAGAAGAATGAGGCCAAGCACGATGATGACCACACCGCTTGCGAGTTTGAGCCAACGGCCTTACGGTCCATCGTCAAATTGTAATGGTGGACGGTAATTTCCGGATGACGTAAATAGCGATGCAGTGATCCACAGTAGCTTCCACATATCGGAGTACACGCAAAAAAAGACGTACTATTCGCCGATGTCTCTTGCGCGGAGTTTCTCGAGCATATCCACCGTCATGGAATGGAGGCCAAACTGCGGACTCCATCGCCATTCCTCCTGCGCATCCGAGTCGTCGATGGATCGTGGCCAGGAATCGGCAATTTCCTGCCGCTGGTCGGGCTGGAATTCACAGACGAAGTCGGGGACGTGGGCACGAATTGTTTCGGCAAGCTCTCCTGCTGAAAAGCTCATGGCAGCGACGTTGAAGGAGTTGTGGTACTTCAGCCGGGAAAGCTCGGCGGACATGAGATCGAGCGCTGCTTTGATGCAGTCGGGCATGTAGATCATCGGCAGCACTGTGTCCTCGCGCACGAAGCATGTGTATTTTCTCGACTCGAGAGCGGCATAAAACATCTCTACCGCGTAGTCCGTGGTACCTCCTCCGGGCAGCGCGCCGCTGCTGATGACCCCTGGATAGCGCACGCCGCGTACGTCCAGGCGATAGCGGTGAAAGTAGTAGTCGCAAAGCAGCTCCCCAGCCACCTTGGTGACGCCGTACATGGTGGTAGGGCGTAGCGCCGTGTCCTGGGGCGTAGCGTCACGCGTCACATCCGGGCCGAATACGGCGATGGAGCTCGGCCAGAAAATCTGACTCACGCCGTGCCGCCGGGCAGCTTCGAGGATGTTGTGGAGGCCGTCAATATTGACTGTCCAGGCGAGCTGGGGATTATGCTCACCGATTGCCGACAGGACAGCAGCCAGGTGATATATGACGTCAATCCGTGCCTTTTCGACGACATCTGCAACGGCGGCAGCGTCGGTAACGTCTAATTGCGCGAAACGCCCCGTATAGGATTCGGGCGGAACCGAACGGCGGCTGGTGGCGAGCACATTCGATTCTCCGAAACGCCTTCGTAAAGCGTGGGTCAGCTCGGTACCGATTTGCCCCAGCGCCCCGGTTACCAGGATTCTCTGATCGTTCACCGATGCTCGGTCAAGCGAAGCCCACTCGAGGCTTCTGCCCCTGTTGTGCTGCAGTCACAGGCTCAGCTTTTTTTCGAAGTTTTTGCGAAAAAAGTACCGAGGACCTGGGTCACTCGAGCGCTCTTGCACTTCGGGCAATGTGCATGCTTGGAGTCGTGCTCGCTAATCCGTTCCACACGCTCAAACTTCTTACCGCATTTGCGGCATCGGTATTCGTATATCGGCATCAATCCTCTCCAGCGGAGACTACCAGAAGTCGGTAATATGCTATGGCTTCGGTCCTATGCTGATATTGATCTGCATCAGCATCGGGTGTAATGGGAATTCTTGCCAGAGGAAACGCTGCATTGGTGTCAGGGGCTGTGCCGTTCGAGTCTCACACGGATCGATACGAGCGATGGTTCGAGCGGCACCAGGCCGCGTACTGCTCGGAGATGATGGCCGTGCGAGCTCAGCTGCCGTTGCAGGGGCTCGGCTTCGAAGTCGGCGTTGGATCGGGTCGATTTGCCGCCCCCTTGGGTGTGGCCTATGGCGTGGATCCGTCTTTAAACATGTTACGGCGGGCGCGCGAACGCGGCATAGCCGTCGTGGCCGGGGTCGCAGAGGCTCTTCCCTTTACCGACGACACGTTCGATTTCATGCTCGCTGTGACGACTATCTGCTTCGTCGACGATATACACGCCATGCTGGCGGAAGCGCGCAGGGTGCTCAAGAGGCGGGGTAGCCTGATCATCGGCTTCATCGACCGCGAGAGCCCGCTCGGACAGCGCTACGTCGAACACCAGGCAGAGAATCTCTTTTATCGGGAGGCGACCTTCTACTCGGCAGAGCAAGTGTCGTCCTTGTTGACGGAAAGCGGCTTCGACGCGGAAGCTTGGGTGCAGACGCTGAGTCAGTCGCCGGAGCGGATGCGGGAAGCAGAGACGACGCGACCGGGCCGTGGCCATGGAGCCTTCGTCGTCGTACGGGCCAAACGCCTGGACGGGTAGCTGCGACGCACGGCCTTCGCGCGCCGAATCATGCGGAGCTTCGCAGCCGGGAACGCTGGATTATTGCAATCGTCACCAAGGGCAGCACGACGGTAACAACCCCCGCGGTTATCAGCAGCCCTCCCAATTCGCTGTAGTCGGCGGAAATTGTGACCGCACCCGTATCCGGTTCCTGCACCTCCCGCGTGACGGTAAAGATCTGATTCAGATATTTTGTCCCCAGACTGCTGGCCGATAATGCCAGGTTGGTAAAGGACGCTACTACCGCGAAGAAGGTCGCCTTGAGATGTGCCGGAGCATTCCCGGCGATCCAGGCCAACATGGGGATCATCGCGATCTGTGCCAACGGCGACTCGATAGCCGTATCCATGATAGCGATAAATCGCGCGTCGACGATCCCGCCCGTTCGTGGCCCCGTCCATTCGTGCAGGCCGTAGTACAGGCCGATGTTCGGTAGCGACAGGATGCCGGCGGCAATCGTGAGGATGGCGATCATATAGGCGATGGATTTGGTCGCCATCAAAGGCCTCAAGAGCACCATGCCGACCAGTGCCAGAGCCGAAGTGACCAGGGACAGAACCGACAGGAACTGCTGATCGAACTCGAGTATGTCGATCTCGAACCACGTCGCGCCAGGGCCGGGCAATGGAACGGCGCGAAAGGCAAAGATGATCAATGCGGTGCCTGCGAATGCCCGGCGCTCCGCGGGATCGAGCTCGAGGATCAGGCGGTACATGATGAAGAGCACGATCGCCAGAGAGCCAAGCAGGACGATCTCCTGAGCGAAAGGCACCTGCCCGAGCCCCATGGAAAGAGTAAATACGACAAAGACCAGGCTACCGCCGAAGATCCACCAGTTGGGACTGGTCGCTTCGCCAGACTGATATAGCATGCTTTCGATCGTATTCTCGTCGAATTTCTGCCGGCGCAGCTTGCGCGCGCGGAGCCGCAGGGATACGCCGCCGAGAATGACGCCCATGACCGAGATTACCGGTATGACCAGGGCCAGCAGGTAGATTCTCGCGTATATGGCGCTTTTCTCCATCACCGACATCTCCTCCACCCCCGAGAACAACGTGATGTTCAAGGCCGCGACTCCGATCAGACCGACCACGATGGCGATTCGTCCGAGCGTCTGCATTGTCGTGTGCATCTTCTTGATTTCGCCGTTCGGAAGTGGCTCGCCCCGTTCGTCGACAATCGGCACTGCCTCCACCGTCATGGCGTCCGCGACCACGTCCTGAATGACATAGCCCGTGGGTGCGAGGAGAACGCTCATGACATACCAGGACTCGGCGCTTAGCAGTCCGGTCATTGTTTCCGTGTGGGCGATGAGGCTGTACATGATTCCGAGACTGAGTGCGATGAGAGCAGCGCCGAGATAAACGAGTACAGATTTCCAGCGCCAGATCAGATCGACGAGATGCCCCAGTGGCATCTTCAGGACCCAGGGAATACCCGCCCAGAACGCCAGGCCTGCGATGAAGGCCGCGGGAAGATCGAGGTATTCCTTGACGAAGAAAGTGCCGACTATGGCCGTGAGGGCCGATACGCCCGCCGCGAAGTACACCATCAAGGGCGGAAGGTACGACCATCGAAACTGGCGCCCGAGATCCAGAATCGTCCTGTCAAACCAGCGGCTGATGCGGTCAGCGTTCATGTTTTCCCCAGGTCGCCGTTTTCTCGAGCTGCGCCAGGGTTGTCCGGCGACGGGCTTCTTGATATGGATCAATGGATCCGGCCGGCGCTCCAGTAGTCTGCCAGTCAGGGCCCTCGTGCCGAAGGGGGCGGATGAGCATTATGTAGACAGTCGATGTCAGACCAGACTCCACCGAATTCACCCCCCGACGATAACGGGCGGCAGCCGGCGCCGAAGCCCCTGTGGCAGAAAATGCTTCTGCCCATGTTCTTCCTCATTGTCCTACTGTCGCTGTTCGCGCGCATGGGTGAGCGAACGCCCGCCACCGACGTAGCTTACAGCGACTTCAAGGCCATGGTCTCGAGCAATCAGGTGACCGAGGTCGTCTTGCGCGGCGACCTCGTGGAAGGCCAGTTGCAGGGTTCCAAGCCCATTGGGCCCGGAGGCCAACAGAGCGAGGTTTTCAGGACGCGCATTCCGGTATCGGGAGATGAGGCGCTTCTGCCGCTGCTCGAAGAATACGGCGTGACCGTCAACGTCGAGCCGCCGGCCTCGGAGACCGGGTGGGGCCGGGCGTTGTTGTCGTTACTACCCTGGCTCATCTTCATCGGTGTGTATTTCTGGTTCATGCGCCGATTTTCGCGAAACCTGATTGGCGGTATCGGGCGGGGCGGCGATCTGGGCAAGTTCCTCAAACCGCGAGAAACGGTCGAAGCCAAACGTCCCGATGTCACCTTCAACGACGTGGCCGGACAGGACAGTGCCAAGAGTGAGGTCGCGGAGCTGCTCGAGTACTTCGCTCACCCGGACCGATACCAGCGCCTTGGCGCGGAGGTGCCCCACGGCGTACTTCTGATGGGTCCGCCCGGCACCGGCAAGACGCTGCTGGCACGGGCCCTTGCAGGCGAGGCCGGTGTGCCCTTTTACTCCATATCGGCGTCCGAGTTCATCGAGGTCTTCGTCGGCGTGGGCGCGTCGCGTGTGCGAGAGCTGTTCAAGCAGGCAAGGGAACACGCCCCAAGTATTCTTTTTATCGACGAGCTCGACAGTGTGGGACGGGTGCGCGGCACGGGGCTCGGCGGTGGTCACGATGAACGCGAGCAGACCTTGAACCAGATCCTCGCGGAGATGGACGGCTTTTCCGGTCACGAGGCCGTCATCGTGCTGGCCGCCACCAATCGACCCGACGTGCTCGATCCGGCGCTGCTGCGACCCGGGCGTTTCGACCGTCACATCGTACTGGATCTGCCGGACCGCAAGGCTCGCACCGCCATCCTTGCATTGCACACTGCCCATGTGCCCCTCGACGAAGGAATCGATCTCGATAAGGTGGCGGGGGGTGTGCCGGGCTTTTCCGGCGCCGATCTCAAGAACCTGGTCAATGAGGCAGCCATGCGGGCCGCGCGCGAGAACCGCGACAAAGTGACCAAGGAAGACTTCGACACCATGCGCGATCGGGTGCTCATGGGCACCGAGCGCAGCCTGGTGATCCAGCCCGAGGAACGGCACCGTCTGGCGGTGCACGAATCAGGGCATACGGCCGTCGCGCATTTCCTGCCCGAAGCCGATCCGCTCTACAAGGTGAGCATCATCCCAAGGGGACAAGCGCTGGGCGGGACGCAGCAGATCCCCGAGGCGGAGCGCTACACCCTGCCCGAAGGTTATCTGCGCGATCGTCTCGCGGTCATTCTGGCCGGGCGGGCCGCGGAGCGACTGTTGCTCGGAAGCGTAAGCTCCGGCGCGGACGACGATATTCGCCAGGCGACTGCGCTGGCGCGCGCCATGGTCGCGCGCTGGGGCATGTCAGAAGACGTGGGGCCCGTCGATCTGCGTGACAGCGAGGAACACCCGTTTCTCGGGCGCGAGATTGCGCAACCCCGCAGGCACAGCGAAGCGTCCGCGACGGTGCTCGATGGCGCCGTGCGCAAACTGCTGCAGGAGGCGGAGTCCCGTGCGCAGAAGGTCATCAGCGCCCATCGGGGCAAGGTCGAGAGATTGGTTGCCGAGCTCGAGGAGCAGGAGACCCTGCATCGAGAGCAGATCGATGCCTGCCTGGGCCGCGACGGCCCGCAGGAGAACGAAACAGCAAGCATTGCGCGCATAACCTGAACGCGCCACTCTTGCCTGAGATCAAGGCAGGAGAATTTCAGTCAGGTATCTTTCCTACAGCGTCAGCAATCGAGGCCTGATAGGAGTACTGACATGAAAACCATCGACGTCGCCGACGTAGGCGCACCGGACCCGGAACTGAAAAATTCTCCCGTCATCGATTCCGAGATCGAAGAGGGTGAGTTCTGGGGTGCTGATGGCGACGCGCAGGTGTGCTACTTCAATGGCATTCGTTATCCGGTCGGTGACTACATTTGCTCCGGAGACGAGCTCCTGCGTTGTGAGAACGGCGTTTGGGTGCGCAGCGGGTCGCGCTACGATTAACGCTACAATTAACGGCGCTGGTTACTTTCTTATCGTAACAGCGCAGACACCTGGCGTTCGAGCGTCTTCGTATCGGCCTCCACCAGGTTCTTGTCGAGCTCACCGACCAAAGTGTCCCGCGCCGGCTTGGTCAGTTCCGCCCGCAAGCGCCCGAGGAACTTCGGGGGCGCTATGAGCACGAGGGCGTCGAAATTTCCCTGGTGCCGGCCGCGCTCTATGTGTCGAGCGATCTCCGTCGCGAACGCCTGAGCTTCCCGATCCTTCGGGTCGGTCGCCGGCTCCATCGCGTGGCGGCCCTGACCTTGACTGTCGAAAGTGCGGCCGGGCAAGCTACTGGTGAGCTCCGTGTCGTGCAGCCGGGATTCGGGATGGCTGAGATCGGTGACCTCTTGGAGCTTCGCTCCGATTCCAGACAGGGTGAAAATTCTAGCGCGAGCGCTTTCCGCAACGACGATCCAGGTTGATTTCATTTAGTCCTCTTGAATGAGATCCAGGTAGAAAACCAGAGACAGAATACGCCCGTGAACGACGGCGTCTGCGCTGACGTTCAGTGGCAGGGGAAGCCCCCGAAGGGCGTCGGCTCGGTATCGATCGCCCCAGATGGGCATTTCCATGCTGCCGTGGGGGCGTAGATCGTTTCGGCCATCGATGATCCGGTACACCCACGAAGCCGGAAACTTGCCATCATGGCGTTTTCGAATCAAGGTCAGATCCGGTGGCTTCACCAGCAGCAACTCGGCCACCAATCCATCGCCCCGGCCGCTCTCGCCATGACAGGCAGCGCAGGATCGAACGAATTCCTGCTTGCCGATTTTCTCGATGGGATCTACCTGGGCCTGAACGGGGGCAAAGCACAGGGACAAGAACCCCGTCAGCATTGCGCTCAACGCTGTGGGTCGCGATTGCCACCACAAGGCGCGAATTCTCATGACAAGCGGCTTCCCCATTTTGCGCGTTGCGAAACACCAGCCTTCTTTTAACGTTAGTAGAGGCGCTCCTCCCTCGCCATGACCGAGGTCAAGATGCCCAATCAGATGCCCATGTTGCCCAGAGTGACCATGATCTGGTTGAGGACGGCAGTGGTTCTGGGATGCGACACTTCGAACTGGGAGATGGATTGACGGAGATCCTGGACCAGAGACTGAAGGTGGGCGGCGTCCTCGGGTTTCTCCAATCGGGTCTCGACACTGGAGATCAGGGCGTCGAGGCGCTCTCGAACCTGGGCCTCTTCGGCCTCCAGTTGCTCGAGCTCCGAGCGCAGATCATTCAAGGATTGACGTAGCTGTTCATCGGACATGGCGAGAATCTCTTGCTTCCAGTGTTTCTATTTGCACGAGATGAAGGTGCGGCGTCAAGTAGCTTTAGGATGACGGCGACAAAATTGGCATAGACTAGGAAACGCCGGCCAGGCAAACACTGATATGCTGGCGTTTAAGCTATGGCTCGACTATTGCTTCCGCGTAAGCTTCTGCAAGTCGTTCGACGACCGATTCACGTCGTTCTGGAGGATGGCTCAGGCTCCGTGACCCGGACGGTGGCGTTCGACGACTCCGTGCGTCTCGGTTACGGGGAGCATTGCGAGCTGCGCCTGGACGGCGAATCCGGGCCCGAGGTGGTTTGCAGTCTCGAGCGGACCCGCGGCCCGTTTCGTATCTGGACCCCCAGCGAGCCAGGCGAGCGGGATGAGCAGGTGGAGATTCTCGTCGACGGCCAGGCGCTCACGGGAGCCACGAAAGACATCGGGCCGGGGAGCCGCGTGGAGGTGTTCGATCGACGCAGCGGGCGCCGCTACCGGCTGGTGGTGGAGCCGAGGCCCCCCTGGCTGATGCGGCCTCGTTATCTCGCCTTCATCGTGCTGGTGCTGGCTTTGGCCGGCATTCTTTACGGCATCTATTTTTATTACAGCCTGGAGAGTGCCCAGACTCAGCTCGAGGTTGCCGAACAGCGGTTGCGCGAGGCCCAGGGTGACGTGGAGCGCGCCCGCACGAGCGTTCAGGACATTGAGCGGCGCCTCGCCGCCACCCAGGGTGAGTTCGCATCGGCCATCCGAGAGCTCCAGCAGGCGCAATCCCTGTCCGAGCAGGCCATCCGTACGGAATTCGCTTTGCAGCTCGCGGCCCTCACCGAGCGCGCCCGGGCCGAGTTTCAACGCACCTCCGAGCTTGATGTGGAAGCCCGGGAGCGCCTGCGAGCCGAAACCCGCGCCCAGGTCGCGGCGCTCAGACAAGAGCTCGAGGACCGCATGGTGGGTACCTATCAGGAGTTCAAACGCGTCGAGGAGCGTCTCATCCAGTCCCTGGGTGCGCGGCTGGCGGCCATGGAACCGACCGGTGCGCGCTTCAAACGCGTGCTTCAAGATGCCCGCGGCGCGGCGCTGTTCATTCGCACCACCTTCCAGATGGAGTTCGCCCGGGCCGGGGAGATCGTGACCCAGCACACCTTTGGCAGCGGCTTTTTTGTCGGTGACAGCGGTCTGGCGCTGGCGGCCCGCCACGTGCTGTTTCCGTGGCGCTACGATCGGGACCTGCAGGTGCTCGTGAGCCTGGGGCTCGCCAGTGTCCGGGAGGAAACGGTCATCTGGAGCGTCTGGACAGCCGACGAGCAGGTTCTCACCGGCGAGGACGCGTCGGGCACGCGTTGGTTCGATGGGCAGACGGCGTGGAACAGCGACTCAGAGGATCGGGCAGTGCGCCACCTGTACTCCCCGCCCATGGAGTTCACGGAACAATGGGTGGAGGCCCCGGTGGGCGCGGTGACCATATCCCTTCCGGTAGGTGGGGCGGATGATGTCGCCGTGCTTCAGCTGATGAAATTCGACGCAACCGTCGTCCGCTTGGCCATCGCCACGCAAGTGCCGGAGCCACTGGACGAGGCATTGGCCTTGGGCTACCCGTTCTCCAGGCTCGAGGACGGTAAGGCGGTGCCCCAGGGGGTGACCGGTTTCGTGCGGCGTGTGACCGAGGACGTGCTCGAGCTCGACACGGCGCTCAATCCGGGTTTGAGCGGCGGCCCGATTCTGAATCTCGACGGTGATGTCATCGGCATGGCCGTCGGCGTCCTGGAGTCCGACGTCTATGGTCTCGCTATTCGTGCACGGGATCTGCGCCGGGTCCTCGACCATGCCGCAGCCCGGGTGCGCACCGAGGAGGCCCGCCTGCAGGCACTGGGATGTGATCCCGGGCAGGTGGACGGCGTCTTCGACGCGCAAACATGGCAAGCCTATGGTTGCGAGCGGGCCCGAAAAAACTGACGCGTTTCTTGAGTAATGCGGCCATTAGCCGAGATCCTGTTCGGTGTTTGCCAGATCCCGAACCACGCCTTCGAGGCCATGGACGACTCGCACGAAGCCGTCGTAGACGATGATTTCGGGTCGATCGCCGGGACTGTGATACTGCCCGTAACGGAACAGCGCGGTGTCCGTCACCATGATGCCCGGATAGCCGGATTTCCAGAACGACCACTGATCCGACCACCCGACACCTGTCATCCAGCCCGGCGCCGCCAGACCCTCGGAAGGGAACTCGGCGTGTGAGCGAAAGCTGGCCACGGCTCTTCGCACCAGATGGCGTGATTTCAGATTGCCCACGAAGCCGATGAAATTGCCTCTGCCTGGATAGAAGAGACCGAAGGGGAACGGATAATGCTGGCTGTCGTCCTGGTCGGAATAGTAGCCGATGGTCTCCAGCGACAGCATGGCCGTGATTCGCTCACCCTTGTCCGCCGCTCGCTCGGCATAACGACGGCTGCCCATGGCGTTCGTATAGGTGTAGGGCGGCTCCTCGTTGACGAACGCGACGAAACGTATGCTGCGTGACAACTGCTGCGAACGGAGCATTCTCGCCAGCTCCAGCATTCCGGCAACGCCGGTGGCATTATCGTTGGCGCCGGGTGACCCGGCTACCGAATCATAGTGAGCGCCGACTACGACGATTTCATCAGGACGTTCAGTCCCGGCCTTGACGACCTCGATGTTGCTCACCGTTTTACCCTGCACATTGAAGCTCTGCAGGTTCGGCTGGTATCCGATGGATTCGAAAAGATTCGAGATGTATCGCGCCGAAGCTTCCAGGGCCGCGTAACGATGGAGGTTGCGCTCGCCGATGGTGCCGGCGAGAGTTTCCACGTGTCCGCAAAGATTGTCCCGCAGCTGTGTCTGTTCCGGGCTCAGTGCTGGCAGAGCACCATCGTAAGACTCGCCCGGCATCGTTACAATTATCATCGTGACGACAGTGGAGTGGATTTCTGCACAGCTATCTAGTATGAGGTTCGGGAGGTCGACAGGGAGATGTGCATGAGTGCAATAACACCGAATGCCAGGAATCATGAAAGGCTGAATGCCAAGGACTCACGCTTCGTGGACGTGCCAGATCTGCCTTGGGAGGATACCAAGTTTCCTGGCGTAAAGGCCAAGACGCTACTCGTGGACGAGTCCAGCGGCCTGCTCACGGTGCTGCTGAAAATGGATCCGGGGGCGAGACTTCCCCATCACGAGCACGTGCTCATCGAGCAGACCTATGTTATCGAGGGGGAGCTGGTGGATCCCGATGGCGTGTGTACCGCAGGTAACTTCGTCTGGCGACCGGCCGGAACCCGGCACGTCGCCTACACGCCCGAGGGTGGGCTCATGCTCGCCATATTCCAGGTTCCCAACAAGTTCTTCGAGCGCGACGGCTCGGTCAAGGACATGTTGGACCGGGACTGGGACGAACTCTGGAGCTCCGCGTCGAATCTGCAGACCCAGCGCTGATCAGGGAACTGAATCTGCGTCGCCGCTGGTATTTTCCGTAAGCGGAATATTAAGTGCGTCCCCTTTTCGTTTATGGTTGCGAGCGGGCTCGCGCGTCAACGCCGTAGCGACATGGCGCGGCGAACCCGCCGCTCGGCCATTGCTTGTGCTGCGACGCGGGGTGGTTGTCCTTTCTCTTCGGCGTCGGCGAGCACAGTCGTGGTGTTGGCGCGGATCTTTTCTTCGATGGCGGCAAAGGCTTGGGCTTGCGTACCGCCGTGGTACTCCACCGACGCGCAGATGACCCCTCCGGCGTTGGCGATGAAATCCGGCACCACCAGCACACCGCGATCGTGCAATGCGCGTTGCGCCTCTTCGGTCACCGCGATGTTGGCACCCGGCAGAATCAGCTTTGCGCTGACCCGTTGCACATTGTCCGCGCGAATAACGTCGGGGCGTGCCGCCGGCACGAAGATGTCACAGGCGACGTCGAGCAGGGCATCCCCGGCGATGGCTTTGCCGCCCGCGAACTCGGTGACGCTCGCACCTGTGGCCTTGTGCGCGATCAGGGCATCCACGTCGAGGCCGCCTTGCGCGACCACGCCACCGCGCGAGTCGGCAGCGGCCACCAGTCGCGCGCCCTGCTCGGAAAGAAATCGGGCGACGTGGCGGCCCACCGATCCGAAGCCCTGAACCACCACTCGGGCACCGTCCAATTTCACCTCACAGAAGGCTTGCGCGGCCTGACCACAAACGCTGAGCCCGAAGCCCGTGGCGCCGATCTCGTCCAGCGGTATGCCGCCCAGCTCCGGCGGAAGCCCTACCGCACGGCCGATCTCGTCATGGCACCAGGCCATGCAGGTCTCGTCGGTGCCCATGTCCGGCCCGACGATATAGTCACGGATGTCTTCGATGGCGCGCGCGAAGCTGCGCATCAGCCGTTCCTTTTCGCCCAAGCCCATTTTCGGATCGGCAAAGATGACCGATTTACCGCCGCCGTGTGGAATTCGTGCGGCAGCATTTTTGAAGGTCATGGCGCGAGCGAGACGGAAGCATTCGTCCACGGACACGTCCGGCTGCATGCGCGCGCCGCCGATGGAGGGCCCGCAGGCGACGTTGTCGACCACGACAATAGCGCGAAGCCCGGTGGCCGGATCGTGAATAAAAACGATCTTTTCCGGCCCGAGATCATCCGCGAACCGCCAGATATCGTCCTTCATTTCCGTTTCCTTTTTCGAGTGGCTGTGGGCATGGCGCCGCTCATGATTCCAGCGCCTTCTTCACGGCGGCGAGAAATCGCGCCGCCTCGCCGCCGGTGACGGCACGGTGGTCGAAGGTCAGGGACAGTGGCAGTAAGCGGTGCACGACGACTTCACCATGGGCGACCACGGCTCGTGGCGCCATGCGCCCGGCACCGAGGATGGCAACCTGGGGCGGCAGCACGACCAGGGCCGCGTGCCGAGCGCCGAGCATTCCAAAGTTCGACAGTGTAATGGTCGCGCCCAGCATCTCGCGCGGCGGAATGCTGCGCGCGGTGACGTCGGCCTCGAGTCGCTCCAGCCCGGCGCGCAGATCGTCGTCTGTGCGGTTGCCCACGTCTCGCAGCACCGGCACGAAGAGGCCGAGGTCGGTATCCACCGCAATGCCGAGGTCGACCTGGTCGTGGATCCGCAACTGCTCGGTGTCCGCATCGAGCCACGCATTGAGTATCGGTTCGGCGCGGCAGGCCGCGGCGATGCTGCGGGCCAGGCGTATGGTAGGGTCGGCGTCGCTGGCCCAATGCTCCACGTCTGCTTCGTCGTGGAGTGTTGCCGGTACCACCTGGTCGCGCGCCCGGGCCATGTTGCGGGCCATGGTCCGGCGCGGCCCTCGAAGTAGCTGCACGCTTTCCGGTTGCTCGAGACCGGCCGCGCCTTTTTCCAGATCCTGGAGGGTGATCTCGCCGTGGGTGCCGGTGGGCGTGATGGTCGCGAGGTCGATTCCCCGTTCGCGCGCCCGCCGTCTCACGGCCGGCGCGGCGCGTGGCGTGGCGGGGATCTCGCCCACCACGGTGGCCGCGTCCTCGCGCTCACCGTCGTCGAATGTCACCAGCAGATCGCCGACTTTGAGAATATCCCCTGGCTCGCCGAAACGTTTGGCGATGTGACCGGAACAGGGGGAAGGGATCTCCACGATGGCTTTGGCTGTTTCCACCGACACCAACGGGCTGATCCGCCACCACGCGATCGCCCACCCCGGCGTGCCAGGAGATGATCTCCGCCTCATCGAGGCCTTCGCCGAGATCGGGAAGAGTGAAGTCCTTCATGAGTAGCTCAGGCTGCGGCGCGCCGCAGCGACGATGCGTGCCGTGTCGGGAAGGTAATGGGATTCGAGGCGCGGCAGTGGCATCACCGTGTCGTATCCGGTCACGCGTTCCACCGGCGCCAGCAGCGACAGAAACGCGCGCTCCATGATGCTGGCGGCGATCTCGGCACCGACCCCGCAAGCTTTTGCCGCCTCGTGCACGATCACACAACGCCCGGTCTTCTCCACCGACGCGACGATACCGTCCACATCGATGGGTTTGAGTGTCGCTGCGTCGATGACCTCCGTGCTGACCCCCTCGGCGGCAAGCTGCTCGGCAGCCGCCAGGGCCTCGATGGTCATGGCGCCCCAGGTGACGATGCTCAGATCGGTGCCTTCACGCAGGACGAAGCAACGGTCCAGGGGCAGGGGGTGGCCGTCATCGTCCAGGGGCTCCTTGATGGATCGGTAAATCCGCTTCGGTTCCAGGAACACCACCGGATCCGGATCCGCGATGGCGGCCAGCAGCAGTCCGTAGGCCTTGCGCGGCGAGGAGGGCACCACCACCCGCAGCCCGGGGATGTGCGCGAACATCGCCTCGGTGCTCTCGGAATGGTGCTCCGGCGCCCGGATGCCGCCGCCGTAGGGGACCCTCAGCACCATCGGGCAGCTTAACCGCCCGCGGGTGCGGGTGCGCATGCGCGAAGCGTGATTCACCATCTGGTCGATGGCAGGATAGACGAAGCCCATGAACTGAATCTCGGCGACGGGACGAAAGCCCTGGGCCGCGAGACCCACCGATACCCCCGCGATGGCCGCTTCCGAGAGCGGTGTGTCGCGCACCCGCTCTGCGCCGAAGCGCTGCCACAGGCCCTCGGTGGCACGGAATACGCCGCCGTCGATACCCACGTCCTCACCGAGGATTACCACCCGCTGGTCGTGCTCCATGGCGTGGTTGAGGGCAAGGCGCACGGCCTCGACGAGGGTGGTCTCAGTCATCCCGCTCTCCCTGTGCGCTTCGCGCCGCCACCTCGGCCCTCTGGATGGCAACCTCCTTGGGCAGCTCCTGGTAGAGGTGATCGAACATCGCCGTCGCCGGCAGGGTTTGCGCCTCGAGATAGCGGCGGGCCGCCTCCTCAACGCGCTCGCGCGTGCTCTGCAGCAACGCTTCCTCCTCCTGCTTGCTCCAATCGAAGTGCTCGCTGAGGTAGCGCTTGAGACGCGAGACCGGCTCCTGCTTCCAATGGCGGCTTGTTTGCGTATCGTCCCGGTAGCGGCTGGCATCATCCGCGGTGGTGTGATCGGCGAGCCGATAGGTCAGCGCTTCCACCAGGGTGGGGGCGGATGCGCTGCGAGCCAGCGCCGCTTCCACCACGTGACGCACCGCGAACACGTCGTTGCCATCCACCTGCACGCCCTCCATGCCGGCGGCGATGGCCTTCTGTGCCAGGGTGGCGGCGGCTGTTTGAGCCTCCCGGGGAACGGAAATCGCCCATCGATTGTTGGTGATCACGAATACCGCCGGCAACCGCCAGATGCCAGCCAGATTCAACGCCTCGTAGAAGTCACCCTTCGAGGTTGCACCGTCGCCGAACAGGCAGACGGCCGAACGCCGTTCGCCGCGAAGCTTGAAGGCCAGGGCGACGCCGGCGGCGTGCAGCACATGGCTGGCCACGGGGATGTTGACGGGGAAGTCGTCGCGCGGACCCGAAAAGTCGCTGCCGCGCTCGTCGCCGCCCCAGTAGAGCAGCAATTCCTCCATGGTCACGCCGCGCCAGAGTTGCGCACCTTGATCGCGAAACGAGGGCACCAGCACATCATTGGATCCCATGGCGCTGGCCACCCCCACGCTCACGGCTTCCTGGCCCAGCGACGACGCGAAGGTGCCGAGCCGGCCGGTTCGCTGCAGGGCGACCGCCTTCTCGTCGAAGAACCGCGTAAGCAGCATCGCCTGGTAGAGTGCCACGACTTCAGCGCGATCCCGGGCGAAGTCCGGCAGCTCGCCGTGCACGCTGCCATGGGCATCGAGAAAACATTCCCGGCGCACGCGAAAGTGACCGACTTCGTCGGTGGCTCCCGGGTCGAGCGGCAACTCCGACACCTCTTCAGACCCCACTGGTGGCGGTGAGCTCTTCACGCATCTGTTCACGCATGACGAATTTCTGGACCTTGCCGGTTACGGTCATGGGGAAGGCTTCCACGAACTTGATGTACTTCGGAATCTTGAAATGTGCGATGTGGCCTTTACAGAATTCGCGCATCTCCTCGGCGGTGGCTTGCTGCCCCTGGTGCAGCTTTATCCATGCGCACACTTCTTCGCCGTATTTCGGATCCGGCACGCCGATGATTTCGACCTCTTCGACCTTCGGATGCGTGTACAGGTATTCCTCTATCTCGCGGGGGTAGATGTTCTCGCCGCCGCGGATCAGCATGTCTTTCACGCGGCCGACGATGCGGCAGTAGCCGGCATCGTCGATGCTTGCGATGTCGCCGCTGGCGATCCAGTGGGCGCTGTCGATGGCTTGCGCCGTGCGATCCGGATCGTTCCAATAGCCGGGCATCACGCAGTAGCCACGGGTTGCCAGTTCGCCCGCGGTGTCGCGCGGTACGATGCGCCCCTTGTCATCGATGATCTTGATCTCGATGTGCGGCAGCACGCGGCCCACGGTGTGCACGCGCCGGTCCAGCTCGTCGCTCACATGGGTTTGAAAGCTGACCGGACCGGTCTCGGTCATGCCGTAGGCAATCGTAATCTGCGCCAGGTGCATGTCCCCCATGACACGCTTCATGAGCTCCACCGGACAGGGTGCGCCGGCCATGATGCCCGTGCGCAGGCTGGTGAGATCGAAGCTTTCGAAGTCCGGCTCGTCGAGCTCCGCGATGAACATGGTGGGCACGCCATGCAGCGCCGTGCAGCGCTCCGCTGCAACGGCTTCCAACACGGCCTTCGGTGAAAAGCTTTCGGACGCGAACACCATGCATGCTCCGTGAGCCACACAGCAGAGCGTGCCCAGCACCATGCCGAAACAGTGATACATGGGAACCGGGATGCAGACGCGGTCGTTTTCCGTGAGCGCCATCTGCAGGCCGACGAACCAGGCGTTATTGACGATGTTGTGATGGGTGAGTGTCGCTGCCTTGGGCTGGCCGGTGGTGCCGCTGGTGAACTGAATATTGATTGCATCGTCGAACTGCAGCTCCACGCTCGCCGACACGAGATTCGCTCGATGTTCGTCGCTTGCACGATCCGGAATATCATCGAAGTTCAGGAATCCGGGGCTCGACTCGCTCCCGAGCAGGACTACCCAGCGCAGACTCGGTACGTGCTCACAATCGAGGGCGCCGGGCGTGACATGGGAGATGTCCGGGCAGAGCGTCTTGATCATGGCCACGTAGTCGCTGGACTTGAGGCGCGGAGCGATGATCAACGCCTCGCATGCGACCCGATTGACGGCAAACTCGAGCTCCGCCAGCCGGTAGGCGGGATTGATATTGACGAGCACCAGCCCGGCCTTGGCGGTAGCGAACTGTGTGACCACCCACTCGGCGCAGTTGGGCGCCCAGATACCGACCCGGGCGCCGGGCTGCAGGTCCAGGGACAACAGGCCGGCCGCGAAGGCATCCACGCGCCTGCCGAGCTCCGCATAGGTCCAACGTATATCCTGATGCCTGACCACCAGCGCCTCGCGGTCCGGCCAGCGCTGCACGGTCGCATCGAAGCACGCACCCACCGTCTGGCCTTTCAACGGCTCGCTGCTCGCCCCATGGACGTAGCTCAATCGTGCATCTGTCCGCATTTGCCAATCATCGGACCGCGAGGCGAAAACCGCGTTGATCTCGATCACTAAATGTTTGCCGCTCGCTCCTACGCGGGCATCAAACGCTTCTCCAGCTCCACGACCAGATAGACGCCGAAGGCCACGGCGGTGATGACCAGCCAGTGCCAGGCGGTCAGCGGCGCGGTGCCGAAGAGGTTCTGCATGAAGGGAAGGTAAGTGAAGGCAGCTTGAAACGCCAGCACCAGGGCCGATGCCATGAGAGCCGGGCGCAGATCCTCGAGCGAGCTGCCGCCGCTGCCGGCGCGGCCCATTCGGCGAACGTTGAACAGATAGAAAATCTCGCACATGACGATAGTGTTCACGGCCACCGTGCGCGCAAGCTCCAAGGTCGCGCCACCGTCGAGCTGCCATCTGAACAATGTGAAGGTGCCGATGACGAAAAGAACCGAAACCATCACCGTGCGCCATGCGACGAAACGCGACATCATCGTTTCGTCCGACTGGCGAGGCGGTCGATTCATGATGCCGCGCTCCGGTGACTCGAAGGCCAGGGCCAGGGCCAGGGTCACGGTGGTGACCATGTTTATCCAGAGGACCTGCAGCGCCGTTATGGGGAGCGCCAGCCCGAACAGGACGGCCACGATGATGACGAAGGCTTCGCCGAAGCTCGTGGGGAGGATCCAGACGATTGCCTTTCTGATGTTGTCGTAGACTGTCCGGCCCTGCTCGACGGCGGTGACGATGGTGGCGAAGTTGTCGTCAGTGATGACGATCTGCGACGCTTCCTTGGCTACCTCGGTGCCCTTTCGACCCATGGCGATACCGACGTCGGCGCGTTTCAAGGCGGGTGCATCGTTCACACCGTCGCCGGTCATGGCGACGATCGAACCCTGGTCTTGCAGCGACTGCACCAGACGTAATTTATGCTCCGGGCTGGTCCGGGCAAATACGCCGATGCTGTTTATGCGGCGGGAAAGGCTCTGGTCGTCCAGTTCCTCGATTTCGCTACCGGTAAGCACATTGTCTGAGTCGGCGATGGCGAGCTCGCGTGCCACGGCGCGTGCGGTAGCAGCGTGATCTCCCGTAATCATTTTTACCTGTATACCGGCCGACTGGCAGCGGGCCACCGCCTCCACTGCTTCCTCGCGGATTGGATCGGCGATTCCGAACAGGCCCAGCAACGTGAGACCCGTGTGCACGTCGTCGCTACTCAGCTGGCGTCGATGGTCGGGCAAGTGCTTCACGGCCAGGGCGATGACGCGTTCGGCGCGCCCGGCGATAGTCAACATCTGAGCGTGCCAGTACACTTCGTTGACGGGCTCATCTCCGTGCACGCCGCGTTGCCGGGTGGCCATGCTCAGCAGCTTCTCCGGCGCGCCCTTGACGTAGACCAGGGTCGCGTCGCCGTCGCCCTGGTGCAGGGTCGCCATGAAGCGGTTTGCCGACTCGAAGGGTATCGCGTCCCTGCGTGGCCGGTAGCCGGTCACGCAGGCGCGGTCTATGCCGCCCTTCGTGGCCGCGGCGAGTAACGCTCCCTCGGTGGGATCTCCGTGCACCTGCCATTCTCCGTCTTGCTTACCCAATCCAGCGTCGTTGCAAAGCGCGGCGCCCTCGAGCAGTTCGTGCAAGCGGGGATCCCGGTTGGCGTCGATGCGCGTGCCATCGCTCCGGAAATCCCCATGGGGCGCGTAACCATTGCCGCTCACCCTGTACAACGCATTTACCGTGGCGATGCTCTTCACCATCATTTCGTTGCGCGTCAGGGTTCCTGTCTTGTCGCAACAGATGACGTTGACGGAGCCCAGGGTTTCCACCACCGGCAGGTGACGGATAATGGCGCCGAGCTTGGTCATGCGCTCGACACCGATAGCAAGCGTGATGGTCACGATGGCGGGTAGGCCTTCGGGTATGGCGGCGACCGCCAGTGCCAGGGCGGCGAGAAACATGTCGACGGCGGCGAAATCGTGCACCAGCCGGCCGTATGCGAAGGTGGTGACGGCGAGCACCACGATGCCGGCGGTGAGCCAACGCCCGAAGCGCGAGAGCTGGCGCAGCAGCGGTGTCTCCCGCGACACGACACCTGCGAGTAAGCGGCCGACCTGTCCGATTTCGGTGGCGTCCGCGGTGGCGACGACCAGCCCGCTGCCCTGGCCGTGGGTCACCAGGGTGCTCGAATAGGCCATGCAACTGCGCTCGGCCAGGGGCGCGTCGTCGTGAACGGGCGCGATGCCTTTCTCCACCGGGATGGATTCGCCGGTGAGCATGGCTTCCTGAATCTCCAGCGCGTTGGCGCTCAGAAGTCGCATGTCGGCGGGCACGCGATCGCCGGCATCGAGCAGCACGAGATCACCCGGCACCAGGTCGCAGGCCTGCACGGTTATGCGTTGCCCGTCGCGCACGACGCTTGCGGACGGTGCGAGAAGCTCTTGAATGGACTCGAAGGCCCGCTCGGCCTTGCCTTCCTGGATGAAACCGATGAGGGCATTGATCAACGTCACGCCGAAGACCACCGAGGCATCCAGCCAATGTTCCAGCGCCGCCAGAATGGCGGTGGAAGCCAGTAATGCATAGATGAGGAAGTTGTGAAACTGGTGCAGAAATCGCCTCAGGGCGCCGGGACGCTCGGGTGGCCGTGAGCGATTGGGCCCATAGCGCGCCAGCCGCTCCGCGGCCTCAACCGAATCGAGGCCCCGGGCGCCGGCCTCGAGCTGCTCGAAGAGCCGCTCGGCGGCCAGCGAATGCCACGCCCGTGCGTCCGCGCCCGGGGGCGCAGTCGCGGAAACCGGGGAGCCGACCGAGTTCATTGGGTGCCCGTCAGTTATCTCCGGATTCCTTTGCCGGCGGGTCGGGAATGATTTGTTCGCGCATCAAGACCGCCGTCGCGTCGCGGGCGTTGCGCATGGCCAGCTGGGCTTCTTCGTAAAGCACGGCCTGACTTCGTTCCAGGCGCGCGATACCCTGTGCTTGCGCTTCCCTGCCGACCGCTGCGGCGATCCGCGGATGCACGTCCCATTCGTCCATGCGCGGCAGTATGTTTTCCTCGTCGATGCCGCGGGCTTGGGCGAATTCGGCGAGTGTCCATGCTGCCGCCATGGCCATCTCGTCGCTGATGCTGCGAGCGCGAACGTCCAGGACGCCGCGGAACATTCCCGGGAAGCAGAGCGAGTTGTTGAGTTGGTTCGGAAAGTCACCGCGCCCGGTGGCGACGATGCAAGCACCTGACTCGCGTGCCTGCCACGGCCAGATCTCCGGCATGGGGTTCGCGCAGGCAAACACGATGGGCCGTTCAGCCATTGTCTCGATCCACTGTGGTTCGATGATGCCCGGTTGCGGTGCCGAGAAGGCCACCACCACATCCGCGCCGCGCATGGCCTCGGCGATGCCACCGGTGATGCCCTCGGCATTGCTTTGCTCACAGATGCGCCATTTATCCACGTACTTTTCCTGGACCGACTCCACGTCGCCGCGCTTGGCGTGCAGTATTCCGCGAGAGTCACAGACGACGATGGCTTTCGGGTCCACTCCGGCAGCGGTCAACAAGCGGAATGCCGCCACATTGGCGGCGCCCGCACCCACCATTGCAATTCGTACCTCACCCAGGTCCTTGCCGACGAGCTTCAAGGCGTTGATGAGGCCGGCGAGCAGCACCGTGGCCGTGCCTTGTTGATCGTCGTGCCATACAGGGATCGTGAGCTCCTTGCGCAGTTTCTCGAGGATGCCGAAGCACTTGGGTTGAGCGATGTCTTCCAGATTGATGCCGCCGAAGCCCGGCTCGATGAGTTTCACCGTGCGTACGATGTCATCCGCATCCCTGGTGCGCAGGCACAACGGTACCGCGTCCACCCCACCCAGATATTTGAACAGCAGTGCCTTGCCTTCCATGACCGGCAGGCCCGCTTCTGGTCCGATATCGCCGAGGCCGAGCACGCGGGTGCCATCGGAGACGATGGCGATGGTATTGCCCTTGTTGGTGTGCTCGTAGACGAGATCAGGCTGCTGCTCGATGGCGCGACAGGGCGCGGCTACTCCCGGGGTATACCAGGTCGAGAAGTCTTCGAGACCGCGCACGCTGCACTTCGGCATCATTTGCACCTTCCCCCGGTAATAGGGATGCAGACGCAATGCCTCTGCTGCCGGCGCGCTCGCTTTTGCGAGTAGATCTCGCGTGCTTCGATCAGTCACAAGCTGGCCCCTGGGTTGTGGTCATTTCTCGATCATAAGAACACCCGCAGTCGACCCGTTGATCTGGATCAATGCTCATCGATTCGCGAATCGATGCCGTCACTGGGAATTTCGCGCGCTCTCCGTTGCCCGCAGTGTCAGCTGATGGAGGTCAATGACGCGAGTAACAGGACGGGGTAAGCAGTAACTGTAAGCCCGAAAGAGGAAAAGATTTGATGGGTGCGTTGGGGTGATGAGGCTGGCGCCCGGAGGTCGGCCACCACGGGGCAGTTGCGTGCCCGACTGGAATCGCCAGGTCGCGGCCGAGCTGCGTGAAGTGGCCGACTTGCTGGCCCTGCAGGGCGCCAATCCGTTCCGGGTGAATGCCTTTCGGCGCGCGGCGACGACGATAGTGCAGTTGCCCCGCGACATCCGCGAAGTCGCCGAGGCCCAGGGACCGGCGGGGCTGGTGGAAATCCCCGATATCGGCCGTGGTATCGCTGCGGCCATCATCGAAATCGTCGCCACCGGCCACTGGAGTCGTCTCGACCGATTGCGGGGTGAGTTGGATGCTGGACGGCTGTTCCAGAGCGTGCCCGGCATAGGGCCGGCGTTGGGCGTGCGGATTCACGACACTCTGCACATCGATAGTCTCCAGGAGCTGGAAGTCGCCGCCCATGATGGCCGGCTGGAAGGCGTGCCCGGGGTCGGCCGGCGTCGTGTCGC
>PVMK01117254.1_pt1 | contig 41895 bp, 36 predicted proteins | sample 1853481 | NCBI WGS metagenome assembly PVMK01 (sample SAMN08533507, study PRJNA380276) | Marine sediment metagenome, whole genome shotgun sequencing project.
CCCACGGGATAGGCGCTGCAGGCCGAAAAGGTCGTCCCTGGCCCCTGCCCGTGGATAGCACAGGGAGAAAGTTGAGGGGTAATTATGGGAAGCATTTACAAAAGAGGCAAGGTTTACTGGATTAAGTATTACAGGAACGGGAAGCCTTACCGGGAAACCACAAAGAGCCAGAAAGAAGCCGATGCCAAGCGCTTATTGAAAAAGCGTGAAGGTGAAATCTCAGAGGGTAAACTTCCAGGGATCTATTTTGATCGAGTAAAGTTTGACGAATTGGCAGAGGACTTTCTCAGGGATTATCGTATCAATCAGAAAAAGTCTCTTGATAAAGCCGAGAGAAGCGTAGGTCATCTTAAAGGTCAATTTGAAGGTATGCGGGTGCCGGAAATCACAAGCCCTAAAATAGAGGCTTACATTGAAAAACGAATGAAATGGGCCTGTAATGAGTGTCGAAAGAAGTTTGATGCTCAAGATGAATGTCCTTTCTGTAGGAGTGATGATTTAAAGAAGGGTGCTGCAAATGCCACAATTAACCGTGAACTATCGGCGTTGAAAAGAATGTTGAACATAGGAGCCAGGCAGACACCGCCAAAAGTTGACCGGGTGCCTTATATCCCTATGTTGAAAGAAAACAACGTACGCAAGGGATTCTTTGAACATGCCGAGTTTGTGGCTTTGAGGGATGCCCTGTCTTCTTACCTTAAAGGCTTTGTGACATTTGCTTATAAGACAGGTTGGAGAATGTCAGAGATAACAGGTTTAACCTGGAATCAAGTTGACCGTGGTAATGGCATAGTAAGGCTTGAAATCGGAGATACAAAGAACGATGAGGGCCGAACGGTCTATCTTGACGATGAGCTTCAAGAGATATTCCACAGTCGATGGGAAAACCGCAAAAGAAGCCGAAAGCTGACACCTTATGTTTTCCTAAACTAATATGGATGCTAACGGCATGATTAAGGATTTCAGGTGTCGTGGAACATGCCTGGGATGATGCCGGGATCGGCAAGCGTCTCTTTCACGATTTCAGGCGTACAGCGTGCCGGAATATGGTCCGGTCCGGGATCCGGAACGGGTGGCTATGATGATTTCAGGTCACAAGACACGGTCCGTATATTTGACCGATACAATATTGTACAAGCGATGCGGATCTGAGCTTGCGGCACAACGGCAGGAAGTCTGTTTACCTGAAATCCAATCTGGCACAATTTCAGACACAGTTCATTGATGGAACCAGGCTGTTAATTAATGTCATGGCAAAGCTACGAACCACAAGCATTTCCCTCCACATATCCCTCTCAAAGCACCATTATAAAAGGGCTTAGCAAAGTTTGTTGCTTGCCAAACCCTTGATTCCATTGGTGCCGGAGGTCGGAATCGAACCGACACGGGGTTGCCCCCGCGGGATTTTGAGTCCCGTGCGTCTACCAATTTCACCACTCCGGCATGAATCATCTTTTACCCAAGATTTATACCGGTTGTCAATAAAATAGAATCGGTCGAAATTTTATCTTTATCCAATGGAAAATCTCCAGGACGCTCTTTTGGAAAAATTCGGGTTAACCCGAATTTTTCAACAACTCTGCGTATATTTCTATGGGATGTTTGATCTGTATTTTCTCGCCGGACCTGGACAGCATATCTGAAATTTGGAGCACACAGGCCGGACATCCGGTGGCAAGACATCGAACATCCTGATGCCCGGATATGGTCCGCTTTTACGTTCCCGATACGGGTCGAAAGATCATAATACTCCAGATTAAAGCTCCCCCCCAACCCGCAGCATCTGTCGGATTCAGGCATTTCTATCAGCCGATAGGCCGGATTGGCATTAATGAGAGATCTGGGTTCGGCAGATACGCCAAGGGATTTTTTGAGATGGCAGGGATCATGATAGGTCACATCCACGGGATTGGCGCCGTCACCGGCTTCAGGTTTTTCCAGGCCCACCTTCGACACCAGGAACTGATTGATATCAAGGGTTTTTTGAGCAATGGCAGCCACTCTGCTTTTAACATAACCGGAATTTTTATCCGCCATCATCGGCCATATTTCCTTTATCGTCGACGTACAGGTGGCACAGGATGTTACCAGATAGTCAAATTTTTCGGCATCGAATATTTCCAGATTATGGCGGACAAGACGGTTAAAGGTCACCGTGTCTCCCGAGGAAATCGCCGGCATCCCGCAGCAACCCTGCCCTTTGGGCATAAAAATTCCAACACCGTGATGACGGAGAACGTCGACAACATCTTGGGCAATATGGGGAAAACTTTTATCCAAAAGACATCCCACGTAAAAAGCCACTTTAATACCGGAACCGCCTCTGTTTGTATTCAAAGATGGAATACGACGGTGAAAAGGGGTCTTGGCCAGGGGCGTAAAATGCCGGTTCCCAATCAAAGGAGAGACAAACCGGGCACAGGAGGTACCGATCAGTTCATTTGCCGGTCTTGTGAAAATTTTCTGAAATTTTGACCCCCATGCCGCTATCCGGTCAAAAATTTCAGGATGGGACAGCATCCCCCTTAAAATCAATTTTTTGGCCGGTGACAGCCCCATGAAACCGGTGAGAATTGCCCGGGCCTTAATAAAAATTTCCATGACGCTCACACCGCTGGGGCAATTGGCGGCACATGATCCGCAAAGAAGACACCTGCTGAGACGTTCGTACACGCCTTTGGGATCATTGAACATTTCCTGCAAAAGTCCATCGAGAAGCGCCAGCTTACCCCGGGCAACGTCTGCTTCAAGACCGGTTTCCGAAAACAGAGGGCAGACCGCCTGGCACATGCCGCACCGCATACAAACCCCCAGTTGATGTTCCAATTCCCCCATAAGCTCTGTGAGCATTTTCATACCGGCCATTGGGCGTCTCCATGGTCGGGCATTTTTTCATTTTCAATGTCCATAGGTAATTCCTATTTTTTTATTTTGCCCTGAAAAACCTGGTCCTTTGGGCCAGGATTCTTTACTAAATATCCGCCCTATTCCTCTCCCGCTATCCCCCTTAAATGTCAACAATAAAAACATAAAGGGCGCCCGTCAATTCTTTGTATACGGGTTGCACCTTGGGGGAAACTCCCGGCGGTCGGGACATTCCCCTATTAAAATGAACTCTTCATCTTATGGACATATTTTGATTGAAAATCGATAATAGAAGTCTTCACCGCCCTGGTAGCCTATCGTTGCATAAATAACACAGCCTGTTTTCACTATTTTACAGAAAACGCCTGGAAATGCTGATCATAGCAGTCATTAAACTCACTTTGCCATATTATTTATGCAACCACGGGGTAAATCTTAATATTTCCAGAGTTTCCACCCGTTTAGCGTTACAGATATATCAAACACAACATCTTACCAAAGGAGGAAAACATGAGTGACAGCGTTTACAAGATCATCGAGCTGGTTGGAACAAGTGATGTTTCCTGGGAAAAAGCTGCTGAAAATGCAGTACTAAAAGCTAGTGAGACACTGCGAGATTTGAGAATTGCAGAAATATCAAAACTCGACATGACCATTAAAGACGGCAAAATCGAATTCTATCGTGCCAGAGTAACCCTTTCTTTCAAATATAAGAATTCCTGATCCGGAACGCACGTTCTCTGACAATTGTGTGATTCCAACAGCGACGGCATCCTCCGTAGTAAAACGTATGATGCCTTTTTAAGGGTTATACCCTAGTTGAGCAAACGTAGAGGATGCTGGGGATAATCCGAATAAAATTCGGCCGGCAGCCGACTGAAAAAGGGTGCAGATGCTTGCACCCTTTTTCATAAACCCATGACCACGCTTCTGCGGGGAGCATCGCCTCCCGTTTTGCCGGGACGGGTTGCGAAAATGCTTAAAACATGGCAGACTTCGCTCAGTAAAGGTTTCGCTCATCTAGGGTTAAAAACAACCGGAGATTTTTTATGGCCCAAAAGCCGACCTATAAAGAGTTGACACAAAAAGTAAAAGATTTGGAACAAGAAGCGATCTGCCGGGAGCAGGCCGAAGAAGCATTTCGAAAGAGCGAAGAAAAATACGGATTATTAGTAAAGAACCTTCCCAGTATCGTATACAAAGGGCTTTTTGACTGGTCGGTTGAATTTTTTGATTCAAAAATTGAACAATTGACAGGATATACGGTCGATGAATTCAACCTCGGGAGGCTTAAGTGGAAAGACATTATTTTAAATGAAGATATTGAAAATGCCAAAGAGATTTTTATCCGGGCACTCAAGTCAGACAAGTCCTATGTCCGGGAATACAGAATCGAATCCAAGGCCGGGAACATACATTGGATACAAGAAAGAGGACAAATAATTTGTAACAACACCGGAAGAATGGAATATGTCAGCGGCGTCTTTTTTGACATTACCGAGTACAAACAAGCCGAGGAGGAACTGCGAAAAAGCGAAGAAATGGCACGGGCGCTTTTGAATGCAACAGCCGATGCCGTGGTTTTGCTGGATTCTCGAGGAACGATTCTGGATATCAACGACACCTATGCACAGCGGTTTCAAAAGCTTAAAGGCCACCTGATCGGTTTGTGTATTTGGGATCTGGCCCCCCCGGAGGTAAACGGTCTTAAAATGGCGAAAGTCCAAAAAGTATTTGAATCGGGCCGGCCGGTTCGAATGGTGGATGAAAAGAGGGGGATCTGGAATGATACCAATATTTATCCGGTGTGCAATGCCAAGGGGGAAGTGATGCAAGTGGCTATTTTTGCCCGGGACATCACTGAACGAAAAATGGCTGAAGAACATGTTCACACCCTCACGCAGCAGCTTCTGAAAGTTCAGGAAATTGAGCGTCAGCAGATTGCTTACGACCTCCACGATCACCTTGCACAAGACCTTTCTTTGTTGAGAATCGGCCTTGAAACCCTTTTTGACAGCCATCCATCAATCCCTTTGGAGGTCAAACAAAAGACTTCGGAATTATCAAAAACACTCCAGAGATCCATATCGGCTGTCCGGGATATGGCGTACGAGTTACACCCTCCGGGACTCGATCAGCTTGGGCTTGCCCATACCGCCTATCAATACTGCGAAGAATTTTCTGAAAAAAATGGCATTAACGTTGACTTTTTTGCCGCCGGACTGGATGATTTAACCATCCCCAAAAATACGGAAATCAACTTGTACCGCCTGATTCAGGAGGCCCTCTGGAACATTAAAAAGCATGCGGATGCAACAAATGTAATCATCAAGCTGGTGGCATCTTTCCCTTTCATTATTCTCCGCATAGAGGACGACGGCAAAGGATTTAATGTCAAAGACCGGCTGGCCGAGGCTTCGAAGGAGAAACGGATGGGAATTCGGAGCATGGAGCAGAGGGTCAGCCTTCTGAATGGAAAAATGAGAATTCATTCCCTCCCAAAAGAGGGCGCCAAAGTGTTTATCGAAATCCCCTTCAAGGAGAAAAAACGTGGTTGAAAAGAAAACCATATTGATCATCGATGATCACCCGCTTTTCAGGGAAGGACTCAAGACGATTATCGGACGCGATCCCCGGTTTAAGGTGATCGGTGAAGCCGGAACCGCCCGGGAAGGGCTTCAAATGCTCAAACAACTTAAACCTGAATTGATTGTGGTGGATATATCCCTGCCGGATCAAAGCGGTATTCAACTCACCCGTGATATAAGACGTCTCTTTCCTGAAACCGGAATATTGATCGCCAGCATGCATTCAAAAATCGACTACATTGCCGAAGCGTTCCAGGCCGGAGCCACCGGATATGTGGTCAAGGAATCTGCAGCCAAAAGACTCTTGCAGGGACTCGAATCTGTTGCAAACGGCAATTATTTTCTGGACAGCTCCGTCTCCCATGCCGTTGTTGAAAACCTGATGAAGTTCCCTTTGAAAGAAGCAAAAATCACGGATGCAAACTACGCCACCTTAACCCCCCGGGAGCAAGAAGTCATGCGTCTGCTGGCAGAGGGACTCTCCAGCAAAGAGGTTGCTGAGAAACTCTTTATCAGCCCTAAGACAGTTGAAAACCACCGCGCCAACATCATGAAAAAATTGGACCTCCACAGCACCATTGAACTGATCCGCTATGCCGCAAAACTCGGTCTCATCGATGTGGATCTCTGGAAGGAATAATCCCTGAATCTTGTATCCTAAAATTCAGAACACCGTCGACCTCTCCCCGCGACATCTGGGATAAATTCCCGGCAAATAGGGTTTTCCCCTAGCAAATTGAGCCTTCCCCTCTATGGACAAAAGGAATCTTAACTGCTTAATACACATGTAAAAATTACCTTTGAAATGTCCTTTGAACACCTTTAGATACAGGGGGGCCTATGATCTCTTCTCCATGTAAAAATTGTACCCGGAAAAACCTGCCGAAGGACGCATGTGCAAAAAATTGTAAATTATTGAACGCTATACAGGATATTGGAATATCGTCTGAAAAATGGAAAGATACGAGTGGAATCGACTTTACCGAAGAGTATAATTGTTCCATATCCTTTTCGTTTTCGGGCAGCGCTGTCTTTTCATGAACAACCCACTGAGATGCTGTTTCTAAAATTCAGGACATTTGCCGGTTCCAACCTTACCGGCCCGGCAGCTTTCCTCAGCTTAAAAACCCATTTTTTTCGCCGCGGCGAGAAATTTCAAGGTACAATATTACCCTGAATATATGCCGGCAAGAAAAAAACATAATAATTTGAATGGCGCTGAAAAGCAAAAGACGGACATTAGGATATCATCGGCAGCATCCGTCCAAATAGGGCCGTATGCTAAAAAAAAGAATTACCTTGACATGGCGGCCTTGATTAGAAGTATTCAGCGCACTGAAGGTCACACGGACTGTTTCCAAAAGGGCATGACCGACTGCGATCAGAAGGATTGCAAGTGGCTCCCCTTCTGCCTGGAAAGGCAGAAGGTCTTGGGAAAAGACCGAACATAGCGTTTTAACCTTGATGTCACAGCGGGACCCAGCCTTTTTGATTTCCCCGATTTTAACATGGTATTTTATAGAAGACATTTCTGAAAATTTTCTCCGGTTTGTTGATATAAACCATATTGTATACTATAGGAGCCATGTCCCCCGATAACTGTCATATAAAATTCATGAATCGACTTTACCCTGATGTTGCAAAAGTCGAAAATGCTGAATTATAGTCTTTAAACTCATTTTGCCATGTTATTTATGCAATTATAGGGTTTTGAATGGAGTCCGATAGAATCCGATGTTTTTGATTGCCGGTGTTTCTCCCAAAATAACAGTGATTGACAATACCCCCAGGCGCTGCCCGGTATGCGGTTTGGTTCGAGGGTCTTATAAACGGGTGGATCACTATTTCAATCTGTTTTTCATTCCCATTTTAAGGGTCAAAAAGGGCGAGCCCTTTATCATGTGTGACCCATGTTCGAGAACCGTCGACGAATTTAAAGAAGAATATGGCAGATCCCGGCCGGATATCCGGAAGACCCGGTGCCGTCATTGCGGAAAAACATTAGAAAAAAAATTTGGGTACTGTCCGTATTGCGGAAAACCTGTTCTCCGGAAATAACCCCTGAAGGTATTTATATGGAACCAGATTTTAAGAACCGTCCAGGTACGCACATGGAGCGGCATGTGGTTCTGGTGGCGCCGGAAGTGCCCTGGAATACCGGAAACATCGGGCGCACCTGTCTGGGTGCCGGGGCATTTCTTCATCTAATAAAACCCCTGGGATTTTCCCTCGAAAGCCGTGAGCTCAAAAGGGCGGGTTTGGATTACTGGCACAAACTCAAACTTCGGATCTGGAATGACTTCAACAGCTTCCAAAAAGAGATGGCGCTTCAAACAGACGAAGTCGCACTGTTTTCAAAAAACGGTTCAAAACCGTTCTGGTCCATGCCCTCTCCGGACAGACTCTTTCTCATCTTCGGCTCAGAGACCAAAGGGCTTCCCGAGCCCATCATTTCTCCCTATCGACACGTCTTCTATCACATTCCCATCAATCGAAAAATCAGATGCTTGAATCTGTCCACCACGGTGGGGATTGCCTTGTATGAAAGTCTGAGATTTTCACACCACCCATAAAAAAATAGGGCTCGGAACATTTCCGAGCCCTATGGGTATATCGATATGCGTTATGGATTGTTCTATTTAGAACAGTCCGGTAACCCTACCGGTTTCAACGTCCACATCCACTCGACGATACGCCGGATCTGAACTGGTTCCAGGCATCAGGCTGATGGTGCCGCAGACCGGACAAAGGAACTTGGCTCCGGAGAAAATCAGCACATCCTGAACCGGGAGCGTCCATCCCTTGGGGGTACCTTTTACCGCCGGATCGTGGGTCAGGGAGAGATGGGTCTTGACCATCATGGTGGTGTAATCGTTGTACTGGGGATCGGCCTCGAACATCTTGGCTTTGGCCTCGGCTGCAGGAGTCCAGGCCACACCATCGGCGCCGTAAACGTTCTTGGCAATGAGGTCTACCCGATCACGCAGCTTGGTTTCCAGGGGATAGAGGAACTTGAAGTTCGGTTCCTCTTCACAGGCGTCAATAACCGCATCGGCAAATTCCAGTGCACCGTCGCCGCCATCGGCCCAGTGTGTGGAGACCGCACAGCGTGCGCCGGCTTCCTCTGCAAACTTACGAACCATGGCAATTTCGTTCTGGGTGTCGGTGTGGAAGCAGTTGATGCAGACCACCGGGTTGATACCGGACATCCGGATGGTGTTAATATGGTGTACCATATTTTGAACACCCTTTTCCAGAACGCCCAGACCTTCTTTCTGATACTCGTCAGGCAACGGCAGGCCGGCCACGACCTTGGCACCGCCGCCGTGCATTTTCAGCGCCCGAATGGTGGTGGTGAGCACGGAAACGTGGGGTTTCAGGCCACTGTATCGGCATTTAACGTTCCAGAATTTCTCAAAGCCGATGTCGGCACCAAAGCCGGATTCCGTTACGTGGTAGTCAAAAAGCTTGAGACCGACCCGGTCGGCGATGATGGAAGACTGTCCCACGGCAATATTGGCAAAAGGTCCTGCATGAATCATACAGGGTTGATACTCTGCCGTCATCATCAGGGTCGGGTTGATGGTGTTGCGCATCCACGCGGTCATAGCATTGCCGACTTCCAGGTCGCCGGTGGTTACCGGTTTGCCTGTCTTGTCAAAGGCCACGGTGATGTTGTTCAGTCTTTCGCGCAGGTCTTTCAAATCGCGGACAATGGAAAGAATCGCCATCAGCTCGGAGCTCACTGCGATCCCGAACTTCGACTGCATTACCATTCCGTCAAACCTGCCGCCCAGACCGATAACGATATTTCGCAAAGCCTGAGCACAAAAATCCATGATCCAGCCCATCTCCACCCGGGTGGGATCGATGTCCAGCCGGGGCATACGGGTCAGACGCATAAGCTGTTCATCATTGTAGTTTCGCTCATGCTGCATTCTGGCGGTCAGCGCCACCATGGCCAGGTTGTGGGCGTTCATGATGTCGTTGATATCGCCGGTAAGACCCATGGAGAATTCAGTCATGGGGATCAGCAGAGAGTTGCCGCCCCCGGCCGCGGTTCCCTTAATGTTCATGGTCGGACCACCGGAAGGTTGCCGCAGACAACCGCCGACATTTACACCACGTTTGCCCAGACCTTCCATGAGACCGCAGGAAGTGGTACTTTTGCCTTCACCTAATGGTGTGGGGGTAATGGCGGTGACCTCAATGTACTTGCCATCCGGTTTGTCTTTCAAACGATCAATAATTTTAAGGAAATCCAGTTTGCACAATCTTCCCATAGGCAGGATCTCTTCCTTTTCCAGGGCCAGTTTTTCCTGCCATTCATCGGGATAAGGCATGTTTTCTTCGGCCGCTTCGGAAATCTGCCAGTCGGCCATTTCTACCGCATTATAAGCCATGTAATCAATCCTCCTCTATAATATTTGGGTTAATAAAATTCAGGAACCCGGTACCCACTCCTGGATTCCTTCAGCTTCAGTCAATGAGCATTTCTAAAAAGAATAATTTGATGATAACCCAAAAAAAGATCCGAATATGCGGACAAGTTAATTTTCAATGGCGAACGTCAAAACCCGGACCTTAATTGAATGTAAAATAACTGCGGCGGGCAAACCCGCCCCTCGACCATCCCCATCCAATGGATTCTTCTGAATCCATATATGGAGAAAGAAACAGTGTGGTCTGTTTTTCGGATGAATTGATTGAAATTAGAATTTTGCCCTTTAAGGATCGAAATCGCGACCTTGCTCACATAGCAAAGCTAATGGTTACGATATTAATTAAATTATCTTGCGTTCTTATCTTTTTCCCAATTTAATTCCTGCAATAATGCAAAAAAAATAAATATTGTCAATAGAAAAATACACTTAGCACTTGCGCAAAAACAACTCGGGGGAATCGGCGCCCAAATTCGGATCGATGGGAAGAAGCAACACCACAAGTAATCGCAAACTATTTCGCGGTGTTTGCCAACAGAAACCGGGCAACGAGGATCCCGGAACAAAGTATCACAAGGATAAATTATTTTTACGAAGCCGTCAGCCTTGCAACTGATTCAATCGGAAATAAAAACCTTTGAGCTGCATCAACTCGGCGTGATTTCCGGTTTCGATAATCCGTCCCCTGTTGAGCACCAAAATGGTGTCGGCGTCCCGGGCCGTAGACAGCCGATGGGCAACGACCATGGATGTTCGGTGGGCCATCAGGTTGTCCAGGGCCTCCTGGATTTTGTGTTCGGTCTCTGAATCGATATGGGATGTCGCCTCATCGAGTATGATAAGGTCCGGATTCCGGGCAAACGCCCGTGCAATGGAAATCAACTGACGTTCACCGCTTGAGATGGACGCCCCTCCCTCCGAGAGCACAGTATCGAGACCGTCCGGCAACCGGTCTACGAATGTTTTGCAGTTTGAATTCTCTAAAATTCGCTCCATGCCCGCTTCTGAAATATCGTCCTTTCCCAGGGTAATATTTCTCCGTATGGTTTCTGAAAACAAAAAAGGATCCTGCATAACCAGGGCCATCCTGGCCCTCAACACCCCGGGATCGATGTTCTTGACATCAACACCGTTGAAGAAAACCCCTCCGGACGTCGGGTCATAGAAACGGACCAGGAGGTTGATTATGGATGTTTTCCCCGAACCGGTGGGCCCCACCACGGCCAGGGTCTTTCCCGCCGTTATTCTGAAGAAAATGTTTTTAAGCACAGGTTCATCTTTGATGTACTCAAAGGAAACATTTTCCATGGAAATTTCCGAAATTTTGTCCAAAGTCCCGGATATAATTTTTGATCCGGTTTCAGGATCGGATTTTCTGCCGGAAACCGGCAACGGGATGGTTTCCGTGCTGTCTAAAATCAAAAATATCCGTTCCGCCGATGCCATGGCATTTTGAAGAATGTTGTACTTTTCAGCGATGTCTCTGATGGGCCTGAAAAACATCTTCATATAGGAAATAAATGCAACAAGGGCACCGAGGCTTAAGGTTCCGGTCAGGGCACTGCCGCCGCCGTAAAAGATCACAACGGCGATGACCACCGCACCCAGAATTTCGATTACCGGCATGAACACCGCAAAAACATGAATTTGTCTCATGCCGGCCAGATAATGTTCATGATTGAGATGTTTAAAATCGAGATAATTTCGCTTTTCCTGTAAAAAGAGCTGGATCACCCGGATGCCGCCGATGGTTTCGGAAAATCGGGTGTTGATCTCCGCAATCTTCAACCGTAATATTCTGTAAGCTTCCCGGGCCTGACCTGAAAAATAAATGGAGGCCCAGATGACAAAGGGAATGATGGTAAAAGAAACCAGGGCAAGTCGCAGATTGAGGCTAATTAGAACAACCGCTATCCCCACCAGCAGAAAAAGATCCTTGAACACAAATACGATAACGGAAGTGAACAGCTCGTTCATGTTCTGAATATCATTGGCCACCCGGGTGACCAGACGGCCCACGGGATTACGGGTAAAAAATGAAACCGAAAGGCCCTGGATGTGGTTAAACAGGCGCACCCGCAAATCGTGCATGATCATTTGCCCCGTGTACTCCATAATCAAAACCTGGGCCATATTGAAAACGAAATTGATTAATACAATACCAAGGAAAATCGCCGTGATCCATGTAATACCGGCAAAATCATTTTTCCGCAATATTCTGAGATCTTTTTTGGGGAGTTTCGGCAGATCGTCATAAGGTATGATGGCCGAAGCCTCTTGAACCTTGAAAAGGTGGGAATGTTTTTCAACCACGGCCCGGATCTCCGGGTCGGTTAAATCGGCATTTAAATACCGGATGTTCCCTTTTCCCCCGGCTGATTCTATTTTCGGAATGATATAACGGTCGATGGCGATCTTGGTAATATATGGAAGAGAAAGATCCATAAGGGTTAAAAAAACAACCAGAACGATGGAGAGCGCAAACAGCAGCTTATACGGATTCGTATATGGATAGAGCCGGGCCAACAATTTCACGTCATAGGGCTTGCCCAGTTGCTTTTCCTCGAAATAACCGAAATCAGTGTGCATATTCCTCTTCTATCTCCTGGAACCGGAATGTTTTTGCATAGTATCCATGGTGGGCCATCAATTCCGAATGGGTACCGGACTCGATGACCCTGCCGTTTTCAAGGGTGATGATCCGATGGGCAAACCGGAGTGCGGAAAGCCGGTGGGAAACAATAATGATGGTTTTTTTGCCGGCCATGGACCGGATGGTATTGATGATGTCCTCGCCGGTTTTCATGTCCACCTGGCTGATGGGATCATCCAGAATCATAATCGCTGAATCCTGGAGCAGTGCACGTGCAAGGGCGACCCGCTGTTTCTGGCCGCCGGAAAGAACAATCCCCCTTTCCCCCACCAGGGTTTCAAAACCCTTTGGAAAAGCGGTGATGGTATCAAAGATGGATGCTTTTCGAGCCGCTTGTATCAATTGGGAATCCTTTATGGTCTTATTGCCAAAAGTGATGTTTTCCCGGATGGTACCGTCGAACAGAAAGGGCTCCTGGGGCATAAATGAAATTTTTGACCTAAGGCCGCGAATCCGGATCTTACGAACGTCGACCCCATCCACCCGAACCCTGCCCCGGGATACATCAAAAATCCTCGGTATAAGGCTCAAAAAGGTGGACTTGCCACTTCCCGGAGGCCCCACGATCCCCAGGATTTTTCCCGGATCTATTTTTATGTCAATGCCGTCCAGAGCCGACAGTATATCGGATTCATGAGCATGGGGAGCGTAGGAAAATGCAACGTCCTCGAATGTTATGGCCCCGTCCATATGCTTTAACGGGATCGCCCCGGGTGCATCCTCGATCTCCGGCGCCGTCTGCATGATTTTATCGATCCTGTCCAGGGATGCTTTGCCCCGCTGGATGAGATTCGTTACCCATCCCATGGCCATCATGGGCCAGGTCAAGAGGCCGAGATAACTTATAAACGCAACAAAATCCCCCGGGGTAATGGCAAAGGTGATGGTCTGCCGGCCCCCGAGAAAGAGAACGATGGCAAGGCTTAGATTCGAAAAAAAGACCATCATGGGGAAAAAAGATCCGGTAATTCTGATAAGGCTTATATTTTTCCGGATATAATCTTTCGAGACGGCTTCGAGCTTGGATGCGGCGTCGGATTCCCGGTTGTACGCTTTTATGATGCGAATACCGGCAAACCGTTCTCTCACGACTTCGGTGAGTTCCGAAAAAGCCCCCTGTACCTCTCCGTAATACCGGTGCATTTTTTTGCTGAAAAAGCGTGCCCCGAGGATGATCATCGGCATGGGGATCAGGACAAAAGCGGTGAGCCGGACATTGATATAGGCCATAAAGCCGATGGCGGCAGCACCCAGAACAACGGCGTCGGTGAGGGCCACCATGCCCATGCCGGTGGCCATTCGTATGTGTTGAATATCATTGGTGGCATGTGCCATGAGATCGCCGGTTTTGGTTTTAACGAAATATGCGGCAGAAAGTGTTTGAATATGGGAAAAAAGCCGGTTTCGCAAACCTTCTTCCACCCGTCTGGATGCGCCGATGAGACAGAGCCGCCACAGATACCGAAACACACCGATCATAACGGCAATCCCGACAATGTAGAGGGCATACGTCAACAGCGTTACGGTGTCGCCTCGATATCCGGCAATATCGTCCACAGCCCATTTGATGACGCGAGGGATGAAAAGCTGGAGAAAATCGACGACAACGAGACAGACAAGACCCAGGAAAATAAGACGTCGCTTTTCCACGAGATACGGTTTTATTAAATATAAGGATTTCATTTTTTCAACAATCAACAAACCTTATAACAGAATCTGAAAGCGGGTCAAATATTCGTCGAAAAATTGCTGCCGCCCCCATATTTCTTCGAAAAATCGAAAAACATTCGAAACGGTCATTGCGTTGACTTTCCCAATTTCGATTGCTATGATACTTGACTATGGAACGAGGTAGCATTGTTGAATATATCGACCGCCAAAAAATAATATGTTCGGTGGTATTGGAAGTTAAAAATCAGAGACTTAGACTTCTAACCGAAACCAACCGCGAAGTCAACCTATCCCCCAGACGTCTGTCCCACACGTGCAATATGCGTCTCGATCCGTCCATGGGTAGGATTAAAATGGTCGACTCGCTAAAGGAGATCGCCGCCCGGCGAAATGCCTTGATCGGCGATATCGACATCAAGGAGTTGTGGGAAGTTTTAAATACGGAACAGGAATGGATCGATCTGGAGACAATGACCCAATTCTGCTTTCCGGACACGCCCAATTGCGATCATGAGTCATCCGTACAGCGGGCTTTTTTTAACAACAAGCTCTACTTTAAATTCAATTTCGATCGTTTTTTCCCAAACACCCAAGAGCACGTCGAACAAAAAATCGCCCGGGAAAAAGAAGCCGCCCGCAGGAACCGCATGGTCCAGGAAGGCGGTGACTGGCTGGCCGGCATGCTCAACGAAGATCATCCCTCGATACCCGAGGATAAAACAGAAATTGTAAACCTGCTCAAATCATTTTACCTTTTCGAAAAGGAGAGCGAGCACTACGACCTGTGCAAGGCCGTCCTCGCAAGGGCGGGCATCGATCCTGACGAAGGGACATTCAAGGTTTTGGCAAAACTGGGGGTGTTCGATAAAAACGAAAATACAGACCTCCACCGGTATAATATATCATCCGATTTTCCTTGAAAAGGTCATAGATTTTGCAGCAGAACGTGTCCGTTCAGCGCAACCCACGAAAGACGCCGGCCCGCGGAAGGATCTGACCATGCTTTCCTCGATGACCATCGACGGCCAGTCGACCCTGGATTTCGATGATGCCATCAGTATCGAGGATCACGGCGATCGTTATCGTCTGGGCATCCATATCGTCGATGTCGGACACTACGTCAAAAAAGGAGACCTCATCGACCGGGAAGCGATTTCCCGGGGAAGCTCCATTTATATGCCCGACCAGAAAATTCCCATGCTGCCCACCAGTCTCGCCGAGGATCTCTGCAGCCTCAAAGCCGGTCAACCCCGTCCTGCAATCAGTATACTGGTAAATTTGGACCGAGTTCGGCGAAATCATCGATTATGAAATCGTTCCGAGCATGATCAAGGTCGAGCACCAGCTGACCTATTACGATGTCAATACCATTGCAAAAGACGATCAAAAAATCATCATCCTCCGTGATATCGCAGAAAAATTCCGGCAGAAAAGACTGGCGGCCGGTGCGGTTCAGATAACCCTCCCGGACATCAATGTCTGGGTCGGCAACAATGGGAAAATCACCGTGAGCAGGATCAACAGGGAAAGCCCCGCAAGGATGCTGGTTTCCGAGATCATGATCATGGCCAATTGGCTGATGGCCAAGTTCTTGGCAAAACACAACATCCCCGCGATATACCGATCTCAGAAAGCACCCCGGGAGAGACTCTATAAAGGTGTGGAGGGGACATTGTTTCAGAACTGTATGCAGCGAAAGCAGTTAAGCCGTTTTATGCTCAGTTCCAAGCCTGAAAATCATTCGGGATTGGGACTGAACGCATATGTCACGGCAACATCACCCATTCGAAAATACTTCGATCTTTCCACTCAGAGACAGATACGGGCCGTTCTTGGGCTGGAGGCCCCGTCCACCCGGGAAGAGATCGATGGAATGATTCAGGTGCTCGAACTCCCCATGAATCATGTGATGAATATACAGAATAACCGCCACCGGTACTGGCTGTTGAAATATCTTGAAAATAGAATCGGACAGAAAGAAGAGGCGATCGTACTCTACAAAAAACGAAACAACTATCAAATACTGATCTCCGAATACATGATAGAGCGCGACCTGCCGGTATCCAGCGGTATTGAATTGCATCCCAAAGATCTGATCCAGGTGACCATACAACATGTCAATGCAAGAAAAGACGTCTTGTCCGTATTTATGGGCTAACCTGGGTTTTTTGAAATATTCGAAATGAGGAACCCCAGTAACCATGCGCGTATTATTCTGGTATTGCGATCGTTTTGACTGGACGCCGGCCATTAAAACCCTTCCGGAGGTCCCTGACGCCGAACCCGCTCAAAGCCACGATGCGGTGGTGGCGTTTGTACACATTGAGCCCAAGGATGTCGAAGGCGGCGGTTCTGCTGAAACCAAACTGGTGAAAAACGCCAAGTGGCTGGCCCGAAAATGGAAGATCACCCGGGTGGTTCTGCATTCCTTCACCCATCTGGGGGAAGAAAAGGCCGACCCCGCCCAAGCCCGGGCATTGTTGGACCGGAGCCAAAAACGGCTTCAAAATGCAGGTTATACGGTGGATCAGACCCCGTACGGATACTTTCTGGATCTGGCCATCAAAGCCCCCGGCCACCCCCTGGCCAGGATCTACAAAGAATTCTGATCCGGATGACCCCCAAAGAATTTTAGAATCATCTCCCGATTAATTGCAGCAAATCAGGAAAAATTAGTGTGTCATCTCCCATTGACCAGGTGTGATCCCAAAGGGTCCGATGATTCAATTTCTATAACTCACTCAAACAGACGCGTTATTTCATCCACCTCAAAGCCGGGCCACGGCACCGGTCCTGCCGGGCCCACGGCGTCGATGCCGCGACCGGAGTCCATCACTTCACCGATACGGGCGATATGGATTCCGGCGTCTCGAATCCTTTCCATAAGAGGCTCGGCGGAATTCCCGCGACAGCAGATGAGGAGGCTGCCGGAGCCGATGAGGCCCATGGGATCGATATGTAACAAGCGGCATATCTTTCGGGTTTGGGGAAAGACCGGAATCCTGTCCACCTCCACCCGGATCCGATGTCCTCCGGCAACACTCAATTCAAAAAGCGCCGTGGATAGACCGCCCTCGGTAATGTCATGCATGCCGCTCACGCCCTGGAAACTTCCGGCGATTTTGGCTTCCTCCAAAATGCCGATGGAAGAAAGAAACTTTCTGCATGTTTCGATCTCGGTTTTCGACATTCCCAGGGTCGCCAGCCGGTCACCGAACTCCCGGGCAATGATGGCCGTCCCTTCCACGGCAATGCCTTTGGTCAGCAGCACACTGTCTCCCGGCTGAATGTTGCGTTTATCGATAAGATCCCCCTTTGCAACGGTTCCGGCCAGCATGCCGATAATCACGGGTCTTGTGACGGCATCGGTGATTTCCGTGTGCCCGCCGCACAACGAAATATTCCACTTCCGGGAAACCGATTCAAGCTCATGCATGACCTTTCGAATCGCCGACGGCACAATACCGGATGGAAACAGAAGCGTAGTCAAAAGCCACCGGGGCACGGCCCCTGAAGTGGCAATATCGTTGGCATTGACAAGCACCGCATAATGTCCCATGTGATCGGTGGCAAAGGTTATGGGATCTGATTTAATAACAAGGACTTCCTCTTGGTCGATATCCACCGCGGTGGTGTCTTCCCCCACGCCGGCACGGATCAGCACCGAGGGGTCGTGAAAATTGAATCGATGGAGGAATTTTTCAAGGAGATCATTGGGCAATTTTCCCATGGGAAGAGGGAGCCCCAGCCGGATAATATCTTTGATCTCCTCCAGGTTCGGGGCCATAAAGTCACTGTGGATCTTCGGGGATACGGAGCCGTCGTCCAGGAGCGCGGTCATACATCCCGCCGCCTGTCCGGCCTGGATGTCGAATATATAGTCCCCCACCATCAGAACCTGCTTGATGTCCACATTCAGGGTTCGGGCGAACAGCAGGACCCCTTCGCCGCTGGGCTTTATATCCACCGGCGTTTCCCTGGAAATAACCATGTCAAAATCTGAAATATCCAGGACGTTAAAATTTTGCAACGTGCGTTCGATACACGAGAGACAATTCCGGGTGATGATTCCCGTGCCGATCCCCTTGGATCGAAGAAACGCTATCAACGCCTCTGCGCCGGGATTGGGTTCTGAATTGACTGCAGCCTCCATTTCAAACTGTTCCAGCACCCAAAGGGCCTTTTCGCGCTCGACCCGGGAGGGAAGGCCGTGGATAAACTCTAGAATAGGGGCATCCGGCGGACAGTCGATTTTCTTTTTTAAACGGGGAAAATCCAGGGCCCCGGGTTTGGTCAGGGTGCCGTCGAAATCGAACAGCACGGCTTTTATACGGTAGGCGGTATGGATCATTGTTTCTTTCCTTGGCCCCAATTTTTCATAAAGAATTCATCCGGTTTCTGAAGGTGCAGACCGATGTTTAAGCACTTGCAGCCGATCAGGATAATTTGAAATAATGCCGTCCACTTTCCAGGAAATAAATTTCTTCATATCGTTACGGTCATCGACGGTCCAGACAAACACACTCCTGCCGCGACGCTGGATACTGCTGACAAATTTTTTGCGTAGAAGCTTATGATGCACGGCCACTCCATCCAAAAACCCCGGCAGCAGCCCGGGAAAAATGCACCATGCGGCGTTTCTCATATTCTGTCCAAGGGTCCGCTGGCTTGAAATGGAAATAATCAGCATCACCGGAAGCCGAAGGCCGCCCAGGTGCAGTCCCTCCAGCAGTTTGACATGGGAGCTGGAAACCACACTTCCTTCTGAAATCGGTGATTCTTCCAGGTTTTTCAAAAAATTATCCGGACTCCGGATATGTTTGATTTCAATATTTACGGGAACGGACCGGGCCGCTTCGAGATAATCCGACAACAACGGCGCCCGATCATCATGGCCAGTGACGGCTTGAACCTGGGGATAGGTCAAGTTTTTCCAGGGCGGTGTATCCGAGTTGAGACCCTCGTCATGATAAACGATAAACCGGCCGTCGCCGGTTTCGTGAACGTCCATTTCGATCATCTCGACATTTTCATCCTTTGCAGCCTTCAGCGCAGGAATGGTATTTTCAATGTGCCGGCGGCAACACCCGCGATGGGATATTATTTTGGGAAAACGGTGTATTCGATCCACAATGACATCCAGAACATCCCGTATTTTTCAGGGATTGATCGGCCTCCGCCGGCCCATGCACCCTCGTCCGCCGGATGGAAGCGCCCGGAGACATGTAGCGGCAGGCCGCCATCGGAATGATCAGACATATGGATTTCCGAAACCTTGGATGGTCCGGGTCAAAGACGGGCTACACATCATACGGCGTAAGGCTTTCAAACCCATGGTCGGTGATGAGAAGGGTTTGTTCGAACTGGGCGGAAAGGGAACCGTCTTTGGTCACCGCCGTCCACTGATCATCGAGTATAACCAGTTCCTTCTTACCCAGGTTGATCATCGGTTCAATGGTAAAAACCATCCCCGGAATTAAACGGATCCCTTCTCCTTTTCTGCCGAAATGCGGAATCTGGGGCGGCTCATGGAATTCATTCCCCACACCATGCCCCACAAACTCCCTGACCACCGAACATCCCTGTTTTTCGGCATATTTTTGAATGGCCCATCCAATATCGCCCACGGTGTTTCCGGGTCCGGCCATGGACATCCCTTTGGCAAAGCTCTTTTTGGCCACCCCAACGATCTTCTCGGCTTCGGGGCCGGGTGTTCCCACGAAAAAGGTTTTGCTGACATCGGCATAATAGCCGTCGAGTATGGGGGTGACGTCGATGTTGACGATATCCCCGTCTTCCAGGACCCTTTTCCCGGGAATGCCGTGACAGATCACTTCGTTTACGGAGACACAAACACTTTTCGGAAACCCCCGATAGTTCAGCGGCGCCGAGACACCGCCGTGCTCCAGTGTAAATTCGTGCACCAGGGTGTTGATATGGTCGGTGACCAACCCCGGCCGGATTTGAGACTCCACCCGATCAAGCAGGTCCAACGCCAGGCGGCCGGCCCTTTTAATGCCTTCAATATCCGCCGGTTTTTTGAGCTGAATCCTGTATTTTTTAGCGTATTCCGCCTTGAGGTTTTTCGGAGCAGATCCATTCTTTCCCAGGCAGCACTTCTTGTATTTGAACCCGCTGCCACAGGGGCACGGATCGTTCCGCTTGGCCTTGAGTGTCTTATTTTTCATCATCTTCTACATCCCAACCCATAGTATTAACGGCTTCGGAAAAAGTCCAACTTTTGGGTTGCGCTGCATTCCTCGTCATTGCGACGTACGATAAATACACCTTATTCCTCGGAATTTGCGCGCCTTTAATTTGAAGCTTTTTACTTTGCCGGAAAATTTTGACTTTTTACGAATTTATCAGTTTTGATATACGGGATTTAGATTTATGTCAATTTTTATCCTAAATGCTCTAATTCATAAATACGATGACGTACTTTTATCTGGACACTCGCCCGTATAAGCTGAGGTCCTAAAGTGTGAAGTTTGAAGTGAACTAAAGTTGAGGAACGCGCTTTCAGCGCGATCAATTATATTAAAATTGACAGAATACCTTTACTTTAGGCATTTTAGTTCACTTTAAACTTTTACATATATTGAATGAATAAACCAAGTTACAAGTACGTGGCCGTATTTACGAATACATGTACTAGTTATGGGGACAAATTTCCTTTACTCACAGGTTCGGTTCCATCATTTGCCGTAATAATCGTAACTCACTTTTTCATATTGCAGGGATTCCTTCGGGTGGGAAGGTTTTTCCTCCCCGGGGTATCCGACGGCGATGATGGATTCTACATTTAAATTCTCCGAAATATTTAAAACCTCACGGATATACGCCCCCGCTGTTCGGGCCTCATCGTGCATTCTTTTTCGGATCTGGATCCAGCAGCTTCCCAAGCCCAGGGATTCTGCTGCCAGGTGAAGGATTATGGAAGCAATGGACGCATCCTCGATCCACACGTCGCATTTTTCAGGATCCGCGCAGACAACGATTCCCAGGGGTGCATTTTTTAAAAATGACCCACCGTGGGGCTTTGCCTTTGAAAGTTTTTCCAGCAAACCGCCGTCGGTCACCACCACAAACTCCCAGGGATTGATTCCCCTTGACGACGGTGAACGGAGCGCTATTTCCACGAGCCGGTCGATTTTCCCGGACTCCACAGGTTTATCCAAATATCTTCGGATGCTTCTACGCTTTTGAACCAGAGATAAAAACATGAATTATTCTCCTCTTTTTTATCGTCTCTTGGTTGGAAAATCTTTGCTTTTTACAACAAAAAATTTCATAACTTAAAAAAAGTGTGAAATGATCTAAAGTTTAAAATAAAGAACCGAATTATAAAATCGATTCATTTTTTTTGCAAGGATGATACAGAGGAAGTTGAAAGGATGCTCAAAGCGCTGATAAAGTCTTTAGAAAAAACCCTTGAATCCTTGCCCCCTCGAATCCTCGAACCCTTTTCTCCAACAAAATTGGAGAAGAACCAAAAATGAAAATACTGCTGATTTATCCATACTGGCTGGAAAAAAGAACCCGCACCGAAGATGTGACGGTCCCGCCCATCGGCATCTACTACATCGGCGCCGTCTTAAAAGAAAACCATTACGATGTCGAGATATTAAACTGGTGCCGCATCAATGAAACCCCCCAAAAGATCGAAAAAATCTTGGTCGAAAAAAAACCCGATGTCATCGGTTTTTCCATTCTCCAGGCCAACCGCTGGGGCGGCATCGATATCGCCCGGATTGCCAAACGGATCGATCCCGGCGTAAAAATCGTTTTCGGGGGTGTCACCGCCACCTTTTTGTGGGAGCATTTCTTGACCCATTTTCCGGAAATCGATTTTGTGGTCATCGGCGAAGGGGAATATACGTTTTTAAATCTCATCAAATGGATCCAAAACAATGAAAAACAGCCGATCACCCGCATAAAAGGCATTGCCTTCAGAAAAGACGGCAAAGGGGTCCGGACGGAACCGGCTGAACCGATTCGAGATTTGGATAGTCTTCCGGTTCCTTCAAAATATTTTAAATACCGGCACCTGTCCCTGACCCGGGGCTGCCCGGGGAAATGCACATTCTGCGGATCCCCAAAATTTTGGGGGCCAAAGATCCGGTTTCACAGCCCAAAGTACTTTGTGGATGAACTGGAGCGCCTCTACAAAAAGGGGATCAATTTTTTCTATTTTTCGGACGACACTTTCAGCGTGAACAAAAAATTGGTGATCCGAATCTGCAAAAAAATCATAGAAAAAAAACTCGACATCTCGTGGGTGGCCATATCCCGGGTCAATTATATGGGTGAAGACATCCTCTTTTGGATGAGAAAGGCAGGCTGCATTCAAATCAGCTACGGAGTGGAGAGCGGTTCCAAAAAAATCCGAAATTTTCTGAACAAGAAGGTTACGGACGCCCAGGTGGAAAAGGCTTTTGCCATGACCCTGAAATACGGCATCCTCCCCCGGGCCTATTTTATATACGGGTGCCCCGGAGAAAGCCCAGGAACCATTGGAGAGACCATCCGTCTCATCGAAAAGATCAAACCCCTGGTCATCCATTTTTTTGTTCTGTCCCTGTTCCCCGGAACCGCACTCTATGAGGAATACAAGAAAAATTCCAATGTAACCGACGATATCTGGTTGAACAGAATCGAAGATATCAAATATTTTGAAACCGATCCTAAACTATCCGGTAAAGATGTCCGGTCGTTCGGGAAACAATTGCAGCGCCGATACAACGAACTCATCCCCGGGATCGTCGATGCCGTCGCCCTTATCGATAAAAAAGAATTTTATCCCCTGCATTCCGACTTTTGTTCCAGGCTCGGGATGACCTTTGACCAGGGGGATTATGCCAAAAATGACGCCATCCCGGAAAAAGGGAAAATCGCCGAAAAATTATACATAACCGCGTTAAAGTATTACCCCCATCCCCGGGCTTACCTGGGGCTGGGCATACAATATCAAAAACAAAAAGCCTACACTGAATCCATCAAAATCCTCTCTGAAGGCATCGAGCACTTTCCCCGCAACGAACAGATCAACCTGTGCCTTTCGGTGAGCCATATGAATTTGGGGTCCTTTGAAACCGCCCTTTCGTTTCTGTTAAAATTTCAACATTCCTCCCAGGCCCTGGAGATGATCATCCACTGCTACCATGCATCAAACGATTTCAAAACCGCATCCGCCTATCATAAAAAGCTGGAATCATTTATGAAATGCCAAAAATGAGCTAAAATGCCTTGTTGATAAAAGCGCTTTTGGCACAAATCAAAACCTGACAATACTTGACTGAACAGGAATAATACCTAATTTAATGAGTACGTTCCATGAAAAAGGAGGATCCCCATGACCTTAAAAGAGAAACTCAATGCATTGATCGCTCAAACGGAAAAACAGGCGCCGCCCCAATCCGTCGAGGTGATGCACCGTGCCACCGCAGCGCTGAAGAATTCGGACATTATGGACGGCATCGTCAAATCAGGGGACATTTTACCCCGTTTTTCCCTCAAAAATGCCGAGGGCACCCCTGTTCGATCTGAAGACATTTTAAAACACGGACCCATGGTGTTGACCTTTTATCGCGGCACCTGGTGACCGTACTGCAACCTGGAGCTGGAAGCTCTTCAGCAGGCCGCAGGCCCCATCACGGACCTTGGCGCCACCCTGGTGGCCGTTTCGCCCCAAATCGAAAAATTCAATCGCAAATTCATCCAAGAACACCGCCTGGCCTTCGATATTCTCAGTGACCCGGGCAATGAAGTGGCAAAAATCTTCGGATTGGTCCATGATCTCCCTGACGATTTGCGCAAGGTGTATCTTTCCTTCGGCATCGATCTTGAAAAATTCAACGGCGACGGTCTCTGGCGTCTGCCCATGCCGGCGCGCTATGTCATCGACCGGAATTCCATGGTCCGCTCGGCCGATGTCAACCCGGATTACACCGTCCGCCCCGAACCCGAAGAGACGGTGGAATTTCTTCGTAAAATGATCAAACTATCCTAAAGATTCAGGCCCCTTTACAACCCGTTTTCATGGCTTTTCAGGGGCAAATGCATTTGCCCTGCCCGGCTTCCATACAAAGCTTGCCTTGAATCGTTTCTTGTGTATTTTCGGTTGTTTTATAGGTTATTTCAATATTCAAAAGAGGTTGTTTAAAACGTCCATCCATGGAAACACGGGCACTGAAATCTGACGCGCTACTCCTTCTCACCTCGGCCATCTGGGGATTCGCCTTTGTGGCCCAGCGGGTCGGCATGGATTACGTGGGGCCGTTCACATTCAACGGCGTCCGTTTTGCTTTGGGAAGCCTGGTTCTGCTGCCGCTGATTCTGAGAAAAAGATCCCAGGGGGAAGCTTCAAAAGAACCCCGCACAGACACCCAGGCAAAAATGCTCATATTCGGCGGCGGTCTGTTGGGGATTACGGTCTTTACAGCAGCATCTCTCCAACAGGTGGGACTGGTGTATACCACAGCCGGTAATGCCGGTTTCATCACCGGACTCTATGTGGTGGTGGTACCGATCCTCGGCCTTTTCTGGGGACAGCGGCCCGGCGCCGGAATCTGGATCGGTGCATGCCTTGCTGCTGCAGGGCTTTATCTATTGAGTATTACAGACGATTTTACCATCTCCCTGGGTGATTTTCTGGAGCTCATCGGCGCATTCGTATGGGCCGTTCAAATCCTAATCATCGGATGGCTTTCACCCAAAACAGATCCCATAAAACTGGCCTTTGTCGAGTTCTCCGTGTGTTCGTTTTTGAGTCTTGCCACGGCTTTCCTGATGGAAGACATCGTGTTAAACGCCCTCTTTCAGGCCGCCATACCCATTTTGTACGGGGGGGTGCTGTCCGTGGGCGTTGCCTACACCCTTCAGGTGGTGGCTCAACGGGATGCCCATCCAGCCCATGCCGCCATAATTTTCAGCCTGGAATCGGTGTTCGCCGCCCTGGGAGGATGGCTCATATTGAACGAAGTCCTCAGCTTCAGAGGTCTTGTCGGCTGTGCACTGATGCTTGCAGGCATGCTGTTGTCCCAGCTGTATGAAGGCATCTCCCTGAACGCCTTGAAGGCGGTCTTTGCAAGAAAGTAGTTATCAGGGTAAAATATGGCTTGAATCAAAATAAAAAAGAGTTATAGTAACTGGATCGTTTTTGCCCTAAATAGTGTCCGTCCAGAAACGAGGATTTTTGTTCGAGATCAAGGCATGCGAAAAATTTTATCCCAGGTGCCCCGCAGGAAATGCCCTTGGGGTGCATATAGTTGATATTCCGAAGATAAAAATTTGAGCATAACGCAGAGATCGGGCAAAAAGACCGTTTCTGGACGGACACTAAATAGGGGCGGACAAAATAAAATAACCATATAACACAAAAATTTATACAATATTTTGTGTTTTCAGGAGGAAAATCATGAAAGTGTTGGTCAGTGACAATCTTGGTGAAGCCGGGATCAAAATGTTTCAAGAGGAAGAGGGGATCAAGGTGGATGTAAATACGGGTCTCTCCCCCGAAAACCTCAAAAAAATCATCGGAGACTATGACGCTCTGGTCATCAGGAGTGCCACGAAAGTCACGGAGGATCTTCTGGATGCCGCCGTAAAATTGAAGGTTGTGGGTCGTGCCGGCATCGGTCTCGACAACGTCGATATACCGGAGGCCACAAAACGGGGCGTGGTGGTGATGAATACGCCGGGGGGCAATATCGTGACAACGGCGGAACATGCCATTGCCATGATTCTCTCTTTGTCCCGGAATATCCCCGAGGGCACCTCGTCGCTGAAAGCCGGAAGATGGGACAAAAAGAAACTCCAGGGACGGGAGATATACAACAAGGTTCTGGGCCTCATCGGCTTCGGGAAAATCGGCTCCATCGTTGCAGACCGTGCCCGGGGCCTCAAAATGCAGCTCATCGTTCACGATCCCTTTGTAACCCCGGACCAGATTGAAAAGGCCGGCTTTGAAAGTGTCTCCCTGGAAGATCTGTACCGAAGATCCGACTATATATCGGTGCATGTTCCAAAGCTGAAAAGCACCACCGGTTTGATCGACAAGGACGCCCTGGATCAGATGAAGGACGGCGTAATGATCGTAAACTGCGCCCGTGGCGGAATCGTTGACGAGAATGATCTTTATGATGCCATGAAGTCCGGCAAGGTCGCCGGAGCGGCACTGGACGTCTTTGAAACCGAACCTCCGGGGATTTGCCAGTTGTTCGAACTGGACAATCTCATCTGCACACCCCATCTGGGCGCCTCCACCCAGGAAGCCCAGACCAAGGTAGCCGTGGATGTGGCCGGCCAGATCATCGATTACCTGAAGAGCGGCACCATTTTAAACGCCGTCAATGTGCCCTCGGTAACCGGCGACCTGCTCAAAAAGCTGGGACCGTTATTGACCCTGGCAACCCAGATGGGGAGCCTCCACGCCCAGCTCGGAAAAGCCGCCATCAAGGAAGTGGTCATCGAATATGCCGGTGATTTCAAGGATCTGGACCTGTCTCCGGTCTCCATAGCGGTGTTGAAAGGCCTGCTGGAACATGTGGTCAAAGATGATGTGAACTTTGTCAATGCCCATTCCCTGGCCAAAGAACGGGGCATAAAGGTCACCGAGAGCAACAGCGATGATTCCAGAGAGTATATCAACCTGATCACCGTCCGGGTCGTCACCACGGAATTCACCAATACGGTGTCCGGAACCATATTCGGAAAAAACGAATTGAGAATCGTAAAAATCAACAATTTCCGCCTTGAGCTGATCCCCAACGGCCATATCTCTTTGATATACAACATTGACAAGCCCGGCGCCATTGCGAGTTTCGCAACCCTTCTGGGCAAGAACAATATCAATATCGATCAGATGCAGGTGGGACAGGAAGAAACCGGCACCATGAACATCATTTTTCTCAAAACCAATGTATCGATTCCCCAGCACGTCATCGACGAAATGCACCGGTTGGAACTCATTAAAACCGTAACGCCGCTGGAATTTGACATGTAACCTTTCACGGACGTTTTGTTTTCTGCCTGGGTTTTTCCCAGGCAGAAAACCTGCCCGCCGTCTTTTTCCCCCCTCCATGAAAACCCCTTCAAAACCTCCCCAAGGGTGATGTGTTTTCCCTTCCGCCGTCCCTATTCAGTTATCAGCGAGTTCATGAATATTTAGGCATAAAGCCCAAAACTTTTCTGACAGGATCAACCGGATCGACTTGATTTTTTTCACGGCTTCCGCCTGCCCGCTATCGCGAGCTCAAGCGAGGCGGGCGGGGATGAAGCCGAGAAAACGCAATTCCGCTTTAGCGGAAAAAATGCCGAGGAATCAACAATGGACGATTTGAACCAAGCCCTATTGTTTTGTTGAGACATCTTCTAATTTCAACCGATTTCGCTAATCAATTGAAGGAAACCGCCTATTGTGATACGAATCGGGTAACATCGTAAAAACAGGATCGGTCCACAGCTTTAAGACACTGCGTGATGCTGAAAAATGATACCGGACATCAGACATAAGTCCCTGGTCACCCATGACGACGTCATTGGGTTGAATTTTATCCGCAGATCCGTCCCCCATGTATTCCGTCAATATCACAAGCAGGGGTTGCGATCTCACATTATGGAGGTTTTAAATCCGGACGATGTTTTAAAACAGAACAAAGGGGAGGTCATCGACGGGACGCGATTTTTCCCCTGGGCCGACCCCCTCAAAATGCTGAGAATCTTCAGGACAAAGTTCGATTCCCTCGAAGATGCTTTAGACGAAATCAGAAAGTTGAAAATCGTTGAAACATATCTCCCCCCTGATTCTTATGCAAAGTCTCACGAATTTATCGTGGATTACATACGGAACGGAACCCGGGACATCATCCTCTGCGGTCTTCAGGAGTATGTGGACGGCGAAGTCCTGAATCCATGGGATCTGGCCGATAAAAATCTGGTGGCGGATCTTTTCTCCCGTATGAAGGCGGAAAGACGTAATGCATCGGAAATGACCACCGAACAGCAAATCAAAAAATTGCAGAAACACGCCGGGGCGTTCATAGACGGCGCTAAAAAAATGATTGTTGAAACACGCCACGTCCCTGACTTTGCCGGTGCGGCAAACCTTCTCGTCACCGCCCGGGGGGACATCAAACTCGTGGACATCAACAATATCTGTGAGATATCATTTGGGCCTGATATCGTTCTGGACGACAAAGGCTATCCGGTATGCGACAAGTCCATCGAAGCCATATGGATGCTGGAAAAAGGACTCCTGGACACCCCCGTCGACAACACCGAACCCTTGTACAAAATATTTTTAGACCCGAAGCGGATAAAAGAGGTTAGATACTTCGAGGAAAAATTCCACAATTCCTTAACTCTGAATGCTTCGGATGAAATGTAAGTGCGTATTCAGGGGTTGGGCTTCCTCGTGTAACGATATTGGCGGAGTGGCTTCGTCATTTCAACAACTTAGCAGTGGGGGAGACCGCGGCTCCCGCATGGTTTTCGCGGGAGAACGGGGAGGGGGCAGGAATGCCACCGCTGCTAAGTTGTTGAAATGACCAGACACGTAGACACCAAAGTGAAACGGGGAGGCACACCCCCTGAATATTTACAAATGCAGACCCAAGGAGGTCGTCCATGAGCCCCCCCTACCGATTCGATCGTATGGAAATCGCCGGTTCTCTGGGTGATCTGGGAACGCTCCTTCCCATTGCCATCGGCATGATCCTTATCAACGGATTGAGTCCCATCGGGACCTTTTTTTCCATCGGCATTTATTTTATTCTGTCGGGAATCTACTACGGGATCACGGTCCCGGTTCAGCCGATGAAGGTCATCGGCGCATACGCCATCGCAACGGCCATGACCTCCTCCCAGGTTCTGGCGTCAGCCGCCTTGATGGGTGTCATTCTTCTGATCATCGGCGGTACCAACGCCATAACCCTTATAGGCAGATATATCCCCAAACCGGTGGTCCGGGGGGTCCAGCTTTCCACAGGCACCCTTTTAATGGCCCAGGGCGTTAAATTCATGATCGGCACTTCAAATTTTCAAGCAATGCGAAATTTGGCCGAACCCTATTTAATCGTGCAGCACATAGGACCCGTATCCATCGGAGTTATCATTGGAATTATCGGCGGGTTCCTGACCCTGCTCCTCCTGGAAAACAAAAAATTTCCGGCCGGGCTGATGATCATACTGGGGGGGCTTTTCCTGGGGCTGATACTGGGAACCCATGAGGGGCTGGACAAGCTGAAGATCGGCATCTATTTCCCGGAACTGCTTCCCTTCGGGCTTCCCGCAGGTGCGGACTTCACCTTTGCATTTTTTGCACTGGCCCTCCCCCAAATACCCATGACCATCGGGAACGCCGTTGTGGCCAACGCCGACCTGTCCCAAGAGTACTTTGGTGAAAATTCCAAAAAAGTCACATACCGCTCCCTGACCATCAGCATGGGCCTGGCCAATCTTTTGGCCTTTGTTCTGGGGGGCATGCCCTTGTGCCACGGCGCCGGCGGTCTGGCGGCCCATTACCGTTTCGGTGCCCGCACAGCCGGCTCCAATCTGTTTGTCGGAAGCCTGTTCCTGGCCCTAGCCCTTTTTCTCGGCGCCCACGCCCTGTCGGTGGTCTACCTTCTGCCCATGGCGATTTTGGGGGTATTGCTGGTTTTTGCGGGGGCTCAACTGGCCTTGACCGTCCTGGACATGAAAACGCGAAAGGATCTTTTCGTTGCATTGCTGATCCTGGGCATCACCCTGGCCTCGAACCTGGCAGCCGGGTTCATGGCCGGCATCGCCGTGGCCTATGTTTTGAAGTCCGAAAGGTTGAATGTATAGCCTGCCACCCCTGAAAGGGGGAAATGCCTAAAGTGAGCTAAAATGCCTAAAGTGCCTATTTATCCCGTATTAAACGGGGAAGTTGAGGAAAGCGCTTTCAGCGCAAATCATTATTTACTTAAGCAGAAATCACCAAGATCTTAATGTTTAGACAGGATTACAGGATAAACAAGATGTTTTTGCCTTTCCAGCCTCCGGCCCATAGGGACTTACGTCCCGCCTGGTAGAAAGGCAAAAAGCATCCATTGTCGTTTTCTCGGCTTCATCCCCACCCGCCTCGCTTGAGCTCGCGATAGGGGGCAGGCGGAAGCCGTGAAAAAAAATCAAGTCAATCCGGTTGATCCTGTCAGAAAAGTTTTTGGCGTTATGTCTAAATTAATCTGACTTGCCAGAAGGTTCAGCAGGTTAATCGATGCTGTGAATCGTCATCGGTTCCAGGAAGTTTTTGTCAGACTTTTCGGACAATCCACAGGATGATCGGAATCAGTATAACCAGAATGATCAGCAGTCCGGGGGGCGAAATATACGCCCGATATCGGGGTTGGTTCTTTGCCCGAGCCTTCTTGACTTCAGACAAAAACCAGTTTCCCACCAATATGGCCGCCACCAGCGGCCCAAGCATTTTTAAAATCGTTAAGAAATCCGGCACAGTGTTCTCCAGTGTTTAAGTAGTGTCCATCCACAAACGGCATCTTTCGGCCCTGGGCGATATTTTCGCTATTTTGAAAACTTGATGGTCAGGGCCGCCACCACACCCCAAACAAGGTTTAAAAAGATTACCAGAACCGGCGTGTAAAGGCCGAGTTCCAAGCCAAAATAGCCTTTTTTGGCTTTCAGGGGAAATATCACCAGCAGCTGCACCAGGGTCGGAAACAGGCTGATCAGCGCACCTTTTGTAATAAGTCTCGTATTCATAAAGGGCAGAGCGAACAGAAACCCCCAAATCCCTCCCCACACGATTCGCGGGTAAAGCCAGCCGGCGGTGAGGGCCGGGGCCATGGCCACTCCAAGCTGCTTGTTGATTCCATATTCACCAAACCCCCAGGCCGTCAAGCTGTTTGCCAGAGCCCCCAGACATCCGGCGGCAAAACAAATAAGCAGTTTTTTCATATCGTCCTCCTTACTTCCCATGCACCCAGCGAACCTGATCGTGGATGAAATGTCCCTTAAATTAAGTCTAAGATTATATTATATGGATCAAAGTAAGTATGATAAAGCTATTTTTCAAACCCTTATGTAATTTTTGTCAATTACCACCCATTAAGGAGCTGGGTTGATTGTGCCTTGAAAGGGTCTGTAAAGTCTGTGGGAAGATTCTTAATAGAATCGGGAGTGGAGCCATGATGGAATATAAAAGATATTTTGCAAAAGTCGAATTTGATGACGATGCCGACATCTTTCATGGCGAAGTTATCAATATTTATCTGGCGTCTGGGGTCGGTTATCGTGGCCCGGTTCCGGATGACACAGCAGTAATGAAAATCACCGCTTATTATGCGATATTTAGAATATCCTGAGGATCCGGATGGTCTGCCGGATTATCAGCGGAATGGCCATATGCGATCTTTCCATTTGTGGTGACAATAAAAACCCCTGGAAGTTGTCGAATGTCACCAATTGGCAGGCCAACGCCATGCCCCTTTAGAAGTGCGGAAACCCCCTTGAGAACGACCCCGGGTTTTAATGCATCAAGAAGAGACATTCTCCCGAGTTCGAATTCTTTATACAACCTTTGCTCAGGATCGCTCACCATGGGGAACGGCACATTAAATTTTTCTTTGAATGCAGCAGTTTCCTCTGTGGTGCCCATCCCCACCAACATGACTTGAAATCCGGCTTCATCGAAATGATTTTTTGTCCGGCGCAACTGCGCCACTTGTTCGCGACAAAATAGTCATCCAAGATGCCGCAAAAAAACCAGAAGCAGCTTCCTATCCTGCCAAAAATCTCTAAGGTTTTTTTGCGATCCGTCTGATAATGTCACCGCCGTATCGGGTGCTGTATGATCAACTTTTAACATTGTAGTCACCTTCAAAATATATTATCCATACTATATATCCAAAATCACCGTTGCTTTCCACCCCTTCTCGGTTTGAATCACCTGAAACCGGTGGAGAGTGACAGCCTTGACGTCCACAATAAGGTCGTGCTTATCCGGGTCGATGGTTTCTCCAAAAGCGTCTGCACTCAGTTCAAAGTCCGAGTTTTGCCGACTGATGGAAACCCTGGACAGGCGCAGCAAAAGCTGAGCGGCATCCTTGTAGAAAATCAGTTCCTGGAGAAGATCAAAAAGAAGCATCTCCATGGATTTGGCCTTGATACTGATGGCCCTGTGCTGTTTGTTCCGGATAGTATCCAGGTTCTCAACCATCACGTTCATGGTCGCCTCAGCGGCAGCATGAAAGGTCTCTTCCACCGTACTGCCCCAGGCTTTGAAGGCAACGTCCGCAACGGCTATATCCTCCAGATATTCGTAGTGCATATTATGCCTCGCAGCTTCGAAGTTTATCTAAAATGGTATCCCGCAGCGCATCAAGATGCGCACCGATGAAAACCAGTTGTGTCCGGTCAGAAGAAAATTTTTCCAAATCAAAACGTCCGGCCACGTAATTAAAAAGGTACCCATTTTCGGCGAGATGGACAAACCCTTTAGCGCGGTAAACCGCATGGGGCAGCCGGGAGATCACATGCTCAAATTTTTCCCTGTCCAGTCGGCTTTCGGATGTGAAGACAAAGGACTGAAATTCGGTTTCATGGAGATGGCCTCCGGCAGGTACCGGCTGCCTTTCACCGATATCCAGCCCGAACAGAAAATCGATATCCAGTTCGCATTGTACGGTTTTAAATAGGGCAGCGGTATCATTGTACTTTCGGACCTGCGCTTCAACCTCGGCAATTTGATCGGCAGTGACCAAATCGATCTTGTTGATCAGCACAATATCGGCAACGGCAAGCTGGGACCGGGCCGCGTAACCGAGCTGGGGATATTTGATGCTTGCGAAAGCATCGACGATGCCGATAACGCTGTCCAGGCGTACTATCGGCAGATTGTCCTCCACCTGGTAAACCAGCGCGTCGGCTTCAGCCACGCCTGTGGCTTCGAGCACGATGAAATCCGGAACAATTTTTTCGATGAGCTCGGTTACCGCCGCCTCCAGCTCTCCCGTCAATTCACAGCAGACGCACCCGCCGGCCAGTTCCACAATCTGCACGTTTTCACCCTCAATGACCCGGCTGTCAATGGCGATTTCGCCAAATTCATTCATCAGGACGGCCAGTCGACGGTCAACGGTATCCAGAATCTGCCGGATCAGGGTTGTTTTGCCGCTGCCCAATGAGCCTGTGACCAGTGATATGGGAACCCGTGACGCCATAGAATCTTTCCTTTGATGCCGCTGTTCATCCTTTTACGTTTCCAACGGGAATAAACCGGGCAACCGGTTTGCTGATGCCCGCCAGTTCGGCCGCCTGAATCACCTCATCGATATTCTTGTAGGCCGCTCCGGCCTCTTCGGCCAGCCCAGAATAGGACGCGGTCCGGACATAAATTCCCCGTTCTTCCATTTCCTTCTGAATCTGCCTTCCATGAAACTGCCGCTTTGCTTTCCGTCGGCTCATGGCCCGTCCGCTGCCATGGGCGGTACTGAAGAAGGTCTGTTCACCGCCTTTCACCCCGGCCAGCAGATAGGATCCGGTTTCCATGCTTCCGCCGATAATCACCGGTTGACCAGTCTCCCTGAAAACCGGGGGCAAGCCTTCCATACCGGGGGCAAATGCCCGGGTCGCCCCCTTGCGGTGGACCAGCATCCGGCGCACTTGACCATCCACTATGTGTTTTTCCAGCTTGGCCGTGTTGTGGGCTACGTCATAAACCTGGTGGAGTCCAAGATCCAAAGGATCTTTGTGCAAAATATCGGAAAACGCCTCCCGGATGCGATGGAGAATGACCTGTCGATTGGCAAACGACATGTTGATAGCACATTTCATGGCCGAAAAATAATCCTGGCCTTCAGGGGAACGAAAGGGCGCACAGGCAAGCTCCCGGTCTAAAACTTTGATTCCGTACTTGGTCTCCATGACATCAAGAAAAAGTCGCAGATAATCGGTGGCCACCTGGTGTCCGAAACCGCGACTGCCGCAATGAAACATCACCACCACCTGGTTGGGGATATCAATCCCGAAGGCCTTTGCCAGATCAGCATCGAATATGTATTCGGGTTTTGCTATCTGGATTTCCAGGTAATGGTTCCCTGAGCCGAGGGTGCCAATTTGCTTGTATCCGCGGGTTACAGCCCGATTGCTGATCTTGGATGCATCAGCTCCCGAAATCGAACCGTTTTCTTCCGTTCGTTCCAAATCTTCATCCCAGCCATATCCGTTTCGAACACACCAGAGTGCCCCCTGCTGCACAACCTCCCGAAACTCATCCGGTGAAATTCTGATAAATCCCTTACTCCCTACCCCGGCGGGAACCCGTTTAAAAAGCCGGTCCACTAACTGGCGCAGATAGGGTTTCACTTCATCGTAGGTCAGGTTTGTAACCACAAGTCGCATCCCGCAGTTGATATCAAACCCAATCCCACCAGGGGAGATCACCCCTGTTTCCGCGTCCATGGCCGCCACACCACCAATGGGAAAGCCATAGCCCCAGTGGCCGTCAGGCATGCAGAGGGCATAATTCAAAATACCGGGAAGGGTGGCCACATTCGTTACCTGGTCAAACACACCATCGTCCATCTCTCCAAGCAGTTTTTCTGTGGCATAGATGCGGGCCGGGACGCGCATGCCTTTCTTATAGGTCATGGGAATTTCCCATACGGTATCAGATATTTTTTCTATGATATTCGGCACGGGCATGGGTTAACTGCCTCCTTATGCGCTATCTTAAGGGCGATTTTTTGCCATGTTCTGCTGCAGGATCAAAGACACACAGCGTGCAATACCCCCTGCTGATTTTAAGTGAGGTCGGTGCCTAAAGTTTCAGTTATTTGTCACATAAAAAAGGGTATTGCCGATCCATCTGTGATTTTGGGCGCACATTAGGCCGGCGCTAATTAAACGTCTCGGAATTCCTACAACCTACTGATAACATAAAGGTTCTTTGAGCCTTTCGAATTTGCCCCGAAAATGGAATAATCCCTACACCACCCGCAGGGTTCTGCAAGGTGGAGAGGGATTTTGATAAACTACGCCGCAGCACCTTCAGTTTTACTGAATAACCCGGTGCATTCCCACCGCTGTTGTATAGACTGCCACATCATAATTTCGTAGAGTGCGCTGATGCCGATCAGGGAATAGATGATTCTGCTTGTCAAACTCAGACTGCCAAAAATCGATGCTATCAGATCAATTCCGAAAAATCCCATGAGGCCCCAGTTGATACCTCCGGCGAACAATAATAACGCCGGGATGAGATCAACAATTTTCATATATTTTATTTGCTTGGCTGACATAATGCTGTCCTCCGTTGTATCTTAATCAGCTCAAAGCTTTGAGCATGACCGTGGTTTATATGATGAGTACTGAGAGAAATACTATTTCCTCTCAGTAACACAATGTAGCAATTGGACGGCCACTGTCAAGTCATCTGCCACATCAATCGAGGGTAAGCAAAACAATGAAATACAAATAACGTGAAGCCACCGGCACACAGCCAATTTGATGGACTGGATATGTAATAGAGTCGGACAGAGCAAGCTATTGAAAACATATAATATTCAATTTATCTTAGAGACATTCCGGAAATCCTCCGTTTTTACCGCCCTTTTTGCACAGAAAATTGTGCATGGCGCACAAAAAAATGTGCACCAAAATCCCTTCAATTTTAAATATCAACGATATCAGCAGGTTGATTCTGGTCCGGTTGTTGCATTTTAGATCAGTGATCTTAAAGTGCCGAGGGATCAGGGGCCAGGGAATAAGAATCAGGAATTAGGAAAGAGAAAACAGGAAATAGAGATCAGGAGTCAGAAGGTAGGAAGGTAGGAATCCGGGAAAATAATCCAAAAACCAGGGCGCAAGAACCAGGAACAAGGAACCAGCGACCAGTGGACAGAGGACAGAAGACAGAAGATCAGAAGGTAGGAAGGTAGGAATTAAGGTGCAAAGGCCTTTAAGGGAAAATGGGAAGCAATAGGATCAAAATCACGGTCATCATGAAGCAACGTTAATCCTTCAATGATACAGAAAGTAGCAATTATAATATCAATTGTTTTTCTTACAGTAACTCCGATTTTTCGAAGCTTTCGGTAATTTTGAGCACTTTGAACCGCGACATTATATCCACCCATTTGTCGAAACGGAAGTTCACTGAGATAATTTTTTGCGGCTTTGTAGTCCTTATCTGACTTGAACCCCTGAAGTACTTCTGTGAGGATTAAGTCACCCATGGTAATTGGAACATTGGAGAGCATATGATCAAGTAAATCTGTTTGCCAGGATCGCTTACCGTTGAAATAATCGATCCAAACGGATGAGTCGACCAAGATCATTGATCCAACCTCATAGCATCGAGGTCACCATCCCATTCAAGTTTTCCCCGTAAGTTTTTTAAACGTTCTTGCTTTTTTATTTGGACCAATAATTTCAGGCCGGTTTCAACGACAGCTTTCTTGGTATTTAATTTGCTGAGTGCCATGGCTTCTTTCATGAGATCGTCGTCTATTACAATATTGGTTCTCATAGTTCCTCCTTGCATAAAGTGTGTATACTTTTAATATTATATACACATTGAAATGGCTGTCAATGCCAACTTAAAATTAGAATAACATTTCCAACCAGAATCGAGGAACCAGGGGGCAGGGAATAAGAATCAGGAATTAGGAATTAGAAAACAGGAAATAGGAAGCAGGAAGCAGCGGTCAGGGATCGGGGAATAGAAATCAGGAAATAGGAAAGAGAAAACAGGAAATAGAATCGGAGGTCAGAGATCAGAAGTCAGACGTCAGCAATTCAGAGATCAAATCAAAAAACCTGAACCCTGGACCCTGATCCCTAAACCCTGAACTCTAAAACCCTTAAATACAGCGGGTTTGTGGATGCAGCGACGCCTGTTCGCATATCACCATGTGGCACCATGGATTCGGCCATATAAAACCTTGAAATCATATAATTTTTGTGTTAGGGGAGAAAGATCTTACCTGACTTGCAACAGCGCTCCGATCGACAATTGCCCTAGACCTCCCACAGACGAAGAATTCCTGTAGAAAGATGTAGAACGCTTCAATTTTTTGGACTCACTTTCATTGGCACAGAGGGTTTATCAAAATTTTTAGGTCCAACAATTTTAAATAGCGCGAGCTGGTGTTTCAAGCTTTAACTATCTTGAAATTGCTTTTCTGTGTAAGTTTAGATTCTGTAAAATACTTTCATAATTGTTCTGCGATTTACCATATATATTGAACTTGACAGAATTTTTTCTGGAATTTTACCGATATATTGTTAATACACAGAATTTTGAAACGTTGTAATACACAGAATTTCTTCTGCTTACTCAATAGTTAGCCAGATAAGCAGAAATCTATAAGCTTAACTATTCAAGGAACGCAACAACAATGAAGATAAATCAAATATCGATTAAAAACTTTCGGCTCCTTGAAGACGTCGAGCTATGTCTCGAAGATGGTTCCACGGTAATCGTCGGGCGTAATAACAGCGGCAAGACGTCATTAACTGAACTTTTCCGCCGTCTCCTCGATGAGAAAGCTCCAAAATTTAGACTTGAGGATTTTTCGTTGGGTGTGCATGAACAGTTCTGGAACGCGTACGAGTTGCACGAAAGCGGATCAGAAGAAACTGACATCCGACAATCTCTCCCAGTAATTTCAACAACACTGACTGTTGAATATGGGCAAAATGAAGATTTCGGCCCGCTTGCCGATTTTATCATCGACCTGAACGAAGAGTGCGTCTCCGCCCAGATAAATATCCTTTATGCACTCGCCGCAGGAAAGATCGAACAACTGTTCGAAAATTTGGAACACGATAGGGCAACTGTCTTCGAGGCTCTCAAAGAGCGAATTCCGAAATTCTTCGAAACAATGATCGAAGCACAGGATCCTAACGACCCAACGAATAGAAAGGCCTTAGGAACCACGAATTTACGAGCACTCCTCCAGTTCGGTTTCATCAATGCGCAACGCGCGCTTGATGATGCATCCAACAAAGAGAAAGCTGTCCTTGGAAAAATCTTTGAAAAGTTGTTCGTTGCGGCTGCATCTGGGACAGCAAACACCGACGACCAGACCACCGCCACTACACTAAAGTCTGCGGTAAACGAGATTCAAAAACAGATGGATGAAGATTTCAACACTCAGTTGAAAAATCTTATTCCTACATTTGACCTCTTCGGGTATCCAGGTTTATCCGATCCTCAGCTCTGCACCGAGACCGTTTTGAAGGTGGAACAGCTTCTTTCAAACCACACAACTGTGGGTTATATAGGGGCGAGCGGGGTAAATCTCCCCGAATCCTACAATGGGCTCGGGCCGCGCAATCTAATCTTTATTCTGCTTAAACTCTTCGAATTCTTCAAGGAGTTCGCGAACCGTCAGCCAGCTTCGGGCATTCACCTGATTTTCATCGAGGAGCCCGAAGCACATCTACATCCGCAGATGCAGAGCGTCTTCATTCGGAAGCTCGAAGACATTCGCGAGCTTTTTGCTATTCGTTACAACAACGGGAATCCGTGGCCGGTTCAATTCGTGGTCACAACTCATTCATCACATATCGCAAATGAAGCAACGTTTGACTCCATACGGTATTTTCTCACGCAACAGCGGCAAACGGGATCATCCATATTGAAAACGGAGATTAAGGATCTACGCACGGGATTAAGCAATGAGGAAGAGGCGAATCGGGAGTTTCTTCACAAGTATATGACCCTCACTCGCTGCGACCTGCTTTTTGCGGATAGAGCGATTTTGATCGAGGGCACATCGGAGCGTTTGCTTCTCCCTGAAATGATTCGCAAATATGATGAGGGCGCCGGAGAAACTGCTCCAAAACTTGGAAGTCAGTATCTTTCAGTCATGGAAGTCGGAGGAGCCTACGCCCACCGCTTTTTCAACCTCCTTGACTTCTTGAACCTTCGAACGCTGGTCATTACTGATATAGACACCGTAGATGAGAATAACAATCGAAAGAAATGTAAGGTCTCTGAAGGCACTCACTCGAGTAATGCTTGTATAAACAGTTGGTTTACGACCAATGGAGAAGACAACCCCACCAAGGAGGAAATCCAAGGGAAAAGCGAAGCAGAGAAAACCTCAGAGAATCGACGTCTTGCTTTTCAGATCCCTCATGCTGCTGGAGACTCATGCGGCCGCAGTTTAGAAGACGCGTTCATGCTGGCGAATCCCGAGAAATTTGAAATTACCGGCGCTTCTCCTGACGAGCATGAAACGGAAGCTTGGGATAAAGCAACGAGGATCGACAAGACGGACTTTGCCATGGAATACGCCATCCTTGATACCAACTGGACAACTCCCCGTTACATTGATGAGGGTTTATGGTGGCTAGCGGGTAATGCTTCTTCTACAGCAGATCCTGGTGGAGAAATTACGGCAACAACGGCAGGAACAGAGGAAAACGCCGATGCCTGAAGTACGGCAGACCAATCCGGCAGAAATCGCTGCCCAAAGAGCCCTCGACGAAATGTTCGATTGCATCCGGACACGCCAGAACTTCAGATTGGAAGCAGGAGCTGGGGCAGGAAAGACATACTCCCTTATAAAGGCCCTGAGGCTAATCATCAATGAACAAGGGACTACTCTTCAACGCCGGAGCCAGCAGGTTGCCTGTATTACCTACACTAATGTTGCGACCAATGAGATCACCTCACGAACGGACGGACATCCCGCTATTCACTCATCCACGATCCACTCATTTTGCTGGGACCTGATCAAGGGATTCCAGCCGGTCCTCAGGGCAAAGGTTTCTGAGATTGATGCATGGTCTGAAAAATTGGAAGAAGCGAGCGGCATCGGAACACGAACGATTGATTATGATCTAGGGTATCGACGCATAAACGAGACTCACTTGCTCTTACACCATGATGACGTTCTGACTCTGGCTGTTGCGCTGATGGAGCAACGGAAGTTCCGAAAAATTCTGATTGCTCGCTTTCCGATTCTTCTCATCGACGAGTACCAGGACACCAACGCGGGATTTGCTGATAGTATCGTCGAGCATTTTGTCGGCCCTAGTGACGGACCATTGATTGGGCTTTTTGGAGACAGCTGGCAAAAAATCTACCGTGACGTTAGTGGCCTCATCGAGCATGTAAATCTTAGGCGCATCGGAAAAGAAGCCAATTTTCGCTCCGTGAAAGAAGTCGTTCACATGCTAAATCAAATACGGCCGGACCTCCCCCAGGAAGTCAAGGATCCCAGTGCAACAGGCTCGGTTGCAGTCTATCATTCTAATGATTGGGTTGGGGTTAGGCGTAGCGGCTCCCACTGGAAGGGAGATCTCCCTCCTGAAGATACGCGTGCATATCTGGCCAGACTCCGGGCACGCCTTGCCGATGAGGGCTGGGAATTCTCAACGGAGAAAACAAAGATTTTGATGCTTACGCATAACGTTCTGGCAGCAGAACAAAACTACGGCCAGATCGTTAGGGCATTTCGCTACAACGACTCGTTCATAAAGAAGGAAGACCCACACATTGCGTTCCTCATCGATACAGTCGAGCCCACGTGCGTCGCATTTCAGAACGGGCGCTTCGGCGAAATGTTCGCCACAATGGGTGCCCATTCAGTTAACATTCGAAGCCTTGAGGATAAAAAAGCGTGGGTACGTGACATGACAGCGCTGATTGACCTTCGCGATACTGGAACAATTGGCGAAGTCTTGGATTTTCTGAAAGAGACTCGTCGCCCCAGATTACCAGAGGCAGTGCAAAGACGTGAAACGGAATTATTGAACGCTAAACCAGAGGAGATAGACAAATCTTTAACTCTAATCCAGATCAGCAAACTGCGGGAGATCCCATACACAGAACTGATCTCACTTGCATTATTCGTCAACGATCATACACCGTTCTCAACCAAGCATGGGGTAAAGGGTGCGGAGTTCGAAAATGTTTTGGTAGTTCTTGGAAGAGGATGGAACCAATATAATTGGAATCAATACCTCGAATGGTTTCCTGACCGATTTCCGGTTAACAAAGCTAATTTTTACGAACGTAATCGGAACCTGTTTTACGTCGTATGTTCGCGCCCGAAGAAACGATTGGCTTTACTATTCACTCAGATACTTTCGGAAGTAGCTTTAGCTACTCTTCGATCTTGGTTTGGAGAAGAAAATGTTAATCCCCTCACGTTAGGATAGTCGATTCTGCCTAAAACCGGAGATGTTTTCATCATTAAAAAGGCTAATCGGGTAAGGGGGAGTCTTTCTCTCCCCCACACCACCCGGCAAGCGGGTCTACCACAGGCATTTCCTTCGGTCACGCACCGGGCGGTTCACTTAAATTACCGGACCGTAGTTGGGTAATGAATGTTCACCCACAGTTCTTTGACATTTAGCAGACCTCGATCCTTAAGCCATTGATTCGTCATGCCGGTTTGAGTGGCTAACGTCCGGGCACATTTCCACGGGCCTTTACGAGAAAAACTCATGGGAATGGCAACGTTCGGATGGGCACCCATTTTAAGAAGATTACGGACTCGGGTACGAACATATCGCCATTATTTCCAATAGCACATGCGTACCCGTCGCCGAAGCCAGTGATCTATTTCAGGAGTCGGGCGATAATATTCCGATATGCCGAAATAGTTCATCCAGCCCCGAAGGTATTGCGCGATCTTCTTCATACGGTATTCCATAGACACAAACCAGCTTCGAC
>PVMK01131565.1_pt1 | contig 41888 bp, 42 predicted proteins | sample 1853481 | NCBI WGS metagenome assembly PVMK01 (sample SAMN08533507, study PRJNA380276) | Marine sediment metagenome, whole genome shotgun sequencing project.
TTACGGGATGTGTCATAAGCTTTTATCGCTGTCTTTTTTATAAGGCCCTTCTTAGTGGCCATTATAAGGTAATGGCTGTCATCATATTCCTTGACTGCTATTATTGCCGCAACTTCTTCATCTGGTGCAAATGGGAGAAGATTGACGATCGCCTTTCCCCTGGAGGTCCGGCTGCCGACCGGAAGCTGGTGGACCTTGATCCTGTATACTTTGCCGAAACTTGAAAAAAACATCATATAGTGATGTGTGGATGCAATAAAAAGATGTTCTACAAAATCCTCGTCTTTTAAATTGGTACCTGTGACCCCCCGGCCGCCGCGGCCCTGTTTTCTGTAAGTGGTGACAGGCAATCTTTTTATATAACCGGAGTGGGAGATCGATATCACATTTTCCTCCTCGGGAATCAGGTCCTCTATATCTATATCTGATTCATCAGCAGAAATATCGGTCCTTCTCTCATCTCCAAATTTCTTACTTGTCTCCCTGAGTTCTTTCTTTATCTCGCCATATATGAGTTTCTCGCTCGCAAGCAGTTCTTTAAGTTTCTTTATCAGTTCTTGTATCTCTTTATACTCTTTTTTGATCTTATCGCTTTCAAGGCCTGTTAATCGGTGGAGCCTGAGGTCCAGTATTGCCTGGGCCTGTATAGGTGAAAGATCAAATTTCTTGACCAATCTGTCTTTAGCAGTGGGAGCATCCTTCGAGGACCTTATTGTCTTTATTACCTCATCAAGATTATCCAGCGCTATAAGATAACCTGCAAGTATATGTTCCCTTTCTTCTGCTTTCCTGAGTTCGAATTTCGTTCTCCTGACGATTACTTCATAACGGTGTTTTACATATTCAACGATTATACCTTTAAGATTTAGTGTCTTTGGTATCCCGTCCACAAGGCTTAGCATTATAACGCCAAAAGTATCCTGGAGCTGGGTATTTTTATATAATGAGTTTATTACAACAAGGGGTACACTATCCTTTTTAAGCTCTACTACTACCCTCATACCGCTCCTATCAGATTCATCCCTGAGATCGCTGATGCCTTCAAGTTTTTTGCTTCTTACAAGTTCCGCTATCTTTTCGACAAATCTTGCTTTATTGACCTGGTATGGAAGCTCACTGATTATTACCTGAGTCTTTCCCTTGGGGGGCTGCTCCTGGTGGACCCTTCCTCTTACGACGAGCCGTCCTCTGCCTGTCTCGTAAGCCTCCCTTATGCCCTCCAGACCCATGATGATGCCTCCTGTCGGAAAATCCGGACCCTTTATTTTTTTCATCAGGTCCTTCACAGTTGCTTCAGGATGATCGATATTATAGATGATGCCCTCTATTACTTCGGAAAGATTATGAGGAGGTATATTGGTAGCCATACCGACGGCTATTCCCGAGGATCCGTTTACCAGGAGATTTGGTACCTTTGATGGAAGAACAGCTGGCTCCTTTAAGGAACTGTCAAAATTATCTACAAAATCTACTGTATCTTTTTCAATACCTATAAGAAGTTCTTCTGCAAAGGACGAGAGCCTGGCTTCCGTATACCTCATTGCAGCTGCTCTGTCTCCGTCAACGGAACCGAAGTTTCCGTGGCCGTCTACCATCATATACCGTTGGGAGAAATCCTGGGCCATCCTGACCATTGCATCATATACGGCAGTATCTCCATGGGGATGGTATTTACCGAGAACCTCGCCGACTATTCTTGCACTTTTTTTAAACGGAGTATTTGACCTCATCCCCATATCCTGCATCGCGTACAGGATCCTGCGGTGTACGGGTTTTAGCCCGTCCCTTATATCAGGCAGGGCTCTTCCTACAATAACGCTCATCGCATAACTCAGGTAGGAATCCTGCATTTCTGATTCTATTTCAACATTCTTTATCTTTCCCTTGAGTTCAAATACCATCTATTCCCCTGTCTAGAAAAGCAGTGGCTTCCCTAAATAATAATTATATATACTTAAATATCGATAAAAGATACCCCACTGGCATTCTTTTCAATAAACTGTCTTCGCGGCTCTACTTTGTCCCCCATTAAAGTAGAAAATACATCATCCGCTATTAGTGCATCCTCTATCTCTACTTTCAGGAGCGTCCGTGTCTCCGGATCCATGGTGGTCTCCCATAATTGCTCAGGGTCCATTTCACCAAGACCTTTATACTGCTGGATATTCATTTTCTTACCTTCATATTTTTTCTTCAGGCTTTCAAGCTCATTTTCAGTATATGCATAGTTTACTTCTTTTCCATTCTTGACCTGGTAAAGCGGGGGCTGTGCGATATATATATATCCTGCTTCTATGAGTCCACGCATATACCTGTAGAGAAATGTCAGTATGAGTGTCCGGATATGGGCTCCGTCTACATCGGCATCGGTCATAATTATTATCCTGTGATATCTTGCATTCTCCACATTAAAATCTTCACCGATGCCTGCCCCAAAAGCAGTTATCATAGCCTGGATCTCAATACTTGATAGGATCTTATTGAGCCTGGCCTTTTCCACATTCAGGATCTTTCCCCTTAGTGGAAGTATTGCCTGGAATCTCCTGTCTCTTGCCTGTTTTGCACTTCCACCTGCAGAATCTCCCTCAACCAGGTATATCTCACTGAATTTAGGGTCATTTATCGTGCAGTCAGCAAGTTTTCCAGGAAGCGAACCACTGTCCAGAAGTGATTTCTTCCTTGTAAGATCCCTGGCTTTCTTAGCTGCATTACGCGCCCGGGCTGCATCAATACACCTGTTTACGATTATTTTGGCTATAGAGGGATTCTCTCCCATAAATTCAGCCAGCTTCGAATTCACCGTAGATTCTACAAAACCCTTCATCTCGCTATTTCCGAGCTTGGTCTTTGTCTGCCCCTCAAACTGTGGATCTTTCAGCTTCACGCTGATAATAGCTGTAAGCCCTTCCCTGACATCCTCTCCCTGGAGATTCTCATCTTTTTCCTTGAGTATATTATTACTCCTTGCATAGTCATTTATGGTACGGGTAAGAGCTCCCCTGAATCCACTAAGATGGGTTCCGCCTTCAGTGGTATTGATATTATTGGCAAAAGAAAAGATGCTCTCTGAATACCCTGTAGTATACTGCATCGCGATCTCTACTTCATTATTATCACTTGTATTGGCGATATAGATAACCTTTTTGTGGAGGCAGTCCTTCTTTTCGCAAAGGTAGCTTACAAAATCAATAATACCGCCCTCATACCTGTATTCTTCTCTTTTATTTGGTTCTGTACGCATATCGACAAGAATGATCTTAAGACCCTTGTTTAGAAATGCCATCTCCTTCATCCTGCTGGAAAGGATCTCATACTTATAGTCAAGGTCCTCAAAGATCTCAAGATCGGGATAAAAAGTGATGGCGGTACCATGTTTGTCGGTCTTCTTGCCTTTTTTAAGGTCCGCAGTCGGATTTCCTCTTATATAGTCCTGCTGGTAAACATATCCATCTCTTCTTATTTCTATATGGAGTTTTTCTGCAAGGGCATTTACCACAGATATGCCGACACCGTGAAGGCCGCCTGAGACTTTGTATCCTTCCCCACCGAATTTTCCGCCTGCATGAAGTTTGGTCAGGACAATCTCTACAGCGGGCTTATTGTATTTTTTAAGTTTCTTTACCGGTATGCCCCTGCCATTATCAATAACAGTCACAGAATTATCTTCATTGAGCACCACAAGAACATTATCACAATGTCCGGCCATCGCTTCATCGATGCTATTATCTATTACCTCATAGATAAGGTGATGCAGTCCCCTGGTGCCGGTGGAGCCTATATACATCCCCGGTCTTTTCCTTACTGCTGACAGGCCCTCAAGGACCGTAATATCTTTGGCATCATAACTAGATTTTTTCAAACAAAACCCCTATTTTAATTAAATTACATTCATTATTTAAAAAGACAAAAGGCAATAAGCCAAACAAAATAATAGCTACTTCACTCATTACCCTTCCTGATTGAAATAATTATTTTTTTAAAAAAAAGCACTATGAAGAATACTTATTCTATCAGGTATTATTATACCATATTTTGAGATAAATTTTGTCTAAATACGCAAAAAGTATTTAAAGATCTGCCTTAAATCTTATAGTCTTTACGACATCTTCTCCGGTAAAGGAATTGATCTTTTCTTTGAGCTTTTCAGACATGAGGCTGAGCTCATTTGCCCATGTTGAAGTTGTGACTGAAACATACAAAGTCTTATTGACAAGTTTCTGAGGTTTTGACTTTTTTGCTATCCCCGGCCCTACAATATCTTCCCAGTGATTGAATATATTGGATATTTTCAATTTCTTACTTAATTCCATCTTATCAACGACAGAACCGATTATACTGCCAATATCTTCAATTTTTTTCATTAGCACGTCCGCATAAAATATTTATATTATATATCCCAAAAAATCATGACTCTGCATTTATACTATCCAGGACAAGCTGGGAAATGTCCATCGCTTTTATTTTTGACTTTTCCTTCTTCAATGCAGTAGCTATCGTCCGTATGCATTGCTGGCAGGAAGTAGTTACAATATCTGCACCTGTGGCTATTATCTCTTTTGCCTTGATCGATGCAATATTTGATGATAGTTCGGTATCGATGGATTCTACATTACCTCCCCCGCCGCAGCAAGTCGCATATTCCCTATAGTTTTCCAGTTCAACAAATTCGATCCCGGGGATCATCTTGATGAGTTCCCTCGGCTCATCATAAATACCTGAATTCCTGCCAAGGTCACATGGATCATGATATGTGACTTTCCTTTCTACTGGATTAAGCTTTATTTTTCCCTCCTCAACCAGCGTATGAAGATACTGTACCAAATGCAGCACTTTAAAATTCATTTTTACATCTTTTACTGCCCCCGTATAGACATGGCTCCACATATGATAGCATGAGGGACAGGAGGTAATCAGGACCCTGGCCCCGGTCTTATTGACTCTTTCAATATTGTGAGCGGCAAATTCCTCAAAATCTTTTGCAAACCCTGATGACATAAGAGGGAAACCGCAGCACCATTCATCATCTCCCAGAAGTCCAAAGTCGACTTTTGCACTCTGTAATATCTGGATTACAGACCTTGGTATTTTAAATGTCCTGGGGGAAAATGATGAAACGCACCCTACGAAATATATTACTTCTGCCTTTTGCTTTATATACATATTGTCTGGAACTTCAGGAACAGGTTTTATCCAGTCTGTCCTCCCCTCATTTGTGTCAAAAGAGACATTCCTGGCCTTTTTTAACCTTTCCCTCATTATATTCATGATCTCAGGATACTGTCCCTCATCCACCATGATCTCACGCAATTTCAGCCACAGGTCCTGGAGCTTTATATTTATATGACAGTCCACCTCGCACCTGGAACACATAGTGCACGCAAATGCAGCACGAGATATTGCCTCTATCTCATCCTGGGTCAGTTTTCTTTTTAGTATTTTAGAAAGAAGGCCATATTCCTTGCTGACGGCACTCTTTAATTTTTCCATCTTCTTTTTTGGTGAAATGGATACATCCTTGCTCCCCTGATAAGCGGAACACATGTCAAGACAGTTTCCACACCTGGTACATGCATCTATCTCAGCCAGTTGTTTTATTTTCAATTTATCTAATCTCATTATCAAATCCTTCTTTCAGTAATTGTTTTTATCCGGTTTATCTGCTTATTTTATTAAACAGGAATAAATATTTTTTAATCCTCACTTAATTTATTATATACTGCAACTACCGGACCGAATACCATGTGTGAGTATTTTCCATAGGGTATATATACTGCAAATAGAAATAGTGCAATTATATATGCATAGAAGAATATTGCAGCCAAAATGCTCCAGTTTACGCCGGGAATAAAGTTCAGTATGAGGGAGAGGACATAACCTGCCGGTGCAAATGCAGCTTTTGCTGCAGGAGTGCCTTTTGCCAGAAAGAATGATGCTTCATATATAAATGAAAATATTGCTATGGTCGATATGATGACACCTGCAGATTTATCTTTAAGCTCAACAGATTTGTATTTTTTCTTCAGCAGCATAAACCTCATAACTGCAATAAATGCTCCTCCAAGTATTGCAAGTTTTGAAAGATCCATGACTATTGTCGTAAATCTATTCTCAAGCGTTCCAAATACCGTCACAAACCATGGGCCGGATCCATCTATTATAGTGTTCGGGGCAGCTGCAATAGCGATCACATGAAGGATCGTTATCAATGTAAAGCCTGCAAGTCCCCCGAACATAAACATATGGATCAACCACTTTAATATACTGTCCCGCATCAGGTTTCCATGGACTATTCCATCAGCAAAGAAGCTTTTTATCATTGCCGGGGCTTTCCTGCTAAAAAGAGCTCTGCAAAATAAACTCATACATTTTACAAACTTGGAGTATTTAGATCTCTTCTTTGGGCCGTCCCCTCCTGTGCCTTCCATCCAGATTAATATCCGGTAGAGAAAACCCAGACAAAATAGAAACAGGCAAACTCCAAAAATAATCCATAAGGCTGTCTGGTTTATTATCATATTCTTCCTTCTATACGAATCTTTTAATAAATTTACTGACCTGATTGATTGTTACAATTAGGTTACAATTGAGCCTGGCTTATAATATCATATTTGACTTATAAAAATAAGGTACTCTTAGTTGCACCGCCGTAAGCTTATGAACCCCTATTATATGCTTTAATATCAATTTAGATCCCCGGGATTTTCACTAGTTTTTTAAATAACAATAAGCAAAAATACTTGACATATAAAACAGGTACTTTTATATTAGATTTTAGCTGATTTAGCAAGATTATATAAGATGGAGAATATGCAGAAAGTAAAGGCGTTTCCCCGGATATTATTAATTAGGTAAACGCTTTTTTTGTTGCTTTCAGATTGAAAATATGGGAACAGAAAACAAACCGAAAATTACTCTATTTCATTGCATCAATTCCTTTAATAATACGGCAGATTTGATATTTGAGCGATGTGAAGTCAAAGTCATACAAATGCCCTGTTCGAGCATGACAAAAGATGTATACCTCCTGAGAGCATTTGAATCTGGAGCTGACGCTGTGCTGGTATTCGTATGTCCTGAAGATAGCTGCCGTTATGCTGAAGGCAGTATATGGGCAAAAAAAAGAGTTTACCGTGTCAGGGACCTGCTTGATGGAATAGGTATGGACGGCAAAAGACAGCTTGCTATTTATAATACTACTGTAGGAGATGATAAAGCTGTTGAAACTATTATAAAAAATACATTAAGGGATCTGGAAGAAATAATATAAGGACCCTGATCTATTTTTTGTAAATACATATTTTATAAGATTATCAACTTAATGGAGTAAAATTAAAAATGATAACAGGTGAACAAAAGCCGATCAAGGAGATCATAAAGATTGTTGAGCCTTATAGAAGCTTGTTGATACTTGGATGCGGAACATGTGTTAAGACATGCTTTGCCGGGGGCGAGGATGAGGTTGCCGTCCTGGCATCAGTTCTCAGACTTGCATATAAAAATACCGGTAAAAAGATCCAGGTAAAAGAATTCACAATCGAACGCCAGTGCGAAAATGAATTTATCCAGGAACCGGCAGGTGATATTGCCGGATGTGATGCTGTATTATCCCTTGCATGCGGCGCAGGAGTCCAGGCAGTGGCAAAAAGATATGCTGATATACCTGTTTTACCTGGGGTCAATACAACTTTTATCGGTATCCAGGAAAGCCAGGGCATCTTTACTGAAGAATGTTCAGGATGCGGTGACTGCGAGCTTGCAAGATTTGGCGGCATTTGCCCGGTAACCAGATGTGCCAAAAAGCTTTTAAACGGTCCCTGTGGTGGATCGAAAGACGGTAAGTGCGAAATAAGTCCGGAAACTGACTGTGCATGGCACCTTATTATTGACAGGCTTACGGCACTGGACCAGATGAACAATCTAAAAGCATATATCCCTCCAAAAAATTGGAGCACCAGCCTATCCGGGGGACCCCGAAAGCTGATCAGGGAGGACCATATAATATGAAAACAGGACCTTTTAGCAATCTTCAAAAAATATTATCCCAGGGGAAATTCGCCGTCACAGGTGAATGCGGCCCTCCAAGAGGGGCAAACCAGGATATAATAACAAAAAAAATCGATCTCTTAAGAGATCATGTTGATGCTGTAAATGTAACTGACAGCCAGACTGCCATTGTAAGGATGTCAAGTATTGCTGCATCGGCACACCTTGTCAATGCAGGACTAGAGCCTGTTATGCAGATGGTTGTACGGGACCGCAACAGGATAGCCATGCAGTCGGATATCATGGGAGCATATTCCCTGGGTATAAGAAATATTTTATGCCTTTCGGGAGACCACCAGAAATTTGGAAGTCAGCCCGATGCACGAAATGTCTTTGACATTGACTCAGTGAACCTGATCAGGGTCATCAGGGACATGCGTGACCACGGAAAAGATATGAGCGGCTATGACCTCGATATTGCTCCTGCAATGTTTATAGGGGCAGCTGCCAATCCCTTTGCCGATCCTTTTGAATACCGGGTACTGCGGCTTGCCAAAAAAATTGACGCTGGTGCTGATTTTATACAAACCCAGTCCATCTATAATATGGCCAGGTTCAAAGAATGGATGAAGAGAGCATCAGATCAGGGACTTACAAAAAAAGTATTCATCCTTGGAGGTGTAACACCTCTAAGATCGGCTGGTATGGCAAGATATATGAATGATGAAGTTGCAGGAATGGATATACCTGATGAGGTCATAAAAAGAATGGACAATACAGCTAGAGACAAACAGGCGGACGAAGGACTTAAGATCTGCATAGAGACCATCAAACAGCTTCGTGAAATTGATGGGGTCAGTGGTGTTCATATCATGGCCATTGAATGGGAAGAAGCCATTGCGGGGATCGTTAAAGAAGCAGGCCTAGAGAAATAAGAATAAGAGTAAAGAGAATAAAATATGCCGGCAAAATACCATATAGAAACAAAAAGCACTCCTCCAAGATTTTACCCTGTGGGCATGTATTCTGCGGTGGAGTTCAGGGAGAATTGTGCAGGAAGCTGCAAAGAGTGTGTAAAGAAAAATTGTGTATATGACATATTCAAGGATAATTATCTTCACATGAGTAATATGAAAGATCCCGAATACCTTTATACATGCAATAGTTGTTTTAGATGTGTCCAGGAATGCACCAAGGGAATCTTTTCAAGGGCAATAAATCCGGAATACAGGGAGATGGGCGATGATTACTGGACCTCCGGTATAATAAGCTATACATGGTACCAGGCACATACAGGAAACATACCTGTATCAGGATCTGGTTACAGGGGGCCGTTTGTTGGAAAAGGTTTTGATTCAATGTGGACGGACATGTCCGAGATCGTGAGACCTACAAGAGACGGTATCCACGGCAGGGAATATATCAATACATGCATAGAGCTTTCAAGAAGACCTGATCAACTTGCTTTTAATGATGACGGTTCACTTGCAGTTGAGGCTCTACCCATACTTGAAATACCTTTACCGATCATGTTCATGCAGCCTGATTTTGGGATCTTAAGCCAGAATGTTTTTACTGCCATATTAAAGGCAGCTAAAAAAATCGGTACAATGATGTTTGTCGACCCGAAAATAATCGATAATCGTTCACAGCAATATGCAAAAACCATTATTCCGCTTCTCACAAAGCATGATTACAGCAATTATTCTTCCCTCATTTCCAAAGCCCGGATGGTTGAGATCGCATATGAGCCCGGGGTAGAGGATATCCTTCCAAAATTAAAAAATATTAAAAGTGATATTTTTATTTCTATAGGGCTGCCTTTGAATGCGGGTCTTGATTATCCTGAAATAGCTGTGGAGCTTTCCAGGTCCCGTTATATTGACACCATACATGTTTATGCAAACAGCAAAGGAAGGGAATCCGGGTCAAAAAATCCCCGTTTTATCAAAGATATTTTAAGGGATATTCATCTTTCGCTGGTCAGGGCTTCGGCAAGACAGTTGGTAAATATTCTGGCAAGCGGCGGCATTGCGATGGCGGAACATGTTAACAAAGCAATAATATGCGGTGCAGATGGAGTCACCATTGACCTTCCCCTTTTAATAGCGATGGAGTGCCGGCTTTGTGACAGGTGTAGAAATGGTCTCACCTGTCCGGTAAGATTTGAAGAAATTGATGATGAGTATGGAAAAGACAGGATAGTAAATCTTATGGGTGCCTGGCACAATCAGATGCTGGAAATGCTTGGAGCCATGGGTCTGAGGGAAGCAAGAAGGCTCCGGGGCGAAGTTGGCAGGTCCATGTGGTTTGAGGACCTGGAAAAAGAAAATTTTAGCCCGATATTCGGAGAACGAAAAGAATCTTTAGATATAGGATGATCTATGAACAATAAAAAAAATGCACTTCCGGAAGTAGTTGAGACCCCTTCAAGATTCCGCAATACGATCGGTAAATATATAATCAAAAGAAATTCAAAATGCAAAGCCTGCGGCACATGTGCAAATATCTGTCCATATGGAGTCCATATAAAACCTGATAACTATTCTTTACCATTCAGGCCGATCGAGCATAAATGCATAGGATCTGCATGCAGTAAAACTGGTCACTTCTGCATAGAAAGATGTCCTGAAAATGCTCTTACTCTAAAAGAAAATCCTTTGATTGAGACTATTGGAGATTACCGCTGGACACCTGAAATGCTTTTAGGCCATTTTGCGATGGCGGAAACAGGTGATAAACCCCATGTTGATCTTGAATATAATCTTGGAAATTCAGGCGGTGGTTTTGATAAGATACGCTTTATTCATCCTGATCCTGATAAAGTATCGGATATCAGTGATGAAGATATTGATACAAGTATTGAGCTTAATAAGACGGGAGACAGTCGACCCAAAAAAACAATATCAATACCATGCTACGGTGGCGGCATGTCATACGGGTCAACGGCCCTCTCTGTAATAATCGGCAGGGCAAGGGCCGCTAAAAAACTTAATTCCCTGACATGCACAGGTGAAGGAGGATACCCTCCTGAATTCCTTCCATATAAAGATCATGTTATAACCCAGGTTGCTACAGGACTTTTCGGTGTAAGGGAGGAAACAATACAGCACTGCCCCATTATGGAATTCAAATATGCCCAGGGGGCAAAACCGGGGCTTGGTGGCCATCTTCTCGGTGAAAAAGTTACCGAAGCTGTAGCTGCCATGCGTGAAACAGTTGTGGGAAGTTCTCTTTTTTCACCTTTTCCATTTCATAGTGTTTATTCAGTGGAGGATCACAAAAAGCATGTGGACTGGATGAAGGAGATAAATAATGATGTCCTTTGTTCAATAAAGGTCTCAACCCCCACTGATGTTGATATGGTCGCTGTTGGCGCATATTATGCAGGTGTTCATATCATTCATATTGATGGAAGCTATGGCGGTACAGGTGCAGCTCCTGATATTGCTAAGAAAAATATTGCAATGCCCATTGAATATGCAATACCAAAGGTCCATAGTTTTCTCAAAGCAGAAGGAGTAAGGAACAAAGTATGCCTGATAGCAAGCGGGGGTATAAGAAACGGCATGGATGTAGCAAAATCAATTGCGCTGGGTGCTGACGGTTGTGTTATAGGGACAGCAGATCTTGTGGCCGTTGAATGTGTCAGGTGCGGCAATTGCGAAAGCGGCAGGGGCTGTGCAAGGGGCATTGCTACAACTGACCCGGAACTTGGCTGTATGATATCTGAAGAATATGTTGAACAAAGGCTGATCAATATGTACATGGCCTGGCGGAAGCAGTGGTGCGATATACTCAGGAGCTTTGGTATGAGTAGTATCAGAGAGCTTACGGGTCGTTCTGACCTCCTTATACATCTTGACTACCTTGATAAGGAACAAAGGGATAACTATCAGCCGGCACCTGAATTTAAAATGGTTCTATAGATCAAAAACTAAAAAATAAATCATACTGATGAAATAAAAGGGCTTAAAGCAGAAATGAATTTAAAGAACAATAAGATCATAGATAATATCCTATCATCAAGGGGAAAGCTTCCCCGCATAGAAACACCTTTGAATAAATGTGATGAAGAAGGAGGCTGTGGAGTCACTGGCTTCATATCCTCAATTCCTATCAAGGGGCGCCATATATATGAACCTTCTGTCCAGATGCACAACCGGGGCAATGGCAAGGGAGGAGGAATCGCTGCTGTCGGACTATCACCCCAGGATATCGGGGTTCCAAAAGAAATACTTGAGGACCATTATCTTTTGCAGGTGTCATATCTTGATAATGGATCTATTAAAAAGGTCGAGTCAACAAATATAACTAATATCTTTGATATTTATAAGGCCCAAAAAATACCGACAATTGAAAACTACCGGGATATTGGACTTGAGGTGCGGCCTCCGGAAGTATGGCAATACTTTGTAAGGGTAAAACCTGAAATACTCAAACATTTTATTGAAGAAAATGATTTACAGTCATTGGAACTTCGCAAAGCAGAAGATGAGTTTGTCTTTCAAAACTCAATAGACCTAAACCACAACTATTACGCTTCCCTTGGTGAAAAACAGGCCTTTGTCATGTCCCACGGCAGGAATGTAATGATCCTTAAAATAGTTGGATATGCAGAACAGGTTACAGAGTATTACTGTCTTGAAGATTTCAGGGCTCACGGCTGGATAGCCCACCAGCGTTATCCTACCAGGGGAAAACTATGGCATCCCGGGGGAGCTCATCCTTTTTCAGGAATGCATGAAGCCCTGGTACACAATGGTGACTTTGCAAACTACCATTCAGTATCCGAATACCTGAATCAATATAATATATTTCCTCAATTTCTTACTGATACAGAGACTTCTGTTCTTCTCCTTGATCTATTAAACAGGGTTTTTAACTATCCCCTGGAATATATAATCGAGGCCCTTGCCCCTACTTCAGAATATGATTTTGACTGTCTCCCTGTGGAAAAGCAGCATATATACAGGTACATCCAGTCGCAACATATGGCCGGGTCTCCCGATGGTCCCTGGTTTTTTATTATAGCCAGGAATGATCCTTTCAAAGGCTTGCTGCAGCTGATCGGTATTACAGATACTGCAATGTTGAGGCCACAGGTTTTTGCTCTCCAGGAAAGGGGTGAAGTCCAGATTGGCCTTATATGTTCCGAAAAGCAGGCGATAGATGCGACCCTGCAGAGTATATCAGAAGAAGACCCCAGGTTCTGCCCGATTGCTGATAAATATTGGAATGCCAGGGGCGGAAGCTCAACTGATGGAGGGGCTTTTACTTTTACCATAAAAAACTCAGGTAAAGGAGACGGTTCCAGGGTACTTATTACAGAAAATAAATTTGGGAGAAACAGTAAATACACCTGAAGGCCAACTGCATTTTGATATTACATCTGATTTTTCAAAATCCCCTGAGCCCGCTGGATTATCTGAAGATATAAAAATACTCTTCGGATCAAAAAACATACAAAAATTAAAACAATTCTGTATGTCCCGGATAAGGGGCTATGATTTTGATTCTGTGAACCATTTATGTGACGTGATCGTATTACATGCAAAAGAAAGTGATAATAAAAAAGCAATAGCAATCGATGTGCTGACATATTTAAATGACAGGATCTTTTCTACCGGAGATAAAAAAAGAAGCTCTCTATTGCAAATAATCAGGGATAGCCTTAAAAGCATATTTAAATCAACTCCCGGAATAGGTGATGATGACGGCAGTATTTATGCTTATATCGATTTTCAAACAAGAGATTACCTGAGACCTCCCATGAAAGGAGAAAAGATACTTATTATTGATGCAAAAGATTTTCAACCTGAAGGCATAGACTGTGATTCCCGTATGACAAATAAAGCATACAGGCTTGGATGGAAACAATTTATCTTCTTTGGATATAAGGGCCAGAGATTCACCGGGTGCGGCTTTGGGAAAGGTACAGACAATGTCAGGCTTGATATCTATGGCAGTTCCGGTGACTATCTGGCTTCAGGTATTGATGGCATGGAAGTATATGTTCACGGAAATGCCCAGGACCAGCTCGGACAGATCCTGAAAAGCGGCAAACTTGTTGTCTTTGGTGATGTGGGCCAGACTTTTATGTATGGGGCCAAGGGTGGAGATGTGTATGTCATGGGTAATGCAGCAGGACGCCCGCTTATCAATGCTACAGGTCGGCCAAGAGTTATTATTAATGGAACATGTCTTGATTATCTTGCAGAATCTTTTATGGCAGGGGACCCGTTAAATGGTGGAGGATTTGTTATATTAAACGGAATTGAGTTTGACGACAATGGTAAAGTGGTCGATCTTGAAATGCCATATCCGGGATCATGTCTTTTTTCCCTTGCTTCAGGAGGAGCTATTTATATGCGGGATCCTGAATGCAAGGTTGTGGATGAGCACCTGAACGGCGGTAGGTTCGCACAACTATCAAGTGATGATTGGGAACTTATCCTGCCCTATCTTGAGGAAAATGAAAAATTATTTGGAATATCAATTGACGATAACCTTTTGACAGTAAACGGCCAAAAACTGCCTTTCAATAAAGTATACAGAAAGATCCAGGCTATAGAGACTTCTGCTCTCGGTATTAGCGAAGATTAAAGGATCATTATCTTGAGATGGTTTTTACCCAAAAACTGTGTTGATCCCGGGATGACCAGGGAATATCAAGATCTCATATCGTAGTTATCTTATTCTTTCCAAATTTCTTGCTCTGTAGTAATGCCTGGTCAGAATTATATATAATATTTTCCAGGCTATTATCATTGCTTAAGCCGGATATTCCAATGCTAGCAGTATATTTAAAATTACTATTTTGAATTTTTTTCTGTATTTTATCAGCTATTTTCGTTGCTTCAGAAATTTCAGTCTCTATAGGACAAATAATAAATTCATCTCCACCGATCCTACCCTTTATATCAACATCTCTTACAGAATTTTTTATAACTACGGCCATATTTTTTAAAACTTTATCCCCGAAAGGGTGCCCATGCTGGTCATTGATCTCTTTAAAATTATCGATATCGATTGTAATGACTGAGAAATCTTTATTGAATCTTTTGGCAATCCTGTATTGTGTTTCCATTTTTTTAAATAAATAATACCGGTTGGACAAGCCAGTCAACTGATCGGTTGAAGCGACAATTTCAAGATTTTTATTAGAAGAATCTATCTCCTTGAAAAAGAGTTCCAGTGGTTCCTTCAGATTTATCTCGATAAACAATTTATAAAAATAGAAAAAAGATACTACTTTTAATAAATGTCCCAGCATATTGTAAAACCCATAAACGTCTGTATAAAAAGTAAAAGACAACTCACTTGCTATAAAAGAGATGATAGAGACCAATAGAAAATAGTAAAGTCTCCGTTTAAATAACCTTCTTTTTATCGTATAGACAATAATCGAACCAATGAGAACAGCAATAATTATATACTCACTTATTATTTTAAACCTTGTTAAACCGTCCCCCTCTACATAGCTGCTGGGAAAGACTTTGAAGTAAAAAGCTATCAGTATAAGACCGGTAAAGATCAAAGTGAATAAAACTACTATTATGCTCGTAAATCTCCGGGTAACTTTTTTTGAGATCAAAAAAGCGGCAATAAATAAACATATTGCCTGCAGATATCTTGATGAGATCCAGAGTTGAGTAGGAAGATCTGAATCAAACCCGGTAAATATATTTACTCCCTTATATGCCAATGTATGCAGGAAATCAATCGTGGAAACAGTTAGGAAAGTTGCTCCTAAAAATAGGAGGAAACCACTTTTGGTTAAATATAATGTATTTATTATTATGATGAAAATAGATACTCCGATTATTATTGATAAAAACTCAATAACAAAATGGAATAACGGGTAATTGAACTTGGATAAAAAAAACAGGCCTACCAGGATCCCTATGCCTATTACAGAAAAACCAATTGTTTTAATAGTATTTTTTGACATATTAAATAATTTAAAACTAAATTATCTTTTAAAAAAATAATATATTATTAGTTCCAGTGTTTTTATATACTAAAATACGTCTTTTTATTTGTCAATCTCTGTATTCACCTTAGTTTCCTCCTGATGCTGAGAAAACAATTATGGTAGAAAGTTTGGAGATAATCGATGTGTAAGAATTTTACCCGGACCACTCAGGACCAGAAAGGATGATTCATTATTTTCCTATCCTATATCTTCATCCCTTTTATATTGTTCTCACTGACCAAAAACCTTGAACCGAAATCAATATCCAGCTTATCGAGATAGCTGATATTTGTAGCAGTGACAAAAGTCTGGAAACTTTCATTTATTACTTTCACCAATTTTTTCCTTCTCTCGATATCAAGTTCGGAAAGGACATCATCAAGCAGGAGGACCGGGTCCGTGTTCAATCTTTTTTTTAATATATAAAGCTCACATAATTTCAAGCTGATAGATGCTATTCTCTGCTGTCCCTGGGAACCAAAGGACCTTATATCTTTCCCATTAAAAGATATTACAAGATCATCCCTGTGCGGCCCTATAGTTGTATTCTTAAAAGTAAGATCCCTGTCAAAGTTATCATGCAGTTTTTTTAAAAATATTTCCCGGAGGCTGTCCAGGTCAGGTGCTGCCTGTTTTTCTTTACTGTTTCTGTCTCGTCCCCGTTCTGGATCATTATTCCTACCCTGACCTTCGATCCTGTCCCAGCTGAAAAGATAATCAATGCCAGCACTTGTTCCCTTGAAAAAATCCCCGGCATATTCACTGAATTTATCCTTTATGATATTAAGAAGCTCCAGTCTCTTTTCCATTATCCGGATCCCGTATTTAATTAAATTTTCATTCCATGCATCAATGGTATCCAGGTGACTGCTCAATGGTTTTCCCTTTATACTTTTTAGCAGGCTATTGCGCTGCAGGAGTATCTTCTGGTATTGAAGTCTAAGACTGTAAAAATCCCCATAGATCTTCTCCAGTATAGAATCCAGAAAATTTCTTCTCTCACCAGGTCCGGATTTTATTATTTTTAAATCATCCGGTGAGAAAAGAACAGATGGAAGAATAGAGATGAAGTCTGACTTCTTCTTCTGGTAGACCCCATTTACCCGGATCTTTATATTATTTTTTTTCCGGATCTCAATTTCTATGGTATTTGTTTTGTTTTTCTTCTTCCGATCCCAGCCTTGCCCTTATAAGTGAAAAATCGGCTCCCCATTTTATCAGCTCATCCTGTATATGGGTACGGTGTGAATGCCCTGTAGATAAATAGTGTATTGATTCTAAAAGATTGGTCTTTCCATTGCCATTATTCCCTACAAGCAGGATCGAGCTCTTATCAAATTCCAATTTGACATGTTCATAATTTCTGTAGTTTTTCAGTTCAAGATTTCTTAAATACATTAATGCTAATACTGTTTTTGTTAAATAAAATGATAAATATATTGTCTTCCCTTAAATGATCATCAGGAGGTTCCCTGATTCCCATATTATAGATCAAGCAGTGCATTATTCCTGACAAGGGTAAGATACAATCCCTAATATATCAGTACTTTGACTCCAAGCGGAAGTGTCTCATAAAGCCATTTCGCCTCATCTATCCTGAGCCTTATGCAGCCATGGCTTGCGGGCTGTCCAAGTTTTTCAAATTCCTCTACTATCATCTCACCGTTTTCATCAAATGGAACACTGTGGATAAGATAGTTCCCAAAAAACCTTACCCAATAATATGCTCCCACATTATAACGGTCAATCCAAGAATATTCTATTTTCTCGATAGTAGTAAACTCACCAAGAGGCGTATCGTCCCCTGAGTCCCTCCGGAGCATATAAACTCTTTTAGTACCTCATCAGAGTAAAAGACAATCAATCTCTGTCGCGGCAAGTCTACTTCTATCCTGAAATCTGCACTATTGCTGTAATCGATATTCTCAATGATCGAAATATCTTCTTCTTGCCAGGTGCTACTTTCTTCAGAAACTTCCCGTAATGAATCATCCTTCCCGGACACATCAGCATCTTCAGGGTTCATTATCAGCTTCTTCGCTTTTTAAAACTTCAGCTGGTGACTCCTGGGGTTTATCATTTATTTCAGCTGTAGCTTCAGTAATATTTTTGTTTTCTTCTTTTGAGACTGCTGCAGGGAAGTCTTTTCTTTCTTGAAATAATGACTGGTCTTTTTCCATATTGAGACTTAAGGCTACCACTGTATTATTGCTGTCTGGAGTCATTTCTTCATCACCGATGATCTCTGTAGTGTCTTCCTGTTCATACCCGGGGTATTTTCCATCCTGTACATCATCACCTATCTTTATGATCTTATCACCAAGGACTATAACTACAACTATGGCGATCCCGATAATGATTATATCTATGATTTTTTTAAATTTGTTCATTTATATCTTTAAAAAACGTTAAAGATCTTGTTTTGTATATTATAGAATAGAATAATATATTATCCCCTGTTTTTTTTCTATACTATATCGGAATCAAATTAATATATAGATTTACAGGAATTTGATGGTTTACAATTATTTTTCCCATTAGAGCATATAAGCTAAGCCAGATGATCCAGGTAATTATCAATGTCTATTTTCTTTGTCTTATTCAGCAGTGTGCTTATCCATTATTTCATTTGCAGCATCAACATCAGTTAAAAGCACATTGATCAGGTTCCCTTTCAATGCTGCATGAAGTATTTTAGCTTTCCTTTGCGTTATAGCAATACCGACGACATAATTAGTAGATTTCATGAGTTCAATGGGAAATATATTAATTATTCTCTCACTGATCTCATTTGGTACAAATTTACCATCTTTATCAATAAATAAATAATTTATATCTCCGATAACTCCGAGATTTGACAGATAATCCAGTTCTTCAAGGCTTAATTGGCCGGTTCTATATAAACTGCTTTCAGTACTAATATCACCCATACAAATAATCGATACATTTACTTTTTTAGAAAGCTTAAATATTCCTTTTGCCGTACTGTCTCTTTCGATTGATTCTTTTATTTCTTTTGTATCAACCAAACTTGGTATATTAACAATATAAGACGTACCATTAAATTTTTTAGCTATTATTTGTGCAATATTATTTGAATGCTTATCATCGAATATCCTGCCATAACCTCCGATCAACGGTATGACTTTAATATCTTTTTCTATATTGATCTCCATAAGATCAGCTATTTTTTCCAGGGTTGTACCCCATCCAACCCCAAGGAAGGTCTTATCTTTTACTATTTTTTCAAGCAGTTCAACCAGCCTGTACTGTAAATGCTGCAGGGTCTCGGTGATATTGTTGGAAGAAGGAACTATTATGCATTCCTTTAAATCAAAGATTTTCTTCAACTCAAGTTCTAATTTATCATATTTATTTAAATTGTAATTTTCAGGGTATTTGATCTTAAATTCTATCAAGCCGTCCCTTTTGGCTTTTGACAGATACCTTGAGACAGCAACTCTTGATAGATTGAATCTTGAGGCGATCTCGACTTGCGTCATATCATCAATATAATAATTTTTGAGTATTTGAAATATTATTTTTTTTTGCTTCAAATCCACTTCCTGCCTCAAACAAAACTAGATAAATTTATCATTAATCCGCTATGACTTCAATAAATATCATACATTTTCTTGTTCTATGAACGGTTCAATCTCAGGGTACTTGCTCTAAACTGCAAAACTATTAATCGAATAATTTGATTGCTTTAATTTATTAATGATCCACTCCCGGGAATTCCTGATAGTATTAAAATTATCTTTTTTACTGTCGGCCCACATTTCAAGAAGCAATGGTCCGCGAAAATCAATATCACTCAAAGCATTAAATACTGAGACAAAATCGACAATACCCTCACTGAAAGGAACATTGCGGACAACTCCTGGCTTGGTGTCTTTGATGTGTACTGCAACAATATGGTTACCATAATCTTTTAACTGTTTTGTCACATCCTGGCCCATAGCAGTTAGATTACCTATATCAGGATAAATTTGCAGCCAGGGTGAATTGATATCATTAACATAATACATAATTTTATCAAGCGAATCTGCAAATTCACTATCAACATTTTCCATGGCGAGTATCACTCCATGTGAGGCTGCCACCTTCAAACATTTTTTTAGATTATTTCCAAAAGTCTCCCTGGACAGATCGGTGCTTTTTTCCCCGGCCATTACATCATAGCCGGCAATCTGGATAAGCCTGATACCTAATTGAGACGCAAAATGTATGGCATTTATAATTATTTCCATACCTTTTTTTTGAATATCTGTATGTGAACTGCCAATTGGAAAACGCCTGTTTGCACTTAAACACATAGATAATAATGGAACTCCGGTTTTTTCACTCATCTCTCTAAGATCTTTCTTTTTATTGCTGTCCCATTCGAGACGTTCAATTCGCTTATCAGTCTCGTCAATAGAAAATTCCATAAAGCTATAGCCGGCATCCCGTGCAGAAAGTAACTTTTCTTCCCAGTCAAAACTTTCCGGAAGCGCCTTTTCGTATAATCCTAAAGGAATTTTTTCATTACCAGGTTCTGACATCAGTCCTCATAACTTTTTAAAGATATAAAATTTCTTTTCTTCCAACAAAACAAATATTTATTAAAAACTAAATTTTCTAACCCTGCCCATAATGCCCGGGTTTGAATTTATCAACAGCTACTGCTACCTGTTCCTCATCTAGTATTATTGGGTTACCAATAGCTCTGGCCATTATATATGTTTTGGCCACATCTTCCAGATATACAGCTGAATATAGAGCTTCTTTTAGTGTCCCTCCTACTGTTATCACCCCATGATTTTTTAATATTACTGCCCTTTTATTATTTATATATTTAACAGTATTGATGCCCATTTCCAGATCGGCCGCCGAGCTGTAAGGCGCCACATTTACGGGCCCCAGACATGCATTGGGAAGAGTAGTTACAGCCGCTGGAAGTACATCTTCGACAAGCCCTACCGCTGTAGCATAGACCTGATGAGTATGTATGACTGCATTTACTTCAGGCATCTTTTTTAAAATGTATAGGATAGCCTCTGTGTCTACAGAGATCTTTCTATTCCCTTCCAGAATATTTCCATCTTGATCAATAATAACAATATCTTCCGGAACCATTGTCTCGTAAGGCATGCCAGAAGGGGTGACCATAACATGACCTTTATCATTCCTCAATGTAACATTTCCTCCGGATAGGGCGATAAGTCTATATTCCTTTAACTGCAAGGCTGTTTTTAATATTTCCTTCTTCATATTTTCATACATCTTTTTTGCTCCTACATTTACTCAAAATAAATTAATATTTTCCGAACTTCTTTAAAGTATCAATCATCGCAAGATAATTTTGCGGTTTCACCGCAGAATGAATACTATTGCTGGAAGATAATATATACCCCCCACCTGGCATTGCTATATCTAGACAACTTTTTGTTTCTTCAATGGTCTCACTTTCAGTTTTAAAGGATAGAGTTTGAGAGCAATCAACATTGCCCTTTAAGCAGACTTTATCTCCATAATCATCTTTCATCTGCTTTAGGTCCATCCCGGCAATTGGGTCTATAGGGTCAATGCAATCAAAACCGGAATCTATGATCATATCCAGGATAGGCATAATATTTCCATCGGTATGCTTTATAACCAAAAGGCCAAGTTCCTTATAGCCGGTGGTCACCCGTTTTAATTCAGGATAGAATACCTCCCTGAATTTTTGGGGAGATACCATAGGTCCTGAATTGTATGCAAAGTCATCCCCCGTATAAACTATCTTTATCCCTCTTTTTACTGCTTCCTCTGCCATTTTAAGGTTGACATCAACACTCATCCTGATCAATGGTTTGATGGTTTCAGGTTCTTCAAATACTTTTATCAAGAAAGTCTCAAAAGGCATAAGCCGGCTGGGAATTGAAAGGACATCATTAAGGTGTAGGATAAGGGCTTTCTTTCCTGCATGTTCCTTGATTGCCTTTTCGACAGAATCATACCTGCCGGGTTTCAGCGGATCAGGTGGTACATATTCCTCTGCGTCCTTAAGGTTCTTTATAGGCCCGTCTATAGGATAAGTGTGTGATTCCCCGGTATCCTTCTTGATCATACCCCATTCATCCTGTATCAGATCATCTTCGATCATCTTTTTATCAAAATTCAAGTCGACACAAATAGCATCTATATCCATCTCATAGCAGAATTTTTCATAGTCTGATCCCGGGGAAAGTGCATCAATAACCTTATTATCTATATACCACTCAAAATGTGGTACCCTGTCAGGCTGCTGCCTGTTGAGCACTCTTTTAATTCTTTCTTCACCTGTAAGTTCTGACATACCTTCTTATAACTCTCCTCGTCATTGCCTGAATCTATCAAAAATATTATTATTTATATTCTTTAAATCCGGATACAGTCTTTTGTATACCTGAAAATAGTCATCATATAATCCTTTATTCTTTGGATCAGGCTCACATATATGATCTAAACGGTAGGTCTCGTCAAATGCCTCTTTTTCATCTTTATAAACACCTGTTCCAATTCCTGATACAATTGCTGCGCCCAGGGGTGTTGCCTCATCCACGGCAGGGATCTCTATCAGCTTACCAGTGATATCTGCCTTGTTTTGATTCCAGAACTCACTTTTTGAAGGGCCGCCTGTTGCGACTATTTTTTCAGCAGATGAACCTGCTGCATTTTCAAAAGCGCCGATCATATCCCGGGATTGATAATTCAGGGCTTCTATGACAGAACGGATAATGCTTTCTTTGTCACTATCATTTGTAAGCCCAATAAATGCACCTGAAGCTTTCCTGTCCACATAAGGTGATCCAGCACCGGAAAAATACGGGGCGAAAAACAATCCATTAGAACCTACGGGAGCAGCAGCAGCTTTTTTCTCAAGTATATCCCAGTGCGAAACATTATTTTTCTCAGCTTCAATGTTCTCTTCAAAACATAATGTTTTGTCAACCCACTCATACATAAGACCCGAGACAGAATATGCCACAATATTATACATATCCCTGGCAATATGGCTTTCGACATTGATCCCATTTTCAAACACTTCTTTTTCCAGCATAGGGTTTTTTTGAAGATTGAAGGATCATTTCCCATGTTCCGTTTACGCTCATAACAGTTTCGGGGATAAAAGCCCCTACAGCCAGGGCTGCGCAATGGTAATCATGCCCTCCCAATACTACTTTTACAGTCACTGGAAGACCGGTCTCATTACTTACTTCAGAAGAAATATTTCCAAGTATGGTACCGGCAGGCTGCGGTTCAGGAAGAAGGGAAATATCAAGGTTTGCTTTTTTCAATAATTCTCCTGACCATTTCCTGCTTTTCTGGTCAAATAAAGAAGTGCATGAAGCCATGGAAAAATCTGTAGCTATTTCACCGCATAGAAGGTAATTAATATAATCTTCTATAAGCAGCCATTTAAAGGTCCTGTCAAGGATCTCCGGATGATTTTCTCTTATCCATAAAATGCGGTATACGGTATCTATCGGCATTACCTGTTTTCCGGTTTTTGAAAAAATAATATCCGGACCTACTTCACTACTCCACCTGCTGCACACCTCTTCGGTCCTTGGACAATGCCATGAAATAAATGGATACAGCCATTTGCCGTTTTTATCTATAGGAACACCATCCATTCCAAATCCTGTCACTGCAACTGAGCTGATTTCATCTTTTGCATCAATATCATTCAATGCTTCTTTAATTGAATCTTTTACTGCTTTCCAGATTGCATCAGGCTCCCATATACACCAGGATGGATGGTCCTTATATGGATGTGAAAGCTCTGTGGGCCTGCTTCCTCCCGAGACCAACTTACCTTTTAAGTCATAAACATTTGCTTTTATACTTGTAGAACCTATGTCTATACCTAACAATAAGGCCATACTTGAACTCCTTTAATTTTTATCTCCTTTGATCAAGATAGAACAATAATACTATTTCCCGACTCAGTAGGATCTATGAAGAAATGTCCCCTAAGCTAGAAAGAGCTATACACAAATTTATACCAACTTTTACAACAATAGATCGGAAAACAATATTTCCAAAATACTGCAATATAGTCTAAAAAATTATCGTGTCTTCTGCTTTAAGGCAATATTTAACCACAGCATTATTCTTTTTTATGTATGCCCAGAATCAATCTTCAAGGCTATTTTTATATGTCACCCATGATTATAATCATTACAATTCAATTACTATCTTGGTTACTTCCTTTTTATTTTCAGTATTTAGTTTTAATGCTTCCCCAAGTTTTTCTAATGGGAACTTATGAGATACTATTTTTTCCAGGGGTACAATACCTGCTCCAAGAGCTTTTAGTGCTATTGGATACTGGTATCTGTAACGGAAATTTGACTTAAAGGTACCTTCTACAAAGATCAAGGCATTCAGATCCACAGGGATATCAGCCTGTCCAAACAGTCCAATAAGAGTTAAAGTTCCTCCTTTTTTCAATAGCGCAACACCCTGGTTTACAGCTTCTGGCATTCCGGTACATTCATAGGCCATGTTAACACCACTGCCACCAGTCAATTCCATGACTTTTTCTGTGACATTTTCTTTTGATGCATCAAAAACTTCCTTTGCGCCGAGTTCTCTTGCCTTGTCCATTCGCACTTTTTCAAGATCTGACATATAGACATCTGTGACTCCTCTAGCTCTTAATGCCAGCAATGTACATAGACCGATACAACCTGATCCGACTATTGCAGCATTGTCACCTATTTCAGCCCCTGAATTTTTAACAGCATTGAAACCTACTGACAGGGGTTCTACCAGTGCACCTTCTAAGGTCCCGACTCCTTCGGGAAGCTTAAATACCCTGTTAGCTGGCCATGCTACATACTCCTGGAAAGCACCTTTAGCCTGTCCGGGTATAGACATAAATGACATTTCAGCGCAGAGGTTATATTGGCCTGTAGTACAATATTCACAAGAACCACAAGCTATTCCAGGTTCAATACTTACAGCATCTCCTTCTTTTAGGCCCTTAACATCTTTACCAAAACCAGCAACAATTCCTGCAGGTTCATGGCCTATAACTGCGGGAAACTCCAGCTTCCATGCGCCTATGGCGCCATTCTCGAAGAACTCAAGGTCTGCTCCGCATATTCCGACATGCTTTATATTTACAAGAACTTCATCATCTTTTGGCTCAGGCATCGGGACTTCACCCATCTCGATTTTTTTAGGACCCATCATCAGTGCTGCTCTAATCATTTTACTCATAATATTCCTGTTCCTTTCTTATATTCTTAAAACCAGTTTTTTCAATTAGAAAATTCAATTGATTATTCTTCGACTTCTTCTGCAAGCTCGATAAGTAGTCCTTCATAATCTATAAAAGCCAGTCTTCTTGTTGGAATTGGTAGGAAAGGCTCTACTAGAACATTTTCACCTTTCAGAGCTTCGTCAAGGTTTTCTACAATGTAAGAAACATGCTGTCTTTCAAGAACTACAGGCGGGTATGGGCATCCATCTTCTGGTCTCAGGAATTCAATCTTAAATTTGGTATTCACAGGATCAGTGACAAAGCATTTACCATCTTCAAGATAGGATTCGCCCTCTTGTGATTTTTTTGTAGGTACGCCGATGTGGTCAAATGTTAATTTCGTATCTTTATTCATTGTTCATTTCCTCCTATTTTTTAGCCCGGAAGAAAATATCTTCTGAGCCATTACTAAATAATTACTTTTTGAAAGTGTTGTTTAAGATTCTGCTAAAATTACCTGAAGACCTGTTTAATTTAATAACTTTCAAATCTGTATTATCAATTAAATAGATCTCATTTTTTTTCATTTAATACCCCCTTTAAAATATTTATTTATATTTATATTGATATATCACCTCCCTGCAAAAATTGTTTATATAATCTATATTCTGTATCCTTCCTTAACCATATCCACATTCACATTTTTACATTCATTGACAAGAAACATTTTTCCCAGGGTAAGCACCATGACTTTGTCAGCGATCTCCAGTGCTTTTGAACAATTTTGTTCAGACAATATTACGCTGACGTCTTTTTTTTCGTGGATCTCTTTTACTTTCTTAAAAAAACTGTCCACATACTTGGGAGCCAGCCCCGAAGTAGGCTCATCAAGCAATATCAGCTCAGGGTCCTGCATCAATGCCCTTGCTACTGCAACCATTTGAGCTTCACCACCACTAAGACTGCCGGCTTTTTGGTTTATTCTTTCATAAATATCGGGAAAGACATCAAAAACTTCTTCCATTCTTTCCTTTTTTGACCTCTTGCTGAGTATGCCGCCGATAGAAAGGTTCTCCCGTACTGTCAATTTAGGAAATATCTGGTCTTCCTGGGGAACAAAAGCCAGACCTCTTTCAGAAGCCTGAAAGGGCGTGAAATTGGAAATATTCTCATCTTTGAAGTAGATTTCACCAGTTTTTAGAGGTAATACCTTGGCAATTGTTTTCATCAGAGTACTTTTCCCTGCACCATTGGCGCCCAGTATTGCATATATCTCATGCTTGACCTCCAGATCAAGACCTTTTATTATGGTCACATCACCATATCCGCTTCTGATATCTTTGAGTTTAAGCATTGCCTTCCCCCATATATTTTTTAACGACTGTTTTATTTTTCCTTACTTCATCAGGAGGACCCTGTATGAGTATCTCCCCCTCTGCCATGAAATAGACATTCTCAGAAACTCCCCATATAAGGTCGAGGTCATGTTCTACAATAAGTATTGACATTCCTTCTTCCTTGATCTTTTTTCTCATTAGGGCGATGACCAGGTCTGTCTGGTCCTGCGGCAGCCCGGTAGTCGGTTCATCCATTAGAAGAAATTTGGGTTTCAACATAAGGCACCTTATGATATCCAGAAGCTTCTTTTCGCCTGCGGAAAGTGCATGTCCGTCAGGATCATCAAAATGGAAATAATCCAGGTATTCTTCTATTTCGGCTTCCGCAGCTTTCCTTAGTTTTCTTTCACTGAAAATTGCATAGAATCTTTCATGTCTGGGGGTTGCAAGTGAGAGAAGCATTGAGTCTCTTATACTTAGGTTCTGAAAATCCTGTATGATCTGGTTTGTCCTTACCATTCCAAGCCTTGCAATCTCATCAAAATTTTTCCTGGATATATCTATTTCATTGTCATTTGAATAATAAAGGATCTGACCCTGATCCATGTTTAATTTATGGCTGATGAGGTTTATCAGGGTAGTCTTGCCAGCTCCATTGGGCCCTATTAATCCCTCAATACCGTGAGTACCTAAAGTAAGGTCCTTTATATCAACTACTTTTCTTCCTCCAAAACTTTTTGTCACATTTTTTAAATGAAGTTTTTTATCCTCCAATTTCAACCCTCCTTTTTCTTAAGTTTGGCAGCGGGTTTACTAAACACCCTTCTTCTTCCCTCACCGAGGATTCCAGATGGCCTGAACATCAAGATCAGTACCAGGACAAGCCCATATATAAAATATTTGGCATTATAGAGTATACCTGCAAGATCTTCCGGAATCGGGACAACTGTCTCCAGGACTACATCAAACAATCCGATTGTAGCCAGTATTCCTACAAGTCCGCCCATTACTCTTTTTCTTGCTCCCAGGATAAGGGCTATCCACAGGGTAAAAGTCAGTTCCGGGCCCATATGTTTTGGGAATAAATATATGTATACAGGTGTAGACATTGCACCGAAAAATCCCGCAAGTGCTGATGTAAAAGTAAAAAATATTATTTTTTGCCTAAAAGTCGGCTTGCCCAGGCTCTGTGCCAGGGGTTCATTATCCTGAATGCTGTGAAGTAACCTGCCGAATGGGGATAACCCTACCTTGTAAGCATAAATAAGCAGAAGGATAAGAAAGAAAAGAAGTATTAAAAAATATACAAACTTAGTATATCCTCCGGCATCAAATGGGATCTCTACAGGACCCAATCCCTTTACACCATTAGTTAGCCATTTTTCAGATATTATTAAAGTCTCAATAATAACAAGGGCGGACAGGGTTGCAACCAGGATAGACTGGGGATCAAGATTGAGGATAATACGCCCTAAAGCCAGGCCGACAATCCCAGATAAAATAGTAGCCAGTATCACTGCCCAGACAAACGGGACACCTGCTTTTACAACAAGTATAGCAAATGCATACATCCCAAAGCCCCATAAACCTGAAAGCCCAAAATTTGTTATGCCTGTAATTCCAAATTGAAGGTGCAATATTGTTGCAAGGGCGATAAATGTCACTAAAAGCGAAAACATGTATATATAATAACCAGAAAGAAATCCTACCATTTTTCTACACCTCCACCTTCCTGAATTTTAATATCAAAATAAATACTACCAGCAATGCTACTACTCCGTAGGCGGGTTGCGTTACCAGTGTCACAGCTGTTGTTATTATGCCAATGCTTACACCGGCGATCAAAGCTCCCCTTACATTTCCCACTCTGCCGATAATAGCAATCAACAATATTAACAGTATCTCATGCCAGCCTATTCCAGAGTGGACCCAGGTAAACACACCTGTAAAAATACCGGCAAGGCCTCCGGCAACTCCGGAAAAGAACCAGATCATGACAGACACTTTTATGGGATTAATACCGCTTATCATGGCGAGCTCTTCATTATCTGCAAGGGCTCTCATAGTCTCACCATAATTAGTCCTGTAAATAAATAAATACAATCCAAGAGCTATAAGAAGGACCAGCCCAAGAGAGATAAGCTGGGTGCTGGTTAATCCTACACCAAAAAATGAAAGATAATAGGTTTTGCCGACCAGAAAATTACGCACTTGGGAGCCCCAGATCAAATTGATGGAATATCTTATGACAAATGACAGGCCGACAGAGAGTATGATCATCTCTACTTTGCCTACCCCTCTCTTCATTGCCGGCCTGAATACAAGAAGAAATGTGGCAACACTTAATACCCCTGTAAGCAGTGCAGCAGGAATTATGGAAACATAAAAATTCCAACCCAGAATTGTATTAAATGTCACTGCTAAAAATGCGCCCATGGTCAGGTTTTCACCATAAGCAATATTCATAAAGCCATTAAGGCAGAAAATCAAAGTAAAACCTACAGCTGCCACCATTAGGGGTGCTGACTCAAGTATTCCTATTACAAAGGTATTTTTCAAGAACATTGCAAACGACATCTGTTCTCCTTTCTCCGCATATATCGGTATTCATTCTTTTATTTCTGCCAGTCTCTTTTACTCTGAATTTTTGTTACGAGAATTACGAGATTTTTAAAAGTTCACTGATTTGTTTATTTTCAAGCAGCAGCCTTTTCCGGAAATTAGTTATTAATCCCCGGATCAGGCTGCTACTTGAACTGCTGTTTAAATCCTGTTGTTTAATATTTGATATCAGACAACTGAATCTAAAAAACTACTTCAAATTAACTTATGCAAAAATAAAAGGTTTTTGCTTATTATTGATTTACTGATAACTGAGAAGATATCTCAATTACCCTGGAACCAGCTATAACTTCGATTAATTCTACAGTACCCTCTGCATCTACAAATCTTGATGCACTATAGCTACCATCTACAACTCCTGTAGGTGTGTAGTCAAATGGTCCGGTTGGTCCGACATAGTTGATGTCTTCTCCAGCGTCTATAGCTGCAGCACCTTCCAGGTAATTATATACTTCTTTACCGCCGGGATTGGCAACAGAGAACATAGCATCTACCCAATCTGCTACATCCAGGGAACCGGCCTGCCTGATAGCAAGCATAGTTACGTTCAGGAGATCGTAATACTGCATTGCATATGAGTTTGAAGCTGGAAATGGAAAGTCAGCATAGTCAGCATAGCGAGCATATTGAGGATCGCTTTCCCATGCTTCTGAGTAGTAATCCCATGCAGGTCCATCCTGATATGAGAATCCTACAAAGCTTACTTCTACATGCTGGTTGATGGCATCCATTGTTGCTGCCTGAACAAATTCCGGGAAACCTATATCAGTAGGTCCAATAATGATAAGGGACATACCCAATTCTGCAGCAGTCTTAGTTATAAGTCCGGCATCTGGAGAACTACCAAACAGCAGTATAGCATCAGGATTTAGTGCCTGGATTGCTGTTACTTCTGCCCTGTATGTCTTTCCCTGTTCATAGTCTATTACATCCAGGACGTCCATTCCAGCGATCTCAGCTGCTTCAGCTGCTATTTCTTTCTGCTGCTGTGCACTGTCAAATTCAGCGCCCATTACCACACAGCTAGTTGCGCCTAAGTCCATGGCCCTGATTACAGCTACAACAGCCTGGTCTATATCCTGAGGACTTCCCCTGAACAGAGGTTCTTCTGCTGTACCACCATATATCGGAGATATGCTACCACCGTGCACTGAAGGCATAAGAGGCCTGTTGTTTGTTGCAACATAATCCAGCAGCCAGTCACGGTAGGTCAGGTATTCATAACCTACATTAAGTATTATATCGACCTTATTGACGTCGACATCTCTCTGGACCCACTGCTGTTCGCCAATAGTTCCTTCATCACTATGCAGGACTGTAACTGCTTGACCGAGAGGAGGGTCCTGGTTTACAATTCCAAGTGTGAAGTCTGTTATTGCAGCAAATGGCGGTCCAACAAAAGCAGCTTCCCCTGTCCAGAAGGTTCCGTGACCTATTTTAATAGGTGTTGTATCGGATCCTACTTCAACAGTCTCAGTCACAGTCACTGTCTCGATAACTGTTTCAGTAACTGTCTCTACAATTACTTCAGGATCAGCAGCCGTACATCCACTCAATGTAAATACTGCCGTTACTGTTACTATGGCTAGAACTATTGCCAGCCACATTCCTATCTTTTTCATCTTTTCCCTCCTAATTATCTGAAATACACTATCGACATTTTTAAAGAATTTATTGATCCCCCCTTTCTTTTTAATTGAAATATTGATAGTTTGAAACTTAAAATAGCAGTATGTTTGACCCTCCTTTTTGATTGAAATGATGATAATTCAAACTGTATAAGACTATAATTAACCCTCTTATTTAAATTACTAATGATTATTTTAAACAAATTAGAGTAGAAATAAAGTTGACCCTCTTTTTGATTAAAATAGTGATATTTCAACATTAAAAAAGAAGTATGTTTGACCCTCCCCTTCTTTATTTAAAATAATGATATCTTTAAACTTAAAAAATATGCTTAAATCTTGAGATTTAAAAATTTATGAAATTTTTTATAAGTGAACAAATGTAATCTATTTGTAATTTATTACATCCAATTATTAAATATATCACTCTATTTTGTCAAATACTTTTTAATTTTTGTAGCTTATACTATAAAAGTGAACACTATTAGGCTTTTAATCCTTCATAAAAGGCCAATATGTTTTTTGCAGGTGTATCTGGTGTAATAAGATGAGATGGAGCGAAGATCAAGCCGCCTTTTTTGCCCCAAAGGTCCCGGGCTTTTTTAATTTCTTCTTTAATCTCATATTGACTGCCATACACTAATAATTTTTGCGAATCCATTGCACCATGTATGCATACCTTGTTACCATATAGACTGTTTAAATTGGTCAGATCCATATCTCTTGCAGATGTCTGGGCAACATCAAACACATCTATCCCAGCATCTATCATATAAGGCAAAACTTCATTAACGCTGCCGCAACAGTGCCAGCCAAAATAAATATTATTTTTCTTAACTTGCTCAATTATTTCTGTGTAAAAAGGTAAAAAATATTTTTTAAAGATTTCTGGTTCAAACATCATTCCATCCTGGCCGGCAACATCATCCCATGTTCCATAATAATCCGCTTTACCTTTGCTGGCATCCAATTCCTTTTTACAAAACTCTATACAAAACTCACCAACAGATTTTATTATGAATTCAGCTAATACTTTATTAGAAGCTAGATCCATTAGAAATTGATTCATTCCGCGGAGGTAGCAACATATCATAAAAATACTGCTCAATGTTCCTATACAGATAAATTCATCTTCATCTTCTTCTATCTCTTCCAGGGTTAGCTCACAATATCTATTTTCTAATTTATTAAAATCAAATAAACCCAATTTTGAAATAAGAAAATCTTTTTCTATATCTCCTGCCTTTTCTGCATTAGCCAGGATAGGATCTACACCATACTCACAAAAATCATAGTCATAGTCTTTAATTTTTTTATTTATAGAATTTATTCCAATTGTATAAAATAGATCTCTATCCTTCGTATAGGGCAGCTTTGGTGGAGGGCCAATATATTTTGGAATAAAATTACCAAAAGCACTTATCTTCGAACCCGATGACCATATATCAGCACCGATCTTTTTTAAAAATTCTTTATAATTATTAACTAAAGAATTATTATAATCACTAAGTCCAAAATAATTATAAAGTTCAATATTTATAGGCTTTGTTCCCCTATAAGATGTAGGTATCCTATCAACACTTTTTAACTTTATCGCTGAAATTATTCTTTCTTTTTTTTTCAATCTAATACTACTAATCCCTTTATTCGTTAAAATATGATCGCTTTTTATGATATAAAATCACTTGTTAGAATATATTATTTATTAACTTGTATTAGATGTGCTTCTTATGATTAAATCTCAAAATACTTTATTATCTCCTTGACCACACTATCCTTATTCGGAATAATTGCTTTTTCTAAATTCGGTGTCATCGGAATCGAGCAATTTTTTGAACAGATCCTTTTGATCGGGTAGTCAAGATAATCAGAATACTCTTCATTGACCTGGTAGCTTATTTCTGCTGCAATACCGCTTCTCTCTATCCCTTCTTCCAGGATAAGCAGTTTATTTGTCTTTTCCAGGGACTTTCCGATTATTTGCGTATCAAGAGGAATGAGAGTCCTCAGATCGATTACTTCGATATCAATACCGTGGCTTTGCTCCAATTCCCCGGCAACTTCCTCTGCTACTTTTACCATATAGGAAACAGCAACAATGGTCAGGTCTTTACCCTTCCTTCTCACAATTCCCTTGCCAAAAGGTATTGTATACTCTTTTTCGGGGACTTCTCCTTCAGTTTTATATAATTTTTTATGCTCAAAAAATACTACAGGATTTCCGTGATTAATCGAGGTCTTTAGCAAACCTTTTGCATCATAGGCATTTGACGGGATCGCTATGTTTAAGCCCGGGATGCCCATAATCATAGACTCCAGGCATTGTGAATGATGTGGTCCCGTTCCATTTCCAGCTCCTCCGGGGAGTCTTAATACAAAATTCAGATCGAACTGATCACCCGACATAAACTTTATCTTGGATACCTGGTTTAATACTCCATCAAAGCAAACTGCTACAAAATCAGAAAACATCATCTCTACTATTGGTTTCATTCCCATCAATGCAGTACCGATACCAAGTCCCAATATTGAATTTTCTGATATCGGTGTGTCAATGATACGTTCAGGTCCAAATTCTTCATATAAACCAGTAGATACGCCAAAACACCCCCTGTAGCCCTGGCCGATATCTTCGCCGATCAAAATAACATCTTCATCCTTTGCCATTTCTTCCCGCATTGCTTCTCTTAAAGCATCTGAATATTTTATTACTCTCATAATACCTTTCTATTGAACTATGGAATCGTCAAATTCCGGATAATCACCCTGTAAGGCAAACTCCGAAGCTTCTGAGATCATCTTATTTACTTTATCCTCTATTTTCCGGATCTCTTTTTCACTTATTTTATCTTCTAAAAGCCTGGCCTTATAATTTTTAATAGGGTCCAGTTTTTTCCATCCATCAATTTCTTTTTTTGTCCTGTAAGGTCTATTATCAAAAGCTGAATGTCCCAGCCACCTGTACGTTTTACACTCTATAAGTGCAGGTTTTGAATTTTTCTTGACATAGTTGATGAGTTCGACAGAATTTGAATATACATCCTCGACATCATTACCATCCACTACTTTGACTTTTATTCCAAATAATTCTGCTTTTTCCCCAATACTTACTTTTGAAGTGTTTTTATAATGTGTCCCCATTCCATACAAATTGTTTATACATACATAGAAGATGGGCAGGCCCCATAGTGAGGCTATATTTAATGACTCGTAAAATGTCCCCTGATTAGAAGTACCGTCTCCGAAAAAACATTGAACACAGGAATTCATCTTTTTATTCTTAATAGCTTTTCCTACTCCAAGTGCTATTGGAAATTGAGCGCCTAAAATCCCTTGTGCTCCTAGATTATTATGCTCCTTGTCGAAGAAATGCATCGATCCTACCCTGCCCTTACATAGACCTGTTTCCTTCCCTAGTATCTCTGCAAGAAACTTCCCGGGTTCTGTACCAAATGCAAGACCCTGTCCATGCCCTCTGTGAGTTGGTAAAATATAATCGTCTTTTTCCATGCTTAAAACTGTGCCAACAGCCGAAGCTTCTTCTCCAATACATAGATGGACCGATCCCTTTACAACTCCGGTGGTGGCAAATTCATATACTTTTCTTTCAAATTGCCGGACCAGAAGCATTTTTTCAAATAATTCAAGTTTCTTTTCTTTTGGTATTTTCATGGACTTCCCTGTGTAATAAAGATTTTAATAATGCAATACTTTGCTTTCATTTTCAATATTATGTAATTTTGTTCAGTTTGGTACATAATTACATATAATAATCTTATTAGTAATAGGTGTCAATTATGATCGTGTTAATTGGAAATAAGCTGGATCATTTTCTTTTGCCATTGCTGCTTTCTTCCAGCAGCTCATTCCACTTCTTATCGGTCTCACCCTGGATCTCATCCAGCAAATACTCATTCTGTGGTTCAAACAGGTGCCTGAACCTTCTCTGTTGCTTGAGCCATCCGGCTACATCGGTCTTTTTCTTTTTTGGGTCAAAACTAAGCTTATATTTTCCATCCTCGACTTCATAGAGGGGCCAGATGCAGCTGTAGACAGCTTCCCTTGCAAGCTTTATGGTATCTTTCGGGTCATATACCCAGCCTGTGGGACAGGGTGCGATCACATTAATAAATGCCGGGCCTTTGGTCTCGAAAGCCTTTTTTGATTTCTTTACAAGGTCCTTCCAATGGCTGACAGAGGCCTGGGCCACATAAGGTATCTCATGAGCGGCCACTATCCTGGTAATGTCCTTTTTGTAATGGGGTTTTCCGGGTATCTCTTTTCCTGCGGGGCTGGTCGTTGTCGATGCACCAAAGGGTGTGGCACTTGATCTCTGGACGCCAGTATTCATATATGCACCATTATCATAACAGATATATACAAAGTCATGCCCTCTTTCAAGTGCACCAGAAAGTGATTGAAGACCTATATCATATGTCCCGCCATCACCGCCAAAAGCAGCAAAATATATTTCACCGGTTATCTTCCCTCTTCTTTTTAATGACCTGTAGGCACCTTCTACACCGCTTATCGTTGCAGCAGCATTTTCAAAGGCACTATGAATAAATGGGGTATTCCAGGAAGTATATGGATATACAGTAGTTGAAACTTCAAGACATCCTGTTGCATTTGCTATTACAACTGGTGTATCTATTGAAGAAAGTACCAGATTAACCACGACTCCAGCACCGCAGCCTGGACACAGCCTGTGGCCGCATGCTAGTTTTTGTGGTTTTTTAACAATTTCTGTGATACTTACCATTTTATTTCCTTACTCCAAGATGCCTTATTATGACCTCGGGCCGTTTTTCCTCTTCTTCCAATAATTCAAGAAATACTTTTCTAATATCTTCCATGCAGATATCCCTTCCACCAAGACCATATATGTAATTGATAATATTTGGCTTAGATCCAGACTCGTAAAGGGCCGACCTTGTCTCTACAAACAATGGTCCGCCACTGGCGCTGAATGCTTCAGATCGGTCAAGGATTGCCAGGCTCTTTAAATTTTTTGTTACCTCTATTATTTTTTCAGCAGGAAATGGCCTGAATAATCTGGGCTTTATAAGTCCGGCTTTTATTCCCTCAGATCTTAAACTATTCACTACGGCCCTTGTTGTACCGGCAGTAGAAGACAATACCATGACTGCTACTTCAGCATCTTCCATCATATATGATTCTACAATTGATTGATGTCTGCCCGATAGTGTTTCAAATTCTTCAGAAACTTTTTTGATAATACCGAATGAATCTTTTATAGAATCAGCTTCCTGCTTTTTTGTCTCAAAATAATACTCACTGGTCTGGTAGGGACCATAAGTCAGGGGATTTTCTATATTTAATAAAGAATAGTCAGTTTTATACTCTCCAGCAAAACCTCTTACCTGATCATCTTCCAAGGATTCCAGTACTTCTGTACAGTGACTGGTAATAAAGCCGTCAATCATGACCATAACAGGAAGCCTGACATCTTTATTTTCAGAGATCCTTACTGCTTTTATGACATTGTCGTATCCTTCCTGGGCATTTTCAGAATATAACTGTATCCAGCCGCTATCCCGTGCTCCCATTGAATCACTATGGTCACAGCCGATATTTATCGGTGATGATAGTGCCCTGTTGGCTACAACCATTACCATGGGAAGCCTTAGGCCGGAAGCGACTCCAAGGAGCTCCCACATAAGGGCAAGCCCGGCTGAAGAAGTTGCAGTCATCACTCTTGCTCCTGCTGCTGATGCTCCAATACATGCACTCATGGCGCTATGCTCGCTTTCCACAGTAATAAATTCTGTGTCCAAAACACCGTCATGGACATATTTGGAAAACTCCTGGACGATACCTGTTGCCGGTGTAATAGGAAAAGCTGCCACCACATCAGGATTTATCTGTCTCATTGCTTCTGCAATTGTTGCATTTCCAAGAAGAGCTACCTTAGTCATTATTTTGACCTCATCTCTATAGCATCTTTAGGACATTCAACAGCACAAATGCCACAACCTTTACAATAGTCCAGGTCTATCTTTGAAATCTCATGCCCGGTGGTCAGTTCAACACATCTTTCTGGGCAATATATAAAACATAGCATACAATTGGAGCACTTATCCTTATTTATATAAAAGTCTTTGGTCCGCCACTGGCCTGTCTTATATTTTACTGAATTTCCTGCATCTAGAATCAAGCCTCCTATTGGCATATCCAGGTATCCCATTATCTTTTTACTTTTCCGGATCTTTCCTTTATCAGGCATCTCCTTTTACCTCCTCATAGGCCCTTTTAGCTGCTGCTATATTAGCTTCTACAATAGGAGCGGATATCTTTTTTGATAATGTCTTCTTAATAGTATCATCAAGGGTCTTAAGCTTTAATAGACCCATCACTTTTACCAGGGCACCTACCATAGGGGTATTAGGCATGATTTTTCCAATGGTTTCTAATGAGATCTTTGATGCATCAACAGTATAAAGGGAAATATCCTTATCATCATTATTTTGAAGCAATGGAAAGATCCTGCCTGGATCCCAGGGAGTATTTAAAATAATAGATCCCCCGTCCCTGATCCCTTCTGTTACATCAATTGTTTCCAATAAAGTCTGGTCCAGCACCGTGACAATATCGGGATTACTTATCTGGCAGTGTATGTCGATCACTTCACTGCTGATGCGGTTAAAAGATCTTACCGGGGCACCCATCCTTTCGGCTCCGTATTCAGGGAATGCCTGTATATAAAACCCCTCACTTAAGGCAGCTTCAGCCAGGAGTTTTGAGGCAGTAACTGCTCCCTGTCCTCCCCTTCCATGCCACCTTATTTCTATTAATCTTTGCAAGATCCACCTCTTTTACACAGCAAAAGATCAATTGAAATATATTTATCAATTTTCATGAAATTTTGACCCCCATAAATTTGAACCTGATAATACCACATTCATAGCTTGCTTATCAGATTATCGGAGATTTTATCATACTTATGGGCATTTACCTATTCTTTAACAAGATAATCTTTATGATAGAATACATTGTTTTTAGCTTATATGGGATGACTGGAGAACTGTTATAGCAGACATCACCAATACATCTCCTGAACTGCATCCCCTGGATAGATCATTATAGGGTTTTAATAATCCTTGATTTATTGATCCATAAGCATTGGCTTTTGCAAATCTTTCTATTGCTTTGCAGCAGATATTTGCTGAAGGCAGATTTGGGAAGATCAGGGCATTGGCCTTACCGGCAATCTCACTCCCCGGAGCTTTTATTTTAGCGACCTCGGGTACAATTGCAGCATCTAACTGCAGCTCCCCTTCAAGCTTTATGTCTGGTCTTCTCTTCCTGACTCTTCCTATAACATCTGCAATTCTTTCCATGCTCCTGCTATAAGTGCTGCCTTTTGTAGAATAATAAAGGATAGCTATATTGGGTCTTTTACCAAAAAGTAAAGTCGCTGTCTCATCAGTGGCAAGTATTATATCGGTTAACTCTTCTTCATCGGGATCCGGGACAATTGCCACGTCTGCCAGTATGAATTGTCCTTCTTTACCATTTTGAAAATCAGGTAAGATCTCTACCATGGCACCGGAAACCACGCTGAGATCTTCCCTTTTGCCAATGATCTTTATAGCTGCCCTTAAAAGTCACTGGAAGAATATGATGCGCCCCCGATACCGCAATCAGCATCTCCTATTTTTATCATAAGTGCTCCATAATATAGGGGATCGCTTGCCATTTCTTTTGCAGACCTTATGTCTAGTTTATCTTTCTTCCTTAGATCCATCAGGTATTCCGAATAAGGGACCAGTTTTTTTGATTTTCGGGGATCTATTACTTCCAATCTATCATACTTATCCAGACTGTGTTTTTTCAGTTTTTTGGTTATACCTGAATCATTGCCTATTATGATTATCTGCTGGTCGAGCTTTTTAAACTCTTCCAGGCTTTCGTATAATCTTTCATCCAGCCAGTCAACAAAAACTATCTTCTTTTTTAGTTTTTTAACTCTATCAAATATTTTTTCTTCAAAACTTTTCATTTTTTTAGTTGATCTAACTTTCAGTTCTATTCCTTTTTACAATTTTAGATGTAATGGATGAGCCAATTATACTATTAAATACCAGATTTTCCTGTTACCCATATTTATCTCCACTTTATCCCGGTTCATCATTTATCAAGTGATTGTTTTATTTTCTCAAATCTTAAAAATCTTTTCATATAAATATTATTCTTATTTTTATCAGGCTTATAGATCGATTTAATACTGACCATTCTATCTATAGCCTCGGTTAAATCACTATATAAACCCAGTCCGAGTGCCTGGTAGATTGCAAGACCCAGAACACCGACTTCCGCGGTCGATGTTGTCATTACTTCCATATTTAAAATATCTGAAAACATCTGGCACCATGAACTGCTGTTTGATGCGCCGCCTGACAGGAGTAGCCTATTGCAATTTATCCCTCCTTTTTTGAGGTTATTTATATGCAAGAGGTGAGAAAACACCACCCCCTCATAGATCGAGTGGATCAGGTCATACAGGTCATGGGATGCATTAAAGCCATATATCACACCTTCCATTTTTTTTGAAAGCTTAGATCTGTAAATAAAAGGAAAATATAATACACCGGATTCATCAATATCTTTTTTCCTGATCATCTTATCAATTTTTTGATAAGCCTGTTTTCTGTCCAGACCAGGTCGATCCATTTTTTCTATTATTTCGCTCAAAAACCATTCAAGATTTACTGCTGAGTTTGGACTTGCTTCCATCGCCAAATAATTTTTATTATCAGGAAATAAAACCGTTGACATGATATCAGGACTTATAGCTAAACTGCTTCTGATAGCTGAATTTATCCCCCAGGTACCGGAGACTACTGAATAGGTGCTGGCATCCTTAAGTCCGCTTCCGATCAGGCAGGCAATAAAATCGACAAGTCCACCGATCACGGGAGTCCCCTCTTTTAAACCGGTTTCTGCCGCAGCTTCTTTGCTTATATAACCGGTAGTTTCGTAGCTTCTTTTCAATGGGGGCAATTTTTCTTGAATACCGGCCAGACCATATATCTTATAGATCCCCGCATCATAATCCCTGCTTTTTAAGTCAATCAATCCGGCATTGCTCGCATCTGTATGATCTGTACTATACTTTCCCGTTAATTTAAACTTTATCCAGTCTTTACAAAAAAGTATTTTAGCTGTCCTATTAAAATTATCCCTTTCATTTTCTTTCAGCCAGCAAAGAAGGGGGATCGCTTGCCCATTCCACATATCTGTATAAGTTTTTGAATAAGCATCTATACCCTCTTTTTTCCATTTAGCGATCAAGCCTTCTCCCCTGGAGTCCATGGAAGTAATCGCATTTCTGACAGGATTCCCGGAATCGTCTACTAAATAGATGCCACCGCCATGGCCGCTGTTTCCTACAGCATTGATATCAATAGGGTCTATTCCTGTTTTTAGAATAAGATCCCTGACAGTACCAGCAGTTTTTTTATAAAACAATTCCATGTCGATTTCACTAAAACAGCCATCATCTATGATCTCATTTTTATAAGATGAAACACCTGCTATACTGCCTTCATAATCAACAAGTGCTGCTTTGCCGACACTCAGGCCATTATCTATGCATAATATATATTTGGTTTTTCCCATTTTTTTTAGGTTGATTTATAAATTACATCTTCTCATTAATATAAAAGATATAGAATTGTTGACCCTGCCATATGCTTATTTAAGTTAAAGTTTATTTTATAAGCTATTTATTAGACTATAAACTATCTTCATTTATGGAGCAAGTAATTAAGCCCACCTCATCACTTCCGGGTAAATACCTTTGCTAATATAAGAAAAATACCCCATCCAGATCAGTTTTATGGTAATTAAATATCATGTGGCTCTATTATTAACTCAGCATACATAGTCACAGTCTATATAATCATACCGGATATAATCATCAAATTCATCAGGGGCCGTGTCTATCCTGGGTGGGGCCCTCTTTTTACCAAACTCATACATACCAAGACAATCAAGTATCTTCTTAACGATCTTATAATCTTCAATAAAGGCAATAATCCTCATCTCTCCCCCGCACTTCGGGCATATAAGTGGGTCCACTTCATATATCTTCTGTATAAGCTGCGCCCATGACCTGTTAAGCCTTCCGGGACTCTCATCCTCTATGATATGGAACTCGGGTTCAATCTTTCCTTTTTTTAGCCATTTTTTCCTTCTTCCAATAATACTATTAATATTATATTAAATTTTTTTTAAGTATTACAGATAGGAATTCTTTAATCCCCGACATATACTGCTTCTGGCACGAATCAAGAAATGCACCAAATTCAGACCATGCTAAAATCCCCTGAGCCCCGTTTATCGTAAAGTACTCCATTAAAGCTTCCTGGTTGAACTCCCCAAGAAATAAATAATCTCCAATCCATGTTCTAATAATGTTTTTTGCTATGCTAACTGATGTTGACTTCCTCTTTCCAGATCTTAGTAGCGATATCTAAAATAATCAGAGCATCTTACAGAAGTCTGGATTGCTTCGGTCTTTTTAAGGACTAATCTACTGAATAAAACTTTATATATAATAGAACATTTTGTATACTAAACTAATTTTAGAAATATAATATGTACAAAAGTTAAGATAGAAAGAAAAGATTAATGAGCTTTGATCATACAGCGTTTCAGGTCTCGGATATGGATTCTTCCGTAATTTTTTATACTCAAAAACTAGGATTTAAGTTTATTGCTAGATATAAGGACGAAGAAGAGCAGGAAGAATTTGTACTCCTAAAATATAAAAATGCTGATCTTGAATTAATTAAGGACTTGAAGAATGAATATCTAAAACCAGAAATAAGGAAACCCTACTGCCCACATCTTGCTATAGAAGTAGATGATATGAAACTAGCTTTTAAATCACTAAAAGAAAACAAAATAAATATAATAAGAGGTCCACAGAAGCTAAAGGATGAAGAGACATGGGTATATTTCAGTGACCCAGATAATAATATTCTTGAATATATTCAATGGCATAAAAAGAAGTAGAAAATTATTTAACTTTTATGAAATACTAAACTTTTTTATAGAATTTGCCATTTATACATGGAAAGAAGTTTTTTTTA
>PVMK01123909.1_pt1 | contig 41883 bp, 38 predicted proteins | sample 1853481 | NCBI WGS metagenome assembly PVMK01 (sample SAMN08533507, study PRJNA380276) | Marine sediment metagenome, whole genome shotgun sequencing project.
GGCGTTAGCGGGACTGGTTCGGTCGGCGTCGTGATGTCGATCACGTGCAGCTCGCTGCTACTGCCCGCGTACGCCGTGTTCTCACCCAGGGCCAAGGTGGTCAGGTGCTGCTCCGTGCCGTCCGCTCCTACGACGACCGGCATCGCCGCGTCGGAGACGTCGATGACGAGCAGCCCGTTTCGGTCGGTCGCCGCAAACACGAGGTCGTCGCGAGCTTGCAACTCGTTTGGCGAGGACGACAGTACCACCCCGCCTTGGCGCGCGGCCGACGACGGATCGTCTGTGTCGACCACCCACAGCTCATTCGGACCTGAAGTTCCCACGTAGGCGTGGCTTTCGGTCGCCACGACACTGCGCGCGGACCCGGTAAGCCGTACCTCCGCGATGGCCGCCGACGCGATCGGCGTGCCCGCGGCGGCAGTGTGGAAGCCACCGTTGGCATCGGACGTGACCATCAGCGCCCCGCGACGGCGGTCGTCTCCTGCGGGCCAGAGATGGGCAACACGCCAAGTCGAACTGGGGTTGCCGGGCTCGAGACATCAATGACGTGGACCCCATCGCCGCTCCGCTCGAGGTAGGCGCGCCCGTTCGCGACGGTGATCGAACCGGCGAAATTTTCTGAAGGAATCACCACGGAAGCGACCGAAGTCGGATCCTCTGCGTCGGAGATGTCGAGAACTTCCAACCGTCGCGCGTGGTCGCGAGCAGGTGGTTTGCCGACAATGGCTAGCCCGGCGCTGTCCCTGGCATCTTGCGCATTGCCGATCGACTCTGGTTCGGCCGGATTGCTCACGTCGAGGATCTCAACGGGCCAGAGCTCTTCGCCACGTACACGTAGGTGTCGCGCACCGCCAGATCTCGAGGCCGCCCGGAGACCGGCGTGCTCCCGAGGATCGATGCAGTGGCCGGGGTACCCACATCCACGACGTGAACCATGCCGCCCGTGAATGAAGCGTCCATCACATAGGCCAAGTCTCCCACCACTTGAACGGCTTGTGCCGAGGGGATCGGCACTTGGCCGGCAACGGTGATTGCCGCTGGATTGGCGACGTTCAAAATCTGAAGCCCCCCGCTCGAGTCTGCGATATACGCGAGATCATCGATCACTTGAATCTCGAACGGCGTGATCGGGCTGTAGCTCCCGAGCTCCATCGGAGCGCTCGGGTTGCTGACGTCGTAGATCGCGAATGTGTCGTTGGTCCCCCAGTACATGCGGGTGTCGACCAGAGTGATGCCTCGACCATTTCCGGGCAGGTCGACGAAGGCGATTTCTGCCGCGGTGAGGTCAAAGCCGGGCGCGTGCAGAGGCGCGCCCCCAAGGGCGTTGAGCGCGAGTGGCGTGTACGACGAGTAGGGGCGAATCGTGCGGTCCTGATGCAGGGTTCCGTCAAACGCCAACACGTCCTCCCAATCTACGTCGTCGTCGCCGACGATGCTCGAGCCTAGAACGTGGGTCGCCCAGCTGTCTGCGGCGTCCGCGACGAACGCGCCGTCGTACTCGGCGCCGATGAAGTACCGAAGCCGCCAGTAGATGAGCTCACTCATCACGGAAACAAAGAAGTCGCCGCGATTCAGTTGGGCCGCCGTCGCAACACAATGAAACCGTCCGTTGTTCGTAGTGTTGATGGGATCGATCACGCCGTCTTCGTTGATATCGACCGCCTCTCCGCCGGTGACCACGACAAGGAACAGGTCGCTTGGCAGAGCTTGATCGAGCTCAAATGAGAAATGCCCAGTTTCCTCGAGCGTGCCGGTACTGGACTCCACGCTCAGGAGCGGGGTTTCCAAATCATCATAAGCGTAGACGTCGATCGTGGCCCCGCCGATCGTGCCTACTCCGACACGACCTGTTGCGGTGACGTCGATCGGGCTCTCGTCATTGCCGCCGGCTCCACCGATCCCGCCCGCGCCGCCGTCACCTCCACCGGCGCCACCGGCTCCACCGCCGCCACCACCGCCGCCACCACCGCCGCCACTGCATCCCACCACGCTGACCGTGCAACAACACGCCAGCGCCACCACAATCGCTCGAATCCCAGAAAGTTGTCTCATGTGAGTCGCTCCGACACGGAGTTGTGCGTGTCCGCGCGGGAGTATCAGGAATTGAGAAGCCGTTGGGAAGCCCTGGCTGCGGGTTCTTGCCCCGCCTGGTTGCGAATCCAACCCATCCGGGCCTCTCGGACGGCGCAACTGGTGGGGTGGGCGGTCGATAGTGTGGCTTGATGCTTGGGGATCTGGCGAAGCGTGCACGTGTGGTGACCTCCGTTTGTTCGGACTATCCTGCCGGGCTGCGTGATCTCTCCGATGCGCCCGCCGAGTTTCGCGTGCTCGGGGAGTTGCCGGATCTCCAGCGCACTGTCGCCATCGTTGGCACCCGCCGCGCGGACGACGAAGCGCTCGATTTTGCCTACACCCTCGCTCGCGCGTGCGTACTCAACGGGGTTGTCATCGTGTCCGGCGGTGCAATCGGTGTGGACAGGGCCGCGCATGAAGGCGCGATCGATGGGGGAGGGCGGACCGTGGTCGTTCTTCCGACCGGGTTCGACGCGCCGTATCCCCGCGCCAACCACGACATGTTCGCGCGGGCGGTCGAAGTGGGGTGCCTGCTCACCGAGGCCGACGATGGCGCCGACGCCCGCCCCGGCCGCTTCCTTAAAAGGAACAGGCTGATTGCGGCTCTTGGGGGGTCGACCATCGTAGTCCAAGCTCCGGCACGGTCCGGTGCCCTATCCACCGCCAGGTTCGCCAAGCGGCTAGGCCGTCAGGTTTTTGCGGTGCCCGCTTCCCCTTGGGATCCACGGGGATCGGGCAGTTTGAGGCTCCTCTCAAAGGGGGCGAGGATTTGCGCGGGTCCCGGCGATGTCCTATCGGAGACCGCGCTGAGAGGCGAAGGCCGGGCGGCCCCGCTCCTCGAGAAAAACGAAAACACTCACGATTTCAGCAATTTGACCCAATCCGAGCAAACGATCCTCCAATCCCTCGCAGGTCGGGCCCGCCACGCGGAGGACCTGTGCCAACGCACCGGAATTCCAGCGTTCGAGGTTCAGCAGTCTATTCTGCAGCTGCTCGTTCGGGGGCTGGTCGAGGAGAAGCCGGGGGGCCGGTACCAAACTTGCCGACGCGGCAGGAAGCCTTACTAAAGGAGATCGATGTCCAAAATCCTCCTCATCGTGGAGTCCCCTGCCAAGGCGAAGACCATCAAGAAGTACGTCGGTGACGGCTACGAGGTGCTCGCGTCCAAAGGCCACATCAAGGACCTCCCCAAAAAGGGGGGCGTCGATATCGAAAAGGGCTTCCAGGAAACCTACGAGCTCCTCCAAGAGAAGGGGAAGCCGGAGGTCGTCAAAGCGATTCGGGCCGCCGCCAAGAAGGCGGAGAAGGTTCTGCTCGCGACTGACCCTGATCGAGAGGGCGAGGCGATCGCCTACCACCTGATGGAGGTCGCGAAGAAGGCGAACAAGGAAGCCGAGATCAAGCGGGTTCTGTTCGAGGAGATCACCAAGCGCGGGGTCAAAAAGGGCCTCGATGAGCCGCGCGACCTCGACGCGAATCTCTATGAAGCGCAGCGCACCCGTCGCGTGCTCGACCGCATCGGTGGCTATCCGCTTTCGAGTCTGTTGTGGAAGAAGCTCGCTTTCGGTCTTTCGGCGGGTCGCGTACAGACACCAGCCCTTCGCATCATCGTCGACCGCCAACACGAGCGCGATGCGTTCGTCCCCGTCGAATATTGGCTCGTCGACGCGCGCCTCAAGGGCGAAAAGCCCCATTCGTTCATCGCGGCGCTTCAGAGTGTCGACGGGAAGAAGCTCGACAAAGTCGGCTCGCGTTTGGCGGCGCTCAACGAGAAGGACGCGACTCAGTACGTGTCGGACCTCAAGGTGGCGGACTACCAGGTCAAGGGCATCACCAAGCGCAAGGCATCGCGCAAGGCTCCGGCTCCGTACACGACGTCCAAGCTGCAGCAGGACGCCGCGAACCGTTTGAGCATGCCGCCCAAGCGGGCCATGCGGATCGCGCAGCAACTCTACGAAGGCATCACCCTCGGCCGCGGCAAGAACGCCGAAGGCGTAGGCCTCATCACCTACATGCGTACCGACAGCGTGCGGCTTTCGCCGGACGCCGTGAACGATTGCCGAGAGTATATTGGCAAGAAGTACGGCAAGGACTCGGTTCCCGAGAAGCCGAACTTCTTCAAGACCAAGAACCAAAACGTGCAGGACGCTCACGAAGCGATTCGTCCGACGCGTCTCGACTTGCCGCCCGAGGCGGTGAGCAAGTATCTGACCGACCCTCAGCGCCGTCTGTACAAGCTGATCTGGGATCGTTTCGTTGCATCGCAGATGACTCCGGCCGTGTTCGACCAGACAGGAGTCGAGATCGAAGCGACCGCAGGCAAGAGCACCTACGGGCTTCGCGCCAGTGGCAGCGTGCTCAAGGTGCCCGGCTGGCGGGCGGTGTACGGCGCCGCGACCGAGCCGCTTGCCGGCGAGGAACCCAGCCCGGAAGACAGGACCGACGACGATGACAGCCTTCCCGAGCTCAACGAAGGGGAGGCGCTTCATCTGGTGATTCCGCCGGGGGCCGAGTCGCATCACAAGCAAACCGAGCCGCCACCACTTTTCACCGAGGCCACCCTCGTGAAGAAGCTGGAGGAAGAGGGCATCGGCCGACCGAGCACCTACGCCGAGATCATCAGCAAGGTCGAGCAGCGTTCGTACGTCGAGAAGGACGGGAACAAGCTCGTGCCGACGCCGGTCGGGACGTTGGTCGTCGAGAAGCTGGTTGAGGGCAATTTCGACCTCGCCGACATCGGCTTTACGCGAAAGCTAGAAGAGGACCTGGACGCGGTCGGCGAGGCGCGCGCGAAGCGTCTCGACGTGCTTCAGCCCTTCCACGATCGGCTCCAGGCGCAGATCGCGCACGCGGTCGAGGACAAGGGGAAGTGGTGGCCCGAGCCTGTCGAGACTGGCGAGAAATGTCCCGAGTCCGGTGATCCGTTGGTGAAGCGCTGGGGCCGCAACGGGCCGTTTATCGGTTGTACGAAGTACCCCGAATGCCGGTACACGCTCAACATCGGCCCTGACGGGGAAGTGGAGCCGCCCAACGAGCCAGAGCTCACCGAATACGACTGCCACGAGTGTGGTGCGAAGATGACGAAGCGCTGGGGCCGCAATGGCTGGTTCCTCGGCTGTTCCAAGTATCCGGACTGCAAGCACACGCGTGCCGTCCCGCTCGGGTACAAATGCCCGAAGTGCAAGACGGGCGACATCGTTCCGATCAAGCCCAAGGGCCGCGGGCGTCCGTTCTACGGTTGCACCAACTACCGCTCTGAAGAGCCGTGCGACTTCCGCGTTTGGCAGAAGCCCGTGGGGATCCCGTGCCCGACATGCAAGAGCGATTTCCTGGTCGCGATGGGCGGCAAGAAGAACCCCAAGCTCAAGTGCGTCAACGAGACGTGTGACTTCGAGCGTGAGTACGATCCGAGCGAGCTGGTTGACGACAGCGAGTCGCAAGAGGCGCGGCCTGCCGCCGGCTCTGCCGCGGGGTAAGGTTCACGCCGTGGCAGACGTGGTCGTCATTGGTGCGGGTCTCGCCGGCACCGAATGCGCGTGGCAGTTGGCCGAGCGCGGCGTGTCGGTGCGCCTCATCGAACAGAAGCCATCGTCACGCACGCCCGCCCAGCACTCGGATCAAATGGCGGAGCTCGTGTGTTCCAATTCGTTTCGTGGTGCGGCCGTGCACAACGCGGTCGGGTTGCTCAAAGAGGAGATGCGCCGCAGCGGCTCGCTGGTGATGGAGGTCGGGGAGATCCACCGCGTGCCGGCCGGTGGGGCGTTCGCCGTCGACCGTGATCAGTTCAGCGCTGAAATCACGCGTCGAATCGCGGAGCATCCACTCATTGAAGTGTTTAATGAAGTAGTCGACCGGATTCCCGAGGAGCGGCCCGTGGTCATCGCGACCGGGCCGCTCACGTCGGGGGGCCTCGCGGACGACATCGCCGCGGCGGTTGGTGCCGAGCATTTGGCGTATTACGACGCGATTGCGCCGATCGTCTCCGCCGACTCGATCAACTTCGACCGCGCGTTCCGAGCCTCGCGCTACGACAAGGGCGGGGATGCAGCCTACGTGAACTGTCCTCTAAACGAGGAAGAGTACGCCGCGTTCGTGCAGGCCCTTCTCGATGCGGAGAAAGTCACCCCCCGTGGGTTCGAGAAGGTGCGCTACTTTGAGGGCTGCCTTCCGATCGAAGTCATGGCTTCCCGGGGTCCCAAGACTTTGTCGTTCGGGTGCATGAAGCCGGTTGGGCTGACTGACCCACGCACCGGTCGTTGGCCGCACGGGGTGGTGCAGCTGCGCCAAGAAGACGAAGCGGGCACGGCGTTCAACATGGTCGGTTTCCAAACGCGGATGACGTGGCCGGAGCAGAAGCGCGTGTTTCGTACGATTCCGGGTCTCGAGAACGCCGAGTTCGAGCGCCTTGGAAGCGTGCACCGCAACACGTTCGTCGATTCACCCAAGGTGCTCGATGACGATCTGGCGCTCGCGTCACGGCCAGGGGTCTACCTTGCGGGTCAGATCAGCGGCGTCGAGGGCTACGTCGAGAGTGCGGCGTGTGGGATGCTGCTTGGCATCAAGCTGGCCCATGAAGCGCGCGGGCTCGAATTCTCATTTCCACCAGCGACGACGATGCTCGGCGGGATGATCGGGCATCTGCGAGAGGCGAATGACGACTTCCAGCCGTCCAACGTGATGTTCAGCATGGTGCCACCGATCGAAGGGCGAAGGCTGAACAAGCGTGCTCGCCGTGACCTGCAGTCGGAGCGCGCACTGCAGGATCTCGGGGCGTGGCTGACCGACGTGGTAGAATCGAACGATGAGCGCAACGGATCCGCTCGAACAGCAGATCGACGCCTTCGCTCAGTACCTAGCGGATGAGCGCCGGAGCTCGGCGCGCACCGTTGAGACCTACATTCGCGACCTGCGAGGCTTCCGTGATTACGTCCGCGACCAAGGGCTGCCGGCGGACGCGCGCAAGCTCGACATCGTCGCGCTGAGGGGGTTCTTGGCGAGTCTGTTCGGGTCGAATCAGGCGAGCACGGTGAAGAAGAAGGTGAGCGCCATTCGATCGTTCTTCAAGTTTCTCTTGAAGCGACGGATCGTCGACCACAATCCGGCGTCCGGGTTACGCTCGCCGAAGATCGCGAAATCGTTGCCGCGATTCCTCACTGTCGATCAGGCGTTTCGCGTGATGGATGCGCCTCCCAAAGAAGAGAAGCGCGCCAAGCCGCTCAAGGTGCGCGACCAAGCCTTGCTGGAGACGTTGTACGGAACCGGCGTGCGTGTCAGCGAGCTTGTGGGCATGAACCTCGACCATTGCGACTTCACGGAGTCGGAGGTCCGGGTTCTCGGCAAAGGCGGCAAGGAGCGCATCGTCCCCCTCGGCAAGTCCGCGGTGGAGACGATTCGAGCCTACTTGCCGGAGCGTGGCGGCATGCTCGAGAAGGCCAAGGAGGGTGACGCCGATGCGCTCTGGCTCTCACGGGGGGGGCGGCGGCTGAGCGTTCGGCAGGTGCAGAACATCGTCCGGCGTCATGGGACGCTCGGCGCAGGACGCGGCGATCTACATCCTCACGCCATGCGCCACACCTGTGCCACGCATCTGCTCGACGCGGGCGCCGATCTCCGCTCAATTCAGGAGCTGCTCGGTCACTCCAGCCTGTCGACGACGCAGCGGTACACTCACGTGAGCGTCGATCGGCTGATGGAAGTATACGACCGAGCTCACCCGTTGGCGCGGGACAAGCCCGGCGACGGTTGACAGCCCAAGAGGCCGACTTAGGTTGCTCCGACCCGAGATGAATCAACCCGATCCGCCTATTTTTCGCTCCACGACCATCGTTGCCGTACGCCGAGACGGCCAAGCCGCCATGGCCGGGGATGGCCAGGTGTCCCTCGGTCAGACGGTCATGAAAGGCCAAGCCAGAAAGGTTCGGCGGATTGCCGAGGGCAAGGTGGTGGCCGGGTTTGCTGGGGCCACGGCCGACGCGTTCACGCTTCTCGACCGGTTCGAGGAGAAGCTCAAAGAGCATCGGGGCAGCTTGCAGCGCGCCGCGGTCGAGCTTGCCAAGGACTGGCGAACCGACCGGTATCTCCGGCGGCTCGAAGCGATGTTGGTGGTGATGAACGCAGAGGCGACCCTTCTCATCAGCGGGACAGGGGACGTCATCGAACCGGACGAAGGCGTCATCGCGATTGGCTCAGGCGGGTCGTACGCCCTGGCGGCTGCCCGGGCGCTTCTGCGTAACAGTGATTTGCCCGCCACCGAGGTCGCGCGCCGGTCACTCGAAATCGCCGCAGAGATCTGCGTCTACACGAACAACGAGATCATCGTCGAGGAGATGGGCGGATGACGCTAGGGAACTTCACTCCGCGCGAGACGGTTGGCGAGCTCGACCGGTACATCATCGGGCAGGACAAGGCCAAGCGCGCGGTCGCGATCGCGCTGCGGAACCGCTGGCGCCGGCAACATGTCACGAGCGACCTTCGCGACGAGATCGCGCCACGCAACATCATCATGATCGGGCCGACCGGCGTTGGTAAGACCGAAATCGCGCGCAGGCTTGCCAAGCTTGCCCGCGCGCCTTTCGTGAAGGTCGAGGCCTCCAAGTTCACGGAGGTGGGGTATGTCGGGCGTGACGTCGAGTCGATGATTCGCGACCTCGTAGAGAACGCCATTCAGATCTGCGAGAAGGAGGCGCTCGAAGGCGTGCAAACGCGCGCACGAGATGCCGCCGAAGAGCGCCTGGCTAAGATGATCCTGGCGGCCCAGCGACCGCCCGCCGAGCCCCAGCAGGCCGAGCCGAGCCCCCAGACCCATCAGTTCGGGCCGTTGAGCTTCCAGATCACCCCGCAGCAGGCCCAGCAGCCGCAAGCGTTCTACTCGGACAGCGAGGTAAACGACATTCGGCAGCAGCTCCGGAATGGGAGATCTCGACGACGCTGAAGTCGAGCTCGATGTCACCGACACGCACAACCCGTTCATGACCGTGTTCGGAGCGCAGGGCACCGAAGAGGTGAACCTGCAAGACATGATGTCGCAGATGCCCGGCTTCAAGGGGCGCACGAAGCGGCGTCGCCTCAAGGTCCCCGACGCTTTGGAGGTCCTCAAGGAGCAGGAAGCGAAGAAGCTCATCGACCACGACAAGGTCCAGCGCGACGCGGTGCAGCGAACGGAGCAGGCGGGCATCGTGTTCTTGGACGAGATCGACAAGGTCAGCTCCGACCGCAGTCATGGCGGCCCCGACGTGTCGAGGGAGGGCGTGCAGCGTGACCTCCTGCCGATCGTCGAAGGCTCGACGGTGAGCACGAAGTACGGCACCGTGAAGACCGACCACATTCTGTTCATTGCCGCGGGCGCGTTTCACGTGTCGAAGGTCGCCGACCTAATCCCCGAGCTACAGGGCCGCTTCCCGATCCGAGTCGAGCTCGACTCGCTCGAGAAGGACGACTTCATCAAGATCCTCACCGAGCCGAAGAACGCGCTGACCAAGCAATACCAGGCCCTGATGGCCACAGAAGGTATCGAGGTCGTCTTCGAGCCGGACGCGATCGAGGCGCTCGCGGGCTACGCTGCAGAAGCCAACCGCCGCGCGGAGAACATCGGCGCGCGCCGCCTGTACACGATCATGGAGGCGCTCCTCGAAGAGCTCTCGTACGACGCGTCAGAGCGCGCGCAGTCGAAGTACCTCGTGGACGTGAACCGCGTGAAGGAAACGCTGGAACCGATCCTCGCAGATCACGACCTGGCGAAGTACATCCTCTGAGGCGGCGTTTTCAGGTCTCTTCGAGGCGATAAATTTCCTGAATCTGCTCCAGGATCTCGCCGAAAGGGATCTCCAGGTCGAGCAATGACCCGTTGGAGATGTCGTATACCCATCCGTGGACGGTGGGGTGACCGGTGCGCAGATAGGTCTTTTGCACGACTGCGGTCTTGATGATGTTGACGCACTGTTCCTGAACGTTGAGCTCGACGAGGCGTCGATAGCGAACGTCCTTGTCTTCGATCGCGTCGAGGTCTTCTTGATGGAGCCTGTAGACGTCTCGAATCTCGCGGAGCCAACCGTTTAGCAAACCGAGATCCGCGGGTTGCATCGCCGCAGCGACCCCGCCGCAACCGTAGTGGCCACAGACGACGATGTGCTTTACGTCGAGGTGTCCGACGGCGTACTCGATGACGGACTGCGCGTTGATATCGGTGTTGACGACGAGGTTGGCCACGTTGCGGTGGACGAAAACGTCTCCCGGATTGAGCCCCATGATCTCGTTGGCAGTGACTCGGCTGTCGGCGCACCCAATGAACAGGTAGTCCGGGTGCTGCTGGTCCTGGAGGCGCTTGAAGAAATCAGGATCGCGCCCTGTCTTTTCCTCGACCCACTTGCGGTTGTTCTCAAAGACCTCTTCGTACGTGGTCATGGTTCCTCTTACGTCTGGGTGTCGTGTTGGGGCCCTATTCGTACCACAGTGTCCTGCGGCCGGTCTGAGTATTGGCAAGGTGACGGGTGCTCGACGAAGTGTTCCCACGGCTTTTCTTGTCTCATCGCGTGCCGGAGCGCGGTCAGCCACGCGATGTGCCGGAAGAGCAGCTCTTTTCGGACGGCTTCTAGGTCCGCGTTACTCGCGTTCTCGTCGGTGAAATCGTTGGTGATGAAGTCGTTGACCACCATGCCCCAGGCCCTCGATGTATTGACGATCCCGCCCCAGATCTTTCTGGCTTCCCAGACCCGGTCATAGGTCGCGTTGTTCTGAAAGCTGATGATGAAGGCGACGGCTGTACCCACGACAGCGATGGGCAGCCACGGCAGATGCAGCCACTTCTGGTCGAAGACCTGGTAGACGATGACGGGGATCAGCGCGATGACGAGCAGCAGGGCCGTGTCCTGCCGAGTCCACCACGCCATGTCCTTAACCGAGTAGTTCTTCTTGGTGTACATCGAGGCCCGATTGATACCCAGTGTCCTGCGGCCGGTCTGAGTATTGGCAAGGTCGCAAAATGAGGCGCCGCGCGGGAAGCGTTTGTTCCCGCGCGGCGCGTGTGGGTTGGTGTTGAGCTTCGTCGGTCTTAGATGAGGGTCGTCACGTCAAAGGTCCAACTGTAGGACTCGCTTTCGTTGCCCGCGCTGTCCACCGCGATCACGGATACCGTGAATCTCCCTTGCTCGAAGTGAGCTTCGAAGCTCGGGTTGCTGAGGGTGGTTGTGCCTGACTCGGCGCCCTGCTGAACGGTCCACAGGTACGTCATGTCGCCGGGCGCGTCATGATCGTCTTCGGCAGACACCGAAAGCCGGATCCGTTGACAGAGGTCGGCCGCATCGATACGGCCGTCGCCGTTCACATCGTACGAGCACTCGTCGAGCCAGAACGATAGTGGCGGTGCGTCGAATGGATCGGCCGGAACCGGCACGATGCTCCCGCCTGTGATGCTCGGGGGAAGGTCAGCCCCTGGCGGGTCTTCCAAGATTTCGATCGTCACGGTGTCGACTCCTCGGAGGCCACGGTCATCCAAGACCGAAACCGTCAGAGTGAAGACCCCTGCGTGCAGGGAACGGGCCTCGATCAGCTCGTTCAGGCCGGCGCCGTCCCAATAGGAAATGGGAACGGTTCCGCCCCAAGTGAGCTCCGCGTCCTGCGACGCTGTCCAGCGCACCGAGCTCAGATCCTCGTTGCCATTGAGATCGAACACGTTTGCCGAGAGCGCAATCGACTGACCTCGATAGAACCGACGCACACCGTCGGGAGTTGGGATTGGTGATCGACACAGTGGGTGCGTCGTTGCCAATCGAGATGCTCACCGAACGCGTGATCGCAAACGTTCCGTCGGAAGCCGTGCAGGTGAGGGTGTGCTCGCCTTCCGACAGTCGCGTGGTGGAGCTGAAGCCCCGGTTTGCGACCACTCCGTCGACGTTGCTGGACCATGTGACTTCGACGTCGTCCATCCCGTCCGGATCATCCACGTCACAGTTCAAAGGCACGGCAGCGCCACCGAACGAGAAGCCGCGGTCCCCCGTGGGCTGCAGAATGCGAACGTACGGAGGGGCGGCATCGCCGAGGGCGCGGTGCACCGCGCTGAAGGCATCCACCCAGCGGTGCATGTTGTACTTGTCAGAGCGGTGGGCCGTGTCACGCATCACCTCCCAGATCCCCTGCGCGCCCAGGCTGGGGTTCGCGGCCTTGATCAGCGCGCCGATCGCCGCTGCAAAGGGAGACGAGAATGATGTTCCAGCCACTCGCACTGCGTTCGTCGATGGCGGGGTGATGCTGGTGTTCGTCGGGGTGTCATGCACGAAGATCGAGAACGGCGCGTAGATGTCCACGGAGCCCGACGACTCGCGCTGCTTCCCCCCGTGTGCGCTTCCCAAGGCCTTGGTGTTCGCATCGTGAGCCAAGCCGCCGACGCAGATCACGCCGGGCGCTTCGCAGGGAACACGGTACGCCTCTTCCCAGCATGCGATGAAGCAGTCCTCCGCGTCCACGTCCTGGCTGTCGTTGCCGGCCGACGCGAACACGAGGATGCCCGCAGCGCGCACCGAAGCCCCAATCACATCGACCGCGTGACACACGCCAACAAGGCAGAGGCCAGCGGGGATGTCGCCCGACGCCGAGATATTGACGATGTCGGGAAAGTGCCCGAGAGCGGTCGGGATTGTGTCGAAGATGTGCTCGAGGTAATCCCAGAGATTTGGATTCGGGCTCTGCACGAAGATCGGCCGTACCACTTCGGAAGCGGGACCCGCCGCTCCGATTCCATCGTCGAAGATCCCGAGCGCGGCCGACGCCACGTTGGTGCCGTGCCAGAAGCAATCGGCGCCGGTGGCGCAGCTGTAGGGGTTGGGCCGAGAGAAGCGGCCGCGAGGAATCATCTCCGCATCCGGGAAGTCCGGAAGGTTCAAGAAGCCGCCATCCATGATCAAGAAGTCGACCTTGTTCCCTTCGGAAGGAACGCGACCTGCATCGCGAACCATTCGCGCAGCTTCCGCCGCCCCGATGTCCTGCGCGGAGCCCCGGTTCATGTACGGGAGCTCGAACGCGTTCGGTGAGTAACCAGCGCCGCTTCCGACACTTGCCTCGGCCGTCTCTCGGTCGCTCAGGCCGTCGTAGGTGAAAAGGAAGTTGGCGCCGAGCTGCGTGCCTTCTTCGACGCTTTCGCGCGCCATCGCCGTGAGCGCATCGAGGCCCTTCTGCGACGAGACCCGATGTTGACGCGCGTTGTCGCCCTCGCTTCCGAGGATCAGCTCGCGAAGCTCTTCGGGGTCCGCCTCGCGAGGGTCGATACGAACCAACACGAACAGCGGCGTGCCCTCGGGCGCGCCGTGCACGGTGGGGTCGATTTCTTTGAGCACGGTACCGTGGAGACGATCCACAATGCCCGGGAGCGCGTCACGGTCGTCGATGGTGAGAATCACCTCATCCTCGACGAAATCGATCTGCCGTCCTCGGTCATCCGCGATCGCAGCGACCGGGCGCTCCCCGGATTCGTCCACGAACGTGATCACTGGGACGTTCGGTTCGACGGCCGTGTCGACGTCGAACGTTGGGTCACTCGACTTGCCGCCGTTGCCACATGCAGCGAGCGACACGCCCAGAAGTAGGGCCAAGGCACGTGCGTCGAAGAAAGAAAGATTGCGTTTCATGGTTCTGCTCCCTTGTGGGAAGCCCCTCCCAGGGCCTCGTGTTGTCCAAGGGCAGCAGAGCACCATCTGTGCCAAGCGGGTCTGACTCAGCAAGTCGATGAATTTCGTGGGGCTGCAGCCACTGGGCGGGGCGCGTCCGTCCGAGCATTCCGCACATGGCGCACATCGGCACACGAGTGCCGCACCGCGTCGATGCCCGGCAACCTAGGTGTGCAAAGCGAGTGGAAGCTCGGCGGGCGTGCGCACGAAGACACTCGAGACGTGCCGAACGGGCCCCGCCATTTCGAACTGCGTCGTACGCTTTAGGAGCTCCTCAATGGCAACTCTGGCTTCGAGGCGCGCGAGCTGTGCGCCGATGCACATGTGGATGCCGTAGCCGAAGCTCAATTGGGCGTTCGAGTTGGGGCGTTCGAGGTCGATGGCACCCGGGTTCTTGAAGACACGCTCGTCGCGGTTGCCGGAAGCCCAGAGGATCATCAGCCGCGCCCCCTCCGGAAGCGAGACGCCGGCTAGCTCCGTGGCCTCTTTCGTCTTCCGAAAGTGCCCCTGAAAGGGCGATTCCAGGCGGACAGCCTCGTCCACGAAGCGGGGGATGCGGGAGGGATCTTGCCGGAGGGCGTTTTGCAGATCTGGGTTTTCGGCGAGCAGTCGAGTAGCGCTGCCAATCAGGCTTGCTGTCGATTCGTTCCCCGCGATGATCAGCTGCAGCAGAATGCTGACGCTTTCCTCGACGGTGAGCGCGTCGCTGTCGGTTCCAGTTGCCTCTGCCAACAGCCCGAGCAAATCATCCTTCGGGTCTCGCTGCGCTTCCTCGAATCGAGCTTGCAGGTACTGGAACAAGCTCAACGCGCCCATTGCGTGGGCTGCCATTTGCTCGGCAGTGCTCGTGCCGCTCAAGAGCGCGATTGCGAGGTCTGACCACTCCTTGAGCTGATCCCCGTCTTCCAGAGGAAGGCCGATGATGTCGATGATGACGTTCATCGGAAGCAAAAAGGCGAACTTCTTCATCCAGTTTGGTTCCGCCCGGTTCGCCATAGCGGCATCGAGCAACTCTGAAGCCTGGTCCCTCACCGATTGCTCGCGACCACGCACGGTGCGCATCGCGAATCGTGGCTGTGTGAGCGCTCGCTGCCTGGTGTGCGCCGGTGGGTCCTGTACGGCGAGGACGTCGACGGGGCCCATGCCGAGTTGCCCGACGTCGAGGCTTGCCATCGACCCGTCGGTCTGCGCCATGACGATCGAAGTCAGATTGGAGGAGTAGGTCGCGGGATTCCTCACGACGGACTTGATGTCCGCATGCCGACTCACGAGGTAGTAGTCCGCCTTGGGCACGCGGTAGACTGGCGCATGCGTCCGCAAGGATTGGTAGAACGCGTAGGGCGACTCGATCGTGGCCTGCGTGAAGGGGTCGAACTCGCCAGGAAGGTTATTGGTCGAGGGTTCTGTTTCAATCACGCGCGGCATTGTCTCCGGTTCCTTCTCAGTACTGCAATGTGAACGACACCGAAGCCCAGTAGGTCAAGACACTATACTTGCCCGGGCATCCAGTCCGAACGACTTGGTCGGCTGAGCACAGTGTCACGACGTCGTCCGGACCCCCGCCCGGAATGTGTGCATCGGTATCGATGTATTCATCGCCGATGGTGCCCCCGCTGTAGGTGAACACCGTTCCGATGTCGAGCATGTACTTGTCTTTGACGCTCGGGTCGTTGCGGTCGTCCCAGTAAAACCCGAGGCCTGCCGTCACGCTCGTGGCCAGCCCCGCTGGAGGCGTGAAGGACTGGGCCCAAGGTGCGCTGGTCGCGGAGTTTCCGATCATGAAGCCACCGCGGAAGGCCAACAGGTCCTTCTTGAAACGATGCTCGACCCCGAACTTGGCGCTGTAGGCAGTGAGCCATCCGAAGGGCACGACGGTGGCGAAGGTGGGAAGTGTTCCGCTGGGATCGGTGGCGACGACGGTCTGGTTCCTGTTGCCGTGCTTGTCGGCACCGTGAAACTGGATGCGCAACTCCCAAGCGAGCAACAAGCGCGGGTTCGCTTGATAGGCGACGCCAAACTGGAGGGCATGGGGCACGTACCAGTCTGCCGTCGAGTCGAGAGTGAGCGGGCTGCCGTCCGGGTTCGTGACGAGCGAGGTCTCAGTCGTTCCGGTCAACTTGATGGTCGACCACATGCGGTACATCACCCCGATGCTTACTTTTCGATGAGGTTTGTACGTCAGACCGATCCGAGGCGATGGAAAGCCGACCCCTCCGAGATTGGTTTTGACGCGGGCATACTGGGAACCCCCAAGGGCCGCGCCAACGTTTTGCGAAAGGTCTGCGATTTGCTTCGAAAACGGTAAGCGTAGTGCGACCCCCAGCCAGAACTCGTCTGTGATTCGAAAACTTGTTCCCACGGAGAACTCGCCCACGAAGAACGTGACCTCCAGGTTCTCCGGCTCCGCGTTCGTGCACGTGGACGGGTCGGTGTCCGGCACGCCGCCGACAACCACGTCGCCGTCGAGGCAAACCACGTCGTCGAATGACGAGCCGTATCCCGTCTCGATGTAGATCCCGCCGGTGAGCACCACCCTCGGCGCGATCCGTCCCCCAATGAAAGCCGATGGCAAGGGACCAAAGCCGAGGCTGGACGACCCGCTCGTGTTCGGCCCCTGCAACGGAGCCGTTTGGCGGGTGAAGATCCCCGTGAAGTTGGACGTGAACCCCAGCTTCTTGATGCCCTCCATGTTGGCTGGGTTCAGGACGAGCGCCGACGCCCGTTCCACGTATGTCGTGCCCGAGAGCGCCATCGAGACGGCCCTCGTGTCGTACGCGGTGGGCTCCGGGTTCGCGCTCGCACCCGCAGGCATGAGCGTCGCGGCCAGGACGCACGCTAGGGCGAGTCGCCGGCACGATGTGGCTTTGTCGTCGTCATGCACCGGCGCATCATACACACGAAGGCCCAATTACCCAGCGTGGACTCCAGAGAAGCCTCCGACAGGTGGGCCTCGCGATCCTGCGGGCCATGCGATAGCCTCTCGGCGGCATGCTCGAAGAAAGCCAATACTACTTCAATAGGGCCGCGGACGTCTTGGGCCTCAGCGACAGCATTCGCGAGATCCTCATCACCCCTCGACGGGTGGTAAAGGTTGAGATTGTCACCGAGGACGATGCCGGAGAGCTCATTCACTTCCGGGGTTTTCGCACTCAGCACAACAACTCGCGCGGTCCGTACAAAGGGGGGCTTCGCTACCACCCCTCGATGGACGAGGACCACGCCTCAGCGCTCGCCAACCTGATGACCTGGAAGACCGCGATCGCCGGGGTTCCCTTTGGCGGCGCCAAGGGCGGGATCGATTGCGACCCACACACCTTGACGAAGACAGAGCTCAACCGGGTCACTCGTATCTTCGTTGAACGCGTCAAGGAGATCATCGGACCCACGCTCGACATCCCCGCGCCCGACGTGAACACCAACGCGGAGGTCATGGGGTGGATTATGGACGAGTACTCGCGCGATTATGGTTTTTCGCCGGCCGTCGTCACCGGGAAGCCCGTCGACCTCTTCGGTTCGCTCGGACGTGACGAAGCGACCGGTCGCGGCGTGATGTATGCGCTGCGCGAGGCGCTGAAAGATCAGGGCAAGAGCATCGCCGATGTCACCGTGGCCATGCAGGGGTTTGGCAACGTCGGCAGCCATGCCGCGCGCTTGATCGCAGAGCAGGGCGGCAAAGTCGTCGCTGTAGCCGACCATTTGGGGGCCGTCGAAAACAAAGAAGGCCTCGATATCCCTGCCCTCATGACCTGGACCACCGAGCACGGGACCGTGAACGGCTTTCCCGGAGGAGCGGCCTTCAACGGGCCGGACGTCATCACTTGGCCTGCAGACGTGTTGATCCCCGCAGCGCTCGAAGACGCCATCACAGAGGACAACGCTCCCGACGTCCGAGCAACTCTGATCGTCGAGGGCGCGAACGGCCCGACGACGCCAAAGGCCGACGAGATCCTCCTCGACCGAGGCATCATCACCGTGCCCGACATCTTGGCCAACGCCGGCGGCGTGACGGTCAGCTACTTCGAATGGGCCCAGAACATCCAGCAGTTTCGATGGGAGCTAGATCGCGTGATCGACGAGCTCGAAAAGGTGATGGTTCGAGCGTACGCCGCGGTTCGGGAGGTCGGGAAGGAAAAGTCGGTCGACTTGAGGACCGCCGCGTTCGTGTTGGGCGTTCGACGCGTAGGCCGAGCGGCTCTGGCGCGACATCCCACGCGCGAGACGATCAGCTTCGACTGACTTACGGTCCACGAGTCGCGGGGTCTGCGACGGCGAGCTTCCATCGCAGCACCCGCCTGACTGATGAAACATGAGAGGGCCGTGGGCCGCGCGGAGCTTTCGGATGAGCCCCACGGCGGCTTCGGTGACTTTGACCCGCTCAACGGTCACGCGACGTCCTTAGAAGAACCCCATGGGCTTCGGGTCGTAGCTCACCAACAGGTTCTTGGTCTGCTGGTACTGCGAAAGCATCATCTTGTGCGTTTCGCGCCCGATGCCCGACTGCTTGTAGCCACCGAACGCCGCGTGGGCGGGGTACAGGTGGTAGCAATTGGTCCATACGCGTCCTGCTTGGATCGCGCGCCCTGCGCGGTAGGCGGTGTTGGTGTCGCGTGACCAGACGCCGGCTCCGAGCCCGTACAGGGTGTCGTTTGCGATTTCCATCGCTTCATCGAAGCCCTCGAACGAGGTGACCGATACGACCGGCCCGAAGATCTCTTCTTGGAACACGCGCATCTTGTTGTGGCCGGCTAGGATTGTGGGCTCGACGTAGTACCCACCCTCGGCCTCGCCGCCGATCTCTGCGCGTTTGCCGCCGGTGAGGACCTCGGCTCCCTCCTGTTTGCCGATGTCGATATAAGCCATGATCTTCTCGAGCTGGTCGGTGGAAGCTTGAGCCCCAATCATCGTCTCGGTGTCGAGCGGGTTGCCCGACTTGATCTGGTTCACTCGGTCAACGGCCTGTTCTAGGAACGTCCCGTAGATTTCCTTCGCAACCAGCGCGCGTGACGGGCACGTGCACACTTCGCCCTGATTGAGCGCAAACATCGCGAAGCCTTCGAGCACCTTCTGGCGAAACTCGTCGTCCTTATCGAGCACGTCCTTGAAGAAGACGTTCGGAGACTTACCGCCTAGCTCGAGGCTGACGGGGACGAGATTCTCGGACGCGTATTGCATGATGAGGCGCCCCGTCGTGGTTTCACCGGTGAAAGCGACCTTTGAAATGCGTGGGCTCGACGCGAGAGGCTTGCCGGCCTCGACCCCGAACCCGTTGACGACGTTGAGGGCGCCCGCCGGAAGCAAATCTCCGACCAACTTCATCAGCTCGAGGATCCCCACCGGCGTCTGCTCCGCCGGCTTGAGGACAACTGCGTTGCCCGCAGCAAGCGCGGGCGCGACCTTCCACGCGGCCATCAAGATCGGGAAGTTCCACGGAATGATTTGACCGACCACTCCGAGTGGCTCCGGGAAGTGATACGCCACTGTGTCGTTGTCGAGCTCTGCGACGGAACCTTCTTGAGCGCGGATGCAGCCTGCGAAGTAGCGGAAGTGGTCGATTGCCAGGGGCAGGTCCGCGGCCAACGTTTCACGTACTGGCTTGCCGTTGTCCCAGGTCTCGATGACCGCAAGCTTCTCGAGGTTGTCCTCCATGCGGTCCGCGATCTTGTTGAGGATGTTGGCCCTCTCGGCTACTGCGGTGCGCCCCCAGTCTGGTGCGGCTTTGTGCGCGGCGTCGAGTGCGAGCTCGATATCCTCAGCAGTCGAGCGAGGCACCTCGCAGAACGTCTGCCCGTTCACCGGACTCGGGTTCTCGAAGTAGTTGCCTTTGCGAGGCTCCGTCCATTCGCCGCCAATGAAATTCTGGTAGCGGGCATCGAGCTTGGGTGCGTCGTGTTTCATAGCCGGCTCCTCTCGCGTGTGAGTGGGTTGGGTCCATCGTGTTACCACGCGGCGTTTCGGCAAAGAAGGCTCAACCGCTCCACCCTCGCGACTTGGCTCATATCAAGCACTTGAGAAGCACACTGCGAAAACCCACCGCGAAGTCCTCCGGGTGACAGCGGGCAGGAAACCGTAGACAATGCCGGCCGTCATGGCGCTTCGCGATCGGTCGTTTGACGCCTTCCTGGTGGTCTGGTTCAGCTTGTTTGCCGTCTCGTCGCTCGTTTACGAGCCGTTCATCGTGTTTGGGGTGGATCTGTCGGCGACGACGGACCTCTTTGGCCGGTCGTGGTACTGGTATGCGCGCTCGTTCGATCCGATCTTTCTCGATACGCCGCTCTGGTTGCGCATCATGTGCGCGCTCGACGCCTTCGTGTTTGGGCCATTCTACCTGGTTCTGATTTACGCACTGGTACGGGAGCGGAGCTGGATTCGCGTTCCCGCGCTTCTCTACGGCTCGGCAATCGTCTACTCGACCCTCGTCTACTTCGGCTATGAGGTCCTCGACGACGCGAATCGGGCGGAAGCAGATTTGCTCGCCGTGTTTCTCGTCAACATCCCCTACACGATCATTCCGCTGCTTCTCATGTGGCGAATGCGCAGTGCGGAGCCATTTGGCTCGCGATCGTAGCCGCTCACTCGGGTGGGCCGACCACGATGCGCTCGCCCACCCGCACGTGCCGATAGGCGTCCCCGAAGGTGTCGTTGAACATCGCGATGACTTCGTCGCTGCTGTCGTGACCGCCGACCCCGACCAGACCGAGATTTCGCTCGCGTAGCTGGTTCATTTGATCCTTTATGTCGTCCATCGTAATCGGCGAGAACATCCCGCTGCCGGACGCAAGAATTCGTTGAGCGTCTAGGCCGAGCATCTTCAAGCGGCCCTTGGGGACCGGGAGATGGAGACCGCCGACGATCCCGTAGAGCGGCTCATCGAAGACTTGATCGTACCGCGCGAGCAGCTTTGGGATGGTTTGGTGGCCGCAGCCCACGATGAGGACCGCTCCGCGGTCTGCCACGTGTACGACCAGGGCCTGCTCATCGATCCAACCGAACACGAGCTGACGCGGGATCGTCCCCGTGGAGGCCACGCCTTTGCCGATTTGCGCGGGCTCGCGCGTGTGAACCGGGCTCAGTCCCGGATAGGTCATCGGGATCGGAACGAAGGCGCGCACGTCCGGTAAGGACACCTGTTCGAGCCCTATCGAAAAGCTCCGCTCCTTCTGACGTTGCATTCCACCGACGTGATCGAGGTGATTGTGCGAGATGAAGACCGTATCGATGCTGTCGAGTGCGACGCCCAGCGCTTTCATGTTGAGCTCGAGCGGGGAGGGCGACTCCTGCTTTGCATTGTACCCAACGTCGAACAGGATCCGATGCTCGTCGGTTTCGATCAGGTACGACACCCCGGCCTCGCCTCGCAGCTCGGGGCCCGAGGTGTGCCAGTCGATCAACGGCAGGATCGAAAGCGTTCGGGTCGCTCCGAAGTCGCCGACCGGTGAAGGCTGGTGCGCGGCGAATTCCGCTTCCGCCTTGCGAGCCCCGCTTCGATTTCGGAGCCCGACAAACGCGATTGCCGCGATCACTGCCAGCCCCAAGGTACCGAATGCCCACGCAAGTACACGCTGCATGCCCCTTCCTTACCACGTGGTTTGCGTGCAGTGGTAGAGGCGAGTGCGTCCACACCTACAAGGGCGCGCACGGATCTAGAGCTGGAGAGAGGTCTGACGCGGGTGGTCAGTGTGCTATACGCACACGCGTGGATGACCTGATCCAAAAGGCCGACACGCTTCAAGAGGCGCTCCCTTACATCCGGGAGTTCCATGGGGACATCTTCGTCATCAAGTACGGTGGCAATGCGATGGTGGATCCGGCGCTGCGGGATAGCTTTGCGCGGGACGTCGTGTTGATGAAGTACGTGGGGCTTCATCCGGTCGTGGTGCACGGGGGAGGGCCGCAGATCGACGAGATGCTGACGTCGCTCGGCGTGGTTTCGGAGCGGCTAGATGGCCTCCGGGTCACCGACGACCACACGATGGATGTCGTCGAGATGGTGTTGGGCGGCAAGATCAACCAGGAGATCGTGTCGCTCATTGCACGCCACGGCGGCCGCGCGGTCGGGCTCACTGGCAAAGACGACGCCTTCCTTCGCGCCAAGAAGGTCGACAAGATGAAGACCAAGAGCGGGAAGTGGGTCGACCCGGGGCGCGTCGGAGCGGTGACCCAGGTCAACCCGGACATCGTGCGCCGGCTCGTCGATGACGGCTTCATTCCCGTGATCGCCCCAGTGGCGGTCGACGCGGAAGGCAAATCGCTCAACGTCAACGCCGACACCGTAGCCGGCAAGGTGGCCGAGGCGCTGCCCGCCCGGAAGTTCGTGCTGCTCACCGACATCGAAGGAGTGCGTGGCAAGGACGGCGAGGTCGCGAGCTCGCTGAGCGCCTCGGAGATCGACGCCCTCAAGCTCGATGGGGTCATTGAGGGAGGGATGATCCCGAAGGTCGACTGTGCGCTGAGCGCCCTGGCAGGTGGTGTCCGCAAGGTGCACGTCATCGATGGCCGGGTCCGTCACGCCGTGCTCCTCGAGATCTTCACCGACGCAGGCATCGGCACCGAAATCACGCGCTGAGCCTGCCGGACCAGGGTCGACGGCCTTGGGCAATGGTGGTATGCCCCGGGCTTCCCAAAAAGGCACACCATGACCAGGCAGGATGACATGCTTCGCACCGCGAAAGAGGTTCAGCTCGGCAACTATGCGCCCGCGCCCTTCGTTCTGACGCACGGGCGCGGCCGTCGTGTGACCGACGCCTCGGGTCGCGAGTACCTGGACCTGTCTGGCGGGATTTCCGTGCTTTCGGTGGGGCACAGCCATCCGACGCTTGCGGCGGCCATCGGGGAGCAGGCCGCTCGCCTGATGCACGTGTCGAACATCTTTTACAACGATCGGGCCATCGAGCTGGCCGAGGCGATTTGCGCGCGGAGCCCGTTCGACAGGGTCTACTTCTGCAATAGCGGCTCCGAAGCGAACGAGTCGTTGCTCAAGCTTGCGCGCCGGTACCATCATGACCGCGGTGACGAGAAGCGGGTGGAGTTCGTCTCCACGTTCAACAGCTTTCACGGCCGGACGATGGGCTCGTTGTCCCTGACGGGGCAGCTCAAGTACCACAAGGGCATGGAGCCTTTGGTGCAGGGCGTGAGCTTCATCGACTTCAACGACCTCGCTGCGCTCGACGCGGCCGTGACCGATCGGACTGCAGCCGTGATCTTCGAGCTGGTTCAAGCCGAAGGCGGCATCATAGCCGCCTCGGACGAGTTCGTGAAAGGTGCGCGTCGCATTTGCGATGAACGCGGCGCGCTGCTCTTCTTCGACGAGGTTCAAACCGGCTACGGCCGAACCGGCCGATTCCTCGCGCAAGAGTGGTTCGACGTCGTGCCCGACGCCTGCTCACTGGCGAAAGGCATCGGCGGAGGCTTCCCGCTCGGCGCGATGGCGGTGACGGAGCGTCTCGCGGGCGGCCTTCCTCCCGGGAGTCACGCGAGCACGTTCGGCGGCAATCCGCTTGCTTGTGCCGCGGGTCTCGCGGTGCTGCACATCATCGACGAGGAGGGGCTCATCGACAACGCCCAGAGTCTCGGCGAGTACCTGGCCGGCCGGCTCGCCGACCTCGACGCTCGCCTCCCGAGCACGACGGGTACGCGGGGCCTCGGCTTACTGCAAGGCTTGGTCTTGGCCGATGACATCGATCCGGGCGCGACCATTGGCGCGGTCCATGCGGCGGGTCTTCTACTCACGCTCGCGGGCGGCGACGTGATCCGAATCTCGCCCTCACTCAATGTGACGCAAGAAGAGCTCGACGAAGGGCTGGCGATTCTCGAGCAGATCCTCGTCGATGCACCGAGAAAGCCATGACGCGGCACTTCCTGACAATCTTCGACCTCAGCCGGGAGGAGCTCCTTGGGCTGCTCGATCGAGCCGCAGAGCTCCAGGCCCTTCGCGGGACGCCCGAGCACCCGCAGCCGCTTCAAGGCAAGTCGGTCGCCGTCGTGTTTGAGAAGGCATCGACCCGAACGCGTCTGTCCTTCGAGGTGGGGATTTACGAGCTTGGCGCGCAGCCGGTGACGCTCAACTCCCAGGACACGCAGCTCGGTCGGGGCGAGCCAATCGAAGACACTGCGCGCATGTTGAGCCGCTACGTGCATGGCGCCGTCTACCGAACCTTCGGGCACGACCGCCTCGAAGCGCTTGCACGCCACGCGACCATTCCCGTCGTCAACGGTCTCTCCGACAAGTTTCATCCGGTGCAGTTGCTCGCCGACATGATGACCATTCGGCAGAGTCTCGGGCCGTCGCTCGAAGGCCAGCGCGTGGCCTGGGTCGGCGATGGCAACAACATGGCGCATTCGTGGATCGCGTCCGCCGCGGTGGCCGGCTTCGAGCTCGTGCTCGCCTGTCCACCTGGATACCAGCCAAATGAGCAGGTGTTGGCCGACGGGCTCGCGCGCGGGGCGAAGATTCGCGTCGTCGAACGTCCCGAGGAGGCCTTGGACGGCGCTGGCGTGGTCACCACCGACGTCTGGGCGAGCATGGGTCAGGAAGGCGAGGCCGCTGAACGGCAACGGGCGTTTTCGGGCTTCATCGTCGACGACGACGCCATGAAGTGCGCTGCCTCAGACGCGATTTTCCTTCACTGCCTGCCTGCCCATCGCGGCGAGGAGGTGAGCGCATCGGTGATCGACGGGCACCAGTCCCGGGTCTGGGACGAGGCGGAGAACCGGCTACACACCCAGAAGGCCCTGCTGGAGTGGCTCATCGGCCAATAAGGGAGTGGGCACGCTGAAGTGGCTGACAAAGGAAGGGCCACGTTAGACTGTTTGGGTAGGGGGCAGCTAGGCGGTCGATGGCGGAGGAGAAGATCCCGCAACAGGTCGAAGACGCTGATGTCAGGGCACACGACATCAGCGCGCAGGAGGCGTTCATCCATTCCTGTATGGATGGCGTCCTCAATGTCGACGACATCGCCGATCTAACGGTGCTCGCGCCCGTGGAGGTACTCGCGTCGATTGAACGCTTGGTCTCCTTGAAGGTCGTCGAATGGGTCACCTCCAAGGCGTCGAGCGGGCCTCCGGCGGCAGAGCTGGTCGAAGATGTCGAGCTCGACCAGGCAATTCAAGAACTGATCATCGAAGCCTTACATCGCGCTGACCGACTCAACCACTACGAGCTGCTCGGGGTCGCGGTCGACGCGGAGCGCGCTGAGATTCGCACGGCGTATTTCGCGCTATCCAAAGTGTTCCATCCCGATGCGTACTACGGAAAACGTCTCGGGTCGTTCAAAGCGAAGATGGAAGTGGTCTTTCGCCAAGTGACCGATGCGTACGAGGCGATCGGGCGTCCAAAGAAGCGCGCAGCCTACGATCGATACCTCAAGCAGAGCATCGCAGTGTCCGCCGCCGAGCGACAGATGGACCGAGGCGAGGAACGCGCCCAGGCCATGGCTGAGGCCCTCACGAAGACGCCCGTTGCCGAGCGCCAAGCGCAGCCCGTCGTGGCGACCGCGGCTCCTCAGAAGGCCGCGCCGCAGCCCGTGCCTGGAACGCCCGAGTACGAGCGCATGCAGCGCAAGCGCGAGCTTCTGCAACGGAAGCTTCGTGGTCGATCCCAGCGGCCCGCTCGAAAAGACCGTCCGGTGCGATCGATGCCCGCGCCAACCGCGAAGGTTGGGCAGAAGACGGCGCTCCGGGACCTGACGCGGTCGCTCAAGCAGACCGCAGGGCTCACCGGCGGTGTCGACCGTGCCGACCGTCACATCGAGCATGCTCGCGCGGCCGAGGCGGATGGCGATCTCGCGGCGGCGGCGAACGCGCTGCGCATGGCGATCGCCCTCGATTCGAGCCGTACCGAGCTCCAAGATCAGTATCAGCGCGTCAACTCCCGCCTGCGGGTTGAGCTCCTCGACATCCACCGGGAGCAGGCCAAGTACGAGGAGGACAACGATATGTGGGCTGCCGCCAGCATTTCTTGGGCGAAGGTGGCTGAGGCCGCACCCGACGACCCAACGGCGCCACGCAGCGCGGCGAAGGCCATCATGGCGGCCGGGGGCGATCTGCGAAAATCACGCGATTTCGCTCTCAGGAGCCTCGAGCTGGACCCCGATTCTCTAGAGACACGGGTCCTTTTGGCCCGCATCTACATCGGGGCGGGCATGGATGCCAGCGCCGCAAAAGAGCTCGATGAGGCTGCAAAGTTGGACCCAGAGCACGAGATGGTGAAAAATCTGAGGAAGCAGCTCGGGGGATGATGTGAACGACGCATTTGAGCGCTTGGAAGTGGGGCATGGAAAGAGTCATCGGAATTGACCTAGGAACCTTCAACTCGTGCGTTGCGGTGGTCGAAAGCGGCACGCCAGTGGTCATCGCAAATCGAGGGGGATACAAGGTCACCCCGTCGATGGTGGCCGTGACTGAAGGCGGCAAGCGTTTGGTGGGCCACATCGCAAAGCGACAGGCCGTTACCAACGCCGAGAACACCGTGTTCGCCGCGAAGCGCCTGATCGGGCGGAAGTGGGACACGCCGCAGGTCAAGAACGCGATTCAGACGTGTCCGTTCCACATCGTGGAAGGGCCGCACGGCGACTGCCGCATCAAGATGCGCGACAAGGTCTACAGTATTCCGGAAGTCAGCGCGATGGTGCTTCAGGAAATGAAGATGGTCGCGGAAGACTATCTCGGCGAAGAGGTGAACAAGGTTGTCGTGACGGTGCCCGCGTACTTCAACGACAACCAACGGAAGGCCACCAAGGACGCTGGCGCGATCGCCGGCCTCGATGTCATTCGCATCATCAACGAGCCAACCTCGGCCGCGCTTGCGTACGGCTTCGGGAAGAACATCGATCGCACCGTGGCGGTCTTCGACCTCGGTGGCGGCACGTTCGACATTTCGATCTTGGAGATTGCGAGCTCCGGTGTGTTCAAGGTCCTCAGCACGGCAGGCGACACGTTCCTTGGCGGCGAGGATTTCGACCAGCGCATCATCGAATGGCTCGTCGAGGGGTTCCAACACGAGCATGGGCTCGATCTTCGCCAGGACCGCATGGCACTGCAGCGCCTCAAGGACGCCGCCGAGAAGGCCAAGTGCGAACTTTCGGCGGTCACCGAGACCGAGGTGAATCTGCCCTTCATCATTTCGAGCGCGCGCAGCGAGGCGCTTCATCTTCAAAGGCTGCTCACGCGGGCCACACTCGAGGAGCTGACCGCGGATCTCATCGATCGCACGGTTCAGATTTGCGAGCTCACGCTTGGTGAAGCGGGCCTCGACAAGGACGAGCTCGAAGACATCATTCTCGTTGGCGGCATGACCCGCATGCCGAAGGTGCAAGAGCGCGTCTGCAAGTTCTTCCAGCGCGACCCCTGCAAGGGCGTCCATCCCGACGAAGTGGTCGGGCTTGGTGCCTCGATCCAGGGTGCAGCGCTCGTCGACGACTCTCCCGAGCTGGACATGGTTCTGCTCGACGTCACGCCGCACACGCTCGGCATCATGGTCATCGGTGGCTATTTCGAAGAGCTCATTCCGCAGAACACGACCGTACCGACCTCTCGTAGCAAGCCGTTCACGACGGTGCGCGACAACCAGACGGCCGTGAAAATTCTGGTCTTGCAGGGCGAGTCGCGGCGTGCGGAAGACAACGAGCTTCTTGGCGAGTTCATTCTGACCGGCCTTCGGCGAGCGTCTGTCGGCGAGGTCGAGGTCGAGGTCACTTTCGAGATCAACGCCGACGGTATTGTCAGTGTCCACGCGAAGGACGTCGAGACGGGCAAGGAGCAGTCGATCACCGTGACAGCGACGAGCGGCCTCACCGAGGACGAGATCGACGAGATGATGGTCGACGCGTCGGACTTCGCGGTGACGCGGCGCGAGGACGAAGCGACCGAGCAGGTCCGGCAGGAGGCTGAAACGCTGATCGCCGAGATCGAGCGCCTCTTTCCGGACGTCGAGTCGATCGTTGCGGGCAGCGACTTCGGGCGCGACGCCATCGACAAGGCCAAGGGCGTCGTCGACAATGCGCGTACACTGCTAGAGCAGGGCGACATTGGCGCGCTCAAAGACGAGCTCGAGTCGCTCGGCCGCACGCAGCGCATGTTCAAGGGCGTCGTCGGCAAGTCGGCATGAACGACTCCACATTCCCGAGCCTGCTCGGCCCGGACGGCACGATCGACCTGACGGGCGGGCTCGGTCAGGAGGGTGCCGGCCCAAGACCCACCAGCCGCCCTTTGGGGGATGCGTGGGTGGTCGACCGGGATCGGCGCAGCTTGCCGCCACCCGCCACTGGGGCCGGGGCGACGGCGGAGCAGGAGGCCGACGAGGCGATCCCAGATGACATCCATTGCGAGATTGCGGATTATTTTGCCCTCGGGGACTACGCCGCGGCCCTGCATTCGGCTGAGCTCCAGCTCGGCCTCGACCCGGATGACGAGAGCGCTCGCCAATACGCCGATACCAGCCGGGACCGACTCGAAACCCGATACACGACCCGCATCGGCTCGCTCGACTACGTGTTCAACCTGGCGGTTCCGGCAGCTAAAGTGAAGTGGTTGGGCCTCGATCCCCAGGCGGCTTTCCTCTTGTCGCTCGTCGACGGGCAGACGACCGTCGCAGAGGTGCTCGAGCTCTGCCAACTGGGCAGGTTGGAAGCGCTTCGCGTGTTTACCGAGCTTCTGGAAGCCAAGGCGATCCTCCGGGTGGCCTGACGGCAAGCCCGCTTGCACCACGTTCGCGGACCACTACCATCCCGCCCCATGGCTGCGCATCCCAAGAAGATCGTGCTCGCCTACAGCGGCGGCCTCGATACATCGGTCATTCTGACCTGGCTCAAAGAGACCTACGAGGCCGAAGTCATCGCGTTTTGCGCCGACGTTGGCCAAGGCGAGGAGCTCGGCGGTCTCGACGAGAAGGCCAAGGCCACGGGCGCTTCCAAGTGCATCATCGCAGACCTCAAGGAAGAGTTCGCTCGCGACTTCTGCTTTCCGATGTTGCGCGCGAATGCCATCTATGAAGGCGAGTACTTGCTCGGAACCTCCATCGCGCGCCCGGTCATCGCGAAGGCGATGATGGAAGTGGCTCAGCAGGAGGGGGCAGACGCGATTTCGCACGGTGCGACCGGCAAAGGCAACGATCAGGTGCGCTTCGAGCTCGCAGCGTTGGCGATCGACCCACGCATCCAGATCATCGCGCCATGGAGGACGTGGTCTCTTCGTTCGCGGACCGACTGCATCGCGTACTGCAAGGATCGAAAGATCCCGATCGAGGTCACCGCGGAGAAGCCGTACTCGATGGACGCCAATTTGTTCCATATCAGTTATGAGGGCGGCGTCCTCGAAGATACCTGGAACGAGCCGCTCAAAGACATGTTCCGTTGGACGACCGATCCCCAAGATGCGCCCGACACGCCCGAGTACATCGTCATTGGGTATGAGAAGGGCGATCCCGTCAGCATCGACGGCGAGCGGCTTTCTCCCGCGGCCCTCATCGTACGTCTCAACGAGATCGGCTCTAGGCACGGCGTTGGTCGCGTGGACATCGTCGAGAACAGGTTCGTTGGCATGAAGTCACGCGGCGTGTACGAGACCCCGGGCGGGACGATCCTTCAGCGGGCGCATCGCGCGGTGGAATCGATCACCGTCGACCGGGAGGTGATGCGGATTCGCGACGGCCTGATCCCCGAGTATGCATCGCTCGTCTATCGCGGCTTTTGGTTCGCGCCAGAGCGCGAGATGCTCCAGGCCCTCGTCGACGACGCCCAGAAAGACGTGACCGGCGAGGTGCGCATCAAGCTCTACAAGGGCAATGCAGATGTCGTGGGCCGGAGAAGCCCAAATACGCTCTACGACCCAGAGCTCGCGACCTTCGAGGAGGACGAGGTCTACGATCAGCAGGACGCGACCGGGTTCATCCGGCTCAACGCGCTTCGCCTACGAATTCGGGCGCTTCGGGACCAGGGCGGGGGCGATTAACCCTGGCTCTTGCGGCCGATCGCGGTCCTCGGTAATCTAAAAGCTCACAAGGTCTTGGACGTACCAAGTATACAGTTAGTCGCCGCGATTGTCGGCGGCGTGGGTCTGGGCGCGCTGCTTGCAGCTGTTAGCGCTGGTCTCCACACGCTCGGTGAAGCGGGTCTGCAGGCGCTGTCAGAAGGCGAAAGCCGCAACGCCAAGGTGGCCGAGCGTGTGCTGGCAGAGCTGTCGGAGGTTCACTCGCGCCTCTTGATGGGCCGTGTGCTCTGTGTCGCGGTTGCAGCTGCCTTCGTCGCGTATTCGTTGTTGCAGTCGTACGGCGTGTGGATGGCGCTTCTCGGGGTCCTAGGCACCTCCGTGGCCTACGCGGTTGTGGCGACGATCGCGGGCGCCGTCGTTCGACAGCGCTCGGGGGAGGCGACGTTGCGGGTTTGGAAGTGGTTGAGGCCCGTGGAGCTGCTTCTCACTCCTCTTGCAACACCATTGAACTGGATCAGCGCGCTCGTGGTGAAGTTCGTTCCAGAGGTTGAGCTGGAGGATTCCGCGCGCCTCGCGGAGCTGACGGTCGAGCACGTGATCGAGCAAGGCGAAGAGACAGGCAACATCGCACAGGAGCACGCCCAGATGCTTCGAAGCGTCCTCGAGTTCAAGAACACCGTCGCCCGGGAGATCATGGTGCCGCGCACGCAAGTCGTGGCGTTTGAAATCGATACCAGCATCGACTCCGTGCTCGCAAGTATCATCGAGTCGGGCCACAGCCGATACCCGGTGTACCGCGGGCAGATCGACCAGGTCGAAGGCATCCTCTACGCGAAGGATCTCTTCCAGGTGCTACGCAATACTTCGAATGCGGACGGCATCCTGTTGGTGGATGTGCTCCGAACGCCTGTATTCTTTGCTGCCGAAAGCCAGAAGATCGGGGTGGCGCTGCGCGAGATGCAACGCCGCCGTTCCCACCTTGCCGTCGTGGTGGACGAGTTCGGCGGCGCTGCTGGCATCGTGACCTTGGAAGACATCATCGAGGAGATCGTCGGAGAGATTCAGGACGAGCACGACGAAGAGGCGCCGTTGGTCTACGAACGCGCGCCGGGCCACTACTTCGTAGACGCCGGCATTTCGGTCTACGACTTGGAGAAGCACCTCGGCGAAACGATTTGCGAAGACAAGACCGACTTCGATTCCTTGGGCGGCTTGTTGGTTCATCTCGCAGGCCAGGTGCCCGTGATCGGCGAGGCTCTCATCACGGGGCCGTACCGCATCGTCGTGGTCGACGCGGACGAGCGGCACGTTCGCCGCGTTGAGATGCTCCGGGTGAGCACCGAAGAGCCGGACGAGCCGAAAGCCGCGGCCGGCTAGGAAGCCTCGGGCGTCTCGTAGCTAACCCAGTCCTGAAGGATGTCTGCGCTGCTCATCTGCGGTGTCAGAACGGTGTAGTGCGCGATCGGCCCCTCTGGCGCCTCGCCCACCGAGCCGACGTTCACGATGTGGTACTCCTCGACGGCGCGCTGGAAGGGAACGTGGGTCGAGCCGCACACGATGATGTCTGCGGGGTCGTCATTTAGTAGCGCGAGGACCTCGTCATCGCTTAGGTCGTGACCGATCTCTTGGCTGTGGTCGGCAGGGGAGCCGTGCACCATTAAGACCTCGCGGCCGTCCACCAGCGGTATCCGTTGCTGCTCGGGTAGGCGGCGAAGGCGCTCCGCCACGAGGTCGCCAATCGCCGCCCGTGTGTCCTCAAACAGACGTGCCTGACGACGCTGCTCCTCGTCGATCGGGACGAGGCTGCCCGGATCCACCGAGCCGAGCGCCAGGTCCGAGGACCCACGGGTGCAGATGGCCCCAAGGGCCTGAAGGCGCTGCCACACCTTGAGTGGCTCATCGCCACCGAGGAGCAGGTCCCCCGCGACATATACCCGCTTCACATCGAGTCGCTCGAGCTCCGCTAGCACGACCTCTAGAGCCGTGAGATTTCCGTGCACGTCAGAGAGAAACGCGATCGCACCGGCCGCTGGAGGGTGTGCCATGGCGGGAGCCTAGCACCTCGATGCTTGCATGGAGACTGGGTCGGCCTATTGTCACACGGGGAGAGCGAGTTGAGCGAAGGCAGTAATCGGGACAACGTGATTCGCGTTGGTTTCGGGGCGGATGGCAAACTGAAACGCGCCGCGAGCCTGGAGCCGGCCCCTTCGCAGCCTGCGCCACCGAGGAGCGATCCGCGTGAGGGCCTGTACACGGTGTCCGAAGTTGCCCGGCTGTTTGGCTACAAGCCATCTCGGCTGCGGTACTGGCACCGTTCCGGGTTGCTAGGCCCCTCTGCACGTGTTGAGGGGCGCAACTACTACACCTTTCAAGATCTGATCGGGGTGCGCGCTGCCAAAGGGCTTCTCGAGCAGGGCGTGCCACTTCGGAAGGTGCGCCGGTCGGTCGAATCGCTGCGCGAGTCGTTCCCCAAGACCACCCAGCCGCTGTCGGAGCTCCGTGTTCTGGCCGACGGAAGGACGGTCGTCGTGCAAGATGACGCGGGGACCTACGAGCCGACGACCGGCCAGGCGGTGCTCGATTTTCGCATCGACGGGTTGGAGTCGGATGTCATTCGGCTGCTGCATTTCGACCACGACGATCGATCTCGCGCCTACGAGCACTACCTCGAAGGCTGTCGCTTCGACGAGGACGAGCAAACCTACGGCCAGGCCGAGCAGGCGTACCACAAGGCGCTGTCGCTCGACCCGACGCTCTCGAACGCGCTGACGAACCTCGGAAACCTCGAGTATCGCCGTGACCAGCACGAAGCCGCCGAGACCTACTACCGGCGCGCGCTCGAGAGCGACCCGGAGCAGCCGGAGGCACTCTATAACTTGGGATTCCTGCACTTCGAGCGAGACGAGGTAAGCGAGGCGGTGGTCTTGTTTCGTGCAGCGCTCGAAAGCGACCCCTCGTTTGCGGACGCGCACTTCAATCTTGCGATGGCGCTCGAAGAGCGGGACGAGCGTGCTGCGGCACGCCCTCACTGGCAGCAGTACCTCGCGCTCGAGCCGGAGGGTTCTTGGGCGGATATTGCCCAGAAGCACTTGACGAACACCCCTCGACTATAGATGTTCGGCCGCGACCGCGAGTTAGCGCTCAGGGTCGTATGTACTTTTCGAGGTCGAGCGCCCAACGCACTTCGGCAACCGCGTCGGCGATCGCCGCGAGCGGCTTGCGGTAGGTGACTTCGTGCCACACGTCGAGGACGCGGACCTCATCGACAGGGTCTTTCACCTCGACAATTTCGGCGCTAGACTCCTCGTAGCCGCGACTTCCCGCTTGCTCGCCGACCTCTTCGCGCACCCGCCGGAACAGTTCTTCGGCGTGCGCGGATGGCGCATCCGAGCGCTGGGTGCGGGCGGTGAACTGCACGACCAGCCCGCCGTTCAGGACGACCCGAACTCCGGAGTCCATGATGTGAAGGCGCACGCGTTCTGCGATCTGGAGCTCCCGAGCATCGGTCCGGTAGATCTCCACACCGGCGTCCGCAAGCGCCTGCTGAATATCCTGAATTGTCAGCGTTCCCTCCAACCCACTCATACAGAAAGCATACGCTTCGGGTCGAGGAACGTACCACCGCCGACGCCGGATGCGCAAATGAGCCGCTTTGGTATGTGACCCAACAATTGGGGCGGGTGTCTCCCCCCGAAGGTACGATTCATCGTTTTTGCGGCAATCGCCGCACGAAAACGCTGGCCAAGGTTCACGTGCTTCGATACATTCGGCGGTGCTTTGACACCCGTTGCCGAAAGACTCGCTTCGATGTTACCGAAGGGTGGCGCTGACGCTCACGTGCACCGTGGCGCTCGCCGCAGGTTCCGCCGCTGGGCTCTCGACGCCGAGATCGAGCTCCTGACTCCGGCACGTGGTGCAGGCCTCGCGATCAACGCCAGCGTCGGCGGCTTGCGCATCGCGGTCGACACGGGCGTGCCGGTCAACCACGTCTGCACCCTGCGGGTTCGCACAGCGCCCGATCACGAGACGATCGAGCATGCGAAGGTGGTTTGGTCGCAGGCGCGGCCCGACGGCTACGTGTTGGGCCTCGAGTTCATTGCGGCGCCTTCTAGCTGAAATTGTTGGGATTTCAGCTCCAGGATCACCAATGATGCGATCGGTTGCGACCCCGCCGATCCGGGGCTAGATTTGTGATCCATCTGAGCGTACCCGCCCCGGGACGCTACGGAGGTTCAAAACATGCGCCGACGAATGTTCCTCGGAAAGATTCACCGAGCTACGATCACCCACGCCGACCTAGACTACGAAGGTAGCGTCACGATCGACACTGATCTGCTCGATGCTGCCGGCATCCTCGAGCACGAAGAAGTCCAGATTTGGAACGTGACGCAGGGCACGCGCTTAGCGACCTACGCGCTAAGGGGCCCACGCGGTTCCGGCGTGATTTGCGTCAACGGCGCCGCCGCGCACCACATGAGTCCCGGTGACCTCGCGATCATCGCCACCTTTGGTGAGATGAGCGACGAAGAGGCGAGGGCCCACGAGCCCAAAGTGGTGCTCGTCGACAGCAAGAACCGAATCGTCGACACCGGCCCCGAGCTCCCAGGCCCACAAATGCCGCGGCAAGTGGACGAACTGGTCCATTAACGCGATGTTCCCGGCAGCGGCCGGGGTGGCGGAATGGCATACGCAGGCGACTTAAAATCGCTCGTGGAAACACATGCGGGTTCGAATCCCGCCCCCGGCACTAGTTTCCGGTATCAGTTTCTCTTTGTGTTCCGGCGCCTTGCACGGTTCGACCGTCGCCGGCATCCGTGCTCGTTGACCTGACGTTGACGTGAGGCGGTGACGATGGCGCCAGGGCTCTGTTGTTCTTGCGAGGGACGAGCTGTGCCGGCCGGTCGCCTTTGGCTTCCTGGACCGCTCGGTCGATGATGAGCTGCGGTGGGATGTCGCGAACTCTGTCTTTGGAGATGGCATAGACTTCCCCGGGTCGGTTCACTTGTAGCCCGTGATGTACAACGTGTGCTTGCCGGGCTTCACCGGGACGACTCCGGCGGGCAACCTAGCAGCAAACGCTGGAGAAAGTAGGCCGGTGGGGCTTGCGGGGATGAGCTAGTCGGGACTACGTTCGCTCCATGGCAAGGCTCCTCGTGACCGGGGCGAATGGCCATGTCGGGAGCAACCTCTGCAGACTGCTCGTCGACGAAGGGCACGACGTCGTTGCGCTCGTACGCAAGAGCTCGGACTTGCGTGGGCTGGAGGGCGTCGACGTCGAGTACAAACACGGCGACATTCTTGATGCAGAGTCGGTCCGTGCAGCCGCGCGCGGGGTGCAGAGCGTGTTCAATGTCGCGGCGGTCTACGCGACTTCTGGTCATAGCGTCGAAGAGATCATGCGGCCTGCGGTGGAGGGTGTGGACAATGTGCTCAGGGCCGCGGCAGCCGAAGGCGTGCAACGCGTGGTCCAGACGAGCACGACTGGGGCGATCGGCTTCTCCCACTCATCCGGAACCTTGCGCGACGAAACCCAGTGGCATGACGATCCACAAACGACCTATTTTTTGGCGAAGACCAAGAGCGAACGGCTGGCCTGGCAGGTAGCTGACGAGCTCGACATCGACATGGTGACGGTGAACCCCACCGCCATTTTGGGTCAGTACGACTATCGCATTACGCCCTCGACCAAGCTGGTCCGAGGCTTTCTCGAAGGCAGTGGGATGACCGCGCAAGGGGGTGTGAATGTCGTCGACGTGCGCGATGTGGCCCGCGGGCACCTGCTGGCGCTTCAAAAAGGACATCGAGGCGAACGCTACATGCTCGTGGCGGAGAACCACGAGCTGCGAGACTTTGCGTCGATGGTGACGAAGCTCACTGGCATCAAAGTGCCGCACGCGCCGCTCCCTCGATGGATGATTCCGGTCGCGATTCCAAGCACCGGGCTGCTCATGCGAGCGCTCGGCAAGAAAGACATCCTGACGGTACAAGAGGCGCGCGAGTTCATAGGGCGTTGGGGCTGGTTCGACCCCTCCAAATCCAAAGACGAGCTTGGGTTCGAGGCCCGGCCGACGCGCGAGACCCTCGACCACACGATTCGCTGGCTCGTGCACTCAGGCGCCCTTTCGCCGAAAGTCGAAAAGCGCTTGCAAGAGAAGTACCCACCTGACCCGGTTTGGAACTGAGGCGGAACATCAAGGATCACCGCGAAGGGTGGACGGTACCCGGGTCAGACGCCTCTTCACGACATTCCGCCTGCCGGCAAATCGCGTTCGATAGCCGGAGCCGTGCTCCTTCAGGCGATTGGCCACTTCGAAGAGAGGCCCGCGGCCCTGGTGGAAACTTGGACCGGGGGCCCCGAAGCGTTTGTCCTGGTCAGCTCGAGCGAGTTCGTTCACGTCAGCGTCAACCCCGGTGGCGGGCTCTGTCTCTAGCGCCCTCGAGCTTGCTGCGTCCGTGCTGATAGCGCCGTATCCTGGGATCCTTTTACGGCCCCAAGTCCCCTCGCTACCGCAGGCGGTCTGGATCAACCCCCCGGAGGACAAGAACAAGAGCGAGATCAAACTTCACTAAACTCGAGACCGGAGTGTCTCAAAGTCGTTGACACGTATCGTCGCGTAGTACCGCGCGGCTTTCGAGTTCGTCTATGCGTCGAACCAGTTCCTCGACACTGGCAGTCATTTCCTGACCTCATTATGGGCGGCATTGGCGGCGATATAACCGAAGGTCATCGACATAGCTAAGGTATGGCCGGCCCCGTAATACGCGTCCCTTGACGGGCTGGCGATGCAATTGCCCGCCCCGTACAGGCCCGCAATGGGCTGATCCTGGCCGTCCAGCACACGCGCACTCGCATCGATCACCGGTCCGCCGCAGGTATCCAGCGCCCCCGCGGCGAGGATGATCGCGTAGTACGCCCCTTCGTCTCGCAAAGGGTGCATGGTCACGGACGGATACTCGTTTGCAGGCCAGCCGCTGTCAGGCTTCATTGGTGAGAAGACCTGGTGCCACTCGCTGTCGTAAGCGTTCTTGCCTCGCTGGAAGTCCTCATCTGCACCGTTTTCGGCAAAGCCGTTGAAACGCTTGATGGTCTCTCTCAGGTTCGTTGTAAACGACGAGTCCAGTTCCAGTCCACCAGTGCTCGATCTGATTTCATCCAGACGAGCCTGTATCGAGTCGGTGAGTTCTTCCAGTGTCTGTCCAGTAAGAACATGTTGGGCGCCGGCAGCGTCGGCCGGTACGGGATACAGGCCTGCAAACGCGCCGGCGGTACGCTCATCGTAAATCATGAACAACAGCTGGTTGGGAAACTCTGCCCGAGTGGAATCGTAGATGCCGTGTGCTTCCGTGCGGTCATTGTAGTTGCAATTCTCATTCACGACCCGCACACCATACTTGTTGACCTGGAAGGTCGAGTCACCGGCCGGGAAAAAGACGCCGGTGGTCAGTTGCGGCCTAACCAACGCCTTCTCCAGGAGGATCTGGGTGCGCCACGCGCCGCCGATATTGCCCAGCCGGGCACCGGCCGCCGATGCGATATCGATGAAATCGCCCTCTGCCGCAGGCATCGCGCAGGATCCGTAAAGGCGCATGGGTTGAAAGCTGTTGTTCTTCTCGGCGTTATGCGCGTAACCGCCGGTGGCGAATATAACTGCCTTGGATGCCCTGATATTGACAGCCTTCCCGCCGGCGTCCGCCTGCACCCCAATCACCCTGCCAGCATCGTCCTGGATCAGCGTGACGGCACGATGCCCCAGTAGCGTAGGAATGCCACGATCAGCAACTGCCGCGCCCAGCTGCATCATCAGATCTCCGCCGCCGCCCATCGTGCCGTCTGCCTTGAGCGGGCCCAGGGCACGACCCGCGGGAACCTTGTTCTCCGGGACGTGATCGAGGTAATCCGTCGCGGGGCGATCCAGGAAGAACATCCGCCATTCAGCGACATTCAGCGATCCACTACCACGCAGCGCGTCAATCGCTGCAGCCGCATTGTCATAGAAGGCTTCCAGGAGCGAGAACTCGTGGTCGCTCAGTCCCAGCTTTGCATCATCGGCGTCGTAGCGCTCCGGGTACGAGAAGCGTGCCTGGTACCGGACGCAGTCCTCCTTGCGATCCTCGATACCTTTTTCCTTGAGCGTGAAGTTGTTGGGGATCCACAGGACACCCCCGGACTTCAACGATGTCCCGCCAAGGAAACCGGCTTTCTCGATCATCGCCACGGCGTCGCCATTAGCATGCGCCGTCAGCGCCGCAGTTGCCGCGCCGACGCCGCTGCCGACAACGAGAATATCGGTGTCGTGATGCCAGTCGAACCCGGCGCCACGGCATGATGACAATGAGACTACGCCGGCGGCGGCTGCCCCGGCGCTAGTCAATACTTGTCGTCGTGTTAAGCCCTTGGGCGCCTGCTTGCTCATCTTGTCACCTCGCGAATTCGACTCCCTCAGCCTCACGGTCCCAGCAATCGTCGGTGATGCCCTCGTTCTTCAATTTGAACTTCTCGACACGCTCACTCGGTGTCTTTGGCATCGCATCCCGAATCGCGATGTACCGCGGAATCGCAAAGTACGCCATACGCGGCTCGCTGTTCGAGCGTGCCGTGGGTCTGTGCCGCGCGGCCGCGGCAGGACCGAACACCCACCTTGAGCCTTCACGGTGGACGTCGGCGTCACGACGCGCTATCTGCATCCGCATCGGATAAGTAAAGAACAACACAAGCTCATACAATTGCGGGAAATTATCCGCAGGAGTTAGCCATGGTCGCCATTGCTGAGGACATCACGCAGCTCGTTGGTCGCACGCCCCTGGTGGGGATGCCCCGCATCACCGCCGGCCTGAAAGCGCGAGTCGTCGGCAAGCTGGAGAGCTTCAACCCCTGTGCCAGCGTCAAGGATCGGATCGCGCTCTCCATGATCGAGGCCGCGGAGCGTGAGGGGAAGCTGAAGCCGGGGGCGACCATCATCGAACCAACCAGCGGCAACACTGGCGTCGGGCTCGCGTTCGTCGCGGCATCGCGGGGCTACCGGCTCATCCTGACCATGCCGGAGACGATGAGCCTAGAGCGGCGCCAACTGCTCGCGGCGCTCGGCGCGGAGCTCCTCCTGACGCCGGGCAAGGGCGGGATGGCCGCCGCCATCACAATGGCGGAGGAGTTGGCCGAGAAGGAAGGCCACCTGCTGTTGCAACAGTTCTCTAATCCGCAAAATCCGGAAGTGCACCGCAAGACGACCGCCGAGGAGATCTGGACCGACACGGACGGCCAGGTCGACGTGTTCATCTCCGGCGTCGGTACCGGCGGCACCATCACGGGCGTGTCGGATGTCATCAAGCAACGCAAGCCAAGCTTCAAAGCCATCGCGGTGGAACCGGTGGGTTCCGCAGTGCTGAGCGGCGGCGAACCGGGGCCGCACAAGATCCAGGGCATCGGCGCGGGCTTCGTGCCGGATGTGCTGCAGCGCGAGCTGATCGACGAAATCGTCCAGGTCACCCACGAGGACGCAGGCGCGGCGGCCCGGCGGGTCGCCAAGGAGGAGGGCCTCCTCATCGGGATCTCGTCAGGGGCAGCGCTCCACGTCGCGCTCGAGGTGGCGCAACGCCCCGAGCACGAGGGGCAGCTCATCGTGGTCTTGTTTCCGGACAGCGGTGAGCGCTACCTGTCCACGTGGCTGTACGACGGAGAGTGAACCCATGACCCGTGACACGACGGACTACGATCTCTCACCAATCGTCGAGGAGCTTTGCGCGCACAGTCATGAGCTGACACGCGCGGGAGCGTTCAACCGTGGGGCGCGGCTGCTACCATCGCGCAAGGTCGTGCTCGAGGTCGTCGAGGGGCTGCGCGGGGTGCTGTTCCCCCGGTACTTCGGCGCGTCGAAGGTGAACGAGGAGACCCTGCGCTTTCACCTAGGTGCCACCCTAGACCACGTGCGCCCGATCCTGGAGGAGCAGGTCGAGCACTGCCTCGAGTTCGTCTGTCACGACGCTCCCGAGCAGCGGGCGGAATGCCGAGCGCGATCCCACGATGTGGTACGTGAGCTGTTCCAGCGACTGCCGGCAGTGCGTGCTGTGCTCGCCACCGACGTGCAGGCCGCCTTCGATGGCGACCCCGCCGCGACCTCGCCGGACGAGACCATCTTTTGCTACCCCGGCATCATCGCCGTCACCTGCCAGCGCCTCGCTCACGAGCTCTACAAGCTCGAGGTGCCGCTCCTGCCGCGCATGATCACCGAGTACGCGCACACTCTTACCGGGATCGACATCCACCCAGGCGCACAGATTGGAGAGCGCTTCTTCATCGATCACGGCACCGGCGTCGTCATCGGTGAGACCTGCGTCATCGGCAAGAACGTGTGTCTCTACCAGGGCGTGACCCTGGGCGCGAAGAGCTTCCCGAAGGACGAGAACAGGAACCCCATCAAGGGGATCGCCCGGCACCCGATCGTCGAGGACGACGTCACGATCTACGGCGGCGCCACGATCCTCGGACGCATCACGATCGGCAAAGGTTCGGTGGTAGGCGGCAATGTCTGGCTCACAAGCAGCATCCGCCCGCGCACGAAGGTCGTGTTGCCCCAGGCCCGAGCGGAAGCTTTCCTCGAGGGTGGCGGGATCTAGGAGGCCATAGAGAGCAGGAAAGATCATCCGAACAGCGGCGCGGCAATGGAGTTGCCGCGAGCGCTCGCCGCAACCAAACCCAAGAGCACACCATGAACGAAGACGCGCCGATCTACCTCGACTACAACGCAACGACACCGCTCTTGCCCGAGGTCGTCGACGCGATGCTACCGTACCTGCGCGAGCACTTCGGAAACCCATCGAGTGCTCACGTGTACGGCACTCGTGCCCGCGCCGCGGTCGAGAAGGCGCGCGAGCAGGTCGCTGCACTGCTGGGCTGCGATGCCGACGAGGTGCTTTTCACGTCAGGCGGCACCGAGGCAAACAACCTCGCCATCCGCGGTAGCGCCGAAGCTCGGCGAGAGCGTGCGCACATCCTCACTTCGGTCATCGAGCATCCAGCGACCGCCCAACCATGCGCCTGGCTCGAGAGCAACGGTCGTCGCGTGACGCGAGTCGGCGTGGACGAGGGCGGCCGGGTTCGGGTCGATGAAGCACTGGCGGTGATCGATACGGACACGGCGCTTGTCACCGTGATGCACGCGAACAACGAGACGGGCATACTGCAGCCAATCCACGAGCTCGCTCGCGCTGCACGCGCCTGTGGAGCGCTCATCCACACCGACGCCGCGCAGTCGGTAGGCAAAGTGCCCGTCCGTGTGCAGGAGCTGGGCGTGGACCTTCTGTCCCTGGCGGGCCACAAGGTGTACGCGCCCAAGGGCGTCGGCGCGCTCTACGTCAGGCGAGGAACACCACTCGTGCCCCTCATGCTCGGCGCGGGGCACGAGAGGGGCTTGCGCCCGGGAACGGAGAACGTTGCGTCGATCGTCGGTCTAGGCCTCGCATGCGAGCTGGCCGTGCGCGATCTCGACGAGGCGAGCTCGCGGATCAAGGCGCTTCGGGACACACTGTGGGAACGGCTCGCTACGGCGATTCCAGGGCTCGGGCTCAACGGCCACCGCGATCAGCGGCTCCCGAATACGCTCAACGTCCGCTTCCCGAACGTCTTCGGTGGCGCGGTCTTGGCCGAGGCGCCTGAGGTCGCGGCGTCGACCGGATCGGCGTGTCATGAGGGGTACGAGTCGGCGTCCCCGGTCATCCTCGCAATGGGCGTGTCGCCCGACGAAGCGCTGGGTTCTGTTCGACTCACGCTGGGCCGCAGCACGACGGGTGGCCACGTCGCTAGCGCGGCTGAGTCTCTGACGCGCGCCTGGAGCGGTCTTGCACGGCAGTGAGCGTCTCACAGCAATCCTTGCTCCGAATGGCACCTTGTATCTCAGGTGCATCAAGCTGACGATGTTGGCCCAGTAGAGCGAGTGATTCGTGAATCCCGTAACGCTCGCTGCGTTTCGGGCAACGTGGTTGGATCTGCGATCTGTTGTTACAAGATTTCCTTGGTCTCGTCCTCGGGATGCCAGGCCGAATCGATCCATGAACGGCCCGAGCTCTTTGGCGAGCCACTCTGCATCGAGGCCGAATTGGCGGTCTCAAGCCATCGACGCAATGGCCATGACGGTGTGATAGCCAAAATCGCACCAAGAAGACGACCTCCATCACTCAAGGCTCCGACGGAACTGCCAAGCCGACTGTGCGTGGTCTCCGCAGCGTCGACATCTTATCGGCC
>PVMK01122515.1_pt1 | contig 41849 bp, 44 predicted proteins | sample 1853481 | NCBI WGS metagenome assembly PVMK01 (sample SAMN08533507, study PRJNA380276) | Marine sediment metagenome, whole genome shotgun sequencing project.
CCACGCTCCAGCTGCTTGCGGGTGGTCTCGTCCAAATCCGAAGCGAACTGGGCGAATGCCGCCAGCTCGCGATACTGGGCGAGCGCCAGACGCACACCGCCGCCGAGTTTCTTGACGATCTCCGTCTGCGCGGCGCCACCCACCCGCGACACCGACAGGCCCGCGTTGATGGCCGGGCGGATGTTGGCGTTGAACAAATCCGTTTCCAGAAAGATCTGGCCGTCGGTGATGGAAATCACATTCGTGGGGATGAAGGCCGAGACGTCGCCAGCCTGGGTCTCGATAATGGGCAGCGCCGTCAACGAGCCGGTCTTTCCCTTGACCTTACCGTCGGTTATGCGCTCGACCTCTTCGATGTTGATGCGCGAGGAACGCTCCAGCAACCGGGAGTGCAGGTAGAAAACGTCGCCGGGGTAAGCTTCGCGTCCCGGAGGCCTGCGCAGCAGTAGCGAGACCTCCCGGTACGCCCACGCCTGTTTCGTGAGGTCGTCGTAGATAATGAGGGCATCTTCGCCGAGATCGCGAAAGTACTCGCCCATGGTGCAGCCGGCGTAGGGCGCGATGTACTGCATGGCGGCGGACTCGGCAGCGCTGGCGGCCACCACGATGGTGTGCTCCATGGCGTCATGCTCTTCGAGCTTGCGCACCACGCCGGCGATAGACGAGGCCTTCTGTCCGATGGCCACGTAGATGCATACAATCCCCGAATCCTTCTGATTGATGATGGTGTCGATGGCGAGCGCCGTCTTGCCGGTTTGCCGGTCGCCGATAATGAGCTCGCGCTGTCCACGGCCGATGGGAACCATGGCATCGATGGCCTTGAGACCGGTCTGCACCGGCTGGTTGACGGACTGGCGCTCGATGACGCCCGGCGCTACTTTCTCGATGGGAGAGGTCGCCGCGGCGTCGATGGGGCCTTTACCATCCATAGGCTCGCCCAGCGAATTCACCACCCGCCCCAGCAGTCCACGGCCGATGGGCACTTCGAGAATGCGTCCCGTGCACTTGACGGTGTCGCCCTCGGAAATATGCTGGTAGTCACCAAGTATGACCGAGCCCACGGAATCGCGCTCGAGGTTGAGCGCCAGTCCAAAAGTGTTGCCGGGGAACTCGATCATTTCGCCCTGCATTACATCGCTGAGCCCGTGTATTCGCGCGATGCCGTCGGTGAGCGTGACCACCGTGCCTTCCGTTCGCGCCTCGACGCCAACGTCGAAGTTGGCAATGCGCTCTTTGATGAGATCGCTGATTTCCGCCGCAGTGAGTGCCATGTCCTAGCCCCTGATTAGAAAATTCGTGGAAATGGGGACAGACCCCTTTTTCCGCACCTGTTTTCGGAGAAAATGGGGACAGATCTATTTTCCCTTTGGACGGGCTCCGTCCAAAGGGAAAATAGATCTGTCCCCATTTCCACCATCACATCAATGATTGGCTGAGCTGACTCAGCCGGCCGCGCAGGGACGCATCGATTACCGTATCGCCGGCGCGGATCACCACACCACCGATGAGAGATTTGTCGACGGTTACCGAGATGTCGACCTTGGTGCCCAGGCGTTTGCTCATGGAATCGGCGATGTCTTTTCTCTGCGCGTCGCTGAGCTCGAAGGCGCTGGTCACGTCCACGTGGCTGCGTCCCTCGGTTCTGTCACGTTCCTCCTCGAAGATCGCCGCCACGCCCGCCATCTCCGCCAGGCGCTCATTCTCCGCCATTATGCGCACCAGATTCCCGCCGGTCTTGGAAAGACCGTCGCCACCGACGTCGATGATCAGCTCGGCCAGTTGCTGATTGTTGACCTTGGGATTGGCGATCAATCCCTGCATGGTCGCGTCCGCCAAAATCCGAACCAGGAGCTGGAACATATTGCTCCACTCCTCGATCGTGCCCTCTTCCCGGGCCTGGTTGAATGCAGCCAATCCGTATGGGCGGGCGAGCGCGCTTACGTCTTCCATGGCTAGAGCTGCTCTGCCAAACGATTCAGCTGCTCGGTATGCGCTTTCTCGTCCACGTCACGCGCTAGTACCTGCTGCGCGCCCTGAAGTGCAAGCTTCACGACATCGGCACGCAACTGCTCACGCGCTTGATTCATCCGTTGCTCCATTTCGGCTTCCGCTGCCCGCAGCATGCGCTCACCTTCGGCGCGGCCGTCGCCTTTTGCATCGTCGACGATCTCGTCACCGCGCTTGTGTGCCAGAGCCAGTATCTCCTTCGCCTGGTCCTTGGCCTCGCGGATGACCTCCACCGCACGCTGCTCGCCGAGCTCCTGCTCGTGCCGCCCGCGTTCGCCGGCCGCGAGTCCCTCGGCGATCCGGGTTTTGCGATCGTCCATCGCCTTGATGATGTGCGGCCAGATGAACTTCAGACAGAACCATACGAATAAGATAAACGTAATGGTCTGCCCGAACAGTGTCGCGTTGATATTCATGGGTTGCCCCTCATCCTCTCGCCTGAGTGTCTAGCCGCCGACGACGGCGAACAACACATACAAACCGATGGCGATGGAGATAATGGGCAGAGCATCCACCAACCCCATTACGATGAAGAACTGCGTGCGCAGCATTCCCAACATCTCGGGCTGGCGTGCAATTCCCTCGAGAAAGCGCGCGCCGAGAACGCCGATACCGATGGCGGCCCCCATGGCGCCGACGCCGAGCATGATGCCGCCGGCGATGTATAAAAGTGCAATTTCCTCCGTCATCTCGAGTCTCCTGTTCGCAATAATCGATCTGGGTTTCTAATGGATATCTAATGAGTCTGGTGCGCCATATCAAGGTACACGATGGTCAGAATCATAAATATGAATGCCTGCAACAACACGATCAAAATATGAAATACCGCCCACGCCCACTGCAACACCCCGCCTGCCAATCCCCACAACAGACCACCACTGTAGAGCAGGGCGATGAGTATGAAAATCATCTCACCGGCATACAGGTTGCCGAACAGTCGCAGAGCCAGGGATACGGGCTTCGAAAGCAGACTCACGCCTTCCAGCAACAGGTTTACGGGAAACATCCACTTCGGGAAAGGCTGAAAAGCGAGTTCACCGAAGAAACCGCCGAATCCCTTTTCCTTGATGCTGTAGTAAATCATCAGCACGAATACGGCTATCGCCAGCCCGAAGGTGGCGTTCGGATCCGTGGTCGGCACGACCTTCATATAGGGAATACCGAGTTTGGTGGCCAACAACGGAATCCAGTCCACAGGCACCAGATCCATGAAATTCATCAGCAGGATCCAGACGAACAGGGTGAGCGCGATGGGTGCGACCAGATCGTTCTTTGCCGTGAAGGTGCCGCGAACATTGTGGTCGATGAACTCGATGACCATTTCGACGAAGTTCTGCCACGTCCCGGGCACGCCGCTGGTAGCCTTCGAAGCCGCCCTGTAAAAGAAATACAGAAACAGCACGCCCAGAGCGATGGACCAGAACATGGTATCCAGGTGAATGGCCCAGAATCCCATCTCGCGCGCTTCCGCGGCGCCATGGGCGATGCCGATGGTTCCATCCGGGCGAACACCCAGCGTGAGGTTCTGCAGGTGATGCTGGATGTATTCGGTGGAAGTGGGGTTTTCCGACGCCATGCTCTATCTCTGTCCGCGGGGCCTAGTCTCAGCCACTAACTGATCCGTACCGAAACGACCACTCCGGCCGCCTTCACCAACACATAACCCAGAATAAGGGCCGGCATGTTCAACGCTCCTACGAAGGCGAAGATAGCGATAAACATCAGTACCACCAGCGTGATCTTCACGACCTCCGCCCGCAGCATCATCGCCGCCGCTTCTACCGGCGACCTGTGGTCGTACCGGCGAAATACGCGGCGCGCGAAGTAGTAATCCGGGACCAGGGAAATCATCCCCCCGAGCAGCGCCGAATAGGCGGCCTCTACTCCAAATCCCAGCGCGACGCCCGCCACCGCGAGCATCGCAAAAGCCTCGGCCCAGAGAAACTGGACCAGAGGACTCCCATGGTTCGCTGTGCTGTCCACCCCTTGCCGCCAGGCTTAGCCTCCCGCTGACCCAATCCCCCGCGGTTTTCCACGCGTTCTGGGACCCGGCCCGCCTCGACGGATGACCCGGCGCTTAAGATTGCGCCGCGGTTGCTCGAAAGACGGACGAGTATACGGTCGGCGCCGGTCACCGATCAATGGCAGCCGGGGGTCGCCGGTTGATTACTTGATGCGTTCGAGTATTCCGTCCAGCTCGTCGAGGCTCGCGTAATGAATGACCAGCCGGCCCTTACCGCCGCCGCCCTGGAGAATCTGCACCCGCGCGCCCAGCTGCTCACCGAGATTCTCCACCAGGCGGCGCACGTCCGGGTCGTCGCTCTTCCCGGACGCCGGCTTGGCCCTGGATGGTGCCTTCATGCGCCGCACCAGCTCTTCGGTCTGCCGGGCGCTGAGCGCTCTTGCCACCACCTGCCGTGCGGCCTGGTCCTGGACCTGATCCTCCAGCGCCAGCAAGGCGCGTGCATGGCCCATACCGAGCTCGCCACGCTCCAGGAAGCCGCGCGCTTCATCGCCGAGATCCAGCAACCGCAGCAGATTGCTCACCCCTACCCGGGAACGCCCGATAGCATCAGCCGCCTCCTGGTGGGTAAGACTGAACTCCTCGATCAGGCGCCCCACGGCGGTGGCCTCTTCCAGGGCGTTGAGGTCTTCGCGTTGAATGTTCTCGATGAGCGCGATGGCGAGTGCCGCTTGATCGGTGACCTCCCGCACAACGGCGGGAATTTGTGTCAGGCCCGCGGCTTGCGCGGCGCGCCAGCGGCGTTCACCGGCAATGATTTCGAAATGCACGCCGTCTTGCGCCGGCCGCACCACGATGGGCTGTACCACGCCACGGGCGCGGATGGATTGGGTCAGCTCTTCCATGGCTTCCGGCGCCATGTGCGTGCGCGGTTGCAAGCGGCCAGGCTCCACGAGATCCAGGGGAAGCTCCCGCAACTGGTGGTCTGCCACCACCGCCGCCACGTGGGCGCCGGTGCCGGCACCGAGCAGCGCGTCGAGTCCCCGGCCCAACCCGCGACGCTTAGAAGACATTGAGGCAACCTCGCCCGCCGCCGACCCGAAGAAATGTCCCCTGGGTGATGATGCATCAACACTGCTCCCGTCTCTGTTGCACGCCGCCCACCGGACATCAAGCTTTGGCGGCTTTCAGATGCGCGCCGTCGCGGCGCAGGATTTCGCCGGCCAGCGCCAGATACGCCAGCGCGCCACTGGAATTGCGATCATAGAGCAGCGCCGGCAGCCCGTGACTGGGCGCCTCGGCCAAGCGCACGTTGCGTGGAATAACGGTGCTGTAAACCTTGGTGCCGAAGTGCTTGACCAACTGCTGGGAAACCTGGGTGGAGAGATTATTGCGCGGATCGTACATGGTGCGCAGCAGGCCCTCCACGCGCAGGCTCGGATTGAGCAGCGATCGGATCTTCTCCACGGTTTCCAGCAGCGACGAAAGCCCCTCCAGCGCGTAGTACTCGCACTGCATGGGAATCATGATGGAATCCGCCGCCACCAGCGCATTCACCGTCAGCATGTTGAGGGACGGCGGGCAATCGATGATCAGGTAATCGTAGGATTCTCTGACCGGCTTGAGCGCCTGGCGAAGGCGCATCTCGCGGCCGATTTCCTCGAGAAGCGCAACCTCCGCTCCGGTCAAGTCGGAATTGGCCGGCAACAGCGAGTAGCCGCTGTGCTCCACGGCCACCACCACCTCGGCGACACTGGCCTCGCCCATCAGCACTTCGTAACTGGAGCGTTCCAGGCTGCGTTTGTCCACGCCGCTGCCCATGGTGGCGTTGCCTTGCGGGTCCAGATCCACCAGCAGAACACGCCGTTTGGCGGCCGCCAGGGAGGCACCCAGATTGATGCTGGTGGTCGTCTTGCCGACGCCACCCTTCTGGTTGGCCACCGCGATAATCTTGCCCATCGGCCCTCACTAGCCTGAACTATTCAGGCTGAGTCCTCACTCGCCCATCGGCACCCACAGGTGTCACGATTACCAGGTGGCGCTGCTCGTTCTCGAGTTCGGGAAGGCGTACAGGCACCACCTCAGTGCGCTCACCCGATGCAGTCAGAGCCGGCAGCTCACGTTCCGGATTGCGCCCCTTCATGGCAAGCCAACATCCCCCGGGCGCCAGCAGATGCCTGGCCCCGGCAACGAAATCCCCAAGGCTGCAAAGCGCGCGGCTTATGATAGTGGAAAAGCACGGGCCGGGGTGAAAATCCTCTACCCGGTTGCGCTCCACCCGGACGTTGTCCAGGCCCAACTCCATGGTGGCGTGGTTCAGAAAGCGGCACTTTTTTGCGTTGCTGTCCAGCAGTACCCAGGAGACAGATGGGCGTGCCACCGCCAGCACCAGGCCCGGCAGCCCTGCTCCGCTGCCCACGTCCAGGCAGCGCTGGCCGCGCAAGTACGGCATCACGGCCAGGCTGTCCAGCAGGTGCCGGGGGATCATCTCCACGGGATCGCGCACCGCGGTCAAGTTGTAGGCGCGATTCCAATGGGCGAGCAGCCCAAGGTAAATGACGAGCCGGTGGCGGGCCCGGGCATCGAGATCCACGGCCATGGCGGCAAGACCCGCGTCCAGGCGTCGACCAAGCGCCGCCGCGTCGAAGTCAGGCGCGGCGCCGCGTGCCCTTGCCAAGAGCCTCGCCCGGGCGCCGTCCCAGACTCCGTTTCTTCAGATGCACCAGCAACAGCGAGATGGCCGCCGGCGTCATACCGTCGATGCGGGACGCCTGGCCGAGGGTGACCGGGCGCTGGTTGGTGAGCTTCTCACGGACTTCCGTCGATAAACCCCGCACTTGCTCATAGTTCACATCGTCGGGCAGGGGCGTCTCCTGGAGGGTGACGCTTTTCGCCACCTGCGCATTCTGCCGCTGGATGTAGCCGTGATAGCGCGCCTGAATCTCTATCTGCTCAGCGACCCTGTCATCGGGCGTCCCCGGCCCGACGCCGGGCAAGGTCATCAAGTCCCGATAGCTCACCTCCGGGCGCCGCAACAGCTCCGACGCCCTGCACTCGCGGTTGAGGCGCGTGCCGAGGAGGCGCGCAAGAGCGTCCGCGTTCTCGCCCTGGGGGCGTAGCAGGGTTTGCTCCAGCCGCCGCTGCTCACTTTCGATGGCGTTGCGCTTGCTCTCGAAGGCCTGCCAGCGGGTGTCATCCACCAGACCCAACTCCCTTCCAGTGCCGCTGAGCCGCAGATCCGCGTTGTCCTCGCGCAGCAACAATCGATACTCCGCGCGACTGGTGAACATACGATAGGGCTCGCTGGTGCCGCGGGTCACCAGATCGTCGATGAGCACGCCGATGTAGGCCTGGTCACGTCGCGGCCACCAGGGTTCCAGGTTGCCGGCACACCGCGCCGCGTTAAGGCCGGCGATCAAACCCTGGGCGGCCGCTTCCTCGTAGCCGGTGGTACCGTTGATCTGTCCGGCGAAGAAGAGCCCTGCCACGAAGCGTGTCTCCAGGCTCGGCTTGAGATCTCTTGGGTCGAAGTAGTCGTACTCGATAGCGTAACCGGGGCGCGTGATATGCGCGTTCTCGAAACCGCGTATGGAACGCACCATCGCATACTGCACGTCGAACGGCAGGCTGGTGGAAATGCCGTTGGGATAAACCTCCCGGGTATCCAGGCCTTCGGGCTCGACAAATATCTGATGGGACTCACGCTCGGCAAAGCGCACCACCTTGTCTTCCACCGACGGGCAATAACGCGGGCCTACACCCTCGATGACGCCCCGGTACATGGGCGAACGATCCAGCGCAGCCCGAATGATGGCGTGGCTGCGCGGGTTGGTGTGGGTAATGTGGCAGGGGACCTGGCGGGGGTGCTGGTCCCCATGGCCAAGATAGGAGAACACCGGCACCGGTGTATCCCCGGGCTGACATTCCAGCACCGAAAAGTCGATGCTGCGGGCGTCGATACGCGGCGGCGTGCCGGTTTTCAGCCGGTCCACCCGGAAGGGGTACTCGCGCAGCCGGCGTGCCAGGGTGTTCGCCGGCGGATCACCGGCCCGGCCACCCTCGTAGTTCTCCAGCCCGATGTGGATGCGCCCGCCAAGGAACGTCCCCACGGCCAGCACCACCGCCGGCGCCAGAAACTCGAGACCCATCTGGGTACGAACCCCGACCACGCCGTTGCCTTCCACCAGCAGATCGTCCACCGACTGCTGGAAAATCGACAATCCGGGTTGCGACTCCAGGGCGCGGCGAATGGCCGCCCGATACAAAGCACGATCGATCTGCGCGCGGGTGGCGCGAACCGCCGGCCCTTTGCGGGCATTCAAGGTACGAAACTGGATCCCGCAGTGGTCCGCCGCCACCGCCATGATGCCGCCCAGGGCATCGATTTCCCTCACCAGGTGCCCCTTGCCGATGCCGCCGATGGCCGGGTTGCAGCTCATTTGCCCCAGGGTCTCGATGCTCTGGGTCAGCAACAGGGTGGTTGCGCCGGTGCGCGCCGCGGCAAGAGCCGCCTCGGTGCCGGCGTGTCCGCCACCGATGACGATGACGTCGTATTTCTGCGGGTGCTGCATGGGTCGAAGTCCGATGGTCGGCATCGGGGCCGGACGAGAAATCCAAGCGGAGAGGATAGCGGCTACGAGCGTTCAGCGCACCGCATTATCAACTTCACTGGAGGCGGTCGATCTTGCCGGCGGCCATCTGATAGGCGTAGAAGGCGGCCAGACCGTCCTCACCTTCGTCGCTCCCTGGAAGCAGATCCTGACCGTGCTCCAACGCCTTGGTCACCGGATGCGCGCGTCGGGGGTCGGCCGGGGGTTTGCGGAGCCACCAGACAAGGACCAGACCAAGCAGGATGAGAACCGGTAGCATCAGCAATGCGATCATGGGGGGCTCCCGGCTGTAGAGGGACGAAACACACTCTCTATCCTGCCCGCCCGTGGCCGGCAGGCGCTTCCCCACCCGCCGGCTGCCGGTCCCGGGGCGCCAAAGCGCCACCGGCACGGGCGAATCTCAAGCCCTGTCCGCGGTCCAATTGAGCCGCGGGCCCATGTGTTCGATACTGTGTCTGCCCGCTGGAGGAACGTCCATGTATGCCTTGAACGCCATGAATAAGCTTCTGCTTCGTGGACTCGTCATCTGCGCCACCATGACGCTGGGGGTGACGGCCACTGCCGGCGACCCGGGAATCGAGGTCTTCTTCGGTGAATACGAAGGCGAAACCGTCACGGATTACGATGGCGAGCTGCGTAAGCGCGACCTGCGGGTCAAGATTTCGCCCTTTGAGAACGGCTTCACGGTCAACTGGATCTCCGTGACCAGGAAAGCCAATGGTAAATTGAAGCGCAAAGAATATTCCATCGAATTTCACCCCACGCGCCGTGACCAAATCTACCGATCCGGCGAGCGCAAAGACTTCTTCGGCAATGCCGTGCCTCTGGATCCCATGAAAGGCGACCCGTACGTATGGGCCCGCCTCGCCAAAGACACGCTTACGATTTTCGCGCTGCATGTTCTCGAGGACGGCGGCTACGAGATGCAGACGTACGAACGCCGGCGGACTTCGGAAGGCCTGGATTTGAAGTATTCGCGGGTACGCGACGGGAAAATTCTGCGCACGGTGAATGCCACTCTCATAGAAGTGGAATGATCGCTATACCCGCGCACCACCGCGCCGACGGCCAATGCAGGCTATACTTTTTCGTTTCCCCACCCGCGTAGAGACCATCCATTGCCACCCGCTGAAAAGTCCAATACGGAACGCGACGTCAGTACGTTCCAGGGACTGCTTCTGGCTCTCGACGATTACTGGGCCGGACAGGGCTGCGTGCTGCTGCAGCCCTATGACATGGAGGTGGGCGCGGGCACCTTCCACCCGGATACTTTTCTGCGCGCCATCGGTCCTGAGCCGTGGGGCGCAGCCCATGTGCAGCCATCACGACGACCCGCCGATGGGCGCTATGGCGAAAACCCCAATCGCCTGCAGCACTACTACCAGTATCAAGTCGCCATCAAGCCTTCGCCGCTGAATATTCAGGACATGTACATCGACTCTCTGGTGTGGCTGGGCATCGATCCCCTGGAGCATGACATTCGCTTCGTCGAAGACAATTGGGAAGCACCCACCCTGGGCGCCTGGGGACTCGGTTGGGAAATATGGTTGAACGGCATGGAAATCACGCAGTTCACTTATTTTCAGCAGGTAGGCGGGCTCGAGTGCCGGCCGGTGACCGCGGAAATAGCCTACGGCGTCGAACGCATCGCCATGTACCTGCAGGGCGTCGACAGCATATTCGATCTCCTTTGGACCGATGGTCCGCGCGGGAAGATCAGTTACGGTGATATTTTTCGTCAAAATGAAACCGAAATGTCCGCGTACAATTTCGAGTTTGCCGACACCACCATGCTCACCACCCAATTCGACGCTTTCGAGCGTCAGTGCAGCGAGCTGGTGGAACGCGAGCTGCCGCGCCCCGCCTACGACATGGTCCTCAAGGCTTCCCACACCTTCAACTTGCTGGATTCGCGTCATGCCTTGTCGGTCACCGAGCGTCAGCGTTACATCCTGCGGGTGCGCGCCATGTCGCGGGGGGTTGCACAGTCCTACTTCGATAAGCGCCGTGCGCTGGGCTTTCCCCTGCTCCATGAAACCGAGGGCTTAGCCGATGTCTGACAGCGCCGATCTGCTGGTGGAGATAGGCACCGAGGAGCTGCCACCCAAATCACTACGCACCCTTTCCGAAGCCTTCGGCGCCGCCGTCTGCGAGCGCCTGGAGGCGAAATTCCTGGGCAAGCACGAATACAGCGTGCACGCGACCCCAAGACGGTTGGCGGTGCTGGTTTCCCAGGTGCCCGCGAATCAACCGGACCGTGATGTCGAGCGACGCGGCCCGGCCCTGGACGCGGCATTCGACGCCGATGGGAAACCAACCAAGGCGGCAGAAGGATTCGCCCGTTCCTGCGGCGTCGACGTGGAGCATCTGGAAAATCTGGAGAATGCCGACGGGCGATGGCTGTTGTTCCGGTCCACTCAGGTCGGCGAATCCACGCTGTCGCTGTTGCCGGCAGTGGTCGAGGAGGCCCTGGCACGCATTCCCATCGCCCGGCGCATGCGCTGGTCGAATCTCGATGTGGAGTTCGTCCGCCCGGTGCACTGGATCACGCTGCTCTACGGGAAAGAAGCGGTGGAAGCCGACATCTTATGCGTGCGCAGCGGCGGCAACACCTACGGCCACCGTTTCCACCACCCGCAAGCCGTGGAGCTGACTGAGCCGTCGGAATACGCCGGCGCGCTCTACAGTGGCGCCCACGTGGTGACGGACTTCGCCGCGCGCATGGAAATGATCCGCACACAGGTGGAGGAAGCAGCGGAGGTCTTCGGCGGCAAAGCGGTAATCGACGATGCGCTGCTGGAGGAGAATACCGCGCTGGTGGAGTGGCCGATGGCTGTCACGGGAAGCTTCGACGTGCTGTTTCTGTCGCTCCCCGACTGCGTGCTGACCGCCACCATGCAGGGACACCAACGCTACTTCCCGGTAATGGGCGAGGACGGCGCCCTGATGGCGCATTTCATTGCCATCAGCAACATCGAGAGCAGCAACCCCGATACCGTGCGCCACGGAAACGAGCGTGTCATCCGCCCGCGCCTTGCGGATGCGGCCTTTTTCTTCGAATCCGACCAGAAAAAACCCCTGGAGGAACGCCGCGACTCCCTCAAGGATGTGGTTTTCCAGGAAAAACTCGGGTCGCTATACGACAAATCCGAACGCGTATCGCGACTCGCCGGCATCGTCGCCATTGCCATGGGACTGGACCCCAACGAGGTGAAGCTCGCGCGCCGCGCCGCCATCTTATCCAAGTGCGATCTGGTCACCGACATGGTGGGCGAATTTCCCGAGCTGCAGGGTTTCATGGGGCGGGAGTACGCACTGATCGGCGGCGAGCACCAGCGCGTGGCCAATGCCATCGGCGAAAGCTACCTGCCGCGATTTGCCGGTGATCGAATACCGTCGTCGTCCATCGGGCGGGCGCTGGCGCTGGCCGATCGGCTGGATACCCTGATGGGTATCTTTCTCGTCGGCCAGGCGCCCACCGGAGACAAGGATCCCTTTGCGCTGAGGCGCGCAGCCTTAGGCGCCCTGCGCATCATGATCGAAGGTGAGTTGGCGCTCGATCTGTACAAGTTGCTCAAGTCCACGGTGGAAGGATTCGAGCAGTTTTCGGATTCGGCGGGTGTCGTGGACGAGGTCATGGCGTTCGTCCTCGAGCGCTTGAAAGCCTATTTTGTCGATCAAGGGGTGCCGGTGGATGTGCTCCAGGCGGTGCAGGCACGCGAACCCAGCGAGCCCCTGGACTTCGCGAAACGCGTGCACGCGGTGAATGCCTTCCGCAAGCTGCCGGAGGCCGCCAGCCTGGCGGCTGCCAACAAGCGTATTCAAAACATACTCAAACAGGCCGAGGACGCCGTGCCGGCGAAGGTGGACGACACGCTGTTCGCCGCCGACGCCGAGTGGAACCTGGCGGCAAAGGCCCTGGGCCTCAGCCCGCGGGTGCGTGACCTGCTGAAACAGCGCGACTACACCGCGGCCATGACCAGTCTCGCCGGCCTTCGCGACAGCGTCGACGAATTCTTCGACAACGTCAAAGTCATGGACGACGACGAGCGGCTTCGAAAAAATCGCCTGGCGCTTCTGCAGAGCATCAGCAATTTGTTTCTCGAAACAGCGGACATCTCGCGGCTGCAGGTGTGAAGCGACGCATCTTCCTCGGCTCCGTCGGCGCCTTGGCGGCGGCCGGCTGGTACTACTGGCCGGAAGACGGCTTCATCAATCCCTGCCTCGACGGGTCACTGCCGGACGAACTTGCCGACAACGATCTGATCACCGCCGCATGGGAAGGTGTTGACGCGGATCGGTTCTGGGATTGCCATGTTCATCTGCTGGGCATCGGCGACAGCGGCGGCGGTGCCTGGGTGAACACCGCCATGCGCGAACTGAGTCACCCAATCCTCTATGCCCAGTACGCTTTTTTCTTGAACGCTGCTTGCGTGGATCAATCCTCGCGGGTCGACGACGACTACGTGGGCCGACTGCTGGCGAACCTGGCGGGCCTGGCGGCGGGCCCGCGGCTCATGTTGCTGGCTTTCGATTACGCCTACGACGCCGACGGCAGGAGGCTGCGCGAGGACAGTAGCTTCCACACACCCAACAGCTACGCGCGAGACGTGGCCCGCCGCCACCCCGGCAAGTTCGAATGGACTGCTTCCATCCACCCTTACCGGGAAGATGCGGTGAGCGCCCTGGAGGACGCGGCCCGCGACGGCGCGAGAGCCGTCAAGTGGCTGCCCCCGTCCATGAACATCGATCCGGCATCACCGCGTTGCGATGCCTTCTACGAAACCCTTGCGCGCCTCGACCTGCCTTTGCTCAGCCATGGGGGTCTGGAGCGTGCCGTGCACGTGCCGGATGCGCAGGAACTGGGCAATCCGCTGCGCCTGCGCCGTGCGTTGGACCACGGCGTGCGCGTCATCGTTGCCCACTGCGCCTCTCTGGGAAACGGGGAGGATCTGGATGCCGGTCCCGGCGCCTCCCCGGTTAGCAACTTCGCGCTGTTTGCGCGCCTCATGGAAGAACCGCGCTACGAAAATCTGCTATTCGGCGACATATCCGCCATGACACAGATCAACCGCATAGGCCCTGATCTGGACACCGTGCTGGAACGCGACGACTGGCACGCCCGCTTGGTAAATGGCTCCGACTATCCTCTACCCGGCGTGTTCCCGCTGTTTTCCATGGCCGCCATGGTGGAACGGGGCTATATCGACGACGCCCAAGCCAACATCATTCGCGCCATTCGTCCCCACAACCCCCTGTTGTTCGACTTCGTCCTCAAGCGCACCATCCGCCACGCCGGCAAGGGCTTCGCCGCCAGCGTGTTCGAGACCCGCGGTGTATTCGACACGTAGAATGCGCCACCGACATTCTGCGGTAGACTGCGCCACGTGATGGACAAGACCCTATCGAACGCGCCGCCCGTCAGTGCGGAGCTGGTGGCGCGATCCCTGCTGCACGTGGCCGGCCAGGCCCTGCTGACGGTGCCGTTTGCCATGGCGGCAATTTTCGGCCTGGCTCTGCCCTATCGTTGGCGTTACGCCCTGGTGTCCCAATGGACCCATTGCAACCTGTGGTGGCTGGAAAAGACCTGCCGGCTACGCTACAAGGTCGTCGGCGTCGAGAACATCCCCCGGCAACCCACCATCATTTTCTGTAAGCACGAGTCGGCGTGGGAAACTCTGGCGCTGCAACGCTATTTCACGCCGCAGGTGTGGGTGATCAAACGCGAGCTGCTGTGGATCCCGTTTTTCGGATGGGGGCTCGCGACCCTGCGGCCCATCGCCATCGATCGCCGATCCAGCCGTGCAGCGCTCACCCAGATCCTCAGCCAGGGCCGTGCACGCCTGAACGACGGCTGCTGGGTGGTGATCTTTCCGGAAGGGACGCGGGTGATGCCCGGCGAGCGGCGCCGTTATCGTCAGGGTGGCGCCCTGCTGGCGGCCAAGACCGGCCGGCCGGTGCTGCCGGTGGCCCACAATGCCGGAGATTTCTGGCCGCGCAACGGGTTCATCAAGCGACCCGGCACCATCGAACTTGCCATCGGCCCCGTCATCGAGAGCCGCGGGCGCAGCGCCGCCGACATCAATCGTCTGGCGGAGACCTGGATCGAGGCGACCGTGGGGCAGATCCGAGCCGGGCATTACTCCGGCACGGCGCATCATCCGGATATGGAGCACGATCCAAAAGCCGTCCAGGAGCGCCCGCAACGTGTCTGATCCATCCGCCGCCCCGGTCGTCATCATCGGTACCGGCCTCGCCGGCTATACCACTGCTCGCGAGCTGCGCAAGCTCGACACCGATACGCCCCTGGAGCTGATCACCAGCGACGACGGTCACTTCTATTCCAAGCCCATGATCTCCAACGCCCTGGGGCGCGAGCAGCAAGCCCTGGATCTGCCCACCGGAGACGCCGCCAAGATGGCGTCGGATCTGGACGCCCGGATTCGTACCCGCGCCTGCGTGGAAGCCATCGACGTATCAGCCAAGCGGCTGCATCTGAACGGTGAAACCCTGTCCTACAGTCGGTTGGTGCTGGCCCTGGGCGCCGATCCCGTGCGTCTCGAGCTTGCCGGTGACGCCGATGCTCTCTTGTCGGTCAACGATCTCGACGACTACGCGCGCTTTCGCGACGCCATCGCCGGTCGCCGCCGGGTGTTGGTGCTGGGCGCCGGACTGATCGGTTGTGAATTCGCCAACGACCTGGCCAATGCCGGCTACCAAGTGGAAGTCGTGGAGCTGTTCGATTACGCCCTGGGCAGGCTCGCGCCCCGGGAAGCAGGCGAAGCGCTCAGCGAAGCGCTGGCGGAACGAGGCGTCACATGGCACTTCGGCGCGGCCTGTGAACGTGTAGAGCGCGACGGCGAAATCCTGCGAGTGAGCCTTGCCAACGGCCGCACCCTCAGCGCCGATGCCGTGTTGTCGGCGGTGGGCCTGCGCCCGCGCATCGCGCTCGCCGAGGCCGCCGGGCTGGAAGTCGATCGCGGCATCGTGGTGAACCGATTGCTGTGCACCAGCGACCCGTTCATCTACGCGCTGGGTGATTGCATGCAGATAGAAGGCCTGGTTCTGCCCTTCATCATGCCCATCATGCACGCCGCCCGGGCGTTGGCAAAGACGTTGAGCGGCGAGCCCACCGAGCTGCGCTACCCGGCCATGCCGGTGGTGGTGAAAACACCTGCTCATCCGGCGGTGGTGTCTCCCCCGGGCCCGGGCAGCGACGGCCAATGGCAGGTGGAGCGGGGCCAGGACGGTGTGCGGGCACTGTACCTGGACAGCGCCGGCGCCACCTTGGGGTTCGTTCTCACCGGCAAGCACATCGCCGAGAAGGCGGCTCTCAGCAAAGAGCTGCCCGCGGTGCTCGAATAACTCGCCGGGGGGAGACTTTCCCCAACGGGGACCTCCACGACCGGGGTTGTCAACCAAATCCCCCCCTGCGCGTTTATCTATCCTGGGCCAGTGATCGAGCAATCCGCGTTCCGGTGCAATATGCGGGCTACATACAACTCTGGGACCCGCGCACGGCCTGAGCCGCCGCGCCCGGGATGTTCCCCGCTACGCGAGGGAGAGCCACGCGCTGGACACTCAGGCCCTGGATCGTTTTCTAGCCGGCATCGAGGGGCGCGCCCTGCGGATTGCGCAATTCGGTGCGGGCAACCGGGAAGACGCCCTGGACATCGTACAGGAGACCATGCTGAAGCTGGTGCAGCGCTACGCGGATCGCCCGGAGCAGGAATGGGGAGCGTTGTTTCACCGGATCCTGCAGTCGCGCATCGCCGACTTCCACCGCCGGGAAGGGGTGCGCCGCCGCTGGCGCCACTGGTTTCGCGACCACCAGGAGGAACGCGGCGATCCCCTGGAGAACCAACCGGCGCCGGCCAGCGTCGGGCCCCAGCGGCGCAGCGACGCGGAGCAGATGGTGGAGACCCTGGAGCGGGTGTTGACGGATCTGCCACGACGCCAGCTTCAGGCTTTCCTGCTGCGCACCTGGGAAGGCATGAGCGTTACCGAAACGGCGGGCGCCATGGGATGTTCCGAAGGCAGCGTGAAAACCCACCTGTCCAGAGCCATGCACGCACTACGCGAGCAACTCGGAGACCATCGGTGGTGAACTGGCGGTTGAAGCCATTGGGCGAGCAACGAGCATGAGCAACGACACCCGGGACATGGACGCGAAACTCATCGAGGGCATCCGCAATCGTCTCGATGAGCAAGTGGCGGGACTCGACAGCGCCACGTGCTCGCGCCTGGCCCAGGCTCGGCACCTGGCGCTGGCCGCCGCCGAGCCCCGGCCCCGCTGGCGCAGGGCCACGCGGCCGGCGGGCGACTGGCTGGTGCCCGCCGGCGCCTTTGCCAGTGTGCTGGCCACCGCCATCGCCCTCACCCTCATGGTCACGGAACCCGGCGACGGCAGCGCCCCTGAGATGGACGATGTGGAGCTGCTCACCGCCGGCGAAGAACTCGAGCTCTACGAGAATCTCGAGTTTTACCAGTGGCTCCAGGACCGTGAGCAAACGGGATAACCGGATCCATGGGCTGGCGTGCTCCGGGACTGGGCTGGTTGCTGATGGGTGCGTCCCTGACCGGCACGGGGTTGCCGGCCTCGGCGCAGACCGCCAGCAACCAGCCGTCGGAGGCCGGCCTGGAGGCGGCCGTTACAGACGGCATCGACGTGAGCATGGAGTTTCTGGAGTTTCTGGGCGAATGGGAAGCCGGCGACGGCGAATGGGTCGACCCCACGGACGTAGGATCCGCCGACTGGCCGGTCCGGTCCGATGATCCAGTGGATAGTAGCGATGAGCGGAGCGGCAATGACGACTAGCTTCCGAAGCGTGATGCTGCTGCTCGCTGTGGTCCTGTCGGCGTCGCTTTCCGCTGCCGAGGAAGCGGTGCAATGGCAGGACCTCAGTGCCCCGGAACGCGAAGTGCTCGCTCCTCTGGAGGACAAATGGAATGCCCTCTCGCCGCAACGCCAGCTTCGCCTGCGCAAAGGCGCGGTCCGCTGGCAGGGACTGGACGCGAATCAGCGCAAGCAGTTCCAGCGCCGCTATCAGAAGTGGCGTGCGCTCGCGCCCCAGGACAAGAAAAAGATCCGCCAGCGCTTTCAGCGATTCCGCGCGCTTCCCAAGAGCGAGCAGCGGCGCATCCTCCAGGCACGCAAACGCTTCCAGAATCTGCCGCCCGCCCAGCGCCGGCAGCTGCGGGAAACGTTCCGCAACATGTCGCCCCGGGAACGGCAGCGCTTCCAGCGCGAGTTGCGGCGCGGGCAACAGAAGCGCAGGGATAAGCAGAGTCGGCGCGATGCCCGCGAACGCCCGGGGGCTCCCCCGAACGTGCAACAACGATCCCAAGCCCGCAAGAGCGCCGATGGGCGGCAGCGCGCCGACAAGGCACGAAAGAAGTAAGACGCCAATTCCCAATGCCGTCGGCCATGGCCACGGTGCCACCAGCGCCATGGGCACGGGGCGGCCCTTCTGTTGTTCGAATTGACCGGAGATTCAGGCCCGAACGCATTGAAACTATTTGCCGGCCACAGCCCCGCACCCGGTCCACGCCGGAGCCCCGTGGGCGCGTCTCCCGAAACCACGCAAATACTTGAAAAAGAAGCATTTTCCCTAATATTTCGGTTGCGCCTCAAAGCTAAATTCCCAGGCTTTTCATGCCGATATACGCTCTGCGGACCGTAGACCGGACCGCCCACCGCGGGCCATCGACGACAAGACGGGAGACTGGGAGCACAAGCACCATGGGCACGATTGCCGACACTGCCATTGGCAGCATCCTGGGACTCATGGTTGTAGCCGCCATGTTCGTCGTCATATGGGTGGCGGGAGATTCCAGCGCCCGCGCCGGTGTCGCCGCAGCCGAGGCAACGCAATCGCCGGCGACGCTGCAGTCGGCCCGCAACCATCGCTCCCCGGTGACGCGCACCTCCATCGCGCCGGAGCAGCTGCGCGCACCGCAGGAGACGGAGCCGCACTAGGCGCCCGGTCCTGACACCCAGGTGGCAAAAGATTCAAAGCACGAAGTTCCGAAGGTCGCATCAAGAATGACCTGATTCAGCAAGCGTTGGTTTGCTCGCTAAACGTTCGTCCGCAGCGCCCCTGCGGCCACAGCCGAGCCCGATAGTTGGGTTCGGCTCTTTTTTTTATGGGCCATCTTTTGTGGGCGACAGTTTTTCCTGCGGTTACCGGAGCCGGAGTCTAGAATCGTGCCACCATGAATCTTTTTGCATCGCGCCTGGCAGGGGTCAAACCGTCCGCCATCATTGCACTGACCCGGCGTGCCCGGGAATTGCAGGCCATGGGCCGGGACGCAATCGACCTGAGTATCGGCGAACCGGACTTCGATACACCCGACAACATCAAGCAGGCGGCCATGGACGCCATCCGACGTGGCGACACCAAGTACACGGAGATTCATGGCTCGGCGGAGCTGCGCGACGCCATAGGCGCGAAGTTCAAACGCGATCACGGACTGGTCTATTCCCGGGATCAGATTGCCGTCGCCGGCGGCGCCAAGTTGATCCTGTTCAATGCCATGATGGCGACTCTGAACGCCGGCGACGAGGTCATCATCCCGGCACCCTACTGGACTACTTACCCCGATGTTGTTGCCATTGCTGAGGGCGTTCCGGTATTCGTACCCTGCCCCCAAAGCCAGGGGTTCAAGCTGCGCGCCGACGATCTGGAGGCCGCCATCACACCGCGCACCAAGTGGCTGTTGTTGAATACCCCCAACAACCCCACTGGCAGCGCCTACAGCCGCAACGACCTGGCGGCCCTGGGTGAAGTTCTGGACAGCCACGAAAACGTACGCATACTCACCGACGACATCTACGAGCATCTGATCTACGACGGGTTCGCGTTCGCGACCATGGCGCAAGCCGTTCCGGCCCTTGCCGGGCGCACCCTGACCCTCAACGGCGTCTCCAAAGCCTACGCCATGACGGGTTGGCGGCTGGGCTATGCCGGGGGGCCGGCGGACTTGATCGCGGCCATGGCAAACGTGCAACAGCAGAGCTCCACCCAGGCGAGCTCCATCACCCAGGCCGCGGCGCTGGAAGCACTCACCGGTCCGCAGACGATCCTCCAGGAGCGCCGCGACTCTTTTCGGCAACGGCGTGATCTGGTGGTGGACGCCCTGAACGCCATCGAGGGCTTGAGCTGCGTTCGGCCCGACGGGACATTCTTTGCCTATCCATCCTGTGAGGGGTTGATGGGCAAGCGCACCCCGGACGGCAAAGTGATGGGCTCGGATCAGGACTTTGCCGCCTATCTTCTGGAGAGCGCGGGCGTGGCAACGGTGCCGGGAACCGCCTTCGGACTTTCGCCGCATTTTCGCCTCTCTTTCGCGTCCTCCACCGAGCTTTTGCAGGAGGCCTGCCAGCGCATCGGACGCGCCTGCGCGGCCTTGCGCTGATTGCGCCGCGCCGGCGGGGAGATTCTGCTCACCCTTGCCGCTACCGGCGGTTTCGTATATAGCGGTGCAGTCTGGCAGCCCGCCCGGCGCCACCGGGCGGAAAAACAGGAGGAGTAAACATCGTGGGCGATTCCAGGAGTCATCATCGTGCCTACCCCGCGACCCGCATGCGACGCATGCGGCGCGATGACTTCTCCCGCCGGCTGATGCGGGAGTCGCAGCTCACGAGCTCGGACCTGGTCTATCCCCTGTTCGTGGCGGACGGGTCGGGGATTCGCGAGCCCGTGGCGTCGATGCCGGGCATCCATCGCCTGAGCATCGATCAGCTGCTCGAGGAGGCCGGTGAAGCAGCAGGCCTCGGAATTCCCGCCGTGGTGCTTTTCCCCGTGGTCGATTCCCAACAGAAGTCCACCGATGCCCGGGAAGCATGGAATGCGGAGGGGCTCGTTCAACGCGCGGTACGAACATTGAAAGAGGCGCTGCCCGAGCTCGGTGTGATTACCGATGTGGCGTTGGATCCGTACACCAGTCACGGCCAGGACGGCCTGCTGGATGAGAACGGTTATGTCACCAACGACGAAACAGTGAATGCGTTGATCCAACAGTCGCTTTCCCACGCCGCAGCCGGCGCCGACGTCCTTTCCCCCTCGGATATGATGGACGGCCGAATCGGTGGGATCCGCGATGCGCTGGAGCAGGAGGGCCACACCAACGTGCGCATCCTCGCCTATTCCGCCAAGTATGCGTCGTCGTTCTACAATCCCTTTCGCGACGCGGTGGGATCCGGGGCCAGTCTCGGCAGCGGCGACAAGTCCAGCTACCAGATGGATCCCGCCAACAGCGACGAAGCGTTGCAGGAAGTGGCGCTGGATCTCGGCGAAGGAGCCGACATGATCATGGTGAAACCCGCGCTGCCCTATCTGGACATCGTGCGCCGGGTAAAAGATCGCTTCGGCGTCCCGACCTTCGTTTATCAGGTCAGCGGCGAGTACGCCATGCAGATGGCGGCGATACAAAATGGTTGGCTGGACGAACGGGCCACCGTGATGGAAGTCCTCACCAGCATCAAACGTGCCGGCGCCGACGGCATTCTCACCTACTTCGCGTTGCGCGCAGCACGGTGGCTGAAGGAAGGGTAGAGTTTAATTGGGGATAGATCTATTTATCTCTTTGCCGCAGCGCGGCAGAGAGATAAATAGATCTGTCCCCAATTAAACCGCCCCCAATTAAACCGCCTCCCAATGAAACTCTACCCCGCTGCCGCCACCTTGGACCACGGCGACATGACGAAGGCGCCGCCCACATTGACGCCGCGATTTTCGTCCCGCGCCACCAGGTTGGGGCAGGCGAACAGCGCCGGGTAAACCCCGTGCTGGGCGCGAGTCACCTGGTGACGTTCGGCCAGGTGATCGACAACGGCCGCCGGCAGGCGTGCGTCCAGCGTGACCAGGGGCGTGCCGCTCACATCCAGACGCGGCTGGTGGCAGGCATCTTCCACACTCATGCCGAAATCCACCAGGAAGGAAATGAGCTGCATCACCGCCGGCATGATGCGCCGCCCACCCGATGCACCCACTGCAATCCGCAAACCGTTACCGTCGTCCACCACCGTCGGACACATATTCGTCAGCGGCCACCTGCCGGGAGCCAGGCTGTTGGGGTGCCCGGGACGGGGGTCGAACCACATGATGCCGTTGTTCATGAGAATACCGGTTTCGGGCAACACCACCTTGGAGCCGAATACCGACAACAGGGTCTGGGTGAGAGCCACCATATTTCCTTCGCTGTCAACGACGCTCAAGTGGGTGGTGCAGGTGGGCGCGGTGGCTTCGCCGTCATCACCCAGCGATTCCAGACGTTCGCCATAGGCCTCCAGCAGACTGCCGGCGAAACCCGCGTACATGGCGGCGTCCGGTTCCGCGCCCGGCGATGTGCAACCCTCGAGCAGCTCCAGGGTGCGGCGCAATGTGGGAGCAGCGGTGAGCTCGGTGGCCCCATGAATCTGCGCGCCCCGGTAGCCGAAGCACTGGGCCGGGACGATGCGGGCCTGATAGTCGGCCAGATCTGCCCCGCCGATGCTGCTGCCGAGTCTCTCCAGGTCACTCACCAGGTCCCGGGCGATCTTCCCCTGGTAGAAATCCCGAGGCCCGGCTTGCGCCAGACGCTCCAGGGTCGCCGCCAGGCTGCCCAGCGTGATGTGCGGCACCGGGCCGCCCCACTCACCCGCCGGCACGTGTCCGCCGGGCAGATAAACACGCGCACTTTCCACGAAGTCGCGCAGCTGCGGCGCGGCGGCCGCGATCTTCAGGGTCGCGTACCAGTCCACGTGCATGCCGCGCCGGGCAAGCGCGATGGCCGGCGACAGCACGTCGCCCCAGCTGCGCGTGCCGAAACGCTCCAGGGCCGCCGCCATGCCGGCGACGAAGCCGGGTACGGCCATGGAATGAGGCCCGACCACGTTGCGGTCATCCACCACCGCCGGCCAACCAAACAGATCCGAATCGGTTCCGGGGACCAACGGATAGTTCTCGGGGTCCAGTGCTTGCGAGGCACGCATGCTGAAATCCACGTCGAAGGCACGATTCTCGGCGGCCAGATAGACCAGCATGTGACCGCCGCCGCCCAGGCCGCTCATCCAGGGCTCCACCGTGCCGATGGCGATACCGGCGGCCACCGCCGCGTCCACGGCATTGCCGCCTTCGGCGAGAACCCGGGCGCCGACCTGGGACGCTTCGAAGTGCTGGCTCGCCACCAACCCGTGGCGCGATTCCACGGCCGGTTTTCGAATCTGCCAGGTCTCGATAGTCCCCCCGATCCCGTCGTTTTCAGCCATGTCTCGTTTTCCTGTCGCTACCCATCGATAGAGCGCGCCATTATCGGCGCACGCTGCGTATCCGTCACGGTTTGACCTTGGTGCTGACCATGGCGTACAAAAGAATGCCGCAGATTCCAGGATAAACGCGATGAACGCAACCGATGACAGGGAAACATTCCACGGTGGCTGCCTGTGTGGCGCCGTGCGCTATCGCTTGAAGCCACCTCTACGCCTGGCCGTTGCCTGTCATTGCCAGCAGTGCCGGCGTACCAGCGGCAACTACGTCAGCGCCACCTCCGTGCCGCGAGAAAGCTTCTCGCTCACCAGGGAAGATGGGCTGCAATGGTACCGATCTTCGGCCCGTGCCCGGCGCGGCTTCTGCCGCGAGTGCGGGTCGAGCCTGTTCTGGAGCGCTGACGACCGAGACACCATCGCCATCATGACCGGCACCATCGATGGGAAAACCGGCTTGCGCACGGTTGCCCACATCTACGTGGCCGACAAGGGCGACTACTACGAGATCGATCCGTCGGAACCTCAGTACGACGCCTACGACTACCCTTCACCACCGATCAGCCAGCCTGGCGATGGATAAGGACGGCGTGGAGCTGATCGAAAAGCAGGTCGCGTTCAGCGGTTACTTCCGAATCGATCGCCTTCGTTTGCGTTTCCCTCTCTACGAGGGCGGCATGAGCCGGGAAGTGGAACGGGAAGTCCTGGAACGCGGCCAGGTGGCGGCGGTGCTGTTGGTGGACCCGGACCGGGACTGCGTCGTATTGATCGAGCAGTTCCGTCCAGGGCCCTACGCGGCGGGCGAGCAACCATGGCTGATCGAAGCTGTCGCCGGCGTCATCGAGGGTGGAGAGAGCGCCGGGGAATTGGCCCGGCGCGAAGCCAGGGAGGAAGCCAACTGTGAAATCACGGATCTGTTTCCCATCATGCGCTTTTTCACCAGCCCCGGCGCCAGCACGGAAAGCGTCGCGTTATTCTGCGGCCGCGTGGATTCCTCGAATGCCGGTGGCGTTCATGGGCTCGAGGAGGAAGGCGAGGATATCCGAGTCTTGGTGGTGTCGGTGGATGAAGCCCTCTCACTGCTGGGTGAAGGCAGGATCGTCAACGCGAAAACCATCATTGCGCTGCAATGGCTGGCAAGCAACTATGACAAGATTAAGAAACGCTGGCTAACGATGGACTAAGGGTTTTCGTGAACGAGATCCGAATCACCGCCATCACCATCTATCCGATTAAGTCGACGGCGGGGATTTCTGTCGACGAGTGCAGCGTGGAGGCCCAGGGCCTCAACATGGATCGCCGCTGGCTGGTCGTGGACGAGGATGGCAAATTTCTTACCGGCCGCGAGTTTCCGCTTCTCACTCAAGTTCGATCCCGGGTGGACGACGGCGGCCTGTGGATCACGGCGCCCGGGATGGACGAGATGCGAGTTCCCTCCCCCGCCGAATCCGCCACCGCGAGGTCGGTCAAAATCTGGAACGACGACTGCCGAGCCTTGTCCGCTGGCGACGCCGTCGACGACTGGTTCGCAAACTTGCTCGCTGCCCGCTGTCACCTGGTCTACATGAACGATACCAGCCAACGCCCGGTAGATTTCGCCTACGGCCGGCCCGGCGATCGCGTGAGCTTTGCCGACGCCTACCCGTTACTGCTGATCTCGGAAGCGTCGCTTGCAGATCTGAACACGCGAACTCCGGAAGCGGCGTCCATGGGTCGCTTTCGACCAAACATCGTCGTCAACGGCTGCGCAGCTTACGACGAAGACGGCTGGCGGAGGCTTCGCATGGGCGATGCGCAGTTTGACGGCGTAAAGAACTGCCCGCGTTGCGTATTCACCACCGTCGATCCGGACAACGGGGACAAGCATCCGCAGCTGGAGCCCCTGCGGACGCTCGGCAGCTACCGGCGCAGATCGGAAGGTGGTGTTTTCTTCGGTCAGAATCTGATCCCGCGAACCCTGGGAACCGTGAGGGTGGGGGACGTCGTGGAGGTGTATGACGAAGAGTCGTAGTTTGAACGCCTTACAAGAGCGCCCCGCGGGCGACGATGGGCCAAAGGGCCTGCACGCGCCCGTCGCGTACACACACGTACCAGTCGTAAAGGTTTACCGTCGGATCGCAATGGCCGGGGATCAGCTTCAGTTTGTCGCCCAGAGAAACGGCGATGTCGGCGGCGTCGAATTCCAACTTGCCGTGCTCGTCGGACGCGCCGGTGAACGTAACCCCGGGCATGCCGTGCACGGTAGGTAATCCTGAGTCCACGCTGGATGCCTTGAGTCCCGCGTCGACCACGGCACGGCCGGGCGCGGGCGCGCTCATGACGGTGGTGTAAACGAACAGGCTGTGCTGAAAATCGTCGAACAGTTCGCCGCCCTCGCCGCGGTTCTTCGCGTAGTCCGCATCCATGAAAATATAAGAACCGGCTTGTAGCTCATTGTAGAGTCCGCTGGCAGCCTCGAAGCGAAAAGTACCGGTGCCGGCTCCGGTTACCGACCGACACGCGAGCCCGTGCTCAGCCAGCAGCGTCACCGTGTTACCCGCAGCTTCCACCGCTGCGTCGATTGCGGCGCGGCGCTCTCCATGATCGCGGATGTGCTGGGCGCTTCCCTCATAGACCTGCAGCCCGGCGAAGCGAAGCGCTTTCGCTGCATCGATGCGCTTGGCAAGATCCAGCGCCGGCCTGCCGGGCGCGACGCCACAACGGTGGGCGCCCACGTCGACCTCTACCAGCACATCGAGGGTGGCGCCGGCACGGGCGGCGGCGCCATCGAGATCGGCAATATTGCCGGCATCGTCTACGCACACTGCCAGGGTCGCTTCCCGGGCAAGAGCGGCCAGGTGCGCAATCTTTCGTTCCCCCACGATCTCGTTGCTTATCAGCACATCACGCACGCCGCCCTCCACCAGCGCCTCGGCTTCACTCACCTTCTGGCAGCACACCCCCACCGCCCCCAGGGCAATCTGGCGAAGCGCGATGAGCGCGCACTTATGCGTCTTCGCGTGGGGGCGCAGGCGCACGCCGGCGGCCTTTGCGGCTTGCGCCATACGGGTCAGATTGGCCTCGAAGGCGTCGAGCTCGATGATCAACGCCGGTGTGTCCACCTCTTCCAGCGGCATGCCCACATCGGCCGGTGGTCGCACGGTCATTATCCTTTCACCCCGTATGGCTTCGTGACGCCCTTGCGGGCGGGGGTTAGAATTGAAGCACAGTTCCCTACTCCCGGAGAAGCACGTGATCGTCGAACAGATCTGGACAGGCAACGCCTATCGCAATTTCAACTATCTGATTGCCTGCCCCGAGAGCGGTGAGGCGCTGGCGGTGGATCCCCTGGATCACAAGAAATGCCTGGCGAGGGCCAAGGAACGCGGCTGGGAGATCACGCAGATTCTCAACACCCACGAGCACGGCGATCACACCGGCGGCAACAAGGCCATGATCGCGGCCACCGGCGCCAGGCTTCTCGCTCACGTCAACGCCGCGAGCAAAATTCCGGGCATGGACCGGGGTCTGTCAGCCGGCGACGTGGTGAAGGTGGGAAAAACCGTCGAGCTGGAGAGTCTGGATACGCCCGGGCACACCATGAGTCATATCTGTCTGCTGTCGCACACCGATACGCCGGCACTCTTTTGCGGAGATACCCTTTTCAATGCCGGCGCCGGGAATTGCCACAACGGCGGTCATCCCCGCGAGCTCTACGAGACCTTTGCCAGCCAGCTCGCCAAGCTACCGGACGAAACCCTCATCTATCCGGGGCATGACTACATCGGCAACAATCTCGAGTTCACCCTCGACCGTGAGCCGGACAACGAGGGTGCGGCACAGTTGTTGAAGCGGGTGGCCGACCAGAATCCGGACGATGCTCTCGTTTCGACCCTGGCCCTGGAAAAAGACGTCAACACCTTCTTCCGGCTGCGAAATCCATCGGTGATCGCGCGCCTGCGCGAAGCGTTTCCTGATTTACCCGACGACCCGGACGCCGAGGCAGTCTTTCTCAAGCTGCGCGAGCTGCGCAACAGCTGGTAGCGCCAGCCGCGCAACGCCGAGTCGCCGAAATGAAACGCGCCGTGGTCATGGTCATCGACGGCCTTCGCGCCGACATGGTGGGCGAGGAGTTCACGCCCAGGCTTGCCGATATTGTCAATCGCTCGCGGTGGTTCACCGATCAACGCAGCGTGTTTCCCTCGGCGACGCGGGTGAACTCCGCATCCATCGCCACCGGCTGCTGGCCGAAGAGCCACGGACTCGCCGGTAACGCGATTGCGCTGGACGAGGGTGACGGCCTGAAGGCCGTGTCCGTGGGAGCACCGGAATTTCGCGACCGGCTGCGGCGGGTCACTGGCCGCACACTGCACCGGCCGACCCTGGCGGAACGCCTGCGACCCACGGCGGCGCCATCATCTACTCCAATTCATCGGCGGGCTCCGCGCACATGCAGGACCCGGACAGCCACGGCTGGTTGTTTCATCGCAGCGGATCCTTCGCGCCGGGGATGGAGGCGATCACCGACCACCGCCATCTGGACGTGACCTTCGACGCCGCCGGGGACGCGCAAAGCACGCGCCAATTCTGCCAGGCGCTCGGCCGTCCTGGCGATGCGTTGCTGCACCTGCTCTGGATCTGCGAGCCCGATCATTCCCAGCACACCCTCGAGCTCGGATCCCCGGATCACCGCAAGGTGATCGCGGATTCGGAACACTGTGCGGTGCAGGTTTCCGAAGCGGTGGACGCCCTTCGCGCGGCGGGAGACGACGTGCTGTTCGTGATCGCCTCGGATCATGGTCAGGAAACCGTCGACGAGATCATTCCCGTCAGCGCCTTACTGGTGGAGGCCGGACTCAAGGAAGCCATGGATTCATCCGATGTGGTGCTGGCTTCCAGCGGCATGGGCGCGCTCATTTATTTGTCCGACGAAGCGAGCGGCAAACGAAAAGAAATCGCCCGATGGATCCGCGATCAGGCATGGTCGGCAATGGTGTACGAGGGCGAAACTCTCGATGAGGTCGGTCAGCGCAGCGATACGGCGCTCGCCATCGCCTTCAGCATGGCGAAACGCGACGTCGAGAATCGCTACGGTGTTCGCGGCCTGGGCCACGTGGCCGGGGACGTTTTCAGTAAAAGCGACGCCTGCGGCCACGGCCAACACGGCGGTCTCGGCCCCTACGAGACCAACGCCCTGCTCAGCATCAGTGGCGGCGGCTTCGGCGCAGGCGAAAGTGACCACCCGAGCCGCACCATCGATATCGCCCCCACCGTGCTACGGCACCTGGGCGTTGCCGCCGATGGCATGGACGGCAGGCCGCTGCCCAGGAGCTAGGCCATAGCTTACTTCGACATGAAGTCCCTCAGCTCCTCGTCGCCGAGCACACGGTCGAGACTCTTACCGACAACCATGTTGATGAGCTGGCTGTTTTTCTCCTCATCGGGAACCGTGGCGAACTCCTCTCTGTGATTGGTTGTGTAGCGGCTGGTCAGCGTATCGCCACCTTTGGTGCAGGTCACTCCCACGACGGATGACAACGTGATCTCGGTGAGCACCGAACCCCCCATCTCATAGGTGAGCTCCTGCAGCTCGACGCGCAATTTGATCTCGCCGCCGGACCCGGGCGGCACCACCGTATAACCCTGCTGCTCCAGCTTCTGAGCGAGCAATTCAGTCAAGCCGGGGCTGATGTCATCCTGGGTGGTGATGGTGGAAGTCGCGGCGTACACACCGCCCCGGCTGCCGATGACCTTGCTGCTGCGATCATCCCGCACGCTGAGCTCGACGGTGCGTGGCACGTCGATTTTCCCCGGGGGCCCGGTGAGCGCCGGCGACAGTATCACCACCTGGGGCGAGCGCGCGCAGGAGGCGGCGGCGAGGCCGAGCAGGGTGACGACGACAATCGTTCGCAGGGAAAGAAATACGGGCTGGACACCGTGACAATTACGCGACATGAGCTGACACCCCCTATGCAATCGATTGGTTCGCGCAGAGCACGGTTACTATAACGGAAGCGGCAAGAGCCTTCATCGAACGTTGAAACTTGCCTCGGGATGAAGCGCCACGGCCCAGTTCACCTGTGCCGGGGGCGCCCTACAGGGAGTGAGACAAAACAAGTATACTCTCCCGGCAACCCCGGACTACGAAATCCAAAAAACAGGGCCGTCAACTACCCAAGCTGACAACCGACACCAAAGGAGCAAGCCATGGCCACCACAGAAAAGACCGTCGACAACGGCGTAAACGTGCAAGCGCTACTCGATGCCCGGGAAGCGCTGACCGCGGCGCCCGAGGCCGCCAAGTTCACCTGGCGGGCGACCTGCAAGTGGGTGAACGGCACCCACAGTCGATCCACCATCAAAGGATTCTACGGGCTTGGCGAGGAGCAGAGCCACAAGACCGAGTTCACCGGCGAGGCTGACGATCCGGACGTCTGCGCCTCCTCGGACCCCGCCCCCACGCCGGGGGGGATGGCGCTGGCGGGCCTCGCCAGCTGCCTCGCCGCGGGTGTCGCGGCGGTCGCCCAGATGCGTGATATTCAGTTGAACTCGGTATCGGCAACCCTCGAGGGCGGCATGGACATTCAGGGGATCCTCGGCATCGACAGCGACGTGCGCAACGGCTTCGACGGCATCAAGGTCCATTACACCATCGACGCCGACGCCTCCGACGACGACATCAAGGCGCTGGTCGCCCAATCCCAGAAGCGCTCGGCGGTCTTCGACATCGTCACCAACCCGACCAACGTCACGGTCGACGTCAACTGAGCCATCGCGTCGGGCTACGAAATCGCCGAGCGGGTGTGATACCCGTGCGCATCGGCCTTGCTCCCCTCCCCCTGGCTACAGGGGGAGGGTCAAGGAGCGCAGGGCGAAGCCGTTCCCGTGGCGAGCTTCTGCACACCTGAATTCAGCCATCGGCCCCCGTGCGCACCACGACTGTCATCATCGGAGCCGGCCATGCCGGCCTGGCCATGAGTCGTTGCCTCAGCGAGCGCGCCATCGACCACGTGGTCCTGGAGCGCGGCGAGGTGGCGAACACCTGGAAGACCGAGCGCTGGAACTCGCTCACGCTGCTCACGCCCAACTGGCAGAGTCGGCTTCCCGGCTACGGCTACGAGGGCGATGATCCGGACGGTTACCGGGCCATGCCCGAGACCATCGCCTTCATCGAGCGCTATGCCCATGTGATTTCGGCGCCCGTTCAGACCCACACCCAGGTGACATCGGTGCGCCCGAGCAACGGCGGCTACACGATAGCCACCGACCAGGGTGACTGGCACTGCCGGACGGTGGTGCTCGCCAGCGGCGCGTGCAATATCCCCCACATCCCGGCGGTAGCCGAAGCGGTGCCGGCGACCATCAACATGATCACGCCCGTACAGTACCGAAACCCTGGCGAGCTCGAAGAAGGGGGCGTGCTGGTGGTCGGCGCCGCGGCCACCGGCGTCCAGATCGCCGAGGAGATCCACCGTTCGGGCCGGCCCGTAACGCTGGCGGCAGGCGAGCACATCCGCGCCCCGCGCGTCTATCGGGGCAGGGATATCGAATGGTGGATGGACGCCGCCGGAGTGCTCGACGAGCGCTACGATGAGGTCGACGACATCAACCGTGCCCGCAGCGTGCCATCGCTGCAGCTGACGGGCTCGCCTGAGCGCCGCATGACGGATCTCAACGCACTGACCGCCATCGGCGTGAAGCTCATCGGTCGTCTCGCCGGTATCAACGACGGCAAGGCCCAGTTCTCCGGCTCGCTCAGAAACCTGTGCGCCATGTCCGACCTCAAGATGAACCGGCTGCTGAACACTATCGACGAGTGGGCCACTGACAACGGCCTCGACGGCACGGTGGATCCACCCCACCGCTTCGCGCCCACGGAGGTGGAAGCATCACCGCCGTTGGGCCTCGACCTCACGAGCGGCGCCATAAAAACCATCCTCTGGGCGACCGGATTCCACCCCGACTACTCGTACCTGGAAGTGCCGGTCCTGGACCGAAAGGGCCGCGTGCGCCACGACGGTGGTGTCGTCGAAGCCCCCGGCATGTACCTGATGGGCATCCAGTTCCTGCGCCGCCGCAAGTCGGCGCTCATCGACGGCGCCGGTGACGATGCCCGCGACTTGAGCGCGCACCTGTCCTCCTACCTCGACCAGCAGAGCGCCGCGGCCCGCCCCTGACCACGAACTCTCGGCCCGTTAGGCCCGCGGGGGGGATGCCAAGCGGCTCGTGGCGCTCTATTATTGTCATACGGAGCGCAGACAGCACGGGCTTGGACACTGGAAAGTCGCCTATGGAATGTTCCCTGCAGGATCAAGCGCTTAACGGAGTTCTCTGTCATGCACGGTGAGATCCCGGTCACCCGGACGATACTCGAGGACGAGAGCGCCATGCGCTGGGAGTTCCTCGAAGACGAGAGCGACGCCTGCGCGGTGGTCTCCGAGCGCATGGAGCTCCTGTACTTGAACGAAGCCGGGCGCGCCCTGACCCTGCCGGACTGGTTCGCCAAACGCTGCTTCGAAGTACTGCCCCACAGGGACGAGCACTGCGCCTGGCACTGCCCGACCATCACCGCGGTCAGCGAAGCAGATGAGATCACCTACTGCGAAGAGGCCCTGTCACCCGCCGACGGCCCGTCCGTGACGCTTGGCACGGCGGTCATACCTATAGAGCACAGTGCTGAGGACGGTGCCAAGGCGTTGCTCATGTTTCGGCGGAAAGACCCCGGCGGTGATCAGAAGAGCTTCCAGGAAAAGCTGCTGGCGGATGCCCGCGACCTGCACGCTCGGATCGCGGCTCACCACCACTGATTTCAGCAACACCGGTTCCCCATGTACGTCCCGCGTCATTACTCACAGGGCGACACCGCTGTCGCCCACGATCTTATCCGCAGTAACGTTTTCGCGACTCTCCTGACCGAGGTGTCCGGCCGGCTCGATGCTACCCACGTGCCGGTGGTGCTCGATGGGGATCGCGGCGAGCTGGGCAGCCTGCGTTTTCATCTGGCACGGGCCAATCCCACCAGTAAGGCCCTGACAGACGACCGCGAGGTGTTGATGGTGTTCGTCGGTCCACAAACCTATATCTCGCCCGATTGGTATGCCACCGAGAATCTGGTTCCCACATGGAACTACGCGGTCGTGCACGCTTACGGGGTGCCGCGCACCATGGACGATGCGGAGCTCCGCCGCCTGCTGGACGATCTCAGCGCGACCCAGGAAAGCCGGCTGCCGAAAACACCGTGGACCACGGACAAGATGCCGCCGGAACTCGTGGGCAAGATGTGCAAAGCCATCGTCGGCTTCGAACTTCCCATCGCCGAGCTGCTTGGCAAGTGGAAATTCGACCAGAAGAAGAGTGCCGACGATGGCGCCGGCGCGGTCGCGGCCCTCGAGGAGCTGGGCGGAGAATCCAGGCACGCCGTCGCCGCGACCATGCGGGCACTCGACCAGTAAGCATATTCAAAGCTTCAGCGCGAAAATTTCCTGCTCTTCCCGGGATTCCGCGCATGGCATGTTTGCCCAGGGATTTGAAACGGTCGGGGAAATGCCGTGCGAACTCGCCGGATGCCAGCGTCGGTCTGCCCAAAGTTTTACACAGTGACTCCAGGCGCGCCGCGTAGTTGGCGGCTTCACCGACGACCGTGAACTCCAGACGTTCGCGGGTGCCGATGTTACCGTAGGTCACCTCACCCACGTGGAGCGCAAGTCCATACGCTAGCGGCAGCCAGCCTTTGCACGCGCGCTTCTCGTTGACTTCGACGATTCGGGCGTGGGCTTCCACGGCCGCGGTAAGGGCCAGCGTGCGTGCCTGCGCCGCTGCATCCGAATTCTCCACCGGGAAAATCGCCAGCGCCGCGTCGCCGATGAAACGCAGCACCTGCCCACCGTGATCGAGCACCGCGCCCGCCATGCAATCGAAGAATTGATTGAGGGCGCCAAGGAAGTCTTCCTGGGACATACTCTGCGCCAACGGCGTCGACTCCCGCAGATCGCAGAACCAGATCACCGCTTGGATGTGCTCGCCGTCGCCGCGCTTGATGCTTCCGTTGAGCACGCGCTCGCCGGCGTGCCGGCCGAGGTAGGTGTCCAGCAGCGTAACGGCCGTGCGGCGCATGTTGTGAAGCTCGTAGAGGCGCGCCAGGGGCGCGAGGATTTCGTACACATGGCCGAGATCGGCAGTGCTGAAGCCGCCGGGCCGATCGGAGGCAAGGGTGAGCGCGTTTATCTGTCCATTGAGAAAGGTCATGGGCATGGCCACGTAGTCGGTGGCGCCTTCGGCATGCAGATCCTCGAGGATGCCGAAATCCAGAACCGGTTCGGGAATGTCCAGTCGCCGCCGAATACCACCGGCGCCTTCGAATATGGGCACCAGAGGGCTGTTGAGAAAGCGCGGCAACTGCAAGTCCGTATAGGATACGCGTCGCACCTCCACATCCGGCCGTTTGGCCCACCAGCGCAACGATTCTGCCATGACCTGGGGATGCAGGGTACGAATGATGACTGCCATCCGCCACAGGGGAACGCCGACTCTCTGTAGCTCGCGGGCGAACGCTTCGGTCAGCTCCTTGCTGGATGTGATCAGGGGCGCTTCACTGAGCAGCCAGCCCAGCAGTGGATTGGTGTGTATCTGTTTCGATGCATCGGTCTCCTCATGGATGGCTTCCTCACCTTCATCGATCACGTCGACGAGATTGGCATAGAAAGCCACGTAGTCTTTAATGTGGCTCGCCGCCTCGAAGGGATCTTCGTAACTCCAGGCGGCGTTTTCCACCCGCCGACCGGATGCCACCAGTGACCAGTAGGATGCATTGCCCTTGACGGGCAGTAAGTCCGATGCTTGCTCCGTTGCAACAGATCCCAGTTGATGTCATCGCGGGGAAAATAGAAAGCCGGCGCCAGGCGCGTTTCGCGCATCACGTGCACTTGGCGGCTGTCCGCCACCGTGACGCCGTCGAAGGTGATCCGCACGCGCGTCGGGTGCGCTTCGAAGGTGAAACGATAGTCCTCCGGCTCGGCGCTGATGGTCTCCAGGCCATCCTTCGTTCTTGGTGCGCTCATTTTCTCTCCCCGGCGGCGTTCAACCGTCCAGCGCCTGGTCCAGGTCGGCGATCAAGTCCGCCACGTCTTCGATGCCGACGGACAGACGAAGCAGATTCGGCGCAACGGGGCTGTTGGGACCTTCCACCGTGGCGCGGTGCTCGATGAGACTTTCCACACCTCCGAGCGACGTGGCCGGCACGAACACCCGGGTGCGGCCAGCCACCCCACGGGCAACGGCGGCGTCCCCGTCCACCAGCACCGACAGCATGCCGCTGAAACCGCCCTGCATCTGACGCCTGGCGATGGCGTGTCCGGGGTGGCTTTCGAGGCCGGGATACAGCACCCGCGAGATGCGCCCGTGTCCTTCGAGCTCGCGGGCAATGGTCATGGCGCTTTGCGAGGAGCGCTGCACGCGCAGATGCATGGTGCGCATGCCCCGCAGCAGCAGCCAGGCCTCCATGGGGCCGAGGATGGCGCCGCCGAAGGCACGCTGAAAGCGCACCGCCTGCCATTGCTCATCGTCTTCCCCGGCCACCAGAACACCGGCAATGACGTCACTGTGACCGTTGAGATACTTGGTGGCCGAATGAAAGACGAAATCAGCGCCCAGCGCGAGGGGCCGGGTAAGAAGGGGTGTCGCCACGGTGGAGTCCACCGCCAGGCGCGCGCCGGCTGCGTGGGCGAGCTCCGCGGCAGCGGCGATGTCGGTGACATCCCAGGTGGGGTTGGCAGGCGTTTCGATCCAGACCATGCGGGTGCGACCGGGTTTGATGGCCGAGGAAAGGGCCCCGTCCACGGTGGCGTCGAAAAAATCGATGTCGACCTTCCAGTTCTTACAAAACTGAATCAGCCAATCCCTCAATCCGTGATACATGATCACTGGCGCGACCACATGATCGCCCGGCGCGAGCGTGTGAAACAGCGCCGCCGCGGCCGCCAGACCCGACGAGAACAACAGTGCGCCGGCGCCCCCTTCGAGCTCCGCCACCACTTTCTCGGCAACGAGATAGGTGGGATTCTTGTCGCGCCCGTAGGAAATGCCGGGGGCCCGCAGCTCGTAGTCCTGATCCCTGGCGTAGGTGGTGGCCATCTGAATGCCTGGCACGATGCCGCCAGTGACGGGCTCGAGATAGTGCATTGCCTGGGTAAGAAGGGTGTCGGGGCTGAGATTGTTGTTGCTGCTCATGGGTTCTCCTGGCTGGACATGGCATCGGCGCATTTCGCCATGGACGCCTGTATCGGGAACAGCCACGATCATACTCTGGCCGAGCCAACAGAGGGCCCCTGGGCATGTTGACCTTGTCTGACCGAAATCGGGGAGCGCGCCGGATCTTGCGGTACTCGGCGCTGCCGGCCATCGCCATGATCATGGCCCTCACCGGCGGCTGCCTGCAGCTGCGCCTGGGCGACAGCGAGGCGGGGCTGGTGCTGGAAGATCTGGTCACCAGCGACAGCCGCTTACGGAAACGCACGCCCGAACCGGCCTTTCGGGGGTTGCGCACGAGCATCGAGGGGCGGCAGCTGCGCGGCGATCTCTACCTGCCGGCCGACGGCGTGCGCGCGGGACTCGTTCTGGTGCCGGGCCTCGCCGTCGCCGGCAGACATGACCCGCGGCTGGTGGCCCTGGCCCGCACCCTGGCACGGGTAAATTTCATGGTGCTGATCCCCGATGTTCCCGGTTTTCGCGCCTACCGCATGGGCAGCGAAGACGTGGAGCTGTTGGTGACGGCCGTCCAGGCCCTGGAGGCGACGCCGGAGATGCGAGCGCGGCTTCCCGTGGGCATCGGCGCTTTCAGCTTTGCCGTGGGACCGGCCCTGATCGCGGCACTGGACCCGAGAGTGGCGGAGCGGGTGGATTTCATCGCCGCCGTCGGCGGCTACCAGGATTTGCGCCGACTGATCGCCTATTACACCACCGGCGCCCATCGGGACGACAGGGACGCGCCCACACCTTACGACAAGGGCAAATGGATATTCGCCCTCGGCGTCAGCGAGAAGCTTCCGGAACTTGCCGATCGTCTGGCCATCCAGGCCGTGGCGCGGCGCGCCATCTACGCCAATGCGGGGGAGTCGGAGGTGCCGGCGCCGGCCAGCTTGAGCCCCGGCGCCGGCGCGCTGCTGGAGCTGCTCACCAACACGACCCCCGAACGGGTACCGGCTCTGCTCGCCCGCCTGCCGGCACCGCTGAGAGCCGAGATAACGGCGCTGAATCCCGCCGAGCAACCGATGAACCGCCTGCACGGGCGCCTGCTGCTGCTGCACGGGCGCAGCGACAACATCATTCCCTACACCGAGAGCGTCGCGCTGGCAGAGTCCGTCCCCGCCGGCCGCGCGGATCTGTTCATCATCGACGGTCTCGCCCATGTGGATCTGCAGCCCACGGCTGGCGATGTGGACATTCTGATGGAGATGGTCAACGCGCTCCTGGACCAGCGGGCGCCGGCGAAGCACTAATCACCCACGGCGGCTTGCCTCCCGCCACATGGACCGGTAGAAGAACGATGACAACCCTTGAGCCATTCTCGAACGCAGATAGAGAAACCGCCCATGTCACCTGAAGCAGTGAACGGACCCGCCTCGGATCCGCTCTTCCAACCCTTTTCCATACGGCACGTGACCTTCAAGAACCGCTTCATGAGCACCAGCCATGCCTGCGGCCTCGAGGAAGGCGGCTTGCCCAAGGAACGTTACCAACGCTATCACGAGGAGAAAGCGAAGGGCGGTATCGCGTTGACGATGTTCGGCGGGTCCTCCAACGTCGCGCCGGATTCCCCGTCGGTTTTCCAACAACTCTATGTGGGCGACGACGCGATAATTCCCTATCTCCAGGAGTTTTCCCAGCGCATCCACGGGCACGGCACAGCCATCATGTGTCAGATTACCCATCTGGGGCGCCGCGGCGAACCCTACGCCGATAACTGGCTGCCGACCATCGGGCCGTCACCCATCCGGGAAACACTGCACCGCAGCTTCCCCAAGGAAATGGACGAGCACGACATCGCCCGTGTGGTAAAAGCTTACGGCGCCGCGGCAAAGCGCTGCAAGGAAGGCGGGCTCGACGGGATCGAAACCCTCGCCAACTCCCATCTCATCGGTCAGTTCCTGTCGCCCGTGACCAACAGACGGACGGATCCCTATGGCGGCTCCCTGGAGAACCGCTGCCGATTCGGTCTGATGGTGTTCGAAGAAATCCGCCGACAGGTTGGCGACGATTTCCTGGTGGGGTTTCGCTGTTCGGTGGATGAAGCGTTTGCGGAGGGCCTGTCTTTCGACGACAGCGTCGCCATCGCGAAGATTTTCGAACGCGCCGGCCACATCGATTTCTTCAACGGCAATTACGGGCGCATGGACACGCTGATCGCATTGGCAACGGACAACATGCCGGGCATGGCCTCGCCCATCGCGCCATGGCTGCAAGTGGTCGGCGCCTTCAAGCGTGAGGTCGGCCTGCCGGTCTTTCACTCGGCGCGCATCATCGATATCGCGACGGCGCGCCACGCCATCCGCGAAGGCTTGCTGGACATGGTCGCCATGACCCGGGCGCATATTGCCGACCCTCATCTGGTCGGCAAGCTCGCCGCCGGCCACGAAGCGCAGATTCGACCCTGCGTCGGAGCCACCCACTGCATGTCTGCCCACCGCCCGGTCTGCCTGCACAACGCGGCCACCGGCAGGGAAACCGTGCTGCCGCAAGTTGTTCAGCCTTCCTCTACGCCCGGACGCAAGGCCGTTGTCGTAGGCGGTGGCCCCGCTGGACTCGAAGCCGCCCGCGTACTTGCCGAACGCGGCCATGGGGTGGTGCTCATGGAAGCCGCTTCCACGCTTGGCGGTCAGGTGCGGATGGGGGCCCAGGCAAGCTGGCGCGGCGACCTTATGGGCATCATCGATTGGCGCACCAATGAGGTCGAACGGCTGGGCGTGGATGTCCGGCTCAACACGCTTGCCGAGCCCGACGACGTGCTGGCCGAAGCGCCGAACATCGTCATCGTCGCCACCGGCGGCGTTCCCGATCTCGACTGGCTCGACGGCGCCCGGCACTGCACCAGCGCGTGGGACTTCCTGACCGGCAACGCGCCTGTGGGCGATCAGATCATCGTCTATGACGGAACCGGCCGGCACCCCGGGCCCCAGTGCGCGGAGCACGCCTCCATGGCCGGTGGACGCGTGGCCCTGGTCTCCATCGACGGCGAGCTGGCCGCGGAATTGTCCTATGCCGAACGCGCCATCTGGAAAAAGCGCGGCTACGAGCTGGGCATCCACATGACCTTCGACCACCGGCTGAAAAGCATCGCAAAGACAGGGAACCGGCTCACCGCCACCTTCGTCAACGAAACCACCGGCGCGACAATCGAGCGCACCGCCGACCAGATCGTGGTCGAGCACGGCACGTTACCCATGGACGCCCTCTATCACGACCTGCGAGAGCGGGCGGCCAACGATGGCGTGACCGACCTGGACGCACTGCTGGCCAACAAACCGCAGCCGTTGGCGGCCACCGCCGACGCGCGCTTCGAATTGCACCGCATCGGCGACGCCGTGGCGAGCCGCAACATCCACGCCGCCGTGTACGATGCGCTCCGTCTGTGTCACGTGATGTGAGCGTGTTTGACCTGGAGTCAAAGCTTCGTATAGTGGAACTGAAATGGCCGACTTCGACATTGTCATCAGAAACGGAACCGTCGCCACCGCTGCCGACGTGATGCGCTGCGACGTGGGCATTCGCGACGGGCGTGTTGTCGCTCTCGCGGATAAGCTTGCCGCCGGCAATCGGGAGTTCGACGCAAGCCACAAGCTCGTGCTGCCGGGCGGTATCGACAGCCATTGCCACATCGAGCAACTTTCGTCATCGGGGGTCGTGTGCGCCGACGATTTCTATTCCGGCAGCGTGTCCGCGGCATTCGGCGGCACCACCACCATCATTCCCTTTGCCGCCCAGCATCGCGGGCAATCGCTGCGCCAGGTAGTCAAGGATTACCACGCCTGTGCAGGGCCCAAGGCCGTCATCGACTATGCCTTTCACCTGATTATTTCCGATCCCAACGAGCAGGTGCTCGGCCAGGAGCTGCCGGCGCTCATCGAGGACGGCTATTCGTCGTTCAAGGTTTACATGACCTACGACATGCTGCGCCTGGACGATCACCAGATGTTGCAGGTGCTGGCGGTGGCGCGTCGCCACGGTGCCTTCGTCATGGTGCATGCGGAGAACCACGACATGATCCGCTGGCTGACGGATCGCCTGCTGGACGGCGGTTACCGGGAGCCCAAATACCACGCCGTCAGTCACCCCCGGGTGGGTGAAGGAGAGGCGACTCACCGGGCCATCTGCCTGGCGGAGCTGGTAGACGTGCCGATACTCGTGGTGCACGTTTCCACCGGCGAGGCCATCGATGAAATCCGCCGCGCCCAGAACCGTGGATTGAAGATCTACGGAGAAACCTGCCCTCAGTACCTGTTCCTGACCGCCGCGGATCTGGACCTGCCCGGTTCCGAAGGCGCCATGATGTGCTGCAGCCCCCCGCCCAGGGACGGAGCGGCCCACGCCGCCGTGTGGCAGGGCTTGAGCAACGGCACCTTCCAGGTGTTCTCTTCCGATCACGCCCCCTACCGTTACGACGAGACCGGCAAGCTGGCCTCCGGCCCCGATCCCGACTTCCACCAGATCGCCAATGGCGTCCCCGGTATCGAGCTGCGCTTGCCGCTGCTTTATTCCGCCGGAGTGAAGACCGGCCGCATGGACTTGAATCAGTTCGTCGCGCTCACCGCCACCAATGCCGCGAAGCTCTATGGGATCTATCCCCGCAAGGGCACCATTGCCATCGGCTCCGACGCCGATATCGCCATCTGGGATCCTGACATGGAATTCACCGTCGAGTACGCGCGGCTGCACGATCAGGTGGGCTACACACCCTACACCGGGCAGACGATCCGAGGCTGGCCGGAAACGGTTTTGAGCCGGGGCCGGGTCGTGATCCACGATGGCGAGCTGCAGGTAGAACGCGGCAGCGGTGTGTTTCTCCCCTGCGCCAAACCGGAAGCCGCACGACCACTGGCGAAACTGGTCCCTGAAATGCACCCGGAGAAAAACTTCGGCGCCGATTTGTAATTTAAGGGACAGATTTCAAATCTGTCCCCTTGGAGCCAAGCAATGCCACGTTATCTGAAAGTCGCCGCCGCCCAACTGGGGCCCGTGCATCTCGCCGACGATCGCAAAAGCGTCGTCGAGCGCCTCATCCACATGCTGCATGAAGCCAATGCACGGGGTTGCAAACTCGTTGTCTTTCCCGAGACCGCCCTCACGACTTTTTTCCCGCGCTACTGGATGGAGGACGCCGCGGAGATAGATGCTTTCTTCGAGCGGGAGATGCCCAACGATGACACGCGCCCCTTATTCGATGAGGCCAAGCGACTGGGCATCGGCTTCTATCTTGGCTACGCGGAACTTGCCCGGGAAAACGGCAAGACCCACCACTACAACACCGCCATTCTCGTGGGTCCGGACGGCGGCATCGTGGGCAAGTACCGCAAAGTGCACCTGCCCGGACACGCCGACAACCGGCCCGATGCGGCCTATCAGCACCTGGAGAAAAAGTACTTCGAGACCGGCGATCTCGGCTTTCCCGTCTGGCGGATGTACGACCACATCGTCGGCATGTGTATCTGCAACGACCGGCGCTGGCCGGAAACCTACCGGGTGATGGGACTCAAGGGGGTCGATCTCATCATGCTCGGTTACAACACACCGAACAGCAACGCCTATCACCCGGAACCGGTGCACCTGAAGATGTTCCACAACCTTTTGTCCATGCAGGCCGGCGCCTATCAGAACGGCACCTGGGTGGTGGCGGCCGCCAAGGCCGGCGCCGAAGATGGTTACGGCCTCATCGGCGGCTCGTGCATCATCGCGCCCACCGGAGAGATCGTCGCCCAGGCGCTCACCGAAGACGACGAGGTCGTCAGCTACGACTGCGATCTGGATCTGGGCCAGTACATCAAGAATACGATCTTCGACTTCGACGCCCACCGGCGCATCGAGCACTACGGCCTGATTACGGAGCAGACCGGCGTCATTCCAGCGCCTGAGAATTGAGTCCATCAGAAGCGATCAATACGCTATGCCGTGGCGTCGACGCTGCCACTCTAGCCTGATTTCGTCCCAAAGATATGCCTCCAACTAGTCGGCCATGATACGCTGACAATAAGAGCTCAGCATGAAGTGTCCAATTTGGACATAGCAGTTTGCAGAGGGGAGATTTCCATGAAGAACTTAAAGTCTGCAATGGCACTGGGCTTGGTCTTGACGGCATTTACCGCAAACAATGCGTGGGCAGAGAAGTGCAACGGTTATGTCGTCAGCAAGGCCCTTCCTTCGATCACGATGCGCGAAGCGCCGGACGGCTCAAAAGTGAAGTGGATTGGCAGTGAGGGACTTTTCATTGTTCTGAACCCGGCCAACCATCCGGCAAACATGGTCAACCGCATCTGCGCCGGCGGCATCAAGATCGCACCGGACGGGAAGAGTGGCGCCGCGGTCGGGACCTGCGCCTATACCGACATGGCGGGGGATGTCTTCCACCTGAGCTGGCAAAGTGGCTTTACCGAAGGCACCTGGGAAATCGTCAGCGGCGCTGGAACCGGCAAGTTCGCGGGTATGTCTGGAAGCGGAAAGTTCTGGCCGTCAAAACGATTTGACAACCAGTGGGGAAAGTCAACTTGGGAAGGGGAATGCAACCTTGCGCAATAGGCGAACCGCGTAGGGCGCGACTTTACTCCCCAGTGTTCCAGGGGCTGGTGCACGAGCACTACGGCCTGATTACGGAGCAGACCGGTGCTATTCCGGCGCCTGAGAGCTGAGCCCCTGGAAATCGAACAGCTCCCTGTCGGCGAGATGCGATGGGCGTACGCGTTGTAAGCCGCGGAAGATCTGCTCGGTCCGACCCGGCGTGGCTTGCTCCCAGTCGCGCAGCATGCGTTTGATCTTGGCGCGCTCGAGTTCTCCTGAGAACCGC
>PVMK01114874.1_pt1 | contig 41819 bp, 37 predicted proteins | sample 1853481 | NCBI WGS metagenome assembly PVMK01 (sample SAMN08533507, study PRJNA380276) | Marine sediment metagenome, whole genome shotgun sequencing project.
AAGGAATATGTTCAATGGCAAAGAGGAGCCCTTACAAATACAAGCATGGATGTAATGAAATCATGGGTAGACAAGTCAATAGACAGGGATAATATTTGGCTGGTACTGGTGTTTCATGGAGTAAATAATATTGGATGGGAGCCTAAGACCGGTGAGGAGCTGGAAGAATATTTTAACCATATAAAGGAAAAGGAAAAACAATTGTGGGTGGCTACTTTTGCGGATGTGTCAAAATATATTAAAGAACGAATGAGCACCGTTATTAGTTCTAAAATTAATGATAATCAGATAGAGATAAATATTTCATCCCATTTGAATTCAAAAATATACAACGTTCCACTTACTGTAAAAACCTATGTTCCTGAATCATGGCAGTCCATTAGAATAGAGTACAGGAATGGAAATAAAAATGCAACAATTCTTAAACCTCTTAAAGATGAATTGGGGAACTATGTTATCTATGATGTTCTTCCCTACGGAGACAATATCTTACTTTTAGATAGTAATGCAAAATAGATAATTGGCACATGTTTTAAAGCATTTAATAAAAAACCTAAGGATATTTATAAAATTATACTCTAGGAGTTACGGTTTAAGATTACATATTCAACCATTTTTTAAAATCTGAGGCCCTATTCTTGCTAATTATTACATCATTCTCTGGTTTGGTCTTAATTTTTAATTGATTATTCCCATATCTCAATATTTCATCAATTCCTTTAACTGACAGTATGTACTGCCTATTGGCTCTGAAAAACAAGGAATGATCCAATGAACTGAATAATTCGTCTAAACTAGAATTATTCGTGTATTTCTTTCCATCCAAACAAGTAATTTTAGTGATCGTGTTTTCCGTATTTATATATGCAATCTGATCAACCTTAATTGAAATTAATTTGTCTCTCGAATAAGTTAATATCCTCCTCTTAATTGTTGCGGTTTCGCTACTACCTTCTTGACTGAGATCATCTTGTATTGATACCTTAGTTTTATAATTCGATAGACTGACATTTAACCGTGATAATTCTAAAACTTCATCCGACAATTGTTCATTTTTCATCTCTAGTTCCTTTTCATAATAACTTCCTAAATACCGTACTGTAATAATTGACAGTAAGATTATTACGACACTTGTCAATAAATAGATCAATATGAAGTTAACTTTAAGATCGTCAATGTGATTTTCCAACTTTTCGATATTGGCATGAGCGGCAATAATCCAATCTGTATCTTTTACCGGATATAAGTAGATGATCTCTGATGCTCTATCTGAATTAGAGAAGTCTCGTACTCCTCCGACATTTTCTTTTTTCTTGGTTAAAAGATTATAAAAATCTTCTGTGTTTATCTCATCGTTTATTGGTCTGACATAAGATTGTTCGGGACTTATTTGCTGCCCAATTTTTTCCGGATTAGGATGACAAATTTCTATACCAGACCAATCAAACATACAAATAAAACCAGATTCAACATTTGTGCCTTCGATACTTTTTTGAATATTGTTAATTACAATTTCTCTTGGAACACCCTGTTCTATCTGAAAAGAAACCAATTTAGCAAACTCCTGTGCTTCCCTCTTGCTAGCCTCCATTTGAAGATCTAAAAATTGATTGGTGCTGACTTTTACCAAATAGTTCATGCTAAAATATCCGGTTACAAAAACTATTGTTGAAATAGCCAATAAGGTGAGTATGTATAAAGTATCTTTTTTCAAGCCCTATAAGATTTTTAAATGCATTTTTTCCCTTTTAATCATAATTTTTTCCATTTCACCCATTCTATTTTGAAAGAAAAATAAAAGAATGCGATATTTGAGTTAAAAGATAGTCAAATAAATTATAATCAATAATAAAGCATGTTATATTAATTTTTGATCTGCTTTTAATATGAAAAAGATTATCCCAAGGATTAAATCAGCATTTAACCCGTTCGACATGATCAGTACAAGTGGATTAAAAAGCTAAATGTTATAAAACCATTGGTTTACTTTGTATTATGATCGAGACCTTTTCTTCAAAAAGATGTGTGATAAATAGCTCAAACCATTATGAAAGGCAATCTATTTAAAATATTGATAATAATCTGTATTCTGTTTGTTGTGGTATTAACATTTGCTCTGAAACAATTGAACAAAACCCATACAGATATTAGAAACTCTAAACCTGCGATGGTTCTCACCGCACAAAATTTAATTAATGAATTTGAGGAAGATGAAGAAGCTGCCAACATAAAATATACCGAAAAAGTAATACAGTTAGACGGTATCATAAATGACATCAGCATTACGGATGGAAATAGTGTACTTACCATTAAAAAAAATGATTCCGGATCTGGTATTATTTGTCAAATGCTAACGGAAGACAATTTGAATACTATAAAACTCAAAAAAGGTCAACATGTTACGGTTAAGGGTAAATGTACCGGATTTTTGTTAGATGTTATGATGGTAAGATGTGTTATTTTAAATGAGAAAAATGAATAGATTATATATAATTACATTTTTTTTATTTCTCGTTCAAATGAATTTTGGACAAGATAAATATTTTACCAAACAGGGGTATGTAAGCTTCTTTTCGCATTCATTGGTAGAAGATATTAAAGCAGATAATAAACAAGTTCTTAGTATAATTGACACGACAACCGGAGATATTGCTATCCAACTTTTAATACGATCATTTCAATTTAAAAAAGCATTAATGCAAGAACATTTTAATGAAAATTATTTAGAATCGCACAAATATCCAAAGGCTACATTCAGTGGTAAAATACTAAACTATAATCAAAGAAGTGAACCAGATTTTGAAACAGAAATTGAAGGTATAATCAGGATACATGGTAAAGAAAGAAAAATCAGCACCATAGCCAAAATCACTAAAACAGATGAGGAACTAATTCTAACCGGTCACTTCATGGTAAAAGTTGCCGATTTTGATATAAAAATTCCAAAAATCGTTATGAATAATATAGCCAAGAATATAAAAATTACATACGAACTTCATCATAAACCCTATCAACAATGAAAAATATTACAACTATCATTTTTCTCGGTTTATTGTATTTTACTGGTACCGCACAGGAGCTCGAATCTATTTTAGAACAAGAAGCAGAAAAAACTACATTCGATGTACCGGCTACTTTTAAAGGAACAAGAATAGCCAATGGACAGTCTGTGGAAACCAGGAAAAAAGGGGTTTTGGAATTTTTGATCACACATAGATTTGGCAGAATAAATTCAGGATTTTATAATTTATTTGGACTTGACGAAGCAAATATTAGATTGGCCTTGGAATATGCCATAACGGATAATCTCACTATGGCACTTGGAAGAAGCTCTTTCGAAAAAACCTACGATGGATATGTCAAATATAGATTATTACACCAAAAGACCGGAGAAAAAACTTTTCCGATAAGCCTCACTCTATTCGGGAGTGCCACAGAAATAACTTTAAAAGATTATGATCCAGACATGGAACCTAGTTTTGCCGACAGGTTGACATACACGAGTCAAATATTTATCGCACGTAAGTTTAGTCATGGTTTTTCGCTTCAACTTTCACCTACTTACATTCACTTTAATACTGTTCCGACTTCAGAGGATCCAAACGACATATTTGCTCTTGGAATTGGAGGAAGAATTAAGGTAAGTAATAGGGTCGCTATAAATGGAGAATACTATTACAACTTTAATAAATTTAAATCTTTTGACACATACAATTCTATTGCGATTGGTGTGGAAATTGAAACAGGAGGACATGTGTTTCAATTGGTATTTACCAATTCCAGGCCAATGATCGAAAAAGGATTTATCACTGAAACAACTGGAGATTTTTTTGATGGTGACATTCATTTTGGCTTTAATATCTCCAGAGCTTTTCATCTAATTAAAACACATGACGATGAAAAATTATATTAATCACAGAACTTTATTTAATACTTAAATTATAATATTAACATTTAAAAAAATTTATTATGAAAAAACTTGAAACTCTTGCAATTTTAATTACCCTGCTCGTTTTTATTTCTTGTTCATCAGATAGTTTGGATGATAACCCCAATACGGATCCTCCTACCACTATAGTTACTTATGATGGTACTATTAAAGCCATCATAGATGGTAAATGTCTTGGATGTCATACCAATCCACCAACTAACAGTGCACCTATGCCATTGACGACTTATCAAAACGTAAAAGATGCCGTTACGAGCAGGGGTCTGATCGGCAAAGTTGAAAGTGGTGCTATGCCTCCGGTAGGATCTGATCTAACAGATGCGCAAGTACAGCAAATTAAAGATTGGCAAACAGGTGGGTTTAAGGAGAAATAAATGATAGCGATAGTAGGAATGAAGAACATTTTTTCTATAATCCATTCTACATAAACCATTATATATTAATCCAATAGGTGAATTTTATGATCAGAGCTCTGGTACCCGGTGAAAAAGGAATTGTTGTATAATTGTCATTATAAACCACAAACAGATCTGACAAAGGTTTAAATCGCCATTGTAGTCTTGAATTGATGCTAAAATCTTCTTCCTGGCTGTTATATTGTATAAAGGTTGACCAGAATATATTCTTGGTAAATGTGAACTCAAATTTTGGTCCAATAAACCAAATAGATTCCGTTGAATATGGATCTGGAAGGTCAATATAATTATAACTCGAATTAATGGTTGCAGTAAAATATGGCTGTAACCTCAATCTCAATTCACTGGTTAAAGAATATTTGTATCCATTGAAGAATTGACCAAGATCTGTCCTTGCCGTAAAAGAAAGGACTCTTCTTCTATCTGTTTCATAGGTAAAATCGAAATTAGTATAGTTGTAGTCTGTAAAGGCTAGTAAGGGAGTACCGTCTTCTGAGCCCGTAGGGTCGAAATCCTCAAGTAAATAGGTGTACCTGTATTTAATGGCCATTTCTATACTACTTTGATCTCGGAATTGTATCTGATATTCCAAATCTGCCATAGCATCTGTTTGGATGAAATCCAACTCAGGACTCCATGTTGACGATCCTTTAATTTGAATGGCATGTGTATTAATCTTTGAGTCTATTGGATAGAAAGTTCTCTTTGCCAATGGATCTATCCTGAAAATGTCATTGCGCCTGACAAAGCCCAGATCAGCCCGAAAATCCTCACCAACATAGATACCACTCAAATTAATATTCCATTTTCTGGTATTATACTCCAAAAACCCTCCTGATGACATCTCTTTGTCTCCTGAATCAGGCGTAAAAGATTTGTGTAGATAATACTTTCCGGTCCATTTACTATCCTCTGACTGAAGGTTGAAATCCAAACCCAATACCCTGTTAAATTCTTCTACATCCTCAATAAAATCAGGTTTTTTTGTCACCTGACGATTAACAAAAACAAAGCCAACGTTCGAGCGACTGAAAACCTTTTGTTGCAGGGCAATTACCATATTGTTATTAGTAGGTATTTCATTTGCAGCGTCTTCAGCCGTTTGAATATCAAGTACTCCAATTCGCAGATTTTCGTTAAGCTTCCCACTTAGTCTAGCGCCTACAATAATATTGTTCTCAATATTATTTCCTTCCAGGTCTTCCGCAATTCCTATCCGTCGGGAAAAGAAGGGATTGGCCTCTCTAATATTTCCAAAATCAGAAAATAGATCCGCATTATCTATAAAGAATTGTCTTTTTTCCGGTAAAAAAATCTCGAAACGGGTCAGATTTATAACCAACTCATCTACCTCAACCTGCGAAAAATCCGGGTTTACGGTCAGATCCAGATTCAAGCTGGTTCCAATTGGAATCTTGACATCCCCTCCAAACTTTATATTTGCTTTTGTGGAATTATTTGAAAAATCCTTAGTGAGATCACCTAAAGTATACGGGATTATAGAAAAAGGTGGTTTAGATTTACCTAAAGGTTTTTCAAATATCATATCCCCCATAAAAGCTAAGTTGGTGATGTGCTGGTTTTGGGGGATATTCGACCATGTACTCCACTCATTAGATTGAGTATCAAATCGATACGAATTAAACCTCCATTTTGTATCTCCTTCCCTAAACTTAAATGAGGACATTGGTATCTTCATTTCGGCAATATAGTAATCCTCGTAGATTTTTGATGCGTTCTCCCATTTTACATCCCACGTAGTTCTGAAACCACTGAAGTCTGCCCCACCTCCAGAGATCAGCGCATCTCGTTGAACTCCTTCCGGATTAGAACCGAAAAAAAAGGCATTGTTGCCATCTTTGAAAGTATCGAACAATAAGTTTATATTATCATTTCCTCTGGCTGAAAAATCTCTGCGAAGTGAAGGAATGACATAATCCTTTCCAAAGGCATAGACAATAATACCAACATAAAGATATTTTTCATTGAATAACATCTTTATCTCTGTCTGTGAAGTACTTTGGAGAGAATCTGTCGGAAAGTATTGCCAGAAATCCTTAGCGGGATCAACTTCTGCCCAAAAACTTTCACTAAGCACTCCGTCCAACTGAATTTCTTGATCTGTCCATTTCACCATGAACTCTTTCTTTTGGGCAAAAACAGAAGAGCTAACAAATAAAAGAATAATCAATATAAGAATTTTTTTAGTCATCAATATCTTCTGCAAAAGGCAATATCTAAAGGATTTAGTATGCAAAATATTAATTATTTTTCAATAAATCTAACACAATAATTGCTATACTTTTTTATAATATTCAATTTTATTGCTTGCCTTTTCGAATACCCTATTCAGCAATTCGAATCTTTCTGTATCAGAATACCCGGCAAAGTTTTTGGCCAACTCAATTTTCTCTTCTAAATATTCCATTTTATCCGCCCCTGTTATCAAAACACTTACCGGAAGCGACCAAACAAAATAGAGGGCCTCCTTAATAGAAATATAGCCCGGTATAAGAGCATCATTTGATTTCCCAACAACCTCATCCGGTCTTTTCATTTCTTCAAAAAACCTGCCATTAGAAAGGGTTTTCATTGCCAAAATCCCAAGATTCCTATCTATAGCAAGAGGCAGAACATTCTTTATAAAGCTGTGGTAATGTGAGTCAATAATGTTGATAGGCATTTGCACGGTCTCAAAAATATCATTATCAATAGTTCTATCCAGGAATTGCTTATGGGCGAATGGATTTTGATGACCGGTAAAACCAATATGTTTAACCTTACCTTCCGCTTTGGCCTTTTCAAAGACCTCCAACACCTCATTTTTTATCCGGCTATCAACATCTTCCGGTGTTTTTAAAGAATGGACCTGCCATAGATCTATATAATCACATTTCATTCTTTGCAATGAACCTTCTAAATGTTGCTTCGCGGTAATAGCATCTGTAGCTGTTGATTTGGTCATAATAAATACATCATCTCGATAATTAGGTACAAGAAATTTACCATAAAGTAATTCACTTCTTCCGTTGCCATAAGATTCTGCCGTATCAAAAAAACGAATTCCTCCTTCCATTGCCTTTTCTATCAATGCCTGCGCATCTTTTTCAGTATTCATCTCCACATGCGAACCACCGAGGCCTAACATAGTAACATTCACCCCTGTTTTACCAAGAGTACGTAAGGGCAATATTTTTCCCCATTTGTCTTTTCTTGTACTGGCAAATCCTGAAATAGGAAGCATCATACTACCTGTTAACAATGCCAATTGTTTTAGAAAATCACGTCTTATCTGCATGGTTTTTTATTTTAATTAGGAAATTGATCGAATATTAGAAACTTGTATTGTAAATATAAGAAATAATCAATAGAGGGCAGGTAGAAGTCTTCTACTTACCTCAAATTGAAGCGATCTAAAAATTGGCTATTTGAAAACTGATGCTGAAGTTTACAAAATGAACGCATGCGCCATTCACTGCACATAATACTGTACAGCCTTTATAACAACAATATATATTTTTGATCAATCATGGAGTGCAACAACGGTTTGAACAAATGTTCCTTCTAATTGTATATTTTTTGTAGGCAAATGTCTCCATTCAATTTATTGGTAGCATTTAAATCGCAGATTTACACAAGTACATTAATCTCAACTTAGTATCTGGTACTAAATCATATATTTTTAAATTATTTCCGTTTAAAGAAATATATAATCTACAATATTCTCTATTCCTTCTTATATCTTTGAATAAAATTATGCAGTATCCTACCTGGTATAGTTACATGATAATTCTTAGTTTTCTCTATAAGTTCTTCAGCATCTTCAGGAGAAAAATAACCATGGTTCTTGTAGATCTTTATTCGTAAAACGATATCATCCTCATCCAGTTCTGTATGAAATTGTGTAGCATAAATATTCTTACCAAATCTTACCATTTGAATCGGACAACTTTCCGATCTCACTAAAATGGTCGTGCCACTCGGAATTGTTTGACAAGCTTCCTTATGCCCAACAAAGGCCATGAATTTTTCGGGTAGTCCTTTCAATAATTCATCATTCTTGCCCGCCTCCGAAAGTTCTACTTCCACAGCCCCAATACCTTCGGAATACTTTTCTTTTGACACTTCCCCTCCTTTATATCTAGTAAGAGCACCTATCCCATAACAAGTACCTAAAATGGGGAAATCTTCTTTAAAAATATTTTCAAATAACCTGTTGAGATCTCCTTCAAATCGTTTCTGGTACACATGCTTTATTTCTTCATCATCACTAACATTACTCGGCCCACCTCCTAACACTATCCCTGAATAGTCTTCAAGATCTATCTCCGGTATTCCTTCTTTTTCCATTCTCACCCTGTGCACATCGTGTTCTTCCAGTCCTCCATATCTTAAGAATGCCGAAAACTCATTATCTGATGCCAGATCAATTGGACGAAGTTGTAGTATCAAAAAGGGTTTCATTATAAAAAACAAGGTTAGTTACATCAACAAAAATAATTATAAAATATTAGAGCTGTATGGATACTGTTTCATCAATTTCGGCTGCCCATGCCAAAATGCCCCCTTTTAGATTATAAAGTTCTACATGACCTGTTACTTCTTGCAATAACTTCACAGCATCAGCACTTCTTCTACCACTTCGACAATAAATTATAACTTGTTTATCCTTTTCAATCTCAACCAAATTAAATTTAATTTGGCCTAAAGGAATTAGCCTCCCTCCAATATTTGCTAAATCCCGTTCAAACTGTTCACGTACATCGATCAATTGAAAATCCTTTTTGTCATCAAACAGTGATTTCAATTCTTGCACTGTAATTTCTTTAACAATTATTTTTTGTTCTGTAGTCATTTTTTTTGAATTTAAATTATTAGCAGCTCATTTTTTAGTCGTAAAAAAAAGCCTTCCACTACGGGAAGGCTTTTTGTGATTATTATGTTATCTCAATTATTTATATAACAACATATTTCCATGGCGATCCCTTGTTGTATTTAAAACAACACATTGTCATAATTAGCATCATACATTGTATCTGAATAAAATTCATCTTTTAATAGTTTTATACAATAAAAAAAACCTTTCTGTTGGGAAAGGCTTTCTATATTTTAAATTGTAATATTTTAAATATTCAATGCCTATCCATAGTAGCCCAACACATCATTGTTAATGTATGGAATATTGTTTTACTATGTATAGCAGTGTAATTCATTTGGTTATGCAAGTATACAATAATTTTTTAAGATGCTAAAATGAGTTCTAAATTTTATGCCAAAAGAAAAGATGTAATTTAAAAATTAATAAAAACGGTCAATGCTTATCTGAGATACTTAGTTTAGACATTTGCTCTACCAAAGACTCATCTAAAAAAGAATGCCCTCCTCTTAATTTTAAGATAAGCTTGTGGTATAGGAATTAAAAATCACTAAATTTGCCGTCAATTTAACCGGATGATCTTTAGTATTAGGTTTGTTAAAAAGATTAATTATAAATATTTTGATTTGAAAAATTATATTGAAAAATGGACTTATAAAAGATTGATCCAATTTGCTGTTGGTCTGTATTTTATATGGAATTATTTTGAAGATGGGAGTAAATTTTCTATGGCTTTTGGTGGACTCATGTTGTTTCAATCGCTGTTGAATGTGGGTTGTTTTAGCAGTAAAGGTTGTAATACAAATAATGAAGATAGTTACAGTATTCAACCCTTTGCAAAAAAAATAAAAAAAGTAAAGTTGAAATAGAATTCAAATCAGCTTTTCAAACGCTATTTATATTATTCTAGCAATCATTGAAGATGATTACTAGAATAACTAATGTGAATAAAATTTCTTTTACTTTTTTATTTATTATAACTCCAATACAGGTCGTTGATTTGAGAAATCGACAAAACCAAAATGTCCATGACCTTTACCTATACCGCTATTACCAACTCCTCCAAAGGGCAAAAATGGTGAAAAATAATGCATCATCACATGATTGACAACGCTTGCTCCTGCTGTAGTACTGTTCGTTATCTATGGCATTAATTAACGAACCAACTAGAATGCTCTATAATGAAGTTTAGGTTTTGTTGTGCGTATGTAATTCTTATTATCTGAGTTATTTATACGGTAATAACCACATTCCCTTTTTTGTGCCCCTTGTCAACATACCTATGAGCCTCAACAATTTGTTCCATTGTATAGCGTCTGTCTATGACCGATCTTAGATGTCCTGCCTCGCAGAGCTCTTTGATAAAGATAAGGTCTTCAACCTTTAATTTAAAGTTATTAGACAAAGCAAGAACGTTAAGGTAGCTTCCTGACTTGGTCAGAGATTTTTTATGTTTTGAAGATGCAATCTTGCCTACTGCATCAAAAATAACGTCATAAACATCACCACTTTGGGTAAAATCTTCTAGCGTATAATCAATAAGTTTATCAGCTCCCAAAGATTTCACCATTTCCAAATTCGTAGTACTGCATACTCCTGTAACTTCTGCTCCAAAGTGCTTAGCAAGCTGTATTGCAAATGTACCAACACTACCAGAAGCTCCATAGATCAATACCTTTTGACCCTTCTGAATATTTGCTTTTCTAAGATTAAGCAGGGCGGTTAATGCCCCATTGGAAACCGGAGCGGCTTCCTCGTAGGTCATATTGGTTGGTTTTATTGCCAGAATCGCATCTTCAGGCATGCAGCAATACTGAGCGTAGGCACCAAATTCAAATTCAGTGGAGCCAAAAACAAGATCACCTTTCTTAAACAGTTTAATATCTCTGCCTACTGCTTCAATTTCTCCGGCCAGTTCCATTCCAAGTATTTTTTTTCTCGGACCCCTGAAACCTATCATTATTCGCATCAAGGGTTTGAAAAAGAAATCCCTGACGGGACCTAAACCAGGCTCTAAGCGCCTAACCTTAGTGTCTCCTATGTGTACAGTTGTTGCACGGACTTTTATCAGTACTTCATTATCTTTAGGCAAAGGTTTTTCCACTTCTTTGAGCTGAAGAACCTCTGGTGGTCCATATTTGGTACAAATAACAACTTTCATTTTTTATATTTTAATCACAGATCAATCGAATGACACACAACGACTTAAATAAACTCTATTTCAACACAGTTGATTTTGGGTTACCCAAGGTTATTTTTTATGCATATTAATTAAGCCAAAATCAAAAGGTGTCCATAAACATGCTTTTATGTCACTTTCTTTTAATCCAGAGTTAACCCAGGTATTGCAAGTTTTAAAACAGGAAAAATTTCCCAAGGCTTCATAAAAGTCGTCATTATATGAATAGCCTTTGTTATTCAAAAGTATCTTTTTATTCAGTGAATCTAAATAAAATGTTTTGTCGATGTAGTAATTGATTTTATTCAGTTGATCTTGATTAACTTTTATTTGTACCCAATCTACTTGAGTTGTTGAATATCTGGTTAAATGAACTAAAGCACCGCTTTTAAGAAATAATGCCCGATAAGAATTATTAAAAGTCAGGTCACTCCAAGTTGGTGTATTGAGGTAAAAATTTTTATCGCCCCAGCCAAATGCAAAATAATTATCATTTTTAAAATATTTTAGTCCCTTTAAAAGTTTTGGGTGCAATTGATTTTTAGCTATAATAATATCTAAATGAACACCATTTGAATTTAAATAAATAGAATTATTTTTTTCTGAATTTTCTTCTTCATTATTTACCGGAATAAACATTAAAATCAATGACACCAGAAAATACACAATAGGAATTAAAATAATTGCAATAATCCATTTCACGATTTTCTTAACCACTTTCATTTTATGTTGGGTAATAATTTTGTATAATATATAGTGAGTTCATATACTTATATGTCCTGTTCTCTTTAACCCTTACTATTGCTCTTTTTGGTTTAAAAATAGCATCAAATGAACCTTTTGTTTTTACAAGATAATGATCACTTGGTTAGTAGCTTGCTTCGTAAATATAAGCAATTAATTAAAAGGAAGTCAGAGACAGTTCTGCAACTAACTTTGAGTTAAAGAGGTTCTAAAGCGGCTATTTTGCATGATGGTGTTATAGTTCATAATGGCGTTATAGTTCAGAATAGAATGAATGCAACTATAACTGCGCAGAATGTTAATTAGCTCTGGGTTAATGAAAAAACATCTGCTTCAAACTTTGCTTTACAAGCCGTTTGACCGCTATTTATTAACTGTTGAAGTTGTTAAACCTTAAAACGACTTTATAAGCTCTTCATAAACCCAATATTATCAATTGCGACTACTCCACTTACATTTTTATCAAAAATAAATGTTATTTTTTCAATATCGGAAAGAGTAAAGTTTGATTAACCATCTAATCACAAAGCCAAATAAAGTGGCAGCCAGGACGAAGGAGAATAAAAATAAGAGCACCCATTGATCTTTGAGGTCGATATAAACACGCATAGAGTATATCAGCCAAAAAATGGCTGTAACAGTCAACAGACCTAATGAAGCTCCCCTTACTGCATTCTTTCCTGGCGTAATGGTTTTGATTCGACCCTTTAGCCAGCGGATAACTTGTTCGTATATTTTCTTCATATTTCAGCTTGACAGATAACGGTTTTAATATGGGGCGTTTGGCACTTTGAAAGGCTTCATTTTTAAGTTACGACTAAATGTTTTTATTGCTAATAACTTCATTTTTAGTGCTATCTACCAAAGACCTTATATTTTTTGTTGTGCTTAGTATTTCATTTCTAAGTCAAGTTGTCTACTTTCTTCAAATGCTTTTTTGTCCATTCCTGAACCTATAGCCATCCCTATAACCATTCCGATAGGTATTCCTATTCCAAGTAATCCCATATTCCAAAGGCTCGTTCCAAAAGCAACTCCAAGAGGGATACCAAAAGCAGACATTCCGATAGCCATCCATCTACTACGATAAAGATTTTTGGGTACAAGTTTTAGTTCTTTCTCTATCAATTTCAAAATATTAGATTGTGATTTTCGAATCCGTTTTCGCAAACCCTTATTCGGACCGGAAAATGAATTAATCTCTTCAATATTTTGGTTTACTGAATTAACTATTTCTGATGGTATCTCCCTTTTTTTCTATTCATCAATTAACTTTTCGAAATAAACATATTTGTTCTTCAGTTTTTTCTCTTGTTCAATGTTTGGTCTATTATCAAGCTCTTTAATGTCCATCTTTTGAATATTATTGATTTGGTATGTTTTATACTATACACAACTTGTTATATCAGCACTAAAATAGTTATTTATCAGAAATAAGTTCGGAATAACATCAATTAATTAACAATGAATGAGAAGAATAAATTCAACTAATCAATTAATTCTAGTTGAACATTGACTTTCAAAACAAAACACCCGAACTCGTAGTTCAGGGTGTCAATAATCATTTAGGCTTTAGGAACTGGTTTATAACTGTACATTATGTTAATTGGCTTTGAAGAATTGGGCTAGTGCTTTTCATAGGAGCCATTGTTGTATGCTGACTTTTTATTATCTCTCCATTTTTTTAGCAATATAAAATCCGTAACTATAATAGTCTTTATACTTTTGGTATTTTACAATTTCTTCTTTACATTCTTCTACAATGTTTTTTGCCATTTCTGAATTGTTATGTTTTTCAAGAAAAGCAGTAAATCGTTTTTCCATCGGTTTGTAATAGTTATCTATCCAACTGTTTTGTGACAAAATAAAATATCCAACAGGTGAGTATCCATTTTCCTCTAATATTCTGATTTTGTTTGATGCTGTATCAATTTCAGGGTATTCCTCATTCCAGTATTCTTCAATTTCTTTTGGTCGCGAATTTCTTGTCCAAGTAATTTCACTAACACCCAAATATCCACCCGGTTTTAAATAATTCTTCCACTTCTTAATTCCTGTTTCAAATCCAATATTATAAATTGCCCCTTCTGACCAAATAATATCAAATTCTTCATTGTCGAATGGCAGGTCTTCCATTGATTTTTCTAGTGTTTTTATTTTTTCCTGAAATCCTAATTCATCTGACTTTAAATTTAATTTATCTAAAAATTCAGGAATCAAATCAACTGCGGTTATTTGTCCCTCTATATTCTTAGCAAGTGTAATTGTTTGACCTCCTGAACCACAACCAATATCTGCAATTTTTAATTTATGGTTTTTATTGATGTTTATATAATTTAAAGCTTTTATAGTTTCAAAATAACTTCCTGGTCCTTGTCTTTCAGCATCTTTATGGAAGTCCACTAACAATTCTAATTCTGTCATTTCATTTCTTTATTTTTTGAATAAAAACTTTGTATCTACCGATCTTTGCTTCCCCTACTTTATATATTGTCATAACATCATTTACTGTAGCCCCGGACGCACCTTGCTTAGACATCATATATGCCCAATAGTCCATTTTTGGATTTGTTTCATCACCAAACATAAATGCATTTTCGAAATCTTTATCATCACTGAACCAACCAAAATCATTATTTTCAACTTTGATAAAGATCTAAACCATAATAACATATACCCGTTGTTTTAGCCTGTAATTAAATCATTGATTTCCATTCTTTCCAATTTATCTTTCGTCCGGGATATGCAACTTTTTTAAATGGCCAATCTTTTGAAATCCACTTTTCAACATAATCAAATAAGATTGCGTCTAGTCCATCATTAAGAGCACTAGTTCGTACCCACATACTTACTTTAGCATCGTAAGTTCCTATTGTAGTTGGATTGATATATAAACAACCGATTACTTGACTTTCATCCAAACTAACTACTGTATATGCAAATGAACTTCGTAATTGAAATTCCTTTTGATGCCATCCCAAGTCAATTAAATCTTGTTCAAATGTTAAATCATTTGATGGCCAATTAGATAATGGATACATTTCTTTCAAGTGATCGATACTCGACATTACAGCATCGTAATCTTTCACAACATCGTTAACAGTAAGCATTCTAATTCTGAAATGTTCATTTTGTAGTGTGTCAGGTACTTTAAAATCGGTAGGTACAAATGGTTTACTTTGCGCAAAAACTGTATGTTGTGATCCAATGAAGAAAATTGCTATCAGGTTAATCAATTTTTTTTTCATATTGTCTGTTTTTATTGGCAACAACGGCCATGTCTATGGCTTGTTTTAATGCTCTAAAGCTATTGTTGTGCGCTGTTTTTATCTTTACTTTTTTACCAATTTTTCTCTGTTCTTATATAGAAACAGAAAGCCCCAAATTCCATAAAGGGCAATTAGCGAAAGTATTATGGAATATGATGTATAGTCTGTGAAATGCCATCCCGGAGCACCCTTTGCAAAAATCACAGTAGATAATCCAACAATGGGCCAATAAACAGTTATAGCCATGGCTCCCAACATAGCAAAAAGTCCCAATGTTGTTCTTTTCAGTAATCCAATAATACCAACTACAAAAAGCGGGATATAGAAGACTGTATCACCAAATCCAAAACCCTTATTCAGTGCAACACCAATTTCGGTTATTTCATTAACTGGCTCTTGCAAGTCAATTAATACGGCAAAATCGTAATTAATGACAGCCATTGTCTGGCCAAGAACATAGACTATATTGAGTAACACCCCAAAGCCAATTAAAAACCAAAATCCGCTTGTCCTGTCTGCTATTTCTTTCATCAGATTATCTATTTTATTTTACCATAATTAAGGCAGCTTTAACTTACTAGCTCACATAGGTTCGGCTATGATTTCGTTGTGGTATCGTCCGCAGGGTTATTACGCCTTAATCCAACTTTTTGATTAATACTTTTACTTTAGTTTGATACAAAACCACAATGAATTATAGGAGTCATTGTTGTATGCCGTTTTCTATTCCGTTATTTCAATCAGATTGCCTTCAGGATCAGAGATTACACTTTCATAATATCCATCGCCTGTTGTCCTTGGATCGCCTATTATTCTAATTCCATTTTCACGAAATTTTTCAGTCAATGAATTAACCCTCTCCTTTGTTCCAACTGATACTGCAAAGTGAGCCAATCCTAACTTTGAGTTCGATTTCTCTATGAATTCTGATATATCAGGTCGATGCATTAATTCAATACGAACACCACATTTAAACTTATAAAGTATGAGCTGAATTTTTTCTTTTGATTGTAATATTTTTCATTAGAGCTTAAATCGAAGAATTTCAGATAAAATTTCTTCATTTTTTCTAAATCCATAACCCAAATAGCGATATGTTCAATTTTCATTCAGCTTATTTTTTAATGGTATACAACTCGTTATATCAGCACTAAAATAGTTATTTATAAGAAATAGTTTCGATATAACATCACTTATTTAAAAATAAATAAAATGAATAAATAAGTAAAATCAATCCTAGTTGAATATTAAATTCAAAATAAGATAGCTCAAACTATTGGTCCAGAGTGTCAATAATCATTTATACTTTAGCAACTGATTTATAACTGTACGTTATGTTAATTGGATTTGAAGAACTGGGCCACTGCTTTTCTTAGGAGCTTTTGTTGGCAAACCTTTTTATTCGAGTCTAATATCTGCATTGCCTTCAATTAGGTGTACGTGGCAACAATCAGCCCCAACAATATAATTTGAGTTTACAATTTCTTGATTATCAATAAATCCTTTAAAATTAATTTCGAGTTCTTTGTTTTCGTACTCTCCTCTATTTTCATCACCAAATAATGGATAAACTCCAATCTGTTTCATTAATTCAAATTCAGTATCATTTACACTTCTGGTAATATCAGATCCAGAATCGAGGATAATAACTTTAAATCTATTTAAGGCAATCGGCTTTCCATTTGAGTCTTTAACGGATATAGTAATGGTTTTGAATTCCTCTGTACAAGCCACATCTGAACAATCTGATTTATCCTCATTTGTGCAACCTAATAAAATAATTATAAGGCTCAGATAAATAATCTTTTTCATATTTATGTGTTTTTAATGTTTGCTTGCGAAAAGTATAAGAATAGTAGCTGATTTACAGGTATTTACCTTTCAATTGATCACAAAACTTTGTACAAAGATACTGCCTTTGAACTTAGAACTAAAACCGTTATTATTTTCATACAATGTTAGCCGTTTTATTATTATTTACCACTCAACACAAGGGAAATGTGCGATATAAATTTGTTCGTTAAAATCATGAGCTGGAATAATCTTTAATTCAGGTCTTCTCTTTTTTCGATGATGTACCATCACAATAGATTCTTTAACTTTTTCTCTATCCCCATCAACTTTCCCTCCAGGAATAGCATGTTTTTCTGATGGGCCAATAAATGCTTTGGCTGCCCAAGTTAAGTCGCCTGTAAAAAGTATCGCTTGCCAGACTATAAATTTACAAACATCCCTATTGAACCTTTTGTGTGACCAGGGAGTTTTGAACACTCCTAATTCGGTGTTCATTTACATTTTTTCAAGATCAAAAAAAAGCACTTACGAAAGTAAGTGCTTTGTTCTTCCTAACAGATTGAATTAAAAATTCTTTTAATTAATAGGCCTAAAGTTTTTTATCTACTTTTTTTATCAGTTTCGGTAGTCTTTTATTAAGGTCTTCCAGTAATATTTCCGTTGCATTCTCACACATTGGCAACAATTTATCATAATTAAAATTGGTGCACCTCCAACAAGGGCTACACCCTTTTTAGAAGTGGCTGATTCTTCTAACTGAAATACTTTTTTAGCTTCTCTATTGAATAATTCAATATTAATAAAAGAGCGAATTCCAGCCTTACCCATACCACCAATAGAAACCTTTGGCTCCCATGCGTAATTCATGGAAACAAACATAACTCCATCAACATTACTATCTTGCAATAACTCTATCATATGAGCTTCTGTTCTCCATGAACGAAGCATATTACCCCCAGTCAACAGCACATTATATCCTTCTATTGCAATAAATCTGCTATCAATTGCTTTTTTCACCTTATTAATCGAATCCCGGTCTTCAATCCCATCAAGACCTTTATAGGCTTGATACTTTGGATTAGACAAAATATCATTTTCAGGAACAAGTTCAAATGGAAACATCTTTATGTATTCATTCATAAAAGTATCGTGGAATTCTTTTAGGATTGGATCTAAATCAAAACGTGGATCATCCTGCTTGGTCATCTCATAAGTTGATTCTCTTGACTCGGTAACAATTTTATCAGCATTTATATATTTATCAACATAAAAAGTAACTACGGCTATATTTTTCTCTTGCGCATTAATGATGACACTAAAAACCAAAAAGGCCGTAAGTATAATATTTTTCATTTTAATTTTATTTAAGATTAGCTAAAATCGCAAAATTTTTAAACGGCGTTTTTTATATATATATTGTTTGATAATATTTCTCTAAAACACTACATATCATTCCTAAACAGCGGAAAAAAGAAAAGTCACACTTCCCTGCAACTCTTCTGATAATTTACACTTCTGCCCCGTCGATAAACCCGTGTCAAATTAGATAGGTTTCCGCCATAGGCGGACAGGCTTCTCGCCCAATCGTCGGAAAAATATGAATCCTACCTTTTCAATTCGTTCTTTTTAAGAGTACTATTTGAAATAAGTATGTCTTTCGAATATCGAACAAGCCTGCCTGCCGGCAAAGACAGGAAACATGGAATATCGGACGCTGAATAATAACAATTAACTTCTCAAATCATAAATCGACATTCCTTGTTCTGAATTCGAAATTCAACTTAACAAGTTTAAGATTTGGAATATAAATCATGAACAGTCCCCTGCCTATCGGTTTACCTGCCGTAGGCATGGCAGGCAGGCCTAACCCCTCCTTCCATAGGCCGGCAGGCTCAAAAGGGAAATTCTATCAATTTAACAAATGGTTTGTTGGAATTTGATGCTTGGATTTTGAAATTTGCCCATAAAAAAAGCAGCCTTTCAGCTGCTCTTTTGAAATTTTGACAATTATTTCTGTATTTCTAACCTCTTAGAATAGTTCGGTATATCCTAACAGTTTTTGAGCGTTTTCCATAAATACATATATTACATTATAAAGTGAGGGTTGCTCTTCAGTCAAGTTTTCCTTAATTACAGCAATGTTTTGTACAAAGACCATTTTCCCTTCCGGCTTGTTTTGAATGATAGATTTATATCTATTTATAAAAGGCTTGGATCTAAGGCTTTTTCCACCATGTTGGCTCCCATTTTAATAGCAATTTTTTTAGGCATCATATTCGTCATTTTAACCATCATATTGTTCTTAAAACCAGATATTACTACAGGTTTATTCCCCAAAGCGTCTAAACCAACTTTTGCAACCAGAGCCGGAGATTGTATACTCATTGGAAATTTGGACAAATCCATGTCTGAGTCATTTATCATTGGAGTATCCGTTGGGCCTGGTGATAAAACAGTCACATCAATATTGTGTTTTTTCAATTCACCGTTCAACGAGGACGCCAAGTTCAAAATATACGCTTTAGTCCCTGCATAGTTAGAGAAATATGGGTTAGGCATGTGCCCAATTAAACTTGATACAAATAATATACCTCCTCTTTTTCTTTCAATCATTTTACTCCCAAAATGATGGGCAAGGGTATAAGCAGTCGCAACGTTCAATTGTATCATGGCAAGTTCTTTTTCCAAACTTATTTTAGAGAATAAACCATGGGTCTCTAAAGCTGCACATGGAATTAACATGCCAATTTCTAATTCGCTTGTGTTTTGGATTACTTTTGCGATTTCTTCTGCATTAGTCAAATCAGCAGAAATAGTTCTTACTTTTACCTCATACTTTGAAGTAAGATCATTGGCTTTTTCATCCAATAAATTTTGTCTTCTTGCAACCAATACGATATTAAGCCCTTTTTCGGCCAATTGATTTGCCAGTTCCCCTCCTATTCCTGAGGTTCCTCCCGTAATTAGAGCCCATTTCCCATACTGTTTTTCAAAATTTGTGTCCATAATATTATTAGTTTATATTTTTATTGAATTAAATAGTAATTGCATTGTATTTACTCCTGCCTCATTGTTGGAGCTACCTTTCAAACGGGTTAATACCCCAAAGAAAGTAGAATGTAATAATTCAGCAACTTGTCTGGAATCGAAGTTATTTTTTATACTCCCTTCTATCTGGGCTTCTTTTATTTTTGGTTCAATTACATCAATTAGTGAATTAAAATAGGTATTGGTTACTTGATTAATTGCCTTATTTGAACCACCCAATTCGGACATAATATTGTTAATTAAACAACCACTAAAGCATTTGTCTTGTTCTATGTTCAATAGTTGGAAATAAAAATTTTTAACAGCATCAAATGCAGTTTTATCATTATTTAGAGATAGAGTAAGAAAATCTCTACCTCGAATAAAATATGTTTCCAGACAAACCAAGAAAAAATTTTCTTTACTCTTGAAAGCATTGTAGAAAGCTCCTTTGGTCATACCTGTTATTTTGCAAATCTTATCAATACCTAAAGCATGGTAACCTTCAGATCTAAAGAGCTCTAACCCTTTATTTATGACTAATTCTTTGTTGTGTTTAATATTCATGATGCAACAAATATAAACAAACAGACCGTTCTGTACAATTAAAAATCAAAAAACTTGAGAAACGAACAAAATACAGATCGGAAACAATAGCAATTGTTTGACGCCATCAAGACTTCTATCTGAACAATGAACTCTGAACTATCCTACCTACCTCAGGAAAGGATTTTGAACGATGAACAGTATTTCGCTCTTCTTTATATTACGTGGGTGCGAGGATGTTCTAAATTATTAAAAAAAATTGCAGAACTTAAAGCAAGATAAGAGGGAATATGGGAAGGGAATTATGCGGTTCCCAAAAACCTGTCACAATTTAGCTTCTCCTATTTGGCTTAAGAATAGCTCTTTGCTTTTTAAAGGAATGTGCTATGCAAGGAAGGCAAGCGGTTATTTTACCGTTAGGTTTGCATTTTAAATAAATAGGAGAAAAATGGTGATGATGTTATTTGCTTGTTGAACTGGAAACAACTCGACGAAGGAGAGTTATTCTATTTCAACAATACTACATAATTTTTTCTTTTGTTAGTACCTTTAAAATTATTAATAATCAACATCATAAATCCCCTATACTGCAATAGTCTATGCTATTTTATAGGAAAAACCTAAATTATGTTTTAGACACAGTATAGTTTTTGAGTTACTCCAGAGAGTAATTAGGGTGAAACCCAATATCACGGTTATGGCTACTCAAAGCTGGGAATTTATGACGTCTAAATCTAATAATTATGCAAATTTACGGAATTGATATTTCTAATAAGCATCTGGATCTTTATTCAGAAGATCAAACAGGAAAACCAGTTGTAAAACGTATTTCAAACAAATTAAAACCTATTGTAAAATTCATTTATTCAATACCAAAAGATAGTACTATCTGTGCAGAGCATACGGGAGTTTATGGTAATTTATTAGTCCAAATAGCTAGTAGTTTAAATATTAAGATAGCTTTGATAGAAGGCTATGTGATTAATAGGAGTTTTGCTATGGAGAAAGGAAAAAGTGATTTGATTGATTCTAAGCGTATATGGAGTTATGGCATTAGGTTTTATGACAAGCTTCGTTTTACAACTCCCTTAAAAGAATCTATGCACGAGTTGAAAGAAATTCAAACACTAAGAACTTTATTAGTCAAACAACGTAAGATGTTACAGACCAACCTTAAAGGCAAGCAAAAACAAGTAATCAATAGTGTTAAAGTTTATCAATTACAACAAGAGTTGATATGTTTTTTAACCAATCAAATCAATGATTTAGAAAAGCAAATGAAGCTGATAATAGAACAAGACCAGTCTCTCAATGAGAACTATAAATTAGCAACTTCGGTTATTGGAATAGGTAAAATAATAGCTACAGAACTTATCATACACACAGAAAACTTCACAAAAATAGATACCGCAAAAAAAGCGGCTTCTTTTTCTGGAGTTTGTCCTTATCCTAATGAGAGTGGAGCTAATAGTAAAAAACAAAGAGTATCCAAAAGAAGTAACAAAAGAATGAAATCTTTACTGTTTTTAGCAGCTTTAAACGTTTGCAATAGCAACAAAGAGTTTAGGTTGTACAGGGAACGAAAGATGCTTGAAGGAAAACATTTTTTCTTGGTGATGAATAATGTAGCTAATAAACTTTTAAGAACAATTTTTGCTGTTATAAAGTCTGGTAATATTTATGATCCTATGTATATATCTAAAGATCCTAGATTGGCTTAAAAAAATTGATTTTTTATTTGGATTTAACAGAGTAAACATAATGGCGATATAGTTCAGAATAGAATAAATGCAATTATAACTGCGCACTATTTTGAACAGCTTTGGAATTTTAGCTCAGTTCTTTGTTAGCTGCTGGGAGTTCTCCGTAGACATTATACTTTAAAATCAATATTACAGCTTCCTAAAATCGGTCCCTGTAGGGTTTTGAAATACTTCGAGTTCAAATTCAGGAACTGCTGCAATAAGATGATCGAACATATCTGACATGATGCCTTCATATATCACCCATTCCTGACGATTGCTGAATGTGTATATTTCGATTGGAAGACCTTTTTCTGTAGGAAGCAATTGCCTTACCATACAGGTCATATTAAGGTTAATATCAGGGTTAATTTTTACATAAGCTTCTGTATATACTCTGAAGATACCAATATTAGTTAAATGTCTTCCGTTGATTAAATAGGATTTGTCTATCTTGTTTTCTTTATTATACTCCTCAATTTTATTGCTTTTTTCTTCAATATAATCTTTTATCAGTTGAAACTTTTTAAATCGTTCCAGCATTTCCACTGTGCAGAATTTTATGCTGCTGATCTTAATATTTAAAGACCGTTTTATCCTTCTGCCTCCCGATTCCGACATTCCCCTCCAGTTCTTGAAAGATTCTGAAATAAATGCATAAGTAGGGATAGTAGTAAATGTTTTATCCCAGTTTTGTATCTTTATGGTCGTTAGGTTCATCTCAATAACATCACCATCTGCACCATATTTTGGCATGGAGACCCAATCACCTATCTGTATCATCTCATTTGCTGAAAGTTGTATGCTTGCCACAAATCCCATAAGGGTGTCTTTAAATATCAATAACAAAACAACTGTCATTGCCCCCAAAGCACTAAAAAAGTATAACGGGGATTTATTCAGGAGGAATGATAGAATAATTATACCACCTATAATGTAAATGGCGATTTTAACTAACTGAAAATAACTATCTAAAGGACTGTCTTTAAATAATTTTGTGTTTTCGAAATAGTACTTGAGAGTATTCAGGAAATTGATGATAACAATAATTAAAACAGTGCTGATATAAGCATTCACTAATCTCAAAATATAAGGAATTGCGCCAGAGAAATCCTCAAAAATATAAGGAGTAGTCAAATAAATTACAACAGCTGGTGCAATATGAGAAAGAGTAATAAAAACTTTATTTTCCACCAGAGCATCATCCCATACGGTTTTTGTTTTTTTGATTACTGATCGGATAGAACGGATAAGAATCTTTTTTACAATGAGATTGGTGACGTAAGAAAAGATAAAAAGAATAAATAATAGTATTAATAATTTCAAATACATAGCGGAAGTTTCTTCAACTCCAAGCCCAACAAGCCAATCTGTAAGCCATTCCATCGATTTAGTGTTCATGCGTTTTTCCCTTAAAATAATTTAACAAGTGTTTTTCGTAATTTTTTATTCTGTCTTTGCCATCCGTTGAATCACACTTGATTTTCAATTTTCTCATTTCTTTACAAAGTTCATTTTCAGTAAAGCCGTTTTTATTTCCGCCTTGCAGCTAACGTTTGACTAAACTGTGTTTTAATGTAGTTTCGGTTTTGTTGTATCCAGTTTTCTTTCTAAGTTACTCATCTATAGAAAATACATTCCTAAATATTAAACATATTGCAAGGAGAGCAATTGAAAGCTGATAATGACAATAAAAATTACAAATTGAGGAATTGTGATTTTTAATATTTCCTTATGAGCGAGGAGTATAAAAAACAAACTTGTACAAACATTTATTAGAACAATGCCCACAGGGAAGTAGCGAGCTACTCCTGTCAGAACTATGATATCCAAAGAAGTTAGAATTTGAATAATACCTACTGCGAACAATAAAATACCACCTTGAAATATCATAATTCTTTGAGACCCAATTATTATTGAATCTTTAGTTATTTCTTTCAGTGCTGGAATTTGTTTTTTTTCTCCATATATATTGTGTGCTATACTAATTATCACCAGTAAAATACCTGCTGCTATCCCCATTTTTTAATTTGATCTCATTTTAATATGCTACAACTAGTTAATAAACGCTATATAGTGTTTATTTGTAATTATTTATTACTCCACCAATCTCTTCGCTTTACTGATTTTTTACTCAAATATTTTGTCAAAAGGGCTTATAATTTTTGCAAAAAACAGTTTCAACATAGATAACTCGCTTCGTAAATATAGGAATTAATTTTCAGAATAAAGACAGCTACATTTCTGAAACTGGCTTATCAATTCTGATTATTATTCTCCCTCAACACCTTCATCTCCTCACCAACCATGTTCTGCACGATCTTTTCTCATAATTCAATAAAAACAGCTTGATTTAAGCAAGTTTGCAAAGCTTTTGAAGTCTTTGTTATACAAGAGAAGATGAGCCTGGAGAGTAATTAATATGAGCTTATCCTCTTCCACTTCACCAACAAAAGAATGAAATTCAAAATGGACGTTATTTATTATTTAGAGGTGATCTATATATAAAAAACAGGAAATAAAGTCTAGTTTGCAATCCAGAGTGGTGCTAGGCATTTTATTTAGATATTGATTTTTTTACTTGCTTCATACTATTCCGTCACACAATCAACTTCAACTAATTAAGCATTACAACTGCTCGTTATGTTGAATAGCTTTGGTAACTTTGAAGAACTGGCTAGTGCTTTTCATAGGATACGTTGTTAGCCTTTCGTTATTTTTTTTTCATTTTATATTCTTCTAAGTCAACTCATTAGAAAATTTAAAAAGCTGTTTCTATTCTGCTTCATTTTTGAAGTGCTTTTTAACGAGCCGCTTCATTAATTGCATTTAACAGTGATTTTTTACCGGTAGGAATATCATAAAGAAGTTCCCATATCATAATCCCTGCAGCTTCCTTTTTCGCCAGTTTCGTTTTATTCTTAATAGTCGGGATTCCATTATAATACATGATATAACCATTGGGAAGGTGCCAGTGATCTACCCACTCGGCCCCTGCATATGTTGAAACAACATCTTTATAAGTCATCCAACCAATAACAGGATCGCTTAATTCGGGGCCAAATCCATGTCCGTAAAAGGGCACGCCAAGAATCAGCTTATCCTTTGGCACATTTAAAGTATTTTGGTAATAATACAGATCATCCACAGCATCTGTGTACGAGGCATGATGACCGGGACGATCAGGTGACCACGGACCCGTATGATCGTAAGACATAATATTGATAAAATCGAATTGAGCCAGTATGTTATGCGTTACCGTATTACCGGGACGACTGGGTAGTGCAGCAGTGATCAGCCTATTGTGAGATTTTAAAGCTTGTGCCAATTCTATTATAAAGATTCCGTAATTAGGATCCATGTCAGGTCCAAAAGCATATCCTGATTCTAAATCCACATCTATTCCATCTACATCATATTGAAGGACCTTTGAGACCAAATCTTTTATAAGTCTTTGTCTCTTATCTTTTTTCAAAAGGGCATGGTATTGTGCCTGGTATGACCCTCCTCCAATAGAATACAAAACCTTTACATTTTGGCGGTGCGCTGCTTCGATAAATGGGGTTAAGGCATCAAAGTTTTGATTAAAATGCCCCAAACTGTCCGGATTGACAAAAGCCAGATCTATATGAGTAAGCTTACTAAATGGCACTTCTGAAGTATCTGCTTTCATTGCCCCATTGATGGGATAATATCCAACTATTTTGAAATCTGTTGAAGGCTTCTGAGCATTTGCTTTCAATGATATAAAAAAGGCAAAAATCAGGATTAAAAAGAACTTGGATTTCATGGTAATTTACTTTTTAGGATTAAACATAAGATTTTATTTTCTTAGTTTGTTTTATATTCTGTACAACGTCTCGTATATGAAAAGTATCGGGTTTGACTCACTAATATTTCAGTTTATTACTGACCTTTATTTTTTGTTTATACATTCATTTTTAGTGTTTTTAATGAATAAATCAAATAATGCATGACTATTGTTTAAAGTGTATATAGAGTTTATCTTCTTATATGTTCTATTTCATTCAACCCTTGCTACCACTATCTTTTGATTCAAATACTGCATCAAATGGAGTGGTTAAGATTAGTAATAGTAGAGATAAATTGATCTTAGTAAATATAGTAAAATTAATTGATGATATATAGGGGCTATAGAAGAACCTCTCAGCCCTCCCTTAACCTTCTCATCTCTTCTCCAATTTTATTCTGAATTATTTTATATAATGGTTTTTAACGTCACTTGGCAATAGTTTTACTAGTGAATTACAAACATAGGATGTTAATTAGCTTTGGAGAACTAGGCTAGTGCTTTACATAGGACACTTTGTTAGCGTTAGTATTTAATTTACCTAACAATCAACTTGCTTTTTGGTTTTATATACTGGGGTTGGTTCAGGATCGAATGAACTATCAAATTCTTCCTGTGGTGGACTTGGAATTCTCGGTTTGGATATTCCTGCATTAGTTTTTTATGATCCTGTATCAATTTAATCATTCCAGGTCCTGCCCACATGCCATTTTTAATTTCGTTTGGAAATTTTTCTGCGCCATCAAATTATTCAACGTTATAAATTAACTCTTGATACCCTATTTCTCCGCTTTCTGAAATCGCTTCTACAACAACCAGCATCTCTCCAACATTATCAGCATTATAAAATGTGGAAGAAGCCATTCCTGAACTATCAACTAAAACTTTAGATTCCCAATGTACCAATGCTCTTAAATCTGGTTTTTTCCAATCATCAGCATGTAAATTTTTATATTGGGGAACATAAAATTCACGTGTCGGTGAAAATACCGGAACAACTTTACGTGTCAAACCAACAGGTTTACTAATGAAAGGTAATCCTTTTCCCGCATGGGTGTAAATTGCTATAACGTTACCCCTAGTTGGCACTTTAAGGGGAGGCGTTTGAGGGAAAACCTCACGCCACAGAGCTGAAAAGTTTTTTGCTAATTCTATTATTTCAAAACTTTTAACTTCGCTAGTTGGAATAATTGGAATGTAAGAATAGGCCCCAAAACGAACAGGTATGCCATCAATGACAACAAGGGTGGGTTCTGTATTGTAAAGACCTGCATACAATACACCCCTCCAATCATAAATATTAACCTTGTCAGGATAGTTAAACAAAAGCACACTATACAAACCATAAGACCATTTTTCCTCTTTTTCTAGAATGGATTTACCTTTAATTACTTCATCTGGTTTCCCATATGCTTCCATTACTTTAATTCTTTGAGGTGTCATATCATATACATCCAAAACAACTTCATCCAATTGTGTTTCATCATCCGAAAACTGAAAGGCATCTTCTACTATTTTACGCTCCAAATTCTTTTGAACTAGTTCATAAACTACACTATCTAAATTTTCTATTGATTTTACCTGGTTAAAAACAATAGTTGGAGAAACTTTTTTATTTAAGTGAATCGAATAACTTTTTTTCTTTCCCGATTTTTTGGCACTTTGAATAATAATTTCAATAGGTTGCCCATATTCATCATTTAAACTAAAAAAAAATGGCCCAGGCTATCTGTTCGCTGTGTATGAAATGCTTTAGGCATTCCAAACGTCATTAATGTTAAATCAACTTCTTTTTTATTTTTATTGAAAAATCCGCCTCCAACTGAACCAGATACTGAGAGACTAATCTCATTTGGATATATAATTTTATTAATAGATTTGGAATAATGGTATTTACTCCAGCCCTGTGTAAGCAATAAATCATCTGTATTCTTATGTCTGTTTTTATCTTTTGTAAAATAAAAACCTGGAGCTTCAATCTCTCCCTTTAAGTCGGAATTCAACAAAAAATACGACAATATATTTTGCCTTATAGCCTGATTCTGGCCATTTTGCTCTTTGTTCAAAACAAGAACAGATAAATTGGAGGGAATTTCTTCTCCATATTTATTTGTGGTTTTAATATTTAGTTTTGTTTTTTCTCGCTGTGTATAGTATTTCTTTTTAGTAGAAAGCTCAATATTTATTCTGTTATCAAGCCTTTCATTAAAATAAAGCCTTTCTGCAACCGGTTTCCTTGTATAATCCATCATTGTAAATGCAATAATCCCTTCCGGTAATTTATTTCCTGGCATTGAATGCTGTAGTCTTCCAGCTTCGAAACGGCCTTTGATTTCATAATAAATCAAACCCCTGCAAGCGATTTGAATGAATACACTATCATTTTTATAATAGTTTGAAGCGGCTGTCATGTGTATTTTATTTTCTGTATTAGTAATTGATAATACATTACCTAATGAGCTGATTTTTGGTAAAGGATAATTTACAGATAATCCTTCTTTTGATTCCGTTATGAGTTCGGCAAAATATGTTGATGTACTATCTACATTATTTATAACAAAACTGCCCATACCCAATTTATTACTTTTAAAAGAACTAATAATTTCTCCTTTTTGATTTATAATATTTCCGGAAATGCTTTTCCCTTTTCCATTAGCATCCAAAGCCTTAAACCCTACTTTACCCTGTATTCCATGAACTAACTCACCGCTTTCCGGAAAAAACTGAAAATCAAAGTAATCTTCGTTTAATAGAATTGTCCTAGGCCTGCTTAAGACGTTTTTAGATCGAACTTGTAAGGTGACAAATTTTGATTCATCAGGAATCGGATATTCAAGAACAAACTGATCATTCCGGTTTTTTCTGACAATTAAACTATCCTTCTTTTCTCCAAAATCAATAAAAAGGGACAGGCTCTTTTTATGAAGGCTATCAATTAAAAAAGGGTCTACATTCACCTTAAGAAATTGCTCCTTATTTATTTTTTTTTCTAAAATAACATCAACAAATGGATTTGTTATTTCTTTTTCAGATGAATTAAATACACGAATATATTTTTTAAAGAAGAAGTCTGAATCAAAATTCTTATTCCATTCAGTATAAGCTCTTATCAAATAAGTGCCCTCAAAATATGTTGAATTCAAATCAAAAAACCCTTCACCTATACCATTTTCTAACTTAATTAACTTTTTTTCTAATATTTTTTCATCGGGGCTTATCAATTCAACATATAAAACTCCGCTTATAATAGTTGGGGTATTTTGTAAGGCATCTGTTACAATAGCCTTATACCATATGGTATTATCAGTTGTATAAACATCACTGTCCAATTGCAAATAAATTTTCTCGGCAAATGAAGTATAAGAGGATATATCATCCTGTTGGGACCAAATTGAAATAGGTAACCATAAAACTAACATAGTAAAGCGAATAAACTTATTATAAAGCATAGTGGAATTTATTTTCATTTAATTAATTTAACGCCTAAAATAAATATGAATTTAAATAGTTAGATTAAGCTATAAAGTCAAACTATCTAATTCAATTTTTTATTCAAAATTCATATCAAAAATCATACCCAAAAAATATTCTTTACTAGTTAATTTTTTAATTTTGATTTCTCTAAATTCGATGCCCTGGCCTTCTGATTGCAAACCAATAAATCCCTCTTTTAAGGGTTTACCATCAATTTTGATCTTTGGATCGAAACCATTGGCTACACCACCTCCAATGGTAGGTTTAGAATACTTTAATACAACTGCACCATTTACTTTATGAATAATTAAAGAATCTTTATAAACAATCATCTCACCTTTAACCCCTGTATCCCATTTATAGGTTTTCGACGAGATTTATAATGCCAACTTTGACAAGTTTATACACCACATTAGGGGAGGACCCAAATCAGATCCTCCCATTTAATTTCTTCACCTCTTCATCTCATCTCTTTCTACAAAACCAACTCCTATAATCATTTTAAATATGGACGTTATTTATTATTTAGAGGTGCTATATATATAAAGAATAGGAAATAACGTCCAGTTTTAATCTTAGAATTCATCAAACTTGGCTTTACAAGCCGTTTGAAGGCTATTTATTGGCAACAGTTCTTTTATCTTGTTTTCTTATAGGTTTTTTCGGTATAGATACATTTCTGTACTACCATAAGCTTCGATTTTTCCAACATGTTCAAATCCTAGTTTTTCCAAAACTCTAACAGAGCCGATGTTAGGAATATCCACGGTGGCGATAATAGAGCTTAGACCACCTTTCTCCTCAGCATATTGCAAGACGGCTGAAGCGATTTCAGTTGCATATCCATTTCCATGAACATTTCCGGAAATCATGTACTGAAGTTCAGGGGCCCCATATTTTAAAGAGAGTTCTGTGTGTAATAATCCACCCCAACCTATAAATTTCTTTTTATCTCTGGTGCTTCGAGCTGCCCATACGTCAAGTCCATATTCCATTCGGCTTTCCTCAAAGTGCTCCCAAAATTCCTTTCTGGCCTTGGCACGAATTTGGTCTATGTTACTCATATTTTTGTAGGAAAAATAAAATTCCACTACACGAGAATCAGTCAACATATCCGTAACAAATGTGTCGAAATCTGACTTAGAGAAGGAATTCAATATTAGTCTTTGTGTTTGAATCACTTTCATATTGAACTCTGACATTTTTATGGATGAGTTATAATTGTTGCCAACGGGAGTTTATGTATTAACCCCACTAATATATTAATAATTCTGATTAGTATTTGGTTTTAATTGAATACTACAAACGATTAGTTTCATTATCGAACCGAGGTATACTAGATCCGCTTGGCTTGTCCCACACTTGATTTGGGATCTCGAGGTGTGAGAGATCCCCGGTTATTTTAGTCGAAACCGTCTACTCATTAGCGAGTCGTTGTTTTATTGCGCACTGATTGTTACGTTTTGTACCGTTTGAGTTTGTCTATTTTACCAATAGAGATTGATCTTTATAAAATTTCCCTTGCCAAGTATTTTTTTCAGCTAGCTTTTTATCAATTTTCGCAACAATTTCAAAATTCTTATGTCTGTTCCATTTGGGAGCAATCAATAGCTCTTGAGGAGCTTCACTCACAAAACGTTCAATAATGATGTCGGGACGTAATAAACCCACAAAATCTGTAATAAAATCTATATAACTTTCAGAAGTAAATAAGTTGAAGTTTCTTGGATTTTGTTTGTATTGAAACGCCATTATTGATTGTTTTACAATTTGTAAATGATGAAGTTTTAAGGTGTCAATAGGTAATTTAGAAATTTCTATAGTGTGGTTCAACAAATCTTCCTTTGTCTCACCTGGTAAGCCTATTATTAAATGAGCACCAAGATGAAAACCTTTATTTTTACAAATTTCATAAGTAGCTTTTGTTTCTTCATGAGTATGACATCTATTAACGTTTTTTAACGTACTGTTTAAAGTACTTTCAACGCCAAACTCAAGAGAAATAAAATATCGTTTTGATAAAAATGACAAGTAATCAATAATTTCCTCGGAAATACAATCAGGTCGGGTACCAACAACTAAACCTACAACATTAGGCACACATAAAGCTTCTTCATATATTTTTTTAAGCGATTTAAAATCAGAATATGTATTTGTATATGCTTGAAAATAAGCTAAATATTGTTGGGATTTATATTTTTTAGCAAATCTACTTATACCTTCTTCCAGTTGCTGTTTTATACTTTTTGTAGGTTCACAATAATCAGGATTAAAGGTGCTGTTATTACAGTAGGTACAACCACCATAGCCCTTAGATCCATCTCTATTCGGACAAGAAAAACCAATATCTAATGATATTTTTTGCACCCTCTCTCCAAACCTTGATTTAATGAATGAAGAGTAATCTAAATAACGTTTACCTGTAAATTGCATCTTAAAAAGTGTAAACTATGTCTCTTTAACTTTGTAAAGGAGGTCCCTTTATCGTACCCTAATGCCTGCTCACTTGTTATACCCACACAAATATACACGTTTATAAGTATTATTTGACGGATAACGCTAGTATTTGGTTGTTTTGTCAGGTCATATTTCCTTCTATTTTTTAACGTCACTTGGCAATAGTTTTACTAGTGAATTACAAACTTAGGATGTTGAATAGTTTTGGGATTAATTAATACTGAGTATATGATCGTATCGTCCCGAAGGGTGTTATGATTTTATGCGATTGTTGTGAACTTTTTATTTCCTGTATTTAAATGCTGTTCTAAAAACAGGTTTAGTTACATCAATAATTTATGTGTCCCTCTTGTCACCAGATGGAAATAAAATAGTTTTTTATAGCTTGATGAAAGATATACCTGACGAGAAGGAAAAGGGTACGGATTCACTTTAGTGGTATGAAAAAAATAGTGAAATCTATATTATGAATCCAGATGGAAGTGAACAAATAAATTTGACAAATAATCCTGCTTATGATTGATATCCTTCATGGTCTCCATTCCTTATTGTTGTAAATTAAAATTTAGACTGAAGTTCTATGCATTTATTATTCCCATCAATTTGCTAACCTTTTCACTCCATTTCTTTTCTAATCATAGCCTCGTGAGTTGTTTTAGGGAGTTTATGTACCCACAAGGGCATCCTTCACTTCACTCATGACAGGCTTGGGCTTCCGCCATAGGCCTTTAGGTTTGTAAAGTATTACCTATCTGAATAATGAACAAGGAACAGGGATTTTTGAAGGGTGAAGTTAAAAAATTCTCAAATCGACATTCCTTGTACCTTGTTCGAAATTCAATTAAACGAGTTAAAGATTTGAAATATAAATCATGAACACACCCCTAACCCCTCTGAAGAGGGGAACTTACAAATAGCATGAATTTAATCCATAAAAAAAGCACCTACTTTCGTAAGTGCTTTTGCTCCTCCTCTTTCCCGAAGGCATTCGGGACGAACCAAGGAAACTAACTTTTATATTTTAAAAGTAATTTCTTAGATATTTTAGGATACTTAATAAGATTAACAATATATCTTCTATTCTTCATCCTTTTTATATGCTTTTCAATTCTAATTGCTTGGCCAATACTTTTACACTCAATACAGTGGAATAATTCCCAATCGTTGGTCTGATGCTTATATTTATTTACCCCATAATAACTCGTATTGTGTTTCTCAATTCTTCTCTGAATAATTTCTGAGGTATATCCAATATAAAACTTATTCAACTTTTGACTTTCAACATTTTATCGAACCGGAAATACTAATCCCTCCTTCCAAAGGCTGGCAGGCTCAAAATGGGAGTTTTTAAAAGGAAAATACAAATGAATAGCTACAGTATACAAAAGAATCTTACTGTTTGATATTTGAGTTAATATTTTCCTTCTTATTGCCAAAATATTTCTTCTTTTTTGTTAACTTAGTATACAACGAAAACATACCCTAGACCTTATGACATCAAGAGTAGTACATCAAACAATTAAAGTGAATTCATGATGACTAAAAAGCAAAAAAAATATCGTAAAGTATGTTCTACGATCAAAGACATCATTCAAAAAGCCAAGGAACTTGAAAAAGTCCATGAAAGCATGCTGGAACAGGTGCATCCAGTCTTTCAAAAGAGCGCTGCCAATTTAGTGCACTATCTCGCATTTCGCTCCTTCGATATCGACAAGTTACAATCTGAACTGGAAAATTTGGGTTTACCCTTCTTGTCAACTATTGAAAGCCATGTGATGCGAAGTCTTTATAATCTTCAGAACATCCTTCACCATTTGCTGGGTCTTGAAGATGTGGCCAATCCAAAGGGCTATATTTCCGTTAAGAAAAGCAGACGGATTATGCGTAAAAATAACAAGTTGTTATTTGGGTATAAATCCAAACAACGCCGTACGCGAATCATGGTAACATTGCCCAGTTCAGCAGCGGATGATAAAGTATTTGTAAGAAGATTGATCAGTTTGGGAATGAATTGTGCCCGAATCAATTGTGCGCATGACAATCCTGAAAAATGGGCGCGAATGATTGAAAATATCAAGTGGGCCAATACAAAACTTAATAAGAAATGTAAAATAGCAATGGACCTTGCAGGTCCCAAGTTACGCTCAGGAAGAATGATCCCCGTACCAAAAGTCATCAACATCAATCCCCAGGGCTATGATTTAGGAAAGGTGGTCCAGCCCGCAAACATTTGGATCGCTCCACCCGATGTGCCTCCTCCTTCGAATTCAGAGGTTGACTATGTACTACCGGTTGTTTACTCGTTGTACAAGCAGATCAAAAGAGGCAACACCCTCTATTTTATGGATTCACGTGGAAAAAAGGGTAAAATTTTAATTGACCGTAAAGAAGGGGAAGGTAAATGGGGTTTGTGCTCGGATTCTGTTTATCTTGAAACTGGTACTGAATTGATCCTTCAAAAATTCAAAAAATCCGGTCGTAAGGTCAAGCAGTTGGGTGGGGTGGTGCCCAAAGACCCGTTCATCACTCTTTTTTCAGAAGACAAATTGATTTTACATAAAGACCCACGTCCGGGAGAGACCTCTAGTTACAATGAAGAAGGGAATTTAATTTCTCCAGCACATATATCCTGCACATTACCACAGGTATTTGATGATGTGCGTCCAGGTGAGCCAATATTTTTTGACGATGGGAAAATAGAGGGTGAAATCACGAATGTAAGTACCGAAGAAATCGAAATCAATATACTTCATGCTAAAGAAGGGGGTAGTAAACTTAAAGCTGACAAAGGGATCAATCTTCCAAAAAGCCATCTCAGCGTAAGTGGTCTTACCGAAAAAGATAAGGTTGATATAGATTTCGTGGCAAAGCATACTGATGTGGTTAACCTATCTTTTGTCAATAATCCTGATGACGTTCAGGAATTACAGAGCATGTTAAGTGAAAGAGGTTCAACAGTGGGCATTATCTTAAAGATTGAAACTCAAAAAGGATTTGCTAACCTGCCGTCCATATTACTAACAGCTATGCGATGTTATCCGGTTGGTGTGATGATTGCACGAGGTGATCTGGCTATTGAAACCGGATGGAAAAACTTCGCTACTATCCAACAAGAGATAATTCGTATCTGCGGGGCAGCACATGTTCCGGAAGTATGGGCCACACAGGTCCTCGAAAATCTGGCTAAAAAAGGAACACCTTCACGTTCGGAAATTACTGATGCCTCAATGGCACAACAAGCTGCTTGTGTAATGCTCAATAAAGGTGCTTATATTCATCGAGCAGTTAAGATGCTGGATAAGATTTTACGACGGATGCAACGATTTCAGAATAAGACAGCGGTGGTATTGCCAAAATTAAGTCAGGCGGATCAATTAATACTGTCACATAAATCATTTGATGTATAGAAACTATTGTGGTTTACAGTGTTAATAAATGAACAAATGTGTTGATACACTAGAAGCAGAGTAATTCCGAATAACTCAAATTTGACGTAAATATTTTGCAAAAATAGCTCTTAATTTTTGCGAGAGAACAGTTTCCTTATGGACAACCTGCTTCGTAAATATAGGAATTAATTGACAGAAAAAAACCAGCTACATTTCTGAAACTGACTTGTAATATTTAGTCTTTCTGAATCAACCTCTTCTTCATATTGTAAGTATCATTTGAAATTGAAGGATTACTTTCATTATTAATGAACAGTATAATAAATTAGTGTAACTTCGGGCTTCAAATTAAAAAGAGAATCATATGGTTTTATCAAAAATGGGTGTTATTGGAACTTCGAAAAAAGAAGATGAAAGACGTGTCCCAATTCATCCAGAGCATTTAAAAAGACTTCCCGAAAACATTCGCAGAAAACTAATTTTTGAAAAAGGATATGGCAAACCGTTCAATGTTGAAGATGAAGAAATCGCCAACCAAACAGGAGGAATAGCCACAAGGTCAGAGATATTGTCTGATATTGGATCAGTTATCATAGCGAAACCCGTATTATCAGATTTAGAAGAGTTGAAAGTGGGCGGAACTCTTTGGGGTTACCCTCACTGCGCCCAGCAAATCCAGATCACACAAACAGCTATTGATAGAAAGTTAACCCTAATTGCTTTTGAGGATATGTTTGTTTGGAGTCCAACTGGGCAAATTGGAAGGCATACCTTCTATAAGAATAACGAAATGGCGGGTTATAGTGCAGTTATACATGCATTGCAACTGAAGGGAATAGACGGACACTATGGCAACCAAAGGAAGGTAATTATTTTTAGCTTTGGTGCTGTGAGCAGAGGAGCTATTTATGCATTAAGAGCACATGGATTTAGGGATATCACTATCTGTATTCAAAGACCTGATCATGAAGTCAGAGAGGAAGTACTATATGCAAACTATATACGTATTAAAAAGGGAGGAGCTAATGAGCCTCGGTTAAAAATCGTTGAACATGATGGTTCAGAGCGACCTCTTTTAGATCTGATCAGTGAATCAGAAATAATTATTAATGGCACCTATCAAAACATGGATGATCCTATCAATTTTGTAAATGAGGATGAAAAATCCAGGCTCAAGGCTGGTACACTAATTATTGATGTAAGTTGTGATGAAGGAATGGGTTTTTATTTTGCAAAGCCAACTTCTTTTAAGAACCCAATCATATCGATTGATAAAATTGATTACTATGCGGTTGATCATACGCCAAGTTATTTTTGGGAAAGCGCTTCAAGATCCATTTCCGCTGCACTGATTGTACATTTACCATCTGTAATAGCTGGTCCGTTAGGTTGGGAGCAAAACGCAACCATCAAAAATGCAATAAATATTGATGAGGGAGTAGTGGTAAAAGAAGCTATTCTTAGATTTCAGAGCCGTGAGACTAACTATCCTCATTTAGTGACTCAGAGAATGTAATAGTTTTGAATTATTGCAGGTAACATTATAGGATTAAATCATGTAAGCCAAAGGCGTAATTTGATTTAATCCGCCGTTGAACTATGCGGTGTCGATTTTACCTTTAGAATGTTATGGGGATTGAATCCAAATTATTTTACATAATGGCGTTATAGTCAGAAAGTGAATTAATGCAACTATAACTACGCATTATGTAAATTAGCTTTGGTAATAAAGGAAAAATGTCTGCTTAATACTTGTGTTGACAAGTCGTTTGAAGGCCCTTGATGTCTTATGAATAATGTAAAATCTATTAGAAATATGTACTAGTTAATCGAGATGCCATACATTCATATTGAACGCTGGTCTAATAAGCACCCTTCCTTTAGCCCGTTCTTTTGATGTTAAAGTTATTTTCAACACAGAACTACTTCCTTCTACCACCGAAGCAGTACGATTTATGGTCAATTCATTATCGCCCTTGAGTTGTAAAAAAGTATCTGGAGCTTTGTTTCCATCAAAGTGAATTTCCGCATTTTCCATAACAAAGTTCTTAGGTTTTACTTCAGGTTCAAACCTAACATAATATAGCGCGGCACCAGTAACTTGCTTAGATATGTCTATTGTGATAAACCTTCCTTCAGGCGAAGAATCCCAATCTCCTGCTTCAACCCAAGGGTTCGAAGATTCGCTTCCCATTCCTTTAAAATTATCTACATAATAAGCGCTAAGTGATCTGATTATTGGTTTGGCTGCTGCTTTGGTTATAGTAAGCTTTATGGCTGTTGTTTTTATTTCCTTAAAATAATCTATTTTCTTTCTTCCAATAGAAATTGCATCTATTAACAGTTCCCAATTACCATCAATAAAAGCCTCCAATTTATAGGATCGTACGCGCTGTCCCTTTTTGTAGTCTTCCATTGTAATTATATGATTTACAACAGTTGGCACGTCAAATTTAAGGGTATGAATAGATCCTTTTTTATCTTTTATCTCTTTTATAGGATTTGAGAAACGCCTGTCAATTTCATTTCCAAAAGCTTTATATACAGGCACATCATCTCTGGGAATATATCCTGTTGAATCCGGCGTGGCGTTCAGAACCATGACACCTCCATAACCTACACTTTTATAATAGCAATCTATTAACTCTTCCTTTGATTTTCGATGTTTGGCATTTTCTGGAGACCATAACCAATAATGATTATATAGAGGAGTATCAGATTCTAATGGTGCCCAGGCATCGCCATCCGGATCATCGTGATATTGTGTTGAGACTCCTGTTTTTAGATACTCACTTTTAAGTGTGTACCAAACAGGATACAATAACCTACCTGATTCTGTTCCTGGCCACCTTATGGAAGCATGTGGCCCTTGAAAAACGACTGCATTAGGTGCATGCTCCTCAATAATATCTCCGACAGGCACTATAAGACTGCCATCAAACCATACTTCTTTAATATCTCCATACCTTGTTAACAGTTCGTTCAGCTGTTTCCTGTATATATTATTATAAGCCTCCTGCATATCAGGATCTTTGGTTTTTCCACCTCCAGAGGTGTTAAAGGCTGGGGTTTCGGGAAATAAATATATTCCAAGGTTTAAACCAAACTTCACACAAGACTCCGAAAGCTCTTTTAAGATATCTCCATTGCCATTTTTATAGGGAATATTTTTCATACTTAACTCCGATGTTTCCGTTTGCCACCAACAAAACCCGATGGTTTGACGTGCTACAAATAAAATCTGTTTTGCTCCCCATGACTTTGCTACTTTACACCATTGTTCAGTTGCTCCTTCTTTAAAATTCATCCGATCCATTTGAGCAGGATCCAACCAGTTACCCAAATGCCAAGCCGAAGGGTCCCAATGTACAAACATAATGCGCTCTTGCTCATGCCAGGAGTATTGTGCTGCGTTTGGCATAGGTAGCTTTATATCTTCATTCTTGCTTGAGGTACAACCTATGAACACCATCGACAGTATTAAAATACTGCCAATTGCTATTTTAATACTTTCCATTTCTTGCTATTATAAATTTTAATATTCCAAACATTATTTATTTTAAAGTTAATTTAATAATTTCATCTGGTTCGGTAATTATGACAATATTTCCTCCTTCTTTATCCACTTTTTTCCCAGAACTTTCAAATGGTGCTGTTGCAAAAGGATCGGTCATTGTTAATATACCCCCTTTTTCAGCTTGAATTTTCACTTCAATTGTTTTTCCTCCTCTTCTTTTGGCAGAAATAAGAAAAGCACCCTCTGTTCTCAATTTATTAAACGAAACTTCTTTCCAACTTTTAGGAATCGCTGGAAATACTCTTACTATTCCAGTATGGCTCTGTATAAGCATTTCCTGAATTCCTGAAGCAAAAGCAAAATTTGCCTCAAGGGTAAAGTACCGGTCTACTGTATTTGATATCCCCAAACGTTTGTAATCCCCATTAGAATGAAAACTGTTTTCGGTAACAAATGTTTTCGCAAATTTATTTAAGGCATCAGCAGCACCTTCCCCATCGAATAATCGAGCTTTCATACCACCAAGCCAACTATATATATATAGCCTACCCACCTCGGATCTTTTTGTTCTATCATTTCGCAATGTTCAATTGTTCTGCGAATAAGCGCTTCATCTTCCTTTCCATTTGTTCTATCTAATAATCCCAACGGATGAAATGCGATTAGATGAGAAAAATGCCAATGCGAATGCTCATATCTATATCCTGGAGCTAACAATAATCCTGTTTCATCGATTGGATATTCAAGATCCCATTCTGAAAGATCTTTCTCCCACTTTACTGCTTCAGAATATTTCCCCAATTCCTTTGCCAATTCTATAATCTTTACGAAGGTGAATTTGATCAAACCCACATCAAAACTACTATGCTTATTATACCAGGCATATTTAGAAATGGCATGATATTCCGGGCTTGTACTCAGTGGTAATTTGCGTTTACCATTATCCCCAATTTCTGATAATTCATTAAGATAAATTGCTACCTCCTGGAACCATGGATATGCTCTTTTTTCAAGGAAATCTCTATCCATAGAATAACGCCAGTGCAAATAAAAATGGTGTGCTAACCAGGACGAAACAGTTGGTCCTAACGCATATTGAATCCATCCACCCATAGGTTCACCCTCAAGAGTCGATACACCAGGTACATTTATTCCTGAAGTACCATAAAAATCTTTTGTATATTTTTTAAAATTATCTCTATGATCCCACATCCAATTTATGAATCCCATTTCAAGATCGAGATGATTGCTACTATAAGCAGACCAATAACTAAGTTGGGTGTTTAAATCATTATGATAATCCCCTTTCCATGGTGGTAACTTGCCATTGTCAGCAGTCCAAACTGCTTGAAGCCCTATTGGAGGTGCATTTGCTCGAGCAACCGATCCAAATTTATATTGATCGAGGTACCATTGCCTCATTAAAGTTGAATCGGGAATGGAGATTGATGATTTATTCCAGAATCTTTTCCACCAATTTTTATGCTCCTTAAAGATCGTTTCAAACCCTTTGTCAAGTGTCTTTTTAGTTATATCCTTATATTCTTCTGCAATTTTATTCTCAACATCTTTTGAAACAATGCTCCAGGTACCTTCTAAACCTTTATTTTTAGTTTTTTTCCAACGGACATCAATAATATATTCAAATCCATCATTACAAACTTGATGGTAGGATATTGAATTTGCCGTTTTTACAACTTTCCCTTTTTCATACCCAAGACTACCCAAATCCTGATAAGGTGCAGCTGCGACTCTTGAAGAACCTTTAATTATTGAATATTCTGGCGCTATCAATTCAGGAGATGGAAAAACACCGGTATCACTGGTAAAACGAAAATATCCAACAGGCTTTTCCGCATGTACAAAGGTTTGTAGTTTTAGACCTGTTTCCCATTCAACTTCACAAATTGCTTCATTTATAAAAAGTTTAACGCTTTTGGCTTTGCCATACTTCTTTACATTAAATTCCAGATACCCTCCAGGTAATTTAGTTGGAGCAGCAGTACTAAGGTATGTGTCATCAAAAAGAACCTGCACCTTACGATACTCGGCAGGATCATTTTTCATTCTTTGTGCTTTCACCCAACTAAAACTAAACTCTGGAATATTCCTGTTTAACATTGGTCTATTGTCCCAAAGATCAGCTCTGTCAAGAGAAAACCTTAAATTATCTCCTTTTTTCCATACCAAAGCTCCAATATTTCCATTTCCAAGAGGAATAGCATCATCCCATACTTTTGCCAATTCATCGAACTTCAAATCAAACGGTGAATCTGTAAGAATTTGCTCTTTATTGCATGAAAAGCAAAGACTAAGGAATATACATGTAAATATTTTCAATTTTTTATAAACGTAAATGATTAAGATGCCCAATACGTACTTGATACCAGAAAATGGATTAAAGTTTTTCCAATAGAATTTAAATGGCAACATCAGCTATTAAATTTAAAGTGATAACCTGCTTCGTAAATATAGGAATTAATTGACAGAAAAAAGCCAGCTACAATACTGCAACTGGCTTATCAATTCTATTTATTATCCTACCTTATCCTCCTCATCTCTTCACCAACCTATAAGTAATTTTTACCTTGACAATGCCAACTATGACAACTTTTTACCCCACATTAAA
>PVMK01121247.1_pt1 | contig 41812 bp, 38 predicted proteins | sample 1853481 | NCBI WGS metagenome assembly PVMK01 (sample SAMN08533507, study PRJNA380276) | Marine sediment metagenome, whole genome shotgun sequencing project.
TTATTTTGTCCTAAAGCGGATGTTGTTTCTAGAACCGTTAGGCCCCACAAATGCCTGGCATCTTGAATCGTGACGCCATCAGGCGTGATTTCGATCAGGCAGGGTTCAGATGCTTTTCCACGTACAATCAACACATCATGTCCTGTGCGCTTAAAGCGCATTCCCCACCAACCGCCACTGTTCGCATCGAGGATAGTGCCGGTCAAGGGGCTCTTTGTCGTTACAGAAAAGCGGTTGCTGGTTTGAGCACCACTGGCGGTCAAAGGCCCGGTAGCAAAGATAAGTACATTTTCTGGCGAAAGCGCTTTAACGTCTGGCCCTACCAGATCCCATAACAAGCGCGCTCCCAGGCCACGCCCGCCCAGAAATAGTTGGGCCATTTCCATATCCAGCGGGTACGTTTCTGTCTCACCGCTGGTCAAATTGATATCCAGGATTTTTCCTGCCCATCCTTCCATCTAACTGATTACCTCATTATTCCTAACGACCGTAGACCGGTCCAAAATTGGCACAAGCTCGAAAATCAGCCCCCATAGGCTCCATGGTGCCAAACGCCGCCCAGGCATGGGGTCGAAAGCTCTTTTCCTCGGGCACATTGTGCATATAAACTGGTATCCGCAGCATCGATGCCAGCGTGATTAGATCCGCGCCAATATGGCCATAGGAGATTGCCCCATGATTGGCGCCCCAGTTGCTCATTACAGAATAAACATCGCTGAAGGGACCACTGCCTGTAATGTTGGGCGCAAACCAGGTCGTCGGCCAAGTAGGGTTAGTACGTTCATCCAAGATGTCGTGTACCTCCTCTGGCAAATCTATGCTGTAACCTTCGGCGATTTGTAATGCCGGACCTAAACCCTTCACCAGGTTTAGTCGGCACATGGTCATGGGCATGTCACCACGAGTGCGGAAACGAGTTGACCAGCCGCCACCTCGGAAATATTCAGTAATGGACGCATGCCAGGTAGTCGCCTCCAGGCAGTTCCGCGCTTCATCCGAGGAGATCTCCCACCAGGGCTTCATCACCGGTCGCCCATCCCGTTCTTGCTGTCCAGTGCCGTCAAGGGCAGCCGGACCGGAGTTGATCAGATGCAAGATGCCCTCACTCGCCCGGCCGCTCAGCTCATAACCACTAACACGCTTAACTGCTTCTGGGCTCCAATAAGTACGCACATCGGCAAATATCTGGGCTGTTCCGGTTAGCAAATGGCCGAATAACATGCTCACCCCATTAAGGGCATCATTTTCAGTGGCCACGATATACGGCTGGCGAATGCCGTTCCAGTCGAAGGATGTGCTTAGGATCGCCTCCATAAAATCGCCATTTGGTTTGTGGTCCGTCCATTGTCTCTGCCCTTGGAAACCGCCGGCGATGGCATTGTGGCCATTTGCTTCTTCGCCAAATCCCAATTCTTTTAAACTGGGATTCCCTACCATCAAATCGCGGGCGATCAGGGCCATCTTGACTGAAATATCCCAATCATCGTCTTTTTTATCGCGGCTACGTTGGTTTTGTGCTGGATTGTAATCTTTTCCTTCTGGACAATTTTCTTTGACCCAGGTCAGAGCGCGTTCGAGTTCATCCGGATCATATATTTCTTCATCTATCCGGCGGATGAATTCGGTCATGTCAATGGTTTCGACGCGCATTCCCAGGTAATCCTCAAAGAATTCCTGATCGACGATGGAGCCAACAATGCCCATTGAAACGCCCCCCATAGCCAGGTAGGAATTATCGCGCATAGTAGCGACAGCCAGGCCACTTCGGGCGAAGCGGAGTAGCTTTTCTTGCACGTCAGCCGGGATGGCGGTGTCTCCTGCATCCTGAACATCATGGCTGTAGATACTAAAAGCGGGCAAACCTTTTTGGGCATGTCCGGCCATAACGGCCGCCAAATAAACTGCGCCAGGACGTTCGGTCCCATTGAATCCCCATACCGCCTTAGGTATAAGCGGATCCATGTCCATGGTTTCCGAGCCATAACACCAGCAAGGGGTAACAGTGATGGAAAGGCCAACACCTTCGCGGGCGAACTTTTCAGCCGTCTGCGCTGCTTCAGCCACACCGCCAATGCAACTATCGGCGATGACGCATTCTACTGGCAAGCCATTGGCGTGTCGCAAATTGGTGCTGAGGAAATCGGCCACTCCCTGGGCCATTTGCATCGTCTGCTCTTCTAATGATTCCCGTACCCCTTGGCGTCGGCCGTCAATTGTCGGCCGGATGCCGATCTTGGGCGATGAGCCAAGGAGGCGGTTTTTAGGTGGGTTGTGAGTTAGTTCAATGTCGTTCATTTTTGCACATCCTTTTCATTCTAATATCAAATTTCGAGTAGAAATAGAGCTTTCGTGTTCAGCCTTCGTGGGCGTCAATCACTTTCGCGCCGGGCAACGATTCGAACGGCATTTTCTATCGGTCTGTCGGATACCAATATGAGATAGCCACCGCCACCCGCACCGGAAAGTTTCCAGCCCAAGGCAACGTCCTGGTATACTTTTATAAGATGGGCCACAGCATCATTCATCATCGTGGGAAACATGGCAATTTGGGCCTCAAACGCCGCGCGCATAGAATGCCCGAAAGCAGCGACATCCCGCCCTTTAATCGCTTCCCAACATTCATCCGTGGCCTCCGCCAACGACTTGGCGCCAGCCTGATCAATATATGTGTCCCCCAGGACATCATATGCTGCATGCCGAGGGCCGAGGGTTACCAGATAAAGGGAATTTTCCACAAATTGTAGGAATATCTCATCCCCTATCCTATCGATTTTTGTTGGCCAATATTCGCCTTCATAATGCGCTTTGGCCAAACCAGGAATGACAATGCCGATTGCATCTTGTGAACCAGATATGATCGTGGTACCAGGAGGGTTGTCGTAGCAGAACAAGATCTTGGCCAATTTCTCCTGATTGCCGGCCGGTAAACGTGGACCCCACATGTCGATAGCTGCCTGTCGTGTGCTCGAAGCCATACCGCTTCTATCATTGAACTGGAGAGTAGGCTCTATAGAGATAGTGATCACTGAGCCAGGGTAATAATTCGATACCCAAGGCTGATCTAGCCAACCACCTGCCAGGTCAATTCGAAAGGGAATCTGGTGAAGGGTACGTAAAGCGGTAGTTGAACGCGGCTTTAATCCACCATGGGGCTCTCGCTGGAGGACCAGATATTCAACCCCGTAATCCTGGCACAGCTGTTGTTTGTCTGGAGTAGATCCATCTTCGTTAACGATAAAAATATTGGGTTGGATGGCCTGGAATTCCGGGAGGAAATCTAATATACCTGAACCTTGGGAAACAAATGCATCTGCGACACATTTGACGGACTCAACCATATAAAGGCGTTCGTCCTCATTATTGACCGGAGCCCGGCCCTTCAAATCAAAGACGGTTTTGTCTGAACCCAAGGCCACATACAGATCGCCATACGAGGCTGCCTCCTGAAAAAAAGCGATATGCCCGCTGTGAAGCAAATCAAAACAACCACTGACGAAGACCTTCGCTGTCATCTAACCATCACCTTCGGGTCGAATCGTAAAGTAGAAAGCGATCTGTCGCGCGAACAATTTTCACGATGTCAAGCCTGTACCGCTCGAAGCACGTATGATCATTTGAGTCGGTAAAATAATGTGTTGGCACTCAGCATCCATTTCGCCGGTCACACGGTTTAGAAGTAGTTGGGCTGCCTTATGACCCATTTCGAGTGCCGGCTGGGCTGCTACGGTGAGAAAAGGGTCAATGGTGAAAGCCGGAGGGAGGTCATCCACAGTTACCAATGCTATGTCTTCTGGCACATGAAGTCCCATTTTGCGCAAGGTTTGAATGGCCCCAATAGCCAGAAAGTTGTTGCCCGCAAAAAACGCAGTTGTTTTTGGCTTATCGGCGAGCGCTTGTTTAGCCATCTCGCGGCCGCTCTCTACTGTAAAGGCCCCCCCAGTAGATTTGTGCCGTGTCCTCTGGCAAGCCAGCATCAGTTAGGGCCCGGCGAAAACCCGAAACGCGATCAACAGCCGTTGAAACCGCCTGTGGACCAGCCAACATGGTGATTTGCCGGTGTCCTAGGGATAGTAGATGTTCGGTTAGCTGGTACGCACCATCTTCGGAATCTGCTCTGACGATATCTACATCTAAACCTGGTATCTGTCGGTCCAAAATTACCACCGGAATATTTTGCTTTCGGATTGCGTATATTGGCTCGGGCACACTCCGGGCTGGAACTAGCACGATTCCATCGATACGTCGACGCAGAAGCATATCTAGGTATTGTTCTTGTTTGACTTCCGACTCATCAGTGTTACACAGAATGATGCTGTAACCATTGGCCTGAGCTACATCCTCAACGCCCCTCGCCACGGTTGTCCAAAAGGGGTTGGTGATATCTGTCAGCAGCAAGGCTAATGTCATGGTCTGCTTAAACCGCAGACTTGGACCTAGCATATTGGGAACGTAGCCTAGCTCCTCAATAGCGGCTTCGACTCGTTTTCGCGTTGCCGCACTCACGTAATCAGAGTCGTTGATGACGCGAGATACGGTTATTGGAGCAACGCCAGCACGGCTGGCAACATCACGAATTGTGGACATTAGGACCACTCTATCCTTGCAGACAGATTAATATGGTATGCGTAACATGATACGCGTACCATATTAGCAACATGTAAATACATTGTCAAGGATCAGAAGCCGCGCAAGATGGTGCTTTCTCGTCGCTGGAGACCTTCTTTTGGGCGGCGCTGCAAGACCACGTATTCGATACCCCTCTCTTCGCAAAAGGCCCGCTAACAACGACTTTACCCATAACCAGACGCCCTATGCCTCAGCTGTCCTGACTTGTATCTGGATTGAACCCGGTATCATTTCTTCTGACACGACGAACAGATAGCCACCGCCACAGCCGGAATACATCGCTCCAGCATACTTTTCCTGATAGTAATTTAATATGCTCAAAAGATCGTGCTGTAAGGTTGGATGATTGACAGTATGAGGTAAGATAGCCTCCCAGCATAGCATGCATTCATTCATAGCTGCACCCAACCCCTTAACATCTCTTGAAAGAATCGCGTCATAACAATCCTTTCCCGATTGACCCAGGCGTCCTATCCAATCAGGAGCTAGATTTTTGACTCCCAGGGGATAGTATCCATCGGGTCGGGGAGCGATGGGCAGGATGTGAATTACTTTTTCCAACCAGTTGGCGACAGCCGGGTCCGAATTAACCTCGACGTTTACGGGAAATAAGCCACCCTCGAAATTATAATCATAATCAATTCGACTAACACCGGGATAGATCAGGCCAACCATATCCTGAGATCCTGATGGATCCGGATTGTCTCGATTCTCTGCATAGTATAATTGGCGAACCAATTGGGCAGGATCTTCATATGGTATTTCTTCGCCCCACAGCTCCATAGCAACTTTTCGGGTGCTGGTTCCCATTCCACAGCGGTCCATGAAATAAAAAGTGGGTTTTAGGGCAACGACAACCATAGAACCCGGGAGGGAAGGATTCAATTTCGATATGAATGGCTGGTCGATCCAACCACCAGCTAAGGCCAGCCGGTAAGGCATGGGGCCAATAACATCAGTTATTTCCGGGGACGTGGACCCGGCCGTCTTACGGGTCTGTTCCTTCTCTTTCGCCTGTTGAGGTGCTGTGGCTTCTCCCATACTTCAAGCGGTCCAATTTGTTCGCCAATTGTATTATTAAAAGTAGTTAGGACCTCTAGAACTGATCGGTGACTGTTTTCTTGCCAGCTTTACGGTCTACGAACTGTTGCTCTATCCAGGTATAAGTCTCTCGCATTCCGTCATTCAAGGGCATGCCAGGTTCCCAGTTCAATACTTGGCGAATAAAAGTGTTGTCGCTGTTTCGACCGGCGACGCCAGTTGGGGCGTCAAGATCATATTTGCGTTCAAGCTTGATCCCTCCGATCTCTTCGACCAAATCAACTAGAGTGTTGATTGAAACGAGATCGCTCGATCCCAAATTGATGGGCGTGGCGATTAGCTCATCACAATGGGTGATCAAGTCAATACCCAGTACACAATCGTCGATATACATGAAACTTCGAGTCTGATGGCCATCACCCCAGATGATAATATCGTGGGCGCCGCTATCCTTGGCTTCGATCACTTTCCTACACATGGCAGCCGGAGCCTTTTCGCGACCTCCGTCCCAGGTACCATCGGGGCCATAGACGTTGTGGAATCGAGCGATAAATGTCTTCATACCTCGCTCCGCCCAATACTCCTCACAAAACATCTCCGACACCAGCTTTTCCCATCCATATCCTCTTTCAGCCATCGCTGGGTAGGCGTCTGACTCTTTCAATGCTCTGGAATCTGGATCTTTTTGCAGTTCAGTGTTGTAGGCGCAGGCTGAAGATGAAAAGAAATACCTTTTAACACCGGCATTGTAAGCAGCTTCGATCATGTGGGTGTTTATTAGGATACTGCGCAGACATTCGACCCGAAAACGCTCGATGAAACCCATTCCCCCCATATCGGCCGCCAGGTTATAGACCTCAACTGCACCTTCGACAGCTCGGATACAATTATCTTTATCGCTCAGGTCCATAGATAAACTCTCTACGCCCGGCACTTGTTGGTACCAATCCGGTAGCGGTTTTTTGTCAATGGCCCGAATGCGCGTAAAGTCCAAGTCATGGAAATAGCGGGCCAAAGCCCCGGCAATAAATCCCCCCGCTCCGGTGATGACGATCAAATCATCTTTATTTAGATCCCGAGTAATATTAGGTGTTTGATTATGATTCATTGATTATTCCTCATCTATCATCAATAACTATATGGTAACGATGCCATATAGATTCTAAAAAAAGACGTGGGATGTTTCACAGCCCCGTTATCTCCTTTGACTTGATGCTCCCCAAAATTTCTTATACAAACAAAGCCATCTCATCGGGGATATAAAAAACTGTTTCTGGGATTCTCGGTAAGGAAGGTGCAATTCCAGTTGAACAGTCCAGATGTAAATACTTGAGTCTCATCTCTCGATAGCTGCCCCACTTGATTGGCGCACAATTAGGTCAGTCGGCAACACGATCTCTCGACTTTCTCCCACGGTACCGGTTTGCAGGCGAGCCAATAATAATTTAGTAGCTTCCTGAGCCATTTCATAGGCAGGTTGAGCGACGACCGTCAAAAAAGGAAAGGTAACCAATTCTGCCGGTAAATCGTCAAAGGCCACAAGGGCCAGATCACCGGGCACTTCAAGGCCATTTTTTCGCAGCGCTCTCAAAGCCCCAAAGGCGATGAAATTATTGGCGGCAAAGATAGCCGTTGGCCGTGGGGAAAGGGAAATCGCCTGTTTGGCCATCTCATAACCACTTTCTTGAGTGAAAGAACCAGTTTGCACGAGCTCTTTTTCTACTATTAGATGATTCTCTTCAAGCGCCTGCTGGTAGCCCGATAAACGATCGTCGGCTGTGGATGCCCCTTCAGGACCGCCCAACATGGCTATCCGTCTGTGTCCCAAATCTAAAAGCAAACGAACTATTTGGTAGGCCCCTGCCTTAGAATCACAGCGGACAACATCTATCTCCCCGCCAGGCATGCGACGATCTAATACGACGACTGGGGTGCCATGTTTCCGCGCAAAATCTACTGAATCAGGTGTGCTACGTGCCGGAACCAACAAGATTCCACCAACCTGCTGTTGGATTAGGAGATCGAGATACTTTCTTTCCTTGTCTTCCGACTCATCTGTATTGCAGAATGTGACGGTATATCCGGCTTCTTCAGCCACATCTTCTACGCCCCGGGCCACGGTTGTGAAAAAAGGATTGGTAATGTCCGTCATGACCAGGGCCAGTGTAGTGGTCTGTTTCGTTCGCAGACCTCGAGCAAGCCTGTTAGGGACATATCCCAAATCGGCGATGGCCGCTTCTACCCGTTCGCGGGTCTTCTCACTGAAATAACCCGAATTATTTATCACTCGGGAGACGGTGATGGGAGCGACCCCCGCTCTTTTTGCCACATCATTAATTGTGGGCATCTGTCATTTTCTCGAAAATCACAACGCTGAAATAGTTGACACAAGAGTATGGTAACGATACCATAAGGTATTGTTACCATATTAGCATGAAATAGTTTGACATGTCAATGAAAGGCCAACCCTGCCCTTTGGCGACCGTCTTGGTCATCTGTATTTCAAGGAGTTGATGATGCCATCCAGCCTCTTTACGAGTGGCTTGAAAAATTGCTCAATGTCTCTCTTCGTGGTCGGCTGATTTTCCTTCAAGAACCAAATGTAATCGCCTCATCGGGCAAGAATCTCATGTGAGGCCACCCAGAGTCGATGGCCCGCACTGATTGAATATTCTCATGCTCCCTGCAAACTGAAAGCCGTCTAGTCATCTAAACACTTGCCGGGAAATACGTGCACCATTATATTGTAGGAGCACGCTGGCCGTTGGCGATAGCAGTGGCTTCGCCCCATCAGATAAGCTCAATCAGGAAGCGGTCCGGCCCGCCCTCCGCAACAGAGGTATGGCGCTGGAGAGGGCTTCGGGCTCTGGACTGGGCTCAACGAAGACTCCGCCCGCGTTCGAGCCATGATCCCAGATGAACGACGCGACTTACTGCAAACTGTGTTTGAGGTGAGCGATTAATCCGCGGCGATTCTAATTCTGTTGTTTGAAGAATATTTCCGTCGATTACCTGCAACCAGAAAATGACAGCCGATAAACAAAAACTAATAAAAATCGCTGGACAGGTCTGGACATGGTTTGGAGGACGTACTTCTGCCTGGATAGCTGTCGCTGTCGCCCTGGCTTACCTGATTATCGCCATCGTTATGACCTGGCCATTAGCTACCCAACTGGCTACTCACACACCGGCCGGGGATGGTGGGGATGTCTGGGCTCATCAATGGACCTACTGGTGGATAAAAACGGCCATCTCTCAAGGACAGAATCCCTTTTTCACTGATCTCCTCTATTACCCGATAGGCGTTTCCCTCGCTACTCACAATATCGCCTGGTTTAATATCGGGCTCTGGTGGCCATTACAGGCTGTCATCGGTAGCCAGGCAGCCTACGGTCTGATCTACATACTCGCCTTTGCCTTCAACGGCCTTGCGATGTTCTTTCTAATCCGTGAATATACGGATCGAACGGCGGCCGCGTTTATCGGTGGCTTGATTTATGGCACCTGGCCCTATGTGATGTCTCAGACGGGTCATCCGAATACCATCATTATCGGCTGGGTACCACTGGCACTGCTGATGTTAAAGCGTACGATGGAGCGAGGCCGGCTGCGGGATGCGGTAGCAGCCGGCGTTTTCCTAGCCTTGATAGGGATCGTCCGTTGGCAATTGTTAATCATGGCCAGTATTGCCATCGGCTTATTCATTATCCACAAGTTGGCGACCGACGCCGCCTGCCGATCGCGCAGAACAGTGATTCACCTTTTGTTCGCGGGTCTGGTATCTCTGGTGCTGATGGCGCCTTTGCTAGCACCGGTCATCGCCTACACGATTTCGCGAGAGAGCCTTGATCCTTTCTTGATTACCAGACCAGCAGGGTCTTCCGACCTCCTGGCCTTCATCGTGCCCAATCATCGCCTTTGGTTGTTTGGGCGACTTGGCCCGTCAATTGCCTGTTAGGCTCCATTTCGGCAGTGATTCAATTGTATTCATAGGTTTTACCGCCCTGATTTTGCTAGTGGTTGGGGTCATCAGAGGGCGCCGTTCCGCATGGCTTTGGATATTGATGCTCTTAATTTACGCTACCTTGGCCCTCGGCCCAGAGTTGAAGATAGGCCATCAGCCGTTACCAGGGGTGCCGATGCCCTACCGGTTCATCCAGGATTTTTTTCTCGTCCGTGTTCTGCGCTTTCCCGCTCGTTTCAATGTGTTCTTGGGCCTACCTGTCGCCATGTTGGCTGGAATAGGCCTGTCGTTCCTGTTAGGCCATCCGCGTTTAGGGCGAAGACCTGTGTTTTTGGTAACACTCCTCGCTATTGTGATATGTGCGAGAATACTGGTTAATCCCCTACCGGACCTTGCCCTTACACACACCTGAATGGTACGATCAGCTAGCTCAAGAACCGGGGGAGTTTGCCGTGCTTGATCTGCCAATGGACCGGCAGGGAGTCGGCAAAAACTATATGTTCTACCAGATTAATCACGGCCGGCCGATTTTGCAAGGCCACGTGTCACGTTTACCGCCAGAGGCTTCAGGTTTTCTTAATAGCAACCCGTTTCTAAAGAGGCTCGCTAAAGACAACACGATGGAGTCGACAAATCCCGTTATGTATCAGTTGGGCCAGCTCTCCGACGCCGGCATACGTTATCTCATCTTGCATAGGCAGCGGGCAACTGCGGACCAACTGGCTCAATGGCTGGATTGGTTGGCTTTCGAGCCCCTTTATGAAGACGATGAGCTGATTGTATATGGGACAGATCCAGCCCAGATAAGGGATTTGCCGGAAGGGAGTATGGTTACAGAGGCATTGAGTATTTTCCAGGCCGATTTTGAACCTAAAGAGGTAACCCCAACAGATCCCATATATATCTCCACCCGCTGGGGAAGCACACAAGAACCGGACCTGGATTACGATTTGTGCTTCCAGCTCCTAGACGAAGCTGGTCAGATAGCCCAGGAGCAATGCCAGACGCTGGGTGGGGAGTGGCCAACATCTCAATGGATTGCCAGCGAGCTGGCCTTTGGCAATATGGTCATGCGAATCGATCCCTTCCTAGAGCCCGGTGCCTTTCAGTTAACGGCGGTATTAGCGGAGGCTGATACGGGTTCCGTTGCTGGCGAGCAGATCCATATCGGTCAATTGACTATCAATACCACATCCCGGGTCTACGAGCTGCCTGATAATTTACGGAGCACAGATGCTATCTGGGAAGACGTGATTAGTCTGCCGGGTTACGTCATAGAGCGATCGGAAGAGCAACTTGAATTGACCTTATACTGGCAGGCTCTTGACCGCATAGATTCGTCTTACAAAGTCTTCATCCACCTGATCGATGAAACCACTGGTGCTGTGGTTGTCCAGGACGACGCGGTGCCGCGCCAGTGGAGCTATCCAACAAACTGGTGGGAGCGAGGAGAGGTTGTTGAAGACACTATTATGCTGCCGGTTAAGGATCTGACTCCGGGTAATTACCTGCTGTTTATTGGCTGGTATGACCCCGAATCGGGCGCGCGGCTGGAGATTACAACTGCATCTGGAGATCCTTACCCGGACAACAGCGTGTTTCTAACCGCATGGCAGCGATAGTAATCTACGTTATGCCACACTGTCTGCACCCATGAGGCAAAGCTGGCCTGGAATTGTTCGGCATCGATGCCAGCAAAGACCCTGCCAAAGGTATCATGAGATGGAATGCCGTTCCCTAATTCCAGATATTGCTTGAGCCAATCGAGCGATTCGTGTCCGAACAGCTCCGTGTCAGTCCAGGTTTCAGCACCGCAAATAACATCACAGATGGCAATCCTGATGATATCGATAGGCTTATGGTCGGTTAGATGCTCAGCCCGTGGGTCTTCCAATAATGCAAAATGTTCTGTTAATGATTCGCCGATATCGGTCATGGTTATCCTCCAGCTTTTTTCCTAAGGATAATCCATCATTCTTCTTATCGCTCATTTTTACATGCGTTTGCCCTGCCGACCCTGCTATTGTATTCCTTGCCTTGACGCCACCCGTACCCTAGGCTATCGTCTCAAAGATCATGAGAACAACAACCATCACTCGCATCACTACACGGGACGTCCGCTATCCTCTCCAGCCAGGAGAAGGAACCGATTCGGTTCACACGAATCCGGTTTACTCCTATGCAGTCACACTACTAAATACCGACAGCCCTGTTATTGGGACTGGTCTCGTCTTCACACTGGGGGAGGGCAATAGTCAGATATGCCAGCTAATCGAAGCCCTATCCCAACCCTTGATCGGCCGGGACATTGAGGAGGTAATGGCTGAATATGGCACGATTTTTAAGGCCATTGCCGACCATCCACGCTTTCGCTGGCTTGGTCCACACAAAGGCATGGTTCATCTGGCGTTAGCATCAATAACAAATGCCTGTTTCGATCTGTGGGCTAAGTCCCGCGACGTGCCTTTGTGGCGCTTGCTGCTGGATCTCTCGCCAGAGCAAGTGGTGAATCTTCTTGATCTGAGCTATCTAGAAGATGTTCTGACCCAGGATGAAGCCCTGGAGATGCTTATAAATAATCAATCTGGTCGACATGGTCGCGCTTCTATCTTGGAAAGTGGCTACCCCGGTTATGATACCTCCATCGGCTGGTTCAGCTATCCCGACGATCGGGTAAAAGAGAACGTCAGACGGGCTGTCGATGCCGGCTTCACGGCTATGAAGTTGAAGGTGGGATCGGCCGATACCAATCGTGATATTCGCCGGGCTTTTATGGTTCGAGAAGCGGCCGGCGATGAGGCCAAAGTTATGCTCGACGCTAACCAAAGCTGGTCATTACCCCAGGCCATCCGGGCATGTCTTGATCTGGCCGATATGTCTCCATATTGGATTGAAGAGCCTACCCAGCCCGACGATGTGTTAGCGCATCAAACCTTGGCTAGGGCCATTGCTCCCATGAAAGTTGCTCTAGGTGAGCATGTCTCAAACCGGGTTTTGTTCAAGAATTATTTGCAGGCTGGGGCAACTAGCTTTGTGCAAGTGGACTGCACTAGAGTCGGCGGGATAAGCGAATTTATCACTGTTAGCATGTTGGCGCGCAAGTTTGGCATTCCGGTGGTGCCTCACGTGGGTGACATGGGCCAAATTCATCAGCACCTGGTTTTGTTCAATCACATTGCCCTTGGACAGGAAGTGGTGTTCTTGGAGTACATTCCCCATTTACGTCACCATTTTGTCAACCCGGCCGAGGTCAGCGGCGGCGTATATAAAATTCCCCAAGAACCGGGCAACAGTTCGGATTTGTTAGATTAAATTGATTGAGCGTTAAGACATGACAATCAACATTCGTCAACTGTATCCAAATGAATTTATAGCTAAATTTTTTAGGAGGAAAAAGTATTGTCTTCAGAACATTTCTTCGTAACAGGTGTGATGGGTTGTCTGGGTGCCTGGGTTGCCCGCACGTTAATTCGGCAAGATGTTCAGGTAACTGGATACGATCTAAGTACAGATAGACATCGCCTGAAACTGATCATGGACGATGACGATATTGATCGGATCAACTTTATACAAGGCGACATCACAAACACAGAGGGCATTATTGAGGCCATCCAGAATATCGGTGCTACTCACATCATTCATCTTGCCGCCCTCCAGGTGCCTTTCTGCAAAGCCAATCCCTCGTTAGGCGCCGAAGTCAACGTTGTTGGCACAGTCAATCTATTTGAAGGGGCTAAGCAGGCCGGAATCAGGCAAATCACCTATGCTAGTAGTGTAGCCGTCTACGGACCTAAGTCTGATTATCCTCAGCGATTATTACCCCATGACGCACCGCTCAATCCCCAAAATTTGTACGGCGTCTATAAACAAGCCAACGAAGGCACCGCCGCCATTTATTGGCAGGATGAGACCATTGCTAGTATCGGGCTGCGACCCTATACAATTTATGGGCCCGGCCGCGATCAAGGGATGACGTCTACACCAACAAAGGCCATGCTGGCAGCGGCCGCCGGCCAACCCAGTCACATCTCTTATGGCGGTTACAATGGTTTTCAACTGGCCAGCGATGTGGCTAAAATTTTCATCCAAGCAGCCCGTTTGCCGTTCGAAGGTGCGGAAGTGTTCAATATTGAAGGTGCGGTAGCCCATATGAGCCAGATCGTAGCGGCAATTGAAGCGGCCGTACCAGCCGCCGAGGGAAAAATCACCTTCGAAGAGGCCGCTCTCGCCTTACCCGATGGGCTAGATGGCACTGCCTTGAACAAGTTGTTCGGCGAAATACCTGATACGCCCTTGGAGGAAGGGATAGCTTATACCATCGAACACTTCAAACAAGCCCTGCGAGACGATAAGATTTGAAATAAGGACATACCAATTGGGAGCCAGGAGCCATTCAACTTTACACGTCTAGGCCACCTGACCGCTTCTTTTCAATTCTTCCCTTGTTTTCGAGGCCTTTTTACTCAAGCGTCTTTCTATTAGGAGGACGATAATTAATCCTATGAAAAGTAGCGGGATGATGGCAAATCCAGATCGTAGCTCAGCAGCGTCCCCAACTACTCCCATGATCCAAGGTGTAAATGCAAAGCCAATGACTCCGACGCTACCCAGCAAGATAAATAGAAATGTTGTGTTCACTTTCAGATTTACCTCGGCCTCGGCCAGAATCGACGGCCAAAAACATGCTGTGGCCAAACCTGCTAACGCGAGCAGTAAATAAAACGAAGAAAGCGTGGTTGCTAGAGGGATCATTATGCTTACCACAATCCCTAAAAGCGCTGAGCCGATCATGATGTTATTCAGGCTCATCTTGTTGGCAAGGTAGGCGGTTAGTAAACGGCCAGCAGCCATGGCCCCGGCAAAAATCACGACAGCAACAGCCCCAGTTCGCGGCACATCGCTGAGATAGATTTCAACATAACTTCGGCTCCAAAATGTAAGAGCTGACTCGATACTGGCGCCAAAAAATATGGCAATTCCAAAAAGCCAAAATCCTCTCAAAGAGAGGATACTGGCGAATAATTTTGGGTATGAGTCTTCTTCATCTTTCGCAACCCTGGGAAAGCGCAAAACAGTAAAAAGAATGGCCACAGACAGAGCACCCGCCGCTGCAATTTGAAAAACCAGCCGCCAGGAGTAACCCTGAGTTAACAACTCGCCAAAAAGCAAGGCTGAGGCCATTATGCCAATAGGATAAAACGCATGGCTAAGATTAAGGTATCTGCCTGATTCCTGCTGGTGGATATCCACGACTAATGGATTCAGGAGCGCTTCAGAAAACCCGCCGCCAATTCCCGAAATCATAAGCGCGAGGATGAGTGCTAAATAACTCTGGGAGAAGCTGGCCAGCAAGAAGCCTGCAGCTATCAGATATTGACCCAAGGTCAGAAACCTTTTTTTACCCCATCGTTGGGCTAACATGCCTGCCAGTAGTAGTACCAGGAGTACGACTAAACTTCTGACCAATTCCAGCCCACCCCCTTCAGAGAGGCTGGTGGCAAATGTTTTTGAAATTTCGGGAAGACTAACACCAATGATTACGGCGCTAGTGGCGAATATCATGAAGCCGGCCCAAGAAGCGAAATCAAGTTTTGTCAGCCTACTTTCAACATTCATATACGAAACTGCCTCAATACCTAGTGCTAGTTTTGGTTTCCTATAGTTGATACATAATCGCCACATTATCAACTAGATCAAACGGCTAATCAGTTGACGCTAGAAAGATTTAGAGAGAAATATCCAAACGCAACCGAACCTGAACTTCGGCGATTTCTGGCTGACCTTTTGCTTGGCCCGGAGTTAGCTCAAGAAGTTTATGGGCCACTACCATCACAATCATGGCCATATCGAGATCAAAAGATATATGAACTGATCTCTGTTACATTGTCGGTGGTCAATGTATTTGAAAGGCTGGGTATTGCTTATCTTATTGGAGGGTCGTTTGCCAGCATCATTATCCGCGCGTCTAGACTAAAATGAGATCACTCACACACCATACCACCCATTCTAATTAACTGCTGCTTTCACCGGCCGTTTTTTGGACCGCCGTTTCTGGGGATTCTCCAGCCGCACTGCGCAAATTTTATATTCAGGAATCTTAGCCACAGGATCCAGGGCAAAATCCTGGGTCAGCATATTCGCCGGCGCTTCTCGCCAATGGAAAGCGAGAAAGACGGTTCCCGGGGGTACCCGTTCGCTGAACTTAACCCTTGTACGTACTGTTCCCCGGCGACTTTTAACCACCACCGCCCGGTTATCTAGAAGGTCAATATCGGCCGCGTCTTGAGGGTTCACCTCAATGTAACCCCGGGGTTCAATCCAGGACAATGGTTCACTGCGCCGGGTCATCGTGCCGGTGTGATAATGATACAATACCCGGCCGGTAGTTAAGATAAGGGGGTATTCATCATCGGGAAGCTCAGCGGGATCTTTCGCTGTCACTGGATTAAATTTTCCCAGCCCACGGGAGAACTTGTCCACATGTAAGATCGGAGTGCCGGGGTGGTTCTCATCTAGGCAAGGCCATTGTAGCCCTTCACCAGCCAGCCGATCAACACGCATGCCAGCATAAATGGGGGTAACCTTTGTCAATTCTTCAAAGATTGTTGCGGCCGAAGAGTAAGTCCAATATTCCGGATCGCGGTCGTTGCCAATAGCTCTGTCAAAACGAGCGGCAATATCTCCGATAATTCGCCAGTCGGGGCGGGCATTGCCAGGTGCAGGTAACACAGGTCTGATCAATTGTACACGTCGCTCAGTGTTGGTAAATGTGCCTTCCTTCTCCAGCGAAGCTTCCGCCGGCAATATGACATGGGCTAAATAAGCCGTCTCGCTAGGAAAGATTTCTTGCACAACCAGAAAGTCTAAGGAGCGAAGAGCCTGTTCAACATGAGTTGTGTTCGGGTCCGACATCATCGGATTTTCACCCATCACATAGACAGCACGCACCTTTCCTTCGGCGGCCGCATGCATGGCCTCTACGATTGTCAGTCCGACGTCGCTGGGTAATTCGGATAGATTCCAAGCTTCCGCAAGCGACTGACGCTTATCTTTATCCGTAACGCGTTGATAACCGGGGAAAACATTAACCAGGCAACCCAAGTCGCATGCCCCCTGGACGTTCGATTGCCCTCGTAAGGGATTTACGCCAGTAGAGGGTCTACCAATTTGTCCGCACAACATGGCTAAGTTGGCTAAGGTCATGACCATATCCGTGCCATTGCTCCGTTGGGTAATGCCCATAGCATAGAGGATAGTGCTATTGCCGCGTTCAGTACCGTTTGTTGATGGCTGACTGACGCGCTCACCAAAGGCGTAGATTCGGGCTGCTAGTTTGATCTGATCGGCCGGTACACCAGACAATAAGGCGGCCCTTTCAGGCGTATATTCTTCGAGAACAGCTGAAAATTCTTCAAATCCCTCCGTTCGCTGGGCGATGAATGTTTCATCTGCCCAACCCTGGCGAATGATAGTATGCATGATGGCCAGAAAAACATAAATATCGCTGCCTGGCTTGACCTGGAGGAACAAGGTTGCATGGTCGACCAGGGGGATTCGTCTGGGATCGATGATGATGACATTAGCGCCACGCTTGGCGGCCCGAACGACTTCATAACTTATGACAGGATGAGATTCGGCCGTGTTCGAGCCGGTGATGAAGACACAATCGGCGTCACGAATCTCTTTGATTGAGTTGGTCATCGCCCCACTACCGAAGGCCTGCACGAGGCCTGCAACGGTTGAGCTGTGTCAGAGACGGGCGCAATGGTCTATATTGTTGGTGCCTATCCCTGCTCGAAAGAACTTCTGAAACAGATAATTATCTTCATTCGTGCAACGCGCGGAGGCCAGGCCCATCACAGAATCTGGGCCATGGGTTTTGACAGTATGGGCCAACCTCTCACCCACCAAGTTGAGGGCGGTGTCCCAATCTATGGGAATAAAACTGTCCTCGATCTTTGGGCGGCGAACGGCCAAGGGTGATGTTTCTGGCAATTGCCACGGTTCCTCAGTCAGGCCCAACTCATAGGCCACATCCCGGCGAAGCATGGGCTCAGTCAGGCGTTCAGGGTGAGTGGCGAAGTCCCATCCGTGGCGCCCTTTGGAACACAGGAACTCGCCGTTTACCGGCGCGGACGGCGTCGATTGAGCATAAATTATTTTGCCATCGTTCAGAGCATATTCGATCTCGCACCCGACGCCACAATATCCACAAATCGTCTTAGTGCGCTCCAGCTCCCATTCTCGCCCCTTTCCTTGTCGAGAAACAGGCATTAGGGCGGCTGTTGGACATACTTGTACACAACTGCCACAAAACACACATGAAGAGTCGATCATTGGCCCGTCAAAGGGTGTGGCCACATGGCTCTCAAAGCCACGCCCAACCAGATCAATTGCGTCAGCGCCGATGACCTCAGTACACACACGCACGCAACGACTACATAAAATGCAATACTGATGGTCACGGAGAAAGAAGGGATTGTCATCCTGATATAACGTGCGGGAAATCTCTAACTCATAGGAGGTCTCAGAAATGCCATATTGGTAAGCGTATTTTTGCAGCAAGCAAGCCCCGGCTTTCTCGCAAATCACGCAATCGAGCGGATGGTCTGATACAAATAGGTCTATGATGTCTCGACGCATTTGGGTGAGTTGATCGCTTTGTGTTTGGATAGACATGCCATCCTCACAAAGCAAGCCGCAACTGGCTATTGGAAACGGACGCCCTTCAACTTCCACCAGGCATAGACGGCAACCGCCGGAAATGCTGAGTTCAGGATGGTAACACATGTGCGGGACATCAATGCCGTTCGCAAGAGCGGCTTCAAGAACTGTTTCGCCCGACTGGCTATGAATGACTTGCCCGTCGATCTGTAGTTCGACCATGTAAAATCTCCTCGCCTCAATCGTTATCAGATCCGACCATTACCCACTTCGGCCGTTATCTCGTTTTGAACAAGGCTTTCGTATTCATGCTTGAAGTATTTCAATGTGCTTAACACAGGATTTGGAGCCGACTGTCCCAAGCCACAGAGACTGGTGTTTTTCACTAATTTACAAAGTTTATCGAGGGTTTGCAGATCTTGAGGAGTGCCTTCACCGGAAATGATTTTGTCTAATAAATTTCGTATTTGAACTGTCCCAACACGACAGGGCACGCATTTCCCGCAGCTTTCGTCTACGCAAAAGTCCATAAAGAAACGGGCAAATTCTGGCATGAGGGTAGAATCGTCGATGATGACCAATCCACCTGAGCCCATGATAGAACCCAACTTAGAGAGGCTTTCATAATCTACCGGGGCATCAAGGTATTCCGCGGGAATACACCCGCCGCTGGGCCCACCAGTCTGAGCAGCCTTAAATTCTCCTTCACCAGGCACACCGCCACCAATCTCATTCACAATCTCGTTTAGAGTGATGCCCATCGGAACTTCGATCAGTCCAGTGTTTCGTAATTGCCCGGCGAGAGCAAAAACCTTTGTGCCTTTGCTCTTTTCCGTGCCAATGGCTGCGTACCAATCTGCACCTTTGTTTATAATGGAGGGGATATTGGCCATGGTTTCCACATTGTTGATTACCGTCGGCTTACCCCATAATCCAGATTTAGAGGGGTAAGGAGGTCGGATACGAGGTGTACCTCGATTTCCTTCCACCGAATGGATCAATGCCGTCTCTTCCCCACAGACAAAAGCGCCGGCCCCAATGCGGACGTCGGCATCAAAGCTAAAATCCGTACCCATTACCGACCGGCCTAAGATACGACGCCGTTTTGCATCGCGGATCGCCCGTCGGATTCGTCGAATGGCAATTGGATATTCACCGCGGATATAGAAATAACCGTAACTAGCGCCAGCTGCGTAGGCGCAAATGATCATGCCTTCCAAGACACGGTGTGGATCGTCTTCCATGACTGTACGATCCATGTATGCGCCAGGATCACCTTCATCACCATTCACAATCACGAATTTCTGAGAGCTTTCTTCTTGGCGAACAAAATGCCATTTGAGGCCTGTGGGAAAGCCCGCCCCACCCCGGCCGCGTAAGCCACTTTGCTGGATTTCGTCGCAGACTGCTTCCGGCGTCTTATTTTCCAAGACATGCGCCAGGGCCTTGTACCCATCGTGAGCAAGATAATCTTCTAACTTATCAGGGTCGATTTTTCCTGTTGCAGTCAAGACAACGCGAACCTGCTTTGCAAAGAACGGTAAATCCATAGGAATAATGTGCCTATCGAGCTCCTTCTTTTTTCCTGCTGTTTGTAAACTCGAGCGAAAATGAAGGATATCGTGGGAAGACAATTGGGTACTGTCGTCATCAACTCCGGCATCATCGTTAGAAACGCTCACCGGCACATACCGGGCTACTATCTGTTGGGCAACATCGGCCGATACATCTCCATAGAGCACCGGATTCTGCTGCTTTATTTCAACTCGGACTAAAGGCCCCCGGCTGCACAAGCCCATGCAACCCGTTTGCACCACTTCCACTTCATCCTCAGCACATTGACAAGCGGCAACGGCCTGATCCAGGGTTGTGCGCGTAATCCCTGCTCCAGCGGAGAGACAAGCCGTGCTGGTGCAACAGAAGATCCGCTGGCGGTACTGTTCTTGCCGCCGACGTTCTTTTGCTGCAAGTTCCTCAAGTTTCGCGAAATTCATGTTGCCTCCGACTCTAGAAGTTGTTCCTCTTTGGACAAAGAGACGGTTTCTTTAACACGTTTCGTTACTGATTCTGGTGTTTCCTTACCACTCACCTGACCGTCAAATACGATCACCGGGGCCAAACCACAACTACCTAGGCAGCGAGCTGTCGTTAGGCTAAATAACCCATCTGGCGTTGTATCTCCGGCGCTGATCTCAAAGGCCTCTGAAAGAGCGAGAACAATCCGGTCAGAGCCTTTAACGTGGCAAGCAGTGCCGGTGCAAATGATGCAGTTGTGTTCACCAAGGGGACTAAAGGTGAACGTATGGTAAAACGTAGCCACACCATAAACCCGGCTCAGGGGAACCTTCAGCTGGTGGGAGATATAAATCAAGAGATCCTCAGAGAGATAGCCAAACGCTTCTTGTGCGGTATTGAGCACTTCCAGAAGCGCATCCTTCTCAAATTTAAAGTGCTTCATGGTGCGGTCTATGGCACTATACCGTTCATCACCGCTTGCGTGTTCGTTTGCTTTCATAATCTTTGGTCGCTTTGGCTCAGATGCGAGGCATAAGACCTACACCCACAGCGGAGCCCTATCCGATAAAGGATCTTTTAACTAACATCAACTCGTATTCCAGGCTTACTTTGTGGCGATCAGGATATTATCGAGAGGGACATCCGTTTCTGGATCGGAGGGTTGCACAAGAGTCCATTCAGGGGCTAGTGCCTGCACAATATAATAGCATAAAGCCACAAAAGCTCGGTGTGCCGTTGCCACCCAAAGATTCAGTCCGGAATTCCTGGCAGCCTCATGGATCGGACAATGAGCCAAATCGTAACCTAAATGATCGGCATTCCGATCCTTCTGGAAAGCAACACCCATCGAGTTGAGGATAATATCCATCGTTTCAGATAAGTGATCAATGTCAGGGGTCACATTTGTACCGCCGTAGAGCTTAGCCATCAACTCCGCGCCCAGACGATCCCCAAATTGATCGATGAGTTTGGCCGTCATGGCCTGGTCTCGACAATCCTCACAACTCATGGTGTATTCCAGCAACATTTGACTGAGGTTGGCATTGCACTCCGGCCCACAAAGGGGTACTTCACCCTGCAGTATAAGGCCTAGCTGTGGGTCATGCCGCAGGTAAACCTCCCTTTCATTTATTTCGATATAGCGCATGTTGCTGCTGGCAATTTTATAGGAGAGCAACGGTTCCCCTTGAGTTACATTAATATCTGCGAGCATCGTTTTCTCCCTCTATCGGATTTCTACAGTGAAATTATAGTTGTGGGCAGGAGGTGGTGACATCTGACAGAAGTCACTGATCAGTAGGACAGAAATCATCTTTTAGCGAAAGCTCGGCTATTTTCACAAGAAGGTGTCTGCGAACTCCTGCAAAACAGAACATATATTGTCCTATTCAAATACCGGGAAAATCGTCTCGTATTTTGATATAAGTTCTTGAAGCCTTCGGCATTGGTCAACTATCGCCTGCCACTTATGCGCTCGTAGTACAGATCTTGTTGACCATTTGAAGCGGGGTTTTTGAAAAATAGCGTTCAAGTATTGACAGGTCAATTGAACGGGGATAATATGTGACCACCTGGTCATGTGACCGAGCGGTCACACAAGGATGTGTACTTGTGCCAAAAGACACTTTTTTTAATTTACCTGAGGACAAGCGAACATTGATTTGTGATGTTGCCTTAGATGAATTTGCAGAATATCCATATGATCAGGCGAGCGTCAATCGTATTGTGGCTAAATCTGGCATTGCTAAAGGAAGTTTCTATCAGTACTTCGAAGACAAGAAGGATTTGTTCTTGTATCTAACAGGAGTGATAGCTGAGGAGAAGATCAATTATATTTCGCCCGTCCTTCGCAATCCCGATGAACACGATATTTTCACATTAATTAAAGAGCTCTTCCTATCTGGAATCGAGTTTGCAAATGCGCATCCTAGATATTTAGCAATAAACAATAAGCTTTTGGCCAATAAAGAAGCGCCGATTTACAAAGATTTGAGGGCTGATAATTTGCCATCCCCAAATGCAATATTTAATAAGCTTTTAGAAAATGCGATCGCAAGAGGTGAGGTAAGAGCAGATATTGATATCAAGATGCTTACACATTTAATCGTCTCAATGAGTACGACTGTTGTTGAATATAGTGTGGAATATCATCCTCAAGCGATTTATGAAACGATAATCGAAGGCGTTGATACCTTTATTGATATTCTCCAAAATGGCATTGGAGATAATAACTAAAAGGCCGTAAAGCAACGATTTCTAACTTAAATTACCCAGTCGGAATCAAATAACAGGATCGATATCAGCGAGCAAGAAAGTTCTCTAAACAGGAGCAAAGCCATGAGTGAAATCGAAATTAACAAACTAACTAAGTATTATGGAAAAGCGAGAGGCATCATTGATGTGTCTTTAGAGGTGGAGGATGGCGAAATTTTCGGCTTCATTGGCCCAAACGGGGCAGGGAAATCAACGACCATAAGATTGCTCTGTTCCTTAATTTATCCCAGCAGCGGAAGCGCGAAGATCTTTGGTAAGGATGTTGTCAAGGATGGCCCGGAGATAAGACAAGATATCGGTTACTTACCGGGCGAAGTGTTTTATTACGACAAAATGAAAGTCATTGACTTGCTCAAATATTCGGCAAGCTTTTACAAAAAGGATTGCACAAAAAGATTGCATGAATTAGCCGAAATCATGGAGCTTGACCTAAAGAGAAGGATAGACGACCTTTCCTATGGCAACAAAAAGAAAGTAGGCATTGTGCAAGGGCTTTTGCACCAGCCAAAACTCCTGTTTTTGGACGAGCCAACCAGCGGACTTGATCCTCTCATGCAGCAAAAATTCTTTGATCTCATCCAAGAAGAGAATGCGAGAGGCGTAACTATCTTCTTTTCATCGCACATCCTTGCTGAAGTGCAAAAAATGTGCAGCCGGGTTGCCATCATCCGCGAAGGGGAAATCGTCAAGATTGAAGATATTAAGACCCTGCGGAAAGACAATTACAAGAAGATTGGCATCGTTGCTGATGACATTGATGAAACCCAATTTAACGTCGAAGGCGTAAGTGATCTGACAAAGAGCGATCATACTGTAAGTTTCTTTTACAGAGGTGATATCAATGTCATTACAAAAATTATCAGCGAAAAAACAATATCCGATGTTTCGATTGAAGAGCCTACTTTAGAAGAGATCTTCATGCATTACTACGTTTAGGTGACAACGATGAATATATATTTGCATGAGTTCAAAACGAATACGCGGTCCGTGATAACCTGGTCCGTCGCTATTTTTGTATTGATCTTAATTTATATGTCAGTCTTCTCCAGTATTGCTAGCGATGCAGAAGTATTCAATGAAATGATGGCCGAATTCCCAGAGGAGTTCTTGGCGGCATTTGGTATGAACGGTATAGACATGTCAACCGTGCTTGGCTTTTTCGGTATTGTTATTCTCTTTGCCCAATTATGTGTCGCCATTCAAGCGGCTAATTACGGATTTGGTTTGGTTTCTGTAGAAGAACGAGAACTGACGGCCGATTTCCTGTTGACGAAGCCAGTTGGACGACCGAAGATCCTGACCACCAAGTTGCTGGCTGCCCTCACGAGCCTGGCCATCACCAATATTGTTATCTGGATAAGCAGCTTTGTATTAATCAGCATTTTCAGGGATGGAAGACCCTATGAGACCAAGGTATTGGTCCTACTCCTCCTGACCATTACCTTCCTGCAGTTATTTTTCTTAACCGTCGCTTTGCTTATTTCGCTATTCAAAAAAAGAATAAGGAATGTTACGCCATATTCAATGGGGTTGGTATTCGGGCTTTATGTCCTGAGCGCATTTAGCGGAATGATAGGCGATGATATACTATCCAATTTAACGCCGTTCAAACATTTTGAGGCCAACTACATCGTAACCAACGGAGCTTATGACACGCCTTTGGTGCTCTTCAGCGTATTGTTGATTATCATTTCGGTGATAGGCAGCTATGTACTCTATTCAAGAAGAGATATCCATTCAGTCTAAGGGATTCATTCGCAAATTCTGTTGAGTTACTATGCAGTCAGCTACCAGATTATTTGGCGAAAAAGTTTGCTCTATAGAGATAGTGAACAGACAAGTAAGTGGTTCATTTCCGAAATCCTTTAGATATTTCTATGTCGGCGCACTTCTGGATTTCGGAAATGAACTTGGTTTAAAGAGTTAGGAAAAACAACAGTAAGGAAGAAAAGAGATGAATATCTTTTTGAGGGAAGTTAAAGCGAATTTTCGCTCTCTGCTCATTTGGGGTGGAATTACAATCCTGCTCATATTTATCGCCATCACCAAATTCTCAGCATATGAAGGAAACCCTGAGATGTTGGAAATATTGGATAACATGCCTCCAGCTTTGCTGGAAGCTTTTCAAATGAACGCCTTCAACTTAACCACAATCACTGGTTTTTATGGTGTCATGTTCACCTACTTCTCGTTGATAGCAACGATTTCAGCAGCTATGTGGGGCAGTGATATCATTTCAAAAGAAGAGCGTGATAAGACGGTTGAGTTTACTCTTACGTTGCCAATTACAAGGGAAAAGCTCATCACCAGCAAAATATTGGCGGCATTGGTAAATTGCGTCGCTCTACTATTGATCCTGTGGGGCGCCTCGTTGGTCGCCGTGGCCCAATACCAACCGAGCAACGACTTCTATGAATTTCTGGCCTTAAGTATGCTTGCTTTGTTTATCATACAGATGGTGTTCTTGTCCGTCGGGATATTCCTGGGCTGTTCCATGAAGCAGTATAAGCGTGCTGGGGCTGTGGCGGTATCGGTATTGCTGGGCACCTACTTTCTCTCGATAGTTTCTGGATTGAATGAAAACCTGGAGTTCCTAAGATTCTTCTCTCCATTTGCCTATTTCGATCCAGCTAAGCTGCTGAACGAGTCAACAATTGAACTCAGTTATGTGTTTTTGTCGTTAGGTATCATTGTTGTGTTGATCATTGGTGGGTACTATACCTACGCAAGGAGAGACCTGTATATCTAAATTACCCTCCGCAAACAACGACCAGGTTCTTGAATACGATTACATTTCGCAACGCTTCACCGCGTTTGACGGCCGATACCGCTTCATTAAGCTCCTCCAGCGGGTACCGTTTGGTGATAAGCTCCTCCAATTTAAATCGGCCATCTTGGTAAAGCGCGACCAATTTAGGAACGTCTACACTCTGAGGTGAATTGAGAACAACATCTTCAATCACCAAGGGCTTCCCAAATTCATAACAAATGGCTGCTTTCATGATCCTAATCATCTTCATGCAGGGAATTGCGTGAGCAAAGTCTGGTTTGGGAAGTATGAAATGGTGAAATTTCTGCCAAGATAGGAAGATGCCTTCACACCGAAAAGTCACCAAAAGGCTGACTCGCTGCATGAAGGCATCCAGGTTGAAAATCTAAATTCAGCGAAAGACTAGAAGACGCGGATCGGAATCTCAGCCGGTGCCGTGAAGAGTTCCTTCAGTTGATCATCAACCTTGCAGAGAGTGACAGACGTGCCGGCCATCTCCAACGACGTGCAGTATTCGCCGACATAGCTGCGCCAAACCGAGATCCCTTCCTCTTTTAGCAGATCATGAGCAATGCCATAAACCAGATACAGTTCCGAAATCGGTGTGCCACCCAGGCCATTAACCATGAGCGCGACCTCGTCACCCGAGCCAAATACGGGATCGGCCGTGCCGGTTTGGTTACCATCCTCGTCGAAGATGGGTTTTTGGTCGGTCAAAATGGCCTGCACCATTTCCTCAACGATTTCGTTGGCGCTGACGAGTTTTTTACGGGCGCGGCCAGGTTCTCCATGAATCCCGACACCCATTTCAATTTCGTCCTCTTCCAGAGTGAAGATTGGTTCTCCCTTGGCCGGCGGCGTGCAGCCGGTGAGCGCCATGCCCATTGAGCGAGTCACGGAGTTGACCTTCTCGCCAAGTTCAACCAGCTCGTCCAGCGAAGCGCCTTCTTCAGAGGCGGCGCCCACGGCCTTGATCACGAAGAAGTTGCCAGCCACGCCGCGACGGCCGACCGTCCACGTGCTGTCCTGTACGGCCACATCGTCATCGACAAAGACGGTTTTTACCACCACATCTTCGGCCTCGAGCATTTCGACGGCGGTTTCAAACGACATCCGATCACCAGTATAGTTGTTAACGATGTGCAGAATCCCTTTCGGCGAATCCATGATCTTAGATGACTCAACTACATTGCCCATCGGCGGGGCGGCGAACACATCTCCAGGGCAGGCAGCATCGAGCATACCCTTGCCGACGATCATGATGTGGGCCGGTTCGTGGCCTGAGCCGGAACCTTGAACGATCGAAACCTTGTCGGGGTTGGGGGCGTCGGCGCGCATTATCAGATTGTATTCAGGCACCCATTTGATTGTACCGGGATTAGCGGCTTCAATGCCCTTCATCATCTCAGGGACAAACTCCTTGGGATCATTCATCAGTTTCTTCATTGGACAATCTCCTTATGGCTAAAACACTGTAAATCTGGTTGAAGTTTCACGTACCTACGTTTACTCTCCACAGGAAAGTTTCGCATATTCTTGGTTCTCAGGCCGTCACTAATTCACCTCCTCTAGCAGTCGTCATACGCTGAGCTATTTAATCTTCTAGACCGGTCATCGCCATTGAGAAGCCGTCCACGGTCACGAGGGTGGCCGGGTGGCTATTAAACTGTTCAAGCCACATTCTGACACAGTAAATTGCTCCAGAAACTAGAACCATCGAAAAATTTCCAGTACAGTCCGTAGCCCGTTTGCTCAGCGAAATGAACGAGCATAGATTACTCTGCTAACGAGAATGACCTAGCTACGCTGATATGTGGCTGCCACAGCATGTCCAGAGGCTGTTTCATTTTCCTTGTGGAGGTCGGTTGCGCCCTGCCTTCACACCATAAACGGGCACCTTGTGGGCCACTGTTGGCCAGCCGCAGCAGTCTGACCGTGTGTAGTCTTATTGTTCTTGTTCAGCCTTAAATACTTCTACCAGCCTTTCAGCCATCGCAGCAACAGCGACGGACCCGGCATCGTAGGTATCGCAACTTCGCTCACCGGTGTAGGATGCTCGGCCACGTTTGGCTATCCAGGGCTTGATTTCTTCGGTTTTCTGACGCGCTACCAGCGCCGCGTCCTTTATAGCGCTGAGCGGGTCGCCCCCGCCTTGAACTACCTTCTCGAATTGCTCGACGGCAGGGATGTAGGCATCGAGCAAGGTTTTGTCTCCCACGTCAGCCCTACCACGCTTTTTCATGCCTTCGGCGGCGAACCAGAGCATTTCTAGAAGGTCATCTGTGGTCAACTCTTGCTTGTCGCCCGCTTTGATGCCAGCGCGTAGAAAAGCCGTCCCCCAGATGCTGCCTGAGACGCCGCCAACGCTACCCATAAAGGTTTGGGCGACATCTTTGAGAAAGTTGCCCGGGTTGGAGCGGTTGAGGTCGTCCCACCTGGTCATAGTTACCGCTTCGAAACCCGTGGCGATGGAGTTGCCAAAATCACCGTCGCCTACTACACCATCGAGCTCAGAAAAGTACTCTCGATTTTCTAGAGCCACATCACTCATTGTGCGAATAACGAGTTCGGTGGATTCAAGACTGGATTGTGCCATATTTCTCTCCTTTAAATTATATATTTGGCCAAGCGACCAGAGGGGAGATGCCTTCCCTTCTTTGACTCTTGGGCAGCGAACATCCCCAGCTGTTTTGTGAATTTATATAAAAGACTAAGGCAGTTATTGTCTGGGTGATGAAAAAAGACGATACCTTCTCTTATGCACCCTGAAATGACTGAAATGGATTAGTCCTGGCGGCCGGCCTGTATTGTTTCCAAGTCATCCACACTTAAGAATGCGGCCGGATTGGCTTTAGTGCGATTCTGAGTCACGACAGTTTGTTCGCCGGCGGGGTCACCAAGGCTGGAAAGCACGATGGCGGCCTCGCTAAAATCCTCATTCTGAGTGAGCTGGTTGAAGGTAACAACGCAGGTCATTCCCGCAGCAACGGCGGCCAACAGACCGTTGCGAGAGTCTTCCACCACAACGCACTCGGCCGGGTTAAGGTCGAGTTGTTCTACAGCCAGGTTGTAGACGTCTGGGGCTGGTTTCTTTGCTTTGACCATATCTCCGGCGTAGACACCGGCGAATTTGGCGACCGTTTCGGCGCCCATTACGTGCTGCAACACGGCCTGCACAGATGGTAAGGCCGACGTGGAGCAGACAACCAGGGTCCACCCTTGTGAGTGAGCGGCCTCGGCTATCCGTTTCACCCCTGGCCGGCCGTCCAAAGCACCGGAAGCGATCAACTCTTTATAAATCTCACTTTTGCGCTTATGCCAGGCGGCTACGGTCTCCCACCACTCATCTTGCGAATCGGGCACATCGTAGACGGCGCGAAAATCATCATCCTGGCCCAAACTAAACATGCGCTCCTTGCCACCGCCGATCTTAACCTTTTCGGCATATTGATCCAGACTCCACTGCCAATCAACCCCGTTTTCGCGCCACATCTGGTTAAAGGCTACCAAATGCCCATCGCGTTCGGTATCAGCCAGCACCCCGTCACAGTCAAAAATTAATGTTTTCGTCATGCTTTACCTTCACTGCCAAAAATCTTGAAGTAGGTTTGGGCCAGTTCCGTTACGTCATCCCTTACGGAGCCGATCAGCTTGAGCGGGTTATATTCCGTGGGTTTCGCTTCGAGATAGGTGCCGAAGCCGTCGGCATAGGTCTTCTTGAGCTGAGTGGAGATGTTCACTTTGGCCGCACCCCGGGCGATCAGCCGCGCGTAGACGTTATCGGAAAGGCCGCTGCCACCGTGGAGCACCATAGGCATTTGGGTGGCATCCACTAACTGTTGGATGCGCTCATAGCGAATGGTGGGCGCTGCTTTATAGAAGCCATGGGCCGTACCAATGGGCGGGGCGTAGCAGTAGATCCCGGATTCACGGATAAACTTGATCTCCTTTTCAATGGGCAGCAGCTCCCCTTCCTCGTCACTACCGACGTCGTCCTCAACGCCGGCAACTGTGACTAATTCCCCTTCTACGCTAGCCCCGGTCTGGTTGGCCCTATTGACGACATTGACCGTGCCGGCAAAGTTTTCTTCGTAACTTAACCCAGAACCATCAAAAAGAACCGAATTCCAGCCAGCTTCAAGACAGGTTTTGGCCACAGCAGGGTCTGGACAGTGATCCAAATGTAAGGTGACCGGTACCGTTACACGCCCGGCCATATCTGTAAACATATCCTTGATGACATTCGCGCCCCAAAAATGGACGGTTTTGACCGAGATTTGAATGATTAAGGGCGAGCGAGATTCTTCAGCGGCCCTGATTAGCCCATCCATGGTGATGTCATCCACTGCATTAAAAGCCGCTACCCCGTAGCGCTGTTCGAAAGCAGGGTCCATGATTTCGGGCAATGAAACAATAGCCATAGTTTGCCTTCCTTTCTTTACTTGTTACCTGATGATGAGGGTGTTCTCCTCAGCGCAGCAGAATCATTTTTGCCGAGTAAATATTGCCGTGATTGTAACAAAGAATCACTTCAACAGGCGTTCCATCTTCGGCATAAATGACTCGATTCTTAAACAAAATGGGCGAATCCACTTCGACATTCAATAACCTAGCGGTCTCCTCATCGGCGCCCCGGGCTTCGATTTTCTGCACCGCGCGTTTAATGACAAGGCCAGATTGTTCTAGGATTTGCCAGGCCGGCCGGGACTGCAAGTCTTCGGTGAGCAGTTCGTGGCGCAATTTATAGGGAACGTACTCATCGTAGATTGTCACAGGCAAATCATTGGCCAGACGTAACGTTTGAATCCGAATAACTGGTTCGTTTTCTTGCAGAGCCAGTTCGTTGGCTATCATTAGTTTTGCCGGAACGACTTCTCGGCCCAGGAGTTTAACTTCGGTTTCGAAGCCTTCCGCGCGCGCCGTTTCAAAAAAGTCTGTCAGCTTGTTATGGTCACGTTCAACGTGGAACTGGGTGACGAAGGTGCCAATCCCGCGGCGTCGATAGAGCAGGCCTTCGTCCGTCAGGTCAGTGACACCCCGCCGCACCGTCATGCGGCTCACCCCAAATTGCGCTGCCAATTCATCTTCTGAAGGAAGTTTCTGACCAGGTTTTAGTGTGCCAGTTTTAATTTGGTCACGCAGAGTTTTTCTAACTTGAACGTAGAGCGCTACTCCATTGGTCTTGATTAGTGTAGTCATGAACCAGAATCCTTCCGAAAAACCTTTGATTCCGTAAGCGCCGCATTTGTCTATACATAATACGTATATACAACATACAACAAAAGTATAGACAACTGGATTAATTATGGATGGGTTTGCCCACCTTGTCAATAGCGAACGGCCGCGATTGCAGTACGAAAGTGTGATGTAAATGCCGCACCTTGCAAAATCCACCGCGAGCCTGTTGTGTCTGAGAAATCCTACCAAATCTGACCAGTCTCTTGATTCTGATAGAATTAAGGCCAACCCCCCTTGAGGTAAATAACGAATGATCTGGTCGGCGGTCACTCACATCTTCTCTGTGCTACTCGAACTGATACAAATAGGTCCCAGGTCTGATCATGACAAACAGCTATAAATGCTTGTACTGCATTATCAGTTAGGCACCACCAACTGCATGTTAAATCAAACCATCATGCCCTACAGTATCGAAAAACTGACTATGGCGGTTCTGGTATTCAGTCGGAATAGTATCGAACCCGCGCCAGTTCGTGCAGGCTCGATAAGCTAGCGGTATCGCAAGAATTACTAGCCTAAACAAATTTCACTAAATCTTATCGCCTTTCCTGAATTCATCTTGATTGATCGTTGAGAAGACTTAACGGGGCATTATTTCAAGCCGCTGGAGCTGAGCAATATATCGAACGCCATTATGTTACATGCTACAATAAGAACTAACTCGTGTTTTCCAAATAAAAAACAGCATAATAGATGAGGTGAAAAACACATGCCAATATATATGGATCGACATTTTGTTGAAGGCGCTTCCAAGCACGCAATGGAAACGGCCCACAAGCAAGATCTCGAAAATCAGGCCGACTTTGACGTCAACATGATGACCTACTGGTTTGATGAAGCGCGTTCTACCGCCTTTTGTCTCGCCGAGGCGCCCAATGCGAAAGCCCTTCGGGATCTCCATGCCCATTCCCATGGCTTCATACCCAACGAGATAACCGAAGTCGATCCTCTCATAGTCCAGGCCTTTTTGGGCAGAATTGAGGACCCAGTCGCCCCTCCTGATGCAGAGGAAGGATCTGACCAGGAAGAAATCGAGCCCGCTTATCGCTCGATTATGTTCACTGATTTGAAAGATTCTACGCAGATAGCTGTGCAACTCGGGGACGAGAAAGCCATGCACCTGCTTCGCGTCCACAATGCCATGACCCGTGAGGCGCTCAGAGCAAATAACGGCCGCGAAGTCAAAACCACCGGAGATGGATTCTTGCTATCCTTTGTCAACGCAGCCGATGCCCTCGACTGTGCTATCGCAATTCAAGAAGCGTTTACTGATTATAATGAGAGGCATCCTGAGGAAACACTGTATGTTCGCATCGGCGTCGCTGCCGGGGAGCCAATTGAAGAGAAAGGCGATTTGTATGGGGCGGCCGTTAATATGGCTTCCCGTATTTGTTCCAAAGCGAAAGCAGGTAGCGTGTTAATTGCCCAAATTGTCCGCGATGAAATCGAAGATGATAGGGAACATTTACGATTTGCTTCCGGGGGAAAGTTGACGTTAAAAGGATTTGAACATCCTGTTGCCGTTTACGAAGTATTCTGGGACCAACCCTCTCCGACAACCAAATAATTTGGCAAAATGTGATGGTATTTATAGGACTAATTTGAAGGACGATTAACGGAAATACTGGCTTGCTGACAATTCGACTCTTGCGATTAACCGCCTTCTATCAAGAGGCGAACACCTTTGACAATCTTCTCGACATCCGGCACATATGCAGACTCCAGCGTCATTGCCGCCGGCACTGGTGTATCCGGGGCAGCAACCCGTTTAATGGGCGCATCCAGATAATAAAACACCTCCTCTCCCAAACGAGTTCCTATCTCTGCCCCCCAGCCACCAGTCATATTGTCTTCCTCGACGATAAGAACCCGGTTTGTCTTTCTGCTAGAACGTGCCAGAGTCTCCATGTCTAACGGAACCAGGCAGCGAACATCGATGACCTCAACGCTGATCCCCTCCTCGGCCAGAATTTCGGCTGCTTCCAAGGAGCGATGGACCATTAACATATTAGCCAGAATGGTCACATCCCGGCCCTCGCGTCGCACGGCCACGCTGCCTAAGGGCACTTCATAGGCTTCTTCCGGAACGGCCATGATTGGGTCCAGCGACGTCTTCTCCTTCCGCCCACCTTTCCCACCATAAAGCAGTTTATGTTCAAGGAAAACAACCGGGTTTTCATCCCAAATAGCGGCATATAATAGCCCCTTCGCGTCATATGGATTAGAGGGACAAACAACTTTCAATCCCGGCGTGTGCATGAAAAAGGCTTCTGTGGATTGGCCGTGCTGCGCGCCCCGTCCAGTAGCCCCCACTGGCAGCCGCAAAACCAAAGGCACCGAAACTTGCCCATTGCTCATATAGCACATCTTGGCGGCCTGGTTGATGACCTGGTCCATAGCGCAAAAGATAAAATCGCCATACTGCATCTCGGCGATGGGTCGCATCCCAGTCATGGCCGCTCCCACAGCTGCGCCGACGATGGCCGTTTCCGAGATGGGAGTATCGATCACCCGCTCGTGCCCAAACTGCTCCGCCAGTCCCAACGTCACCGTGAATCCACCGCCAAAGCCGCCCTCCACACCGATATCTTCCCCCAAGAGGAAGACTGTTGGATCTTGCTCCATGGCCAGGTGCATCGCCCCCCTTAAAGCTTCGGCCATGGTCATTCTTCTTTCGTTGTAGTTCTGTTGGCTCATTGCTCACTCCGATATTCAGCGAAGACAGGCCGGCCCGCTTCCTCGGACGATGGCTCCGAGGCTTCCTGCGCACTCTGAACGGCCACCTCCACCTCGTCTTGACAACTTTTCTCCAAGATCGCTAAATCATCTTCCGCCATCTTGTAGTCACCCAGAAGACGATGGCGGTATAGCTGAAGCGGATCGCGCCGGCGCCAGGCTTCCAACTCTTCGCGCCGGCGATAGTTGCCAGGATCGCCTCGCGAATGGCCCATATAGCGGTAGGTACTCAATTCCAACAAAGAGGGGCCACCACCGGCCCGGGCCCGATCCACCGCTTTCATGGCGGCGTCATGAACAGCCAGCACATCCATACCGTCGATCTTAACTCCGGGCATGCCATAAGCGGCCGCCCGATCGGCGATATCTTGGATCTTCGTCGTCAAGGAAATGTGTGTCGAGGCCGCATACTGGTTGTTTTCGCAGATGAAGATGACCGGCGCGGCCCGTACGGCGGCGAAGTTCAACCCCTCATGAAAGGCGCCGATGTTGGAGGCGCCATCGCCGAAGAAGCTCACTGCCACCCGATCAAGGCTGCGGATGGCGAATCCGATGGCCGCACCGACAGCGATAGGGATGTTGGCCCCGACGATGGCGTTGGAGGGCATGAAGCCTACAGAGGTGTCGGCCAGGTGCATTTGTCCCCCTTTGCCGCCGACACACCCGGTCACCTTGCCCCACAGCTCGCCGGCGATTGCATCCAACGGCACACCTTTGGCAATTGCATGGCCCACTGGCCGGTGGGTGCTAAAGACGACATCATCGGTTCTAAGCGCGGTGCAAACACCGACCGCCACCGCCTCTTGTCCCTGGTATTGGTGCAAGGTGCCTGGGACTAGCCCCTGCAGGAACAATTGATAGAGGTAATCCTCAAAACGGCGAATACAAACCATCTTACGGTAGATCTCCAGCAAGCTCTCTTTAGATAAAGGCGGGGAAATGGTCATCGATTGATCTCCTCTGGCGGCTCGAACGTCAGCCGGCTGGGCTTTTCAAGCATTTCCCTCCAGGTGGCCAAAAAGCGGGCAGCGACGATGCCGTCCACCAGGCGATGATCGACCGAGAGCGTGGCCTTCATTATGGGTCGAGGGACGATGGCGTCATCAACGACCCAGGGTCGCTCGCACACCGCTCCCAGGGCCAGGATTCCGGCCTGGGGCGGGTTAATAACAGCAGTAAAGCTATCCAGACCGTACATACCTAAATTAGAGAGGGTAAACGTTCCCCCGCTCATTTCGCCGTCACTGAGGGAGTTCCTTCTGGCCCGCTCTTTCAGGCGACGAGTGAAAGCTGCCAGGGTGAATAGATTAAGCTTATCGGCCTCACGAACCACTGGAACCAACATGCCACCTGCTTCCAATCCCACAACCAGCCCGATGTTAACCGACTCGTAATAGAATATCCTGTTTTCCCGGAAGCTGGCGTTAAGCGTGGGAAAGTCACCGAGCGCCAGGGCCGCGGCCCGCAGGCACAGGTCAGTAATGGTGGGTGGCGTCCAGCCTTTCTCCTTGGCCCATTCCACCGCTTCGCGACGGGTTGCCAAGGCAGCGGTCACATCCACGGTGATCTCGGCGTAAAAATGAGGTGCTTCCATCTTGCTCTGGGTCGTACGTACAGCAATGACCTGCTGCATGGGGGTGACCGGTTCGCTCCGTACGCCGGTCGCCAGGTTGCCTTTCAATCGGGCAGGTGCAACGAGCTTTTCGATATCGCGTTTTAGAATCTGTCCCTGGCGACCCGTCCCCCGTACAGCATCCAGGTTGATGCCCTCAATTTGGGCCATTCGCCGGGCCAGGGGCGAGATCAGGATCCGCTCATTTCCCTGGACCGTGACCTCGACTTGCCTATCGACCGGCCGGCTTTCGGGTCTTAAAGAGGGCTCCGTTGCCGGATCCTCATCCAGGGGTTCATCCATGGAATCGGCGATGAGGGCGACTATGCTGCCTAATGCCACCGTGTCTCCAACCTCGACCATTATCCGGCGGACATACCCCTCGCGGAAAGCTTCCACCTCCACAGTGGCTTTATCCGTTTCCACCAAAAATAATGGCTGCCCGGCCTGGACTTTCCTTCCAGGTTCTACCAGCCAGCGCATCAGTGTAACGTCACTGCCGATGGTGCCTAAATCAGGCATGATGATCTTGGATATCAAATAAAACTCCTTTAAAATAATTCTAATCATGGGCGCCGAAGATCGTCTAACAAAGATTTCAGGCAAAGCCTATCTCAACGATCTTGGTGATCCAGGAGCAAAAAGATTCAGCTCAAGCTTTGCCGGCGCTACCGAACAAGTTCATCAAATCTACCACCACATCTCGCAGTGCCAGGCGGGCGGTCGCCAGGACGTCGCCATCCAGACCGGAACCCATCACCGTGTAGGGATTATAGGTCTCACCGACTTCGTTACAGGCCTCTCGCAAGGTTTCAAAGTATTGCTTTTTCAACAGACTGCCGACGTTTATCTTGCGAATTCCCGCTTTTGCGGCCGCGCTCAGGTCCTCGCGGCGCACAGAAGTGGCCCCATGCAACACCAATGGTACGGATAAAACTCGCCTAAGTTCGCGTAAAAGATTCAGATCTAGACCTAATTCCTGCCGGCCGTGCAAATGCATCTGCCCCAAATTCACCGCAAGAGCGTCTACCCCTGTCTCACTCACGAAATCCAAGGCGGCTTCAACGTCAGTCAGGTGAGCCTCCGTTAACGGTTCGGCCAGCATGCCCGCCACACCAGGCAGGGCAGCGGTTTCACCTTCGACGGCCGCGCCCAGTCTGTGGACTTTTTCGGCCACGAACTTAACCCGAATCTGCTGGGTTTTGGCATCTAGCGTTTCGTCGGAAAACATCACCAGGCCGAAGCCCAAGCCGGCCGCCTCCAATACGGCGGCTTCATCTGGCGACTCGTTAAACACTAATGTGGCCGGCACAGAAAGCTGCGAGCAAATCGCCAAGCCCATAGCAGCATAGGTGCTCAAGGGGTCCTTCAGTAATCTGTCACGGTGGCTCAAGTACAATCCGCTGAAACCCAACAGCACCGGTGAGCGAGCCAGTTCGGCCGCATCGGCTACGGCCAGCAATGAAACCAGATCCCAGCTTTCAAAGTAGCCGACGACATAGTCGCCGACCTCGGCTGCAGTCATTAAATCGCGGAAATTAACTAAAGGCATGATTTAGACTAATCGATCTCCAACTGTTATTCCCAGCCGGCGACACAGCGTAGCCAGTGCCTGTTCCTGACCACCTTCGAATCTTCCCCGACCGATCGATACCGCGCCGTCCCCAGCGGCTATGGTGCAGTGCTCTCGGCCGAGGCTCAGCACGGTACCCGGTGGACCCTCTAGCCGGCCCCTCACTTTTTCCGCCTGGGAAAGATACACCCGCCGGCCGGTCACAGGCGCGAAACATTTACCCGGGGACATGACAATATGGCGCCGGATCTTCTCTGATTCCCATCCCCAGTTGATGCGAAAATCTGCAGGGGTCGTCGAAGAAAAATACGATCCTTGGTCGGACGGTTGGGACTTGCGAGGTAGCGTGCACTCTTCTGCTTGGGTTACCAACTTACCCACCAAATCGACGCTGCGATCGATTATCCGATCGTATAACGAAGCGACGGTATCATCCCGGCGGGTACGTACCTTGACCTGATAAATAATATCACCGGTATCGATACCCGGATCCATGATATGCACGGTCAATCCCGCCCATACCTCACCGCCCCGCAGCGTCCAGAAAACCGGGTGTTTGCCCCGGTAGCTGGGGAGCAACGAGGCGTGAAAATTTACGGCCAATAATTTGGGGACAGCCAGTAAGGCCGGCTTTAAAATCAGGGCGTAACCAACGGCTACAAAGAGATCTGGCGCCAGCGTACGCATCTTTTCCACGATGCTGAGCTCATTGGGATCAGCCGGCGAAATGATCGGTATGTTTTTTTGCCGGGCCACATCGTCGAAGTCAGATAAAACGGCCGGCTGCGGGTTGGTCGAGCCTTGCCGTGCCGGAGGCAGGTCAACCACAGCAGTCAGTTCACAGGGAATACCCAGCAATGCGACCAAGTGGCGGCTGCTGAAGATACTCTGGGAATTACCCCAGAAGACGACCCTTAAGCTCATAAGAGATTTTTTACCACATACACCGGATTATTTACGGCCAGCGCTGCACGCCTTCAGGAAAACGTATCGACTTAAAGCTTGCCGCCCGTTCTTCTAACGGCTTTTCGACGGCCATACGCTCAATGGCCGAACCAAGTTGCACGCCGTGGCAATCAGTATGGGTTACCATATATTGCGCGGTCTCCGGATCGGAGAGGGCTGCACCATGGGCCAGCAGGATCACCTCGGGTTTTTGCGATCGGGCGAAGTCGTAATGCTTTTGTGAAAGTTCAGCCATCTCTTCAATGCCGCGACCTCCCCCGTAGCCGGTTGAGCCGCCCCGGGTAATGCCCGCGTGGAAGATATAGATATCTGGGGCAGCTTCGGCAAACAGCCGCCGGGCGTCTTCCATATTAAATGCGTAACCGATGGTCAGCATATCGAGCTCATAGGCGATATTGATCATCCTTAGCTCGTGCTCATAACCAAGACCGGTCGCTTCCAGCGTCCCACGGAATTCACCGTCATACCAGGCTACGGTTGGGAAGTTATGTATCCCAGAATAACCAATATGCTTCAGGTCTTCCAGGTACAGACGCATTTCCCGCAACGGATCCACCCCTGCTACCCCGGCGATGACCGGAACTTCTTTTACCTGGGGAAGCACTTCGCGCTTACCCATTTTGTAAATCAGCTCGTTGTTATCCATGATGGGCAGCATGCCCGCCAGGGAGCCATAGCCCTGCATGCGAAAGTAGCCGGTGTTATAAACGCCCAAGATGTCAATGCCGGCCCGCTCGATAAACTTGGCGGCGATGCCATTGCCAGCCCCGGTCATGACCAGGGGCCGGCCACTTTTAATTCCCCGCCATAATCTATCCAGGAATTCCTGGCGGGTATATCGGGTTGCCATGATTCATCTCCTGCTTAATCTATTTCATGATCATAAACTTGCTTCAATTAAACGAATCAATCTTTGGGCAGCCTCGGTGGCGAAAGCCGGATCGTCGATGTGGGTATTTCGCTCAAGGATGGTGAAATTGGCCGGCAGATTGACTTTCAAGGAATCGACAAAGGCCTGATCGGCGGTGGGATCGTGGAAACCCTCACCCGCCACCGCATAGCTGTCGTAACCGGCCGTGGGAATCATGAAGATAGCTTCATCCTTGGTATGGCTCAAACGACCGGCCACCTCTTTGCCGACGGCCGCCATCTCTTCGCCGTTCAAACGGACATCGGTGATCTGGGGGCTATGGCGGATCAGCGTCCGCGTATTGAAGGGGGATGGTACCGTCTCCGGTTCATTGTAAACCAACACTTCGATGGCCCCCGGGCATAGCACCTGGGGCAATCCCAATTCGCCGGCCGTGGTCAAACGTTTATCGCCACCGGCTAGTAGGGCATGGTACATTTCATTGGAAACTTCGATGATTGAGTAATCTAACACTGCCCCAATGACACCCTCTATCATTAACTGCTCCATCGCCCGACCACCAGGTCCGATAGCATGGAAGACGATAGTCTCGTAACCCGCTTCTTCCAATACTTCGATGGCCTTCATGGCGCCCAGGGTAGTGATGCCCACGGTGGTTACAGCAACTAAGGTTTTTTCACCCCGTTCCAATACCACCTCCACATTGGCCATACCGCATACTGCCCCAGCGGCATTGGCCAGGATTTTGCGCATGACTGGATTCAAACCCAGGATATCGGTCACCGAGAACATCATGGTGATATCCTTGATATCCACCCATGGCGCCACATTGCCCGAAGCCATGGTAGAGACCATTACTTTGGGCAACCCATAGGGTAAGGCCCGCATCACATTGGTGGCCAGGGTAGTCCCCTGGGTGCCGCCCATCGATATGATTCCATGGGCCTTTCCCTGATTGACGAGATCGGTGACGATGCGGGTCGCCCCGGCCGCCATAATAGGAGCCGCCACTTCGCGGTCAGGTTTCTCTAACAACTTGGCCAGTGGCGTACCGCCGGCCTCCGCAACCGCTTCTCGGCTGATATCAGCTTCCGTTGCCGGCTCCCCGACCACGCCAACATCGATGATAAAAGCCCGGTCACCGAATTTCTGAATTTGCTCCCGTAGATAGTGGGCCTCTTGGCCCTTGGTGTCAAGAGTAGCCAATACGATGATCGTTTTATCACTCATAGCCCTCACTTATTCCTTTCAGTATGAGCCTCGCCCATGCTAACGATAATCCACATCCACCCGCGGACAGATTAAGCCAAAGTTGCTTCCGCGGCCGCGATTTGATCCTGAAGCCAGGCGACCGATTTGATAACGTTTTCCTCACCATCGCTTTCAATAGATAAGACGCCATCCCAGCCGGTCTCGGCCAGGTATTTTATGCAATCGCTGATATTGGAAGCGTTGGCGCCCTCGCCTATGTAGACGACTGAGGCTGATATGCCGGTGCTCTTGCCTCGTGCAGCATCGGCTAGCTCCTGGCTAACATCCTTGAGATGGACATGGTTCACATACTTGCGAGTGGCCTTCAAGAATTCGAGGGGATCATTGCCCGCGATGAAGGTGTTACCCGTGTCGAAGTTCATCTGCACGTACTCTGAATCGAAGTGTTCGACGATTTCAGTGATATACTCCACGTTATTGGTGAAGGGGCCATGCGGTTCGACGTTGAGGACGACTTTGTGGTTTTCGGCTACCGATACGCACTGGGCCAGGTGATACTTGATGATGTTAATTTGCTCTTTATCGGACATTCCCTCCAGCTTGTACTTGCCGTCGGTCGTATCCACACATGGGCAGCCCAGCAAGTTGGCAAACATGATACCCTTACGGATGAAGTCTATGCACTCCCAACGGTTGATTGGGAAAGAAACGTCAAGTTGTGAAGGTTTGAGGCCAAGCTCATCCAGCTTCTTGCGTAGGTCCAGGGGGTCGCTGTTCAAGTCAATAAACGGCGCGAAACCAAGGCCTGTGAAGAACTCGGTGCCGCCGACGGCCTCAAATTCGCAATACTCAACTCCCTGCTTGGCGATGACGTCAAGGCAATAGTCGACCGACTTGTCTGCGTGTCGCCAGTTATCGGTATTGATCCCGAGTTTAATCATGATTTTCTCCTTTTTGCTACGTTGGCTCACGATTTAATAAACAACGGCATATCTCTTAAGAACAATAGTTTGGAAGAGCTATTGCTCCTCAAAGTGTCACGGTTTCCTTTCTCCGGTTTTGTAGCGCGACACACTCATATTGGCCCATCAACCACGAGCCGAAATGGTCAATGGTTAGCCTCTTCCACTTTCCGGCTTGGTTATCTCAGTCATTGCCATCCAACAGTTGTTGGCCCAACAACTGTTGGGCTAATAAGTGCTCGGTCACAAGAACATCAACCAGTTTTCCGTTAAGCGCTGCCTGAATGGCCTCGAACTTGGCCGAGCCGCCAGCAACGCCAACCACCCGGTCGATCTGCCTGATTTCGTCCAACGCGAGGCCGATCACCCGGTCATCCAGATCGGAGGTTACGAGTTGTCCCTGTTTGTCAAAGTAGCGTAGATTTATGTCCCCTACAGCGCCCTGTTTTTCTAATGCAGCCAACTCCGGCCAACTGACAATAGTGCCCTCCCGGCAAAGGATCGAGTCCTGCCGGGGAGCGCCGATACCCATGAAAGCTAGGTTGGCGGCCGCGCCTTGTTGCAGGGCGCTGGCGACGAATGGATCACCGGCATAAGCTTTTCTGGCCTCCAGAGAGCCGGCCACGCCAGGAGCGGGTAACAAGACCGCCCGGCCGCCGAGGATCTGGGCCAAACGCCTGGTGAGGTCGGCCGCATGCGTTTCATTGGTCGGGTCCCCGAGGCCGCCCAAGCCTTGCACCACCTTCACCCCCATTGCGCTGTCTACGCCGCCGCTAGCTTGGAGCGCGTCAACCATCCCCAGTAGGGAGCTACCCCAGCTGATAACGACTACATCGCGAGGCCGCAGCACGCGCAATAGATATTCGGTCGCCCCGGCTCCGATCTCCCGGGTCACCACCGACTGGTCTTCGTAAGCAGTCGTTTCGACGACGATCGCTTCGTCCAGCCCATATCGCCGTTCCAAACCCTGTTCCAGCTCCCCGTAGACACCCATCACTGGCCGGATGTTAATACGTACGATACCTTGCTGGCGGGCTTCTTGCAGCAGTCGCTGAACTTTTTGCCGGGAAAGTCCTAGACGCTGACTGATTTCCGATTGGGTAAGTTCCTGCTCGTAATAGAGTTGAGCCGTTTTGACAAGCAAGCGTCGGTGATTGATCGTATTCATCGGAACCTAGCGATTTACGTAGATGGGCATATGCTCAAAGGCAAATATATGCTCAATGATATTCTAGTGCAGAATTTGGCTCCTGTAAAGGGGCTAATTTTTATTAACAGGTACGTAGA